>ERZ1034547.41-NODE-41-length-36317-cov-8.947548_pt1 | contig 36317 bp, 31 predicted proteins | sample MGYA00520642_ERZ1034547 | MGnify/ENA primary metagenome ERZ1034547 (study PRJEB33760, sample SAMEA4777713) | hypersaline lake metagenome | biome: hypersaline environment; feature: brines | place: Spain | collected 2012-08 | depth 0 m ... | reverse complement strand
CCGCCGCGGTGGCGACCTCGGGCGAGCAGAGGAAGACGGAGTCGTCCTCGATGCCCGAGCGGCCCTCGAAGTTGCGGTTGAAGGTGCGCAGCGAGACGGAGTCGGAGGCGGGCACGTGACCGATGCCGATACACGCGCCGCAGGTCGCCTCGGAGAAGTTGACGCCGGCCGCCATCATCTCCGCGGTCCAGCCCTCGCGGGCCAGCATCTCGGAGGCCTGCTTCGAGCCGGGCGCGACGATCATCTCGGTCCCCTTGGAGACCTCGCGGCCCTCCAGCATCTTCGCGCTGGGGAGGATGTCCTCGTACGCGCCGTTGGTACAGGAGCCGACGATGACCTGCTCGACGTCGGTGCCCTCGAACTCGCTGACGGGGGCGACGTTGTCGGGCATCGACGGGGCGGCCACGAGCGGCTCGAGCTCGGTCAGGTCGACCTCGATCGTCTCCGCGTACTCCGCGTCCTCGTCGGGCTGGAGGTCGACGTACTCGTGCTCGCGGTCCTGGCGCGCGAGCCAGTCCTTCGTCTTCTCGTCGGTCGCGAAGATCGAGGAGGTGGCGCCGAGCTCGGTGCCGAGGTTCGTGATCGTGGTGCGCTCGGGGATCGTGAGCTTCTCGGCGCCGGGGCCGGTGTACTCGAAGATCTTGCCGACGCCGCCCTTGACGGTCAGCTCGCCGAGGAGGTGGAGCGCGATGTCCTTCGCGGTCGCCCACTCGGGGAGCTCCCCTTCGAGGTGGACGTTGACGACCTCCGGCATCTCGACGTAGTAGGGGCCGCCGCCCATCGCGACGGCGATGTCGAGGCCGCCGGCGCCGATCGCGAGCTGGCCGAGCCCGCCGGGGGTCGGCGTGTGCGAGTCGGACCCGAGCAGCGTCTTGCCGGGCGCAGCGAAGTTCTCCTTGTGGACTTGATGGCAGATACCGTTGCCGGGCCGCGAGAAGTACGCGCCGTACGTGCCGGCCGCGGAGCGGAGGAAGCGGTGGTCGTCGGTGTTCTTGAAGTCGAACTGGTACGTCTGGTGGTCGCAGTACTGCGCGGCGAGCTCCGTCTGGACCTCGTCGAGGTCCAGCGCCTCGAACTGGAGCCACACCATCGTCCCCGTGGTGTCCTGCGTCAGCACCTGGTCGATCTCGATGCCGATCTCCTCGCCGGGCGTCAGCTCGCCCTCGACGAGATGGTCATCGAGGATCTTCTCTGTAATCGTTTGTCCCATATCATCCGCAGTTGGCTCTCCCGTGGATATAAAACCCGCGAGTTTCCAGAAGATCGACCGTGTTAGATCGTTCGATGCGGCAACGCTCGCGCGGATCTCGGCGTGATACCACGCACCGTGAAATACGTAGCCGTGCCGAGTGTTTTAGGTCATTAAACGCCTGAAGCGGCCGAAAAACGCCGCCTCAGCGGTCGCGGCGAGACCGGCCGCTTCCCGCGCGAGCGGCGCGCGGCGCGGCCGACACCGTTTAGGTTCGGCCGCGGTTCCGGACGGGCATGTTCGACTCGGGAGCCGCGGTCGCGGCGGCGCTCTCCGCCGCCGGGGCCGACCTCGACGACGCGCAGCGACAGCCGAACGGCGTCGACCTCACCGTCGACGCGGTGTTCGCACAGACCGAACCGGGCCGGCTCGGTCGCGACGGGAAGCGCGTCGGCGAGCGGCGGGAGCTGGAGCCGCGGGGCGACTGCTACCGACTCGAACGCGGGAGCTACGTCGTCCGGTACGGCGAGCCGGTGCGGATCCCGGAGGGGCGGATCGGCTTCGTCCTCCCGCGGTCGACGCTGCTCCGGAACGCCTGTACCCTCGACACCGCGGTGTGGGACGCGGGCTACGAGGGTGTCGGCGAAGGGCGGCTCGACGTCGGCCACCCGATCGAGATCGAACCGGGCGCGCGGATCGCGCAGCTGGTGCTCGCCGAGGCCGACCACGACGGGACGTACGAGGGCGCGTATCAGGAAGAGCACCTCTGAGCGGCGGCCGAGCGACGCGCCCTCGCGGTCCCCGCCGACGCGGTCGATCCCCATCACGTCATCGCCCGCGCGTTCGGCCAAGACGACCTCGCAGTTCGGCTCGGGGACGCCCGGCGAAGCCACGGCCCGCTCCGTCACCGCCGGCGCGAACGCCCGCTCGTGCTCGAAGGGGTACCCCTCGCGGATCTCGGCCTCCAAGAGGAGCAGCGGCCCCTCGACGCCCTGTCCGATCCTCCTCGCGGACGGCCCGTGTTCCGCGACCGTCACGGCGACGCGGTCGGCGCCCGTCGTCATCTCCTCGGTGTCCCGCTCGGTCGGTAGCGGCTTCGGCTCACCCGCTCCCGGAGCGCGGACGCGACGCTCGTCGGTCGTCTCGCTGCGCCGTCGCCAGTACCGCGATTCGGCGGGCTGGTGACTCAGCGTTCAAAGGAACGAACGGCACGCCCGTGCCGGGAAAAGGTGGCACGGGCGTGTCGTTCTGTAGGTCCCCGCTGACGCTTCGGCCCTCCAAGCGAAGCGTCACCTGAGCATACCGACGGTAGACACTTAATCTTGCCGGGGGCGGCAGTGTTGTCGTATTAGATCGCGGCGAGGAGTTCACAACACTCGGCGGACACGACGCGAGCGTCGACCGACCGCGACCCGGGCTCCGTGACGCGCCGAGGCCGCGCTCCGGACTACTGCCGGGCGGGGTGGTCCGCGCGGAGCCGCGACTGTCCCTCGCCGAGGAGCCGCTCGCGGAGGGTCTCGCCCGGCGGTTCGGCGTCGGCCGGGGGAACGAGCCCGCGCTCGCGCAGCTCCGGGACGACGAGGTCGACGAAGTCGACGAGCGAGTCGGGGCGGACGACCTCCTTGACGTTGAACCCGTGGACGCCGACCTCCTCGTGCCAGTGCTGGAGCTCGTCGGCGACCTGCTCGGGGGTGCCGATCAGCTTCGGCGAGGTGGTGCCGAGCCCGCAGAACTCGGCCACCTCGCGCACCGTCCACTCGCGGTCGGGCTGGGCCTTCGTGAACGCGTTCATCGTCCCCTGGATCGCGTCCGTCTCGATGTGTTCGACCTTCTGGTCGGGGTCGAGCTCGGAGAGGTCCATGTCGAGGAAGCCGGACAGCAGCGCGAGCGTCGCCTCCACGTCGACGTGGCGCTTGTACTCCGCGTACTTCGCCTCCGCGAGCTCCCGCGTCTCCCCGACGATCGGCACCACGCCGATGAAGAAGCGGAGGCTCTCCGGGTCGCGGCCGGCGTCGGCCGCGCGCGACTTCACGTCCGTCACGTACTCGACGACGCCCTCCTCGGTCGGCTGGCTGGCGAAGACGGCCTCGGCGTTGCGCGCCGCGAACGACCGCCCGTGGTCCGAGGAGCCGGCCTGGTAGACGACCGGCGTGCGCTGCGGCGACGGCTCGCAGCCGTGCGGGCCCGGCACCGAGAAGTGGTCGCCCTCGTGGTCGATGGCGTGGACCTTCTCCGGGTCGCTGTACCGGCCGGTCTCCCGGTCGGCCTCGACCGCGTCGTCCTCCCACGACTCCTCCCACAGCTGGTAGCAGACGTCGAGGAACTCGTCGGCGCGGTCGTAGCGCGTCTCCTTGTCCATCCGCTCCGAGAGCCCGAGATTCTCGGCGGCCGACTCCAAGTAGGAGGTGACGACGTTGATCGCGACCCGCCCGTCGGTGAGGTGATCGAGCGTGGAGAACTCCCGCGCGAGCTGGTAGGGGTGGGTGTACGTCGTCGAGCGCGTCACCGCGAAGCCGAGGTCCTCCGTGACCTCCGCCATCGCTGGCACGACGAGCTGCGGGTCGTTCGCGGGGGTCTGGACCGCCCGCTCGACGGCCGTCTCGCGGTCGTCGCCGTACACGTCGTAGATCCCGCGCACGTCCGCGAAGAACACCGCGTCGAAGCCGCCGCGCTCGGCGGTGCGCGCGACCTCCGTCCAGTACTCGCGGTCGGCGTAATCGGCCGACCGGTCGCCGGGGTACCGCCACGACCCGGGCGAGACGTGCTCGACCGAGGCCATGGTGAAGAGGTTGAGATGTAGGTGATCGGACACGGCGCTCGATACGCGCTCCGGGGTAATACGGGCACAGGAAGTGGCGGCACTTGTCGCTGTCGCGGACGGTCGGCGAGCGGGGCGCGGCGACGACCGGATGTCGCGACGGTCGACGGACGACCGCGCTACGCCGAGACGGACTCCGGCGACGAGACGTACGCCGCGAAGTCGGAGGTCGTGATGATCCCGATGGGCTCGTCGCCGTCGACGACCGGGACGTGGTGGAAGCCGTGTTCGAGCATCGTCGCGGCGACCGCCGACACGTCGTCCTGCGCGCTCGCCGTGATCGGGTCGCGCGTCATATACCGCTCGACGGTCGTCTCGGCCTTCGGCCGGCTCTTCGCGACGATGTCGACGAAGTCCGTCGAGGTGAGGATCCCGACGAGCGACCCGCCGTCGTCGACGACCAGCACCGAGCTGATGTCGTTCTCGAGCAGCACGGCGGCCGCGTCCTCGACCAGCGTGTCCGGCGTCACGGTGTGGAGGTCCGACGACATCAGCCGCGCGACGAAGACGTCTTCGATCTCGTCCATACCCGAAACACCCTCCCTCACCGTATAAGCGTTCTCACAGATACCGTGAGAGGCCCGACTGGCGGCGCGGGCCGTCCCCCTCGGGCGCGGCGACCCACGCCGTCCGCTCGTCGCGGAGGCGGTCCCGGTCCGCCGCCGGCGGGTCGGCCGCCTCGAACGCGGGACACCCGTCGCCGCACTCGCGACCGGGGTCGACGACGCGGTCGAAGTGCGCGCAGCGCGGCCGCCCGTCGGCCGTCGCCTCGCCGTGGACGCACGCCGGCGGGTCGGGCCGCCACCCCTTCCCGTACGCGCGCTCGGCGATCCGCCGCCGCTTGCGCGCCTTCGCCGCGGGACCGACGAGCGCGACGTCCGTGCGCGAGGGTCGCTCGTCGCGGATCTCGACGCCCGGCGCGGCCGGGTCGAGCGACGTCGGCTCGCGGACGACCTCGCGTTCGCCCGTCTCCGGGTCGAACCGCCAGACGCCGACCGGCTCCGGGATCCGGTTGAGGTGTGCGCGGGTGACGTAGGAGGCGGTCGCGAGGACCACCTCGTCGAACAGGCCGAGCGCGACGTCGTACCGCAGCTGGGCCTCCAGGTCGCCCGGCGTGCCGAGGTCCGGCTTGTTCTCGACCGCGACGAGGTCGCCGACCCAGTCCTCCGGGTAGCGCGCCGTCGCCCGCACGACCGGTCGCCCGTTCCGGCGCTCGCGTTCGAGGTAGCCGACCTCGACCGCGCGCTCGACGACGGCGGCGGCCCGGTCCGGCGGCAGGCCGAAGGCGTCGGCGACGGGGACCGCCTCGCCCGGGCCGACCGCGGCCTCGATGGCGGTGTCGGGGATCCGCTCGGCGCTGATCGCGGCGCGGTCGTCGAAGCCCGCGCCCGGCGACAGCAGGCAGACGTCGACGATGCGCGTGCCGGGCGTCTCGACGCCCGCGCCGAGCTGGCGGGCGACGACCCGGTCCGGGGATTCGAGCGCGGCGCACAGTGCCAGCTCGAACCGGTACTCCATGTCGGCGGAAGGGACGCCGCGGGGTAAAACGCGTCGGCGGCCGCGCCCGCGTCCCGGCTCGGCTTCCGGCCGACTGCGTCCGCGCCCCGGGTCGAAACCGGTATTCCCCGGGGGACCGTACGGCGACCATGCGCCGGGTCACCCGGAACCTCCTCGTCGCCATCGCCTTGGTCGTCGTCGCGCTGCTCGCGCTCGGCGCGCTCCCGAGCTACCTCGGGAGCGGCGATCCGTACTACCTCACGGCCGAACCGATCGAAACGAACGGGACCACCGCCGACGTGAACAACGTCTCCGACCGGCGGTACCCGTACCTCGTCGGCGCGATAGAGAGCGCGGACGGGCGCTCCGACGGCTACCAGACCGGCCCCTTCGGCATGAAGGAGTGGTTCACCCACACCCCGTTCGACGAGGTCGACGCGATCACCCAACAGTCGCCGGCGGCCGCGACGGAGACCGGCGTGCGGGTGCGTCGCGGCGGCGAGACGTACCACGTCGAGGTGGTCCGCCCGTGACGGGCGACCCCGACGACGCGCCGGCCCCGACCGACCCGGCGGACGGCAATTCCACGTCGGCCCCCGCCGCCGACCTCCGCGACCTCCCCGCGTTCGACGACGGGCGGAACCACTCGCTGCCGGGCGAGCCGGAGTGGCCGGTGCGCGAGGTTGTCGTCGAGTACGACGAGGGATGGTTCGTCGGCGGCTACGACCGCGTCGAGCAGCCCGACGGGACGGAGAAGCGGTACTACTGGGCGGAGCTGTCGCCCGCGACGGTGATCGTCGCGGTCGCCGACGGGCAGGTGCTGTTCGTCGAGCAGTACCGTCCCACGGTGCGGAACACCCAGCTCGAACTGCCCGCGGGGATCGTGGAGTCGGGCGAGTCGTACACCGAGGCCGGGGCGCGAGAGCTCGCCGAGGAGACCGGCTTCGAGCCGTCCGCCACGTCGCTGCTCCAGGAGGTGTGGTGTTCGACGGGCGTGTTGCGACACCAACGCGGCTACGTGTTCGCGGAGGGGCTGGAGCCGGTCGACGTCGACCACGACAGCAACGAGTTCCTCACCCCGCGGGCGGTGCCGGTCGACGAGGCGCTGGCGCTCGCCCGGGAGCCGCCGACGAACGACGCGACGCTCGAGGGCCTCCTCCTCGCCGAGCGCGAGGGGCTGCTGTGAGGCCCCGCCGTCGGGCCGCGTAAAACCCGACGCGCGTCCAGTTCACGGGGCCAACGCGGAGGTATTAGTCGCTGCGGCCCCTCGGTAGACGTATGAGTCACGCTTCGGAGCAGTCGGTGTTGCTGTCGGACGATCCCCCGCTCGACCTCCGCCTCTCGGACGACGAGCTGGCGGCGACCCGCGAGCGCATCGTCTCGTTCATCCGCGACGTCGTCGACGACGCCGGCGCGGAGGGCGCGGTCCTCGGCCTCTCTGGCGGTATCGACTCGACGCTCACCGCCCACCTCGCGGTCGAGGCGCTCGGCGAGGACGGCCTCCACGGCCTCACGATGCCCTCGGCGGTGAACGACGCGGACGTGATGAGCGACGCGGAGCGCGTCGCACACGACCTCGGGATCGAGTACGACGTGATCGAGATCCAGCCGATCGCGGAGGCCTTCTTCGACGCGGTCCCCGAGGCCGCGACCGACCAGATGGCGGCCGGGAACGTCTACGTCCGCACCCGCGCCGTGTTGAACTACTTCGTCGCCAACGCCGAGAACCGGGTCGTGCTCGGGACGGGCAACCGCGCCGAGGCGATGACCGGCTACTACACGAAGTACGGCGACCAGGCGGTCGACTGTAACCCCGTCGGCAACCTCTACAAACAGCAGGTGCGCCAGCTTGCCGCCCACGTCGGCGTCCCCCGCGAGCTCGTGATGCAGGAGCCGACCGCGGGCATGTGGGAGGGGCAGACCGACGCCGAGGAGCTGGGGCTCGACTACGACACGGTCGACGCCATCCTCGCGGTCCACGTCGACGGCGGCCTCTCGCGGTCGGCGACGGTCAGCGAGCTCGACGTGCCGGAGGAAGCCGTCGACCGCGTGGTCGACCTCTACGAGCGCAGCGCCCACAAGCGGGCGATGCCGCCCGCCCCCGAGCGCGGACTGTAACGTCTCGGTCGGCCCGCGTTAGAAGTCCCGCATCGCTTCGAGCACGTCGCGCGCGGAGCCGTCGTCGATGACCTCACGCGCCGCGTCGAGGCCCTCCTCGATGGAGCCGGCGTCGCCGCCCGCGTAGATGCGGAGGGCCGCGTTGACCGCGACCGCGTCCGCGAAGGGCCCGTCGCGTTCGCCCGTCAGCACTGCCTCCGTGATCTCGGCGGAGTCGGCCGCCACGTCGTCGACCGCGAGGTCGTCCTCTTCGAGGTCCATCCCGTAGTCCGCGGTCTCGATCTCGAAGTCGTCGAAGGACGCGCCCTCGCTGCCCTCGCCGTCGCCGCCGGCCGCGTCCCACTCGGCGACCTTCGTGTAGCCGGGCCGCACGTCGTCGTACCCCTCCATGCCCTGGAACATCAGGACGCGGTCGAGGTCGTGGAACTCGCTCTCGACGAACGTGTCGACCACCTTCTTCGCGAACGCGAGGTGGTAGAAGGAGCCGAGGTGGACGGACGCGCCGGCGGGGTTCGCCAGCGTCTCGACGGTGTTGACGAACGACCGGACGCCCATCATGTCGCGCCGGTCGAACAGGTCGTCGACGGCGGGGTTGAACGCGGGCTGGTAGTAGAAGCCGAAGCCGGTCTCGTCGACCATGTCCGCGGAGTCGGAGGGCGTCAGCTCGGTGTGGACGCCGAGCTCGTCGAGGACGTGCTTGTACGAGTCCTGCTTCTGCGTGGGCACGCGGTCGCCCGAGTGGACGACCACGGGGGTGCCTGCGGCGGCCGCGACCGCGCCCGCCGCGACGCCGAGGATCGCCGTCCGTCCTTTCCCGTCGTAGTTCGCGCCGCAGTCGACGGGGTCGGCGTCGGGTTCGGCGTACTCGACGCGGTCGCACATCACGTCGACGTACGCGCCGAGCTCCTCGGGCGTGTTCCGCTTCCAGCGGTTCGCGAGCCAGAACGCCCCGAGCGTGGTGGGGTCGGGCTCGCCCGCGAGGATGCGCTCGAACGCCTCGGTCGCCTGCGCGCGCGTCAGGTCGTCGGCCGACTTGTGGCCGGAGCCGCAGACCTCGGTCATCAGCCGCTTGAGGGGCCAGTCGCCGAACTCCTGGGTCGCCTGAGCCATACGCTCCGTTGGGCTCCTCGGACGAAAAGTCCCCCGTTCGACTCCCGGGTCGCGGGAACGGCTCCGGGGCGCGTCCCGCCGACCGATCCGACGCGACGACGCCGCGCGCGAGCGCCGAACCGGGACGCTACGACCGCTCTCGCCCGATCTGTGGTACTCGTTCCCAAACAGTTATCGGACGAACGTGCCGTCACGAGTCGTATATCTAGAAAAACCACTAGTTTCACTCGCTTTGTACGCTGTATCAGTATCTAAATAGCGTCAGAGTTATATGTACGTCCATCCGTTTAGCTATCGTACCCGATGACGTCAAAATCCGTCGCCACCGCGCTCACGCTGTATCGGTCCCGCACGCTGACGCTGGAACAGGCCGCGACCGTCGGCGGCTGCTCGACGGCCCAACTCGAGGAGAGCGCCCGGGCGTTCGCGCCCGCGCCGGGCGAGGCCCCCGCCGACGACTGAGGGCGACCGCGCCGACGGCGGTCGTCACGCCGGGTCGCGCGCGCCGACCGCCGTCTCGACCCCCCCGCTGTCGCTCCCGCCCTCCTCGTCGTCGCCTCCGCCGGGTCCGGCGTCCCGGTCCCCGCTCACGAGGAACTCCACCACGCCGGCGAGGAACTCGTCGTTGTCGCCGACGTTGTACCGGTCCGCGGCGATGAACCGGGCGTCGCCGACCGCGAGCACGTTGCCGTCCCGCACGGCGAGCGTGTGCTCTCGCTGCGTGTCGCTGTCGGCCGTCCGCGCGTTCGGGCCCGTCACCAACACCGGGTCGGCGTCGGCGGTCGAGCGCACCTCGGTCGGGGTGTACAACACCACCGACTCGGCGTCGCCGACCGACCCGTTCCCGTCCGTCAGCGAGGCGTTCTCCGGCGGCGCGGCGACGACGTGCCGGTAGTTCCCGTCGTTTCGCTCCTGGTCGTACACGTACCGCGTGTCGAAGTAGAGGTCGAACCGCTCGCCGAGCCCGCGCAGGTCGCTCTCCCGCTCCGCGAGCGAGGCCCCGAGGGCCCCGCCGGTCACCTCGAACCGGTTCGGGTTGCCGAATATCACGACGCGACCCCCCTCGTCCGCGAACGCCTCGATCGCGTCGAGCTCGTCCTCGGAGTAGTCGGTGTCCGGGTCGACGATCACGAGCGCGTCGGCGCCGTCGATCGCGGACTCGAGCCGGTCGGGGTCGTACTCCACGTCGTGGTTCGCCTTCGAGATCGCCTCCGACAGCGGCCCGAGCCGGCTCCGGTCGGCGCCCTCGGCGTCGATCACGACCGTCCCGCCCGCCGGAACGACCGGCGGCTCCGGCTCGATGGTCCCCGTCGACGGGAGGCCCTCGGTGACGGTCCGGTCGGGGTCGAACGTCTCGAACTCCGGCTGCGGCGGCGAGTCGACGGCCAGCGAGGGGACGACGGCCGCCCCGACCGCGATCGCCGCGGCGAGGACGACGGTGACGAGGAGCCCCTTCGCGACGGTGCCGCGCCGCCCCGCCAACGCCCCGCCGCTGGACGCGTCGGCCTCTGAGTCCTCGCCGGGAGAGTCGTTCATCCGAACACCCCCGCGGCGTCGATCCGGCCCGCGTCGGTCGCGTTCTCGTCGGTCGCGTTCGCCCCCGCGTCCGCGCCGGAGCCGGTCCCGCCGACCGACCGCTCGTCGCCCGCCGTCGCGACCTCGACCGCCCCCCGCGAGTCGAGCGTCACCAGCGTCGCGTCGCCGGCCGCGACGGCGCCGGGGTGGGCCATCAGGACGGTCGGGAACGACCCCTGCCGCGGGGTGTTCGCGGTCCGGATCGGTTCGAACCGCTTCTCGTCGGCGCCTCCGGCGTAGTACGCCGCCCGCAGCGCGTACGTCGCGGTCCAGTCCCCGCCGCCGACGTCGGCCGGGGTGATGACCTCGACCGACGGGCGGTCGAGTCCGGCGCGGTCGGCCGCCGCCCGGATCGCCGCCCGGCGGTCGCCGATCGCGTCGGCCATGCCGTTCTCGACCGCGACCGACCCGCCGAAGACCCGCGCCGTCGCGACCTCGTTCTCCGTGAGTCCGAGCCGGTCGCCGCGGTGTTCGACCACGGACCCGACGAAGGCGTTCCGCGACGTCTCGAGCGTGGCGAAGAACTCGCGGTCGCCGAACCCCTCCACCTTCCTCGGGCCGGTGGTCCCGACCACGTCGTTCGGCTCGACGTCGGGCGGGAGGCTCCCGATCACCCCGACGCTCCCGACGAACGAACTCGGCTTCACGTACACCTCGTCGGCGGGCGCGATGGCGAAGTACGCGCCGGACGCCGCGACGCCGTCGACCGTCGCGACCACCGGCATCGACTCCCGCAGCCGCAGGGTCTGCATGTACATCGCCTCGCTGGCGGCCGCCGACCCGCCGCCGCTGTTGGCGACGATCACGACCGCGTCGGCCTCCGCGCGGGCCTCGGCGAGCATGGCTTGATACTCGGTCGACAGTTCCCCGTCGATCGTCCCCTGGATCGGGACGACCGCGACCGTTCCGTCCGGTCCCGTGGCCGTGTCCACGGCGACGGGCGCGACGGCCGCTCCGAGGAGCACGCCGAGGAGCACGAACAGGACGTAGCTGTCGACGGCCCACGCGAGCGCGGACCGCGTACGCTCGAACATCATGTGGATTGTACACGCACACCATGATAAGTGCCGTGCCGAGCGTCCCGAAACTCGTAGGTACGACCGCCGCGTAGCGGACGTAATGAGTTTGGACGCCGACTGGCGGGCCGACCTCGACGCGGTCGACGCGGCCCTCGTCGACGAGTACCAGAGCGGCTTCCCCGTCGAACGCCGCCCGTTCGAGCGGGTCGCCAGCGAGATCGCGGCCGAGACGGGCGCCGAGGTCGACGCCGACGGGCTCCTCGAGCGCGTCCGGGACCTCCGCGAGCGCGGCGTGTTCCGGCGGTTCGGCGCGGTCCTCAACCCGCCCGTCATCGGGTCGTCGACGCTCGCGGCGGTGCGCGCGCCCGACGACCGGTTCGACGAGGTCGCCGGGGTGATCAACGGCTACCGGCAGGTGAACCACAACTACCGGCGCGACCACGAGTGGAACCAGTGGTTCGTCGTCACCGCGGGCTCCCGCGAGAAGCGCGACGAGATCCTCGAAGAGATCGAGGCGCGCACCGGCTGCGAGGTGCTGGCGCTCCCGATGCTCACGGACTACTACATCGACTTAGAGTTCCCCGTGGTCAACGCCGACCGGTTCGCGCGGGAGTCGCTCGACCACACCGACGTCTCCGCCACCCGCATCTCCGAGGACGCGCGCGGCGACCTGAGCCCGCTCGAAGCCGACCTCCTCCTCGCGATCCAGGACGGCTTCCCGCTGTCCGCGACCCCCTACGCCGACGTGGCGGCCGAGATCGACGCGCCGGTCGACGACGTGCTCGCGGCGGTCGAGCGCCTGCTCGCCGACGGCTGTATCAAGCGGATCGGCTGCGTCGTCAACCACGTCGTCACCGGGTTCACGAACAACTGTATGGTGGTCTGGGACGTGCCCGACGAGGAGCTCGACGAGCGCGGCGAGGCGGTCGGCAGCCTCCCGTACGTCACGCTCTGTTACCACCGCCCGCGTCGCCCCGACCAGGAGTGGGAGTACAACCTGTTCACGATGATCCACGGTCGGGAGGCGGAGGCGGTCGACGCGAAGATCGACGAGCTGGCGACCGACCACCTCCCGTTCGACCACGAGCGACTCTACTCGACCGAGACGCTGAAACAGACCGGCGCGCGGTACGAGGACCTCGTCGCGGACGCGCCGGACTCGGAGTCGGCGTAGGCCGCGGCGCGGGGCGCGTCCGGCGGCCGGACCGACCTCCCGCGAGCGGTTCCGTCCCGATCCCGGGCGCGTCCGCCGGAACGAGCGCATTTTTCCCGCGGCCCGCGGTACGACCCGCCATGACGGACGCCTTCGACAGACTCGGGTACGGGACGTACAAGCTGGCGGCCGGCGAGGAGTGCGCGGCCGGCGTCGCCCACGCGATCGAGACCGGGTACCGCCACGTCGACACCGCGCAGGGGTACGACAACGAGGCCTCGGTCGGCGACGGGATCGACCGGAGCGACGTCGACCGCGAGGAACTGTTCGTCGCCACGAAGCTCTCCACGGACAACCTCTCGTACGACGACGCGGTCGAGACGGCGCGCGCCAGCCGCGACCGCCTCGGCGTCGACTCGATCGACCTGCTGTACGTCCACTGGCCGATCGACAGCTACGATCCGACGGAGACGCTGCCCGCCCTGGACGACCTCGTCGACGACGGCGTGATCGACCGGATCGGGCTCTCGAACTTCGAGCCCGACCAGCTCGACGAGGCGCTCGACCGCCTCGACCACGACGTGTTCGCCCACCAGGTGGAGTGTCACCCCCTGCTCCCGCAGGAGCGACTCCGCGAGTACGCCGTCGAGCACGACCACTGGCTCGTCGCCTACTCGCCGATCGCGCGCAACCGGGTCGCCGAGGTCGACGTCCTCCGAGAGATCGCCGCGGCCCACGACGCGACGCCGGCGCAGGTGAGCCTCGCGTGGCTGCTCTCGAAGGAGCGCGTCGCGCCGATCCCGAAGGCGGCCGACTTCGGGCACGTCGCGGACAACTGGGCGGCCCGCGAGATCGACTTACGCGACGGGGAGATCGCCCGGATCGACGCGCTCGACCGCCGCGAGCGGATCGTCGACTTCGAGCGGGCCGCCTGGAACCGCGACTGATATCCGGAGCGCTCAATACCGGTACTGACGGCTCATAGTCGGTTTAACGGGCCTCCACGTCGAATCCCCGCCCGTGCCGGACCCGAACCCGCAGTCCGACGCCGGTCCGTCCGCCGACGGCTCGCCCGGCGCCGACGCGGACCCCGGCGGCGAGTCCGGCCCCCGCGACCGCCCGGCCCTCCTCGCGGCGACGCCCGGGACCGACGCGGTGCTGGAAAAGCTCCGCACGCTCGCCGTCCTCGCCGGCCTGCTCGCCCTCCTGGTGACGCTGATCGCCGTGGAGCTGCTCGTTCGCATCTGAGCTCGGCGGCGGACCGGAACTGAACGCGAGACCCCTCTCGATCCGGCGACGGGTCCGCGCTCGCGGTCGGTTTCACTTCCGCTTTCGGGCGCGTTTTTAAAAGGTCCGGGCACGACGGTCCGGGTATGAGCCAGTCCACGTTCGACGACGACGACCTGTTCGGCGAGGCGGCCGAGGAGACTCGCGCGGAGGTCGAAGAGCACCTCGCGGCGGCGCGCGACCAGCTCCCCGACCCGGACGCGGTGTGGGAGACGGACGCGGACAACGTCCTCGGCGCGCTCAACGGGCTGAAGTCCGCGCTCGACGCCGGCGACGCGATAGACAGCGTGCGCTCGGCGAAGAAGGCGTACGTCCTCGGCGAGCGCGCCGACGCGTTCGAGGACGCCGAGGACCTGAAGGCCGACATCGAGGAGCTCGAGTCGCTCGTCGGCGACATCGAGAGCGCCGCCGACGAGGTGGCCTCGCTCACCGGCACGGTCCCCGCGATCCGCGGGGCGCTCCAGGACGCGGCCGACGACGACGAGTAGCGCCCGCCCGCGTCCTCCCACGTCCTCAGTCCGTCTCCCGCTCGACGACCGCGTCCGCCAGCTCCGCGAGCGCCGCGCTCGCGCGGTCGAGCAGCTCCGCGCCCCGCGCGGCGTCGCCCCCCGCGGGGTCGCCGACGACGCCGTTGTCGGTGAACTCGTCGGCGTCGTGCGCGAGGTTCACGCCGGCGACCCACTCGCCCCACCGGTCGGCCGCGCCCGCGCTCGCCTCGTCGACGCGCTCCTCGCGGACCAGGTCCGGATTCGTCGCGCGCAGCAGCGCCGTCTCCAGCGGGCCCGCGTGGCCCATGTCGCTCGCGTGCTCGCCGACGGCCTCGAACCAGGTGAACGCGACCCCGTACCCCGCGTGGGCGTCGTCGCGCGAGAACCGGCGGGCGACCTCCGCGAGCGCTTCGACGTTCCCCCCGTGCCCGTTGACGAACACCACGCGGTCGATCCCGTGCGAGACGAGCGACTCGGCGGACTCCCGGACGTACGCGCGGAACGTCTCCGGAGAGACCCACATCGTCCCGTCGAACGCGCGGTGCTCCTCGGCGACGCCGACCGAGACCGGCGGCGCGACCGCGACCTCGCCGCGGACGTCGTCGCGACCGGCGCGGTCCGCGTCGGCCGAGCCGTCGGCCCCGCCCGACTCCCCCGCCTCGTAGGCGTCCGCGCCCGCCGCCGCGACCGCGACGGCGTTCAGCGCGTCGGTGCCGAGCGGCGCGTGCGGTCCGTGCTGCTCCGTGCTCCCGACCGGGAGGAACGCGACGTCGACGTCGGCGTCGCGCACGTCGGTCCAGGCGACCTCGCTGAGGCGCATACCCTCACCTCGGCGGCCGGCGTCGTATAGCCGGCGGTCACCGCCCGCCCGCCGCTCCCGTGGTATTATGTCGCTCCCCGCGGATCGCGGCCGTATGAGCGGTGACAACGCGGATCACGATACGGAGGCGCACGATCCGGCTCCCGCCGTGACGTTCGGCCCGCTGAAGCGGGCGCTCCGCGAGCACCGCTACCCGGTGACGGCGGCGGAGCTCATCGAGCAGTACGGCGCGGCGACGCTGGAGACCCCCACGGCGACGGCGCGGTTCGACGCGCTGCTGGAGGGCTGCGAGGAGACGCAGTTCCGGGACCCGTCCGAGGTCCGCGAGGCGGTCCTCCGCGCGCTCGACCACGAGGCGCCGCTCGAGGCGGCCGCCGACGAGTGGACGGAACTGCCCCGTTGACCCGGGCGTCGCGCCGGCGACCCGGCGTCGTTTCGCGGGTCGCCCCGCCCGACGGTCCGGTGCCGCTCAGTCGTCGTCGCTCTCGGCGTCCTCGACGATCCGGGCGGTGCGCTCCTGTGCGCGGTCGATGAACTCCTGCGGGAGCTCGTCGATCTCGCCCGCCTGAACCCCCCAGAGGTGCGCGTACAGCCCGTCGTTGTCGAGCAGCTCGTCGTGCGTGCCGCGCTCGGCGATCTCGCCGCCCTCCAACACGAGGATCGTGTCCGCGTCCTTGATCGTCGAGAGTCGGTGGGCGATCGCGAACGTCGTCCGCTCCTCGGTGAGCCGGTCGAGCGAGCGCTGGATCAGCATCTCGGTCTCGGTGTCGACGTCGGAGGTCGCCTCGTCGAGGATGAGGATGTCCGGGTCCTTCAGCACCGCCCGCGCGATGGTGACGCGCTGGCGCTGCCCGCCGGAGAGCTTCACGCCGCGCTCGCCGACCATGGTGTCGTAGCCGTCCGGCAGGTTCTCGATGAAGTCGTGCGCCTCGGCGGCCTCGGCGGCCTCGCGGACCTCCTCGTCGGTGGCGTCGAACGTCCCGTAGGTGATGTTCTCGCGGACCGTGCCGTAGAACAGGTACGACGACTGCCCGACGTAGCCGATCGAGCGGCGGAGCGACTTGAGCGTCACGTCGCGGACGTCCTGGCCGTCGATCTCGATCGACCCCTCGTCGACGTCGTACATCCGGAGGAGCAGCTTGAGAACGGTCGATTTCCCCGCGCCGGTCGGGCCGACCAAGGCGAGCGTCTCCCCGCCCTCGACGGAGAAGTCGACGTCCTCGATGATCGTCTCGTCGTCGTAGCCGAAGGAGACGTCGTCGTACACCACGTCGCCGTCGCCGACGGTCAGGTCCTCCGCGCCCGGGTCCTCGGCGAGCCGCGACGGCTCGTCCATCAGCCCGAAGATCCGCGCGGAGGAGGCGCGGGCGCGCTGGTACATGTTGATGATCTGGCCGAACTGCGCCATCGGCCAGATGAACCGCTGCGTGTAGAGGATGAAGACGACGAACATCCCGACCGACAGCTCCCCGGTGAACGGCCCCGGCGGCGTCTCCTGGAACACCCAGAGGCCGCCGATGATGAACGTCACCACGAAGCCGATGCCGGCGAGCACGCGGAGCCCCGGGAAGAACTTGATCCGGGTCGTGATCGCGTCCCAGTTAGCGTCGAAGTAGTCCATCGAGACGTCGTCGACGCGGTCCGACTCGTACGGTTCCGTGTTCGACGACTTGATCACCTGAATGCCGCCGAGGTTGTTCTCCAGCCGGGAGTTCATCTTCCCGACCGACGAGCGCACCTCGGCGTACTTCGGCTGGATGATCTTGATGAACAGGTAGGTGAATCCGCCGATGATCGGGACCGGCAGCAGCGCGACCAAGGCGAGCTGCCAGTTGATCCAGAAGAGGAGGACGCCGATCCCGAGCACCATCACCGACAGCCGGAACAAGGAGTTCATCCCGTCGTTGAGGAACCGCTCGAGCCGGTTCACGTCGTTCGAGAGGATCGACATCATCTCCCCGGTCTGCTTGTCCGAGAAGAACTCCATGTTGAGCCGCTGCATCTTGTCGTAGGTGTCCGTCCGGACGTCGTGCTGGATGTTCTGGGCGAAGGCGTTGAACCCCCAGTTGCGGACCCAGTGGAAGCCGGCGCCGATCCCGAACGCGCCCCCGATGACGGCGATCGTGAACCAGAACTGCGCGGTCTGTCCCGCCGGCAGCCACGCGTCGGGCAGGACGACGAGCGGGATCTGCTCGCTGAACAGGGCGTCCTCGTAGAACACGGCGTCGATGGCGATCCCGAGCATCAGCGGCGGGAGCAGGTCGAGCAGCCGCGCGAAGACGCTCGCGAACACCCCCACCGTCACCTGCGGAACGTAGTCGCGGCCGTACTCGACGAACAGCCGCTTCATCGGATTCTCGATCTTGTCCCGCTGCTCTTCGAAGGGATCGTCCTCTTCCCATTCGACGCCACTCATCACCAACTCGTATCGGGTAAGGCGGCAAATAGGTTTCCTTCGAACCGAAATACATCGGCAGAAAACACCGGTAACACCCGTTCGATCGGGTGATCTCTCCCGCGAGGATCGGGGTCACCCGCGTCTGCGCCCCGGTCGACCCGCCGGTCCGACTCGCGCGCGCTCAGAGGTCGCGGCGCTCCACGCTCGGGTCGATCCCGGCCTCGTCGAGGTCGCCCCGGACGCGCTGCCGGAGCGGCCCCGGGACGCCGTCGCGCGGGACCGGCGCGGCCGTCCCGCCCTCGTCCTCGTCGGTCGGCACGGACCAGTAGAGGATGCGGGCGCTCTCGGCGTAGAACTCCACCGCGTACCGGTCGCTGCCGCCCTCGTAGTGGACGCGGGCGGCCGCGCCCTCGGCGCGCCACCCCTCCTGTCGGACCAAGGCGGCGATCGGCTCTCGCATGGCCGCCCTCGGGCCCCCGGCCTCATGTGGGTGTCGGCGGCGGGGCGAGGCGGCGCCGCCCACCGCATCGACACCGGTTTACAACCGCCGCCCCGATGGCCGGTCATGTCTCTTCGCGTCACGTTCCTCGGGACGGGCGGGGCCGTTCCGACCGTCGAGCGCGCGGCGAGCGCCGTCTTCGTCAACCGCGAGGGCGACCGCTTCCTCTTCGACTGCGGCGAGGGCACCCAGCGCGAGATGATGCGCAGCGGGACCGGGTTCGGCGTCGACCGGGTGTTCGTCTCGCACCTCCACGGCGACCACGTCCTCGGCATCCCCGGTCTGGTCCAGACGCTCGGATTCAACGACCGCTCCGACCCGCTGACGATCCACTGCCCGCCCGGGACCGGGGAACAGCTCCGCGACCTCGTCCACGCCGTCGGTCACGACCCGGCGTTTCCGGTCCGCGTCGAGCCCGTCGAACCGGGCGAGGTCGCCTTCGAGACCGACGAGTACGCGGTCCGCGCGTTCGAGACGGAACACCGGACCATATCGCAGGGGTACGTCTTGGAGGAGGACGACCGCCCCGGCCGGTTCGACCGTCCCAAGGCTGAGGAGCTCGGTGTCCCGGTCGGCCCGAAGTTCGGGCGCCTCCACGAGGGGGAGGCGGTCGAGGCCGAGGACGGATCGATCGTCGAGCCGGAGCAGGTCGTCGGCCCGCCGCGCCCCGGCCGCAAGCTGGCGTACACCGCGGACACGCGCCCGCGAGAGAGCACCGTGGAGGCGGCCGCGGACGCCGACCTGCTGATCCACGACGCCACCTTCGCCGACGACATGGCCGACCGCGCCCGCGACACCGCCCACTCGACCGGCCGCGAGGCGGGGTCGATCGCCGCCCGCGCGAACGCAAAGCGACTCGCCCTGGTCCACATCTCCTCGCGGTACGCAGCCGACCCGCGCCCGATCCGCCGCGACGCCCGCGAGGCGTTCGACGGCGAGTGCCTGCTGCCCGATGACGGCGACCTGCTCGAAGTGCCGTTCCCCGACGCCGACGACTGAGACGTTGAGCGTTCGACCGGCCGGTCCCACTCGGATGCCTTCGTGACCGGCATGGGGACCGCCGAAGTCCCGGTCGCTCGGCTGTATAACGAGCGTGTTTATAACCAGCCGATCGGCACGGACGCCGCCGAAGCCCCAGCCGCGAGGCGGGCGCACGCTTGCTGCGGTCCTCAGTCGCTCGCTTCGCTCGCTCCTTGCGGTCCTTGCTTCTCCCGCGCCCGCCTCGCGGCTGCCCCTTCGAGTCCCACCCGCCCCACACCTCACGCCTCCCCAGCCTCGTCGCTCGCTTCGCTCGCGACTCCCTCGCGCGTGCTTCTCGCGCCCGATGGGCGCTCGAAGGCACGCAGGGAGGCGCGACGCGCCTCTTGCAGCCGGCGGCAGAGCCGCCGGCGACGCCACCGCTCCGTTTCGTCACCTCCGTCGGATCCGCTTTTGCGTCACTCTGACCCGTGGGACGGTTCCACTTGAAACGAAGCCCGCGCACGGCTGACGGGCGTCTGACGCGAGCGAGGTCGTCCCGTCGGTCGATCTCCGCGGATCGAAAGAACACCGCGTAGCGGGTCTCAAGCGGGCGTTTAGTTCCACTTTCACCGCGGTCACGGGCGTTTTAATACGGTGAGGAACCAACCGTCGTACGCCTCCCAGTGAAACAAGACCGGAGGCGGAGACACCCCATGAGCGAACTGCGACAGGAAGCGGAAGCGATAGCGGAACAGTTCTCGGACCACACGGACGTCGATCCCGACGACGTCGAGGAGCGCCTCGAAACGCTCGTCGACGAGTACCGCGTGCCGCTCGACGAGGCGAGCCGGAGCGTCACCAACAGCTACCTCGAAGACGCCGGGATGGAGCGCGACGAACTCGGCCGCGGCGGCAGCGAGGAGGTCCTCGTCGACGACATCGACGAGGACGAACAGTGGGTCGACCTGCGCGTCGAGCTCGTCGACCTGTGGGAGCCCCGCAGCGACTCCATCTCGCAGGTCGGGCTCCTCGGCGACGAGTCGGGCACGATCAAGTTCGTCGCCTTCGAGACCTCCGACCTCCCCGAGCTGACCGAGGGACAGGCGTACGAGCTCTCGAACGTCGTCACCGACGAGTACGAGGGGAGCTACTCGGTGAAGCTCAACCGGACGACGCAGATCACCGAAATCGACGAGGAGATCGAGATCGGCGACAACGCCGACACCGTCGAGGGCGCGCTGGTCGACATCCAGTCCGGCTCCGGCCTGATCAAGCGCTGCCCGGAGGAGGACTGTACCCGCGTCCTCCAGAACGGGCGCTGCTCCGAACACGGCCAGGTGGAGGGCGAGTTCGACCTCCGGATCAAGGGAGTCCTCGACGACGGCGAGACTGTCTCCGAGGTCATCTTCGACCGCGAGGCCACCGAAAAGCTCACCGGCATGAGCCTGGAGGAGGCCAAGGACATGGCGATGGACGCGCTCGACACCACCGTCGTCGCCGAGGAGATGGGCGAGGACGTGCTCGGGCGCTACTACCGCGTCACCGGTCCGACGTTCGGCCGGTACGTCCTGGTCGACGAGATGGAGGACCCCGGCACCGTCGACGTCGAAAGCGCGCTGATCGAAGCGAGGTCGATCTAAATGAGCCAGTCAGCCCCCACCCGAGAGGTCGCTCGGCGCGTGTTCGCGAGCGAGTTCAACGACGCCGGCTACACGTTCACCGAGTCCGACGACGAGCGGGCCCCCGTCTACGCGCTGCTGCCGACGGGCGAGTCCTCGAACCGCGTGTTCTTCGTCGGCACCCTCACCGAGAAGGAGGACGTCGGCGAGGACAGCGAGTACTGGCGCGGTCGCATCGTCGACCCGACGGGCACGTTCTTCGTGTACGCCGGTCAGTACCAGCCCGAAGCCGCTTCCAAACTCCGGGACTTGGAGCCCCCGGCCTACGTCGCAGTCGTGGGGAAACCCCGGACCTACGAGACCGACGACGGTACGGTCCGGGTCTCCGTCCGCCCCGAGTCGATCACCGAGGTCGACGCCGCCACCCGCGACCGCTGGGTCGCGGAGACCGCCCGCCGCACCGTCGAGCGCGTCGCCGCGTTCGACGACGAGGGCAACGAGTACGCGCGGATGGCCCGCGAGGAGTACGACCTCGACCCCGAGACGTACAAGGCCGCCGCGCTGTCGGCGTTAGAGGACCTCGACGACAGCGGCGACGAGCTCGCCGGCGACGACCCGGACCCGGCCGGGACGCCCGAGCCCTGACCGGCGACGCTCGGCCGCGTTTCCGAACCGATCGGGCGCGTCGAACCGCAACGCGGAATATTTCGCGGTTTCTTGCGACCGTCTGACAAACGCTTAAGTGACTCGCGCGCCGAATTCTCCGGTGATGGGCAACAAGAACAAGACGGTCTCGTTCCGCGTCAACGAGGACGCCTTCGAGGCGCTCCGCGACATCGCCGAGGAGCGCGACATCTCGCTGTCGGCGGTCTTCCGAGACTACGTGGACGCGCTCGTTGCCCACGACGGCCGGGTCCGGGTCGTTCCCGAGTCGGAGCTGGCCGGGGCCGACGACGACGACGAGCCGTTCCCCCCGAAGGTCGAGGTCCCGAAGAGCTTCGTCCGCGAACACGAGCGGCTGGAGCTCGAGGCCGAACACCTCCGCGAACAGCTCGAAGAGCACAAGCGGTACGTCAACTACCTCCGCGAGCAGCTCGAGGACGGCGACGACGACGACGTGATCCACCTCGAGGACCTCGACGGCGAGCCCGACGAGCCGTCCTTCCGCCTCGGATAGCGGCTCGACGCCGCCCGTTTCTCCCCTCGGCGCCCGCTTCACCGCCCAGTCGCGACGCCGCGGCTCGGCCATACGCCAGTCGCCCGACCGCCCCTCGGGCGAAAACCTTCCTGTTCGTCCGTTACTGACCGGCGAAACGCCCATGTTGACGAAAATATTGCCTAACTCCTCCGAGTTTGTTCAGAAACGTCCGATTCTCTCCCCGTCTGATGGACAGTTTCTCATCGCGAAGCCGCTATTTCTGAGTATACTAAATTATTTACGAAAACGATATTACCCGGGCGCTGGACGGATCGGACATGCGAAGGTGGGTTCGACCGTGAGCGTGTTCGACAGGGCGTACGACGATACGGTTCGCGTCCTCGACGAGGACGGGGAGGTCGTCGGCGACGTTCCCGACCTCGACGACGAGTCGCTCGTCGAGATGTACAGGCACATGCGGCTGGCGCGTCACTTCGACGGCCGCGCGGTGAGCCTCCAGCGGCAGGGGCGGATGGGGACGTACCCCCCGCTCTCCGGCCAGGAGGGGGCCCAGATCGGGTCGGCGTACGCGCTCGACGACGACGACTGGATGGTCCCGTCGTACCGCGAGCACGGCGCGGCCCTCGTCCACGGGCTCCCGCTGAAACAGACGCTGCTCTACTGGATGGGTCACGAGGACGGCAACAACGCGCCGCCGGACGTCAACGTCTTCCCGGTCGCCGTCCCCATCGCGTCGCAGGTCCCCCACGCAACAGGCGCGGCGTGGGCCTCGAAGCTTCGCGGCGAGGACGACGCGTTCGTCTGTTACTTCGGCGACGGCGCGACGAGCGAGGGCGACTTCCACGAGGGGGTCAACTTCGCCGGCGTGTTCGACACGCCGACCGTCTTCTTCTGTAACAACAACCAGTGGGCCATCTCGGTCCCGCGCGAGCGGCAGACCCGGAGCGCGACGCTGGCCCAGAAGGCGGAGGCGTACGGGATCGACGGCGTACAGGTCGACGGGATGGACCCGCTCGCGGTGTACAGCGTCACGGCGGCCGCGCTGGAGAAGGCGCGCGACCCCGACGCCGACCGGCCGCGCCCGACCCTCATCGAGGCGGTCCAGTACCGGTTCGGCGCGCACACGACCGCCGACGACCCGACCGTCTACCGCGACGACGACGAGGTCGAGCGCTGGAAGCGGAAGGACCCGATCGACCGGCTGGAGTCGTACCTCCGCGCCGAGGGGCTCCTCGACGACGAGCGCGTCGCCGAGGTCGAGTCGTCGGTGGAGGCGCAGGTCGCGGACGCGATCGACGCGGCGGAGTCGATGGCGCGGCCCGACCCGCGGGAGCTGTTCGAGCACGCCTACGCGGAGCTTCCGCCCGAACTGGAGCGGCAGTACGAGGAGTTCGCCGCGCTGCGCGACGAACGCGGCGACGCGGCGTTCCTGGAGGACTGAATGACTGACACACAGAATCTCACGCTGGTACAGGCGGTACGAGACGGACTACACTCCGAACTGCGCGCGGACGACGACGTCGTCGTGATGGGCCAGGACGTCGGCAAGAACGGCGGCGTCTTCCGCGCGACCGAGGGCCTGTACGACGAGTTCGGCGGCGACCGGGTGATCGACACGCCGCTGGCCGAGTCCGGCATCATCGGCACCGCGGTCGGGATGGCCGCCATGGGGATGCGACCGGTCCCGGAGATCCAGTTCTCCGGGTTCATGTACCCCGGCTTCGACCAGATCGTCTCGCACATGTCGCGGTTTCGGACCCGCAGCCGCGGGCGGTTCACGCTCCCCATGACGCTGCGCGCCCCTTACGGCGGCGGCATCCGCGCGCCGGAACACCACTCCGAGTCGAAGGAGGCGTTCTACGCCCACGAGGCCGGCCTGAAGGTCGTCGTCCCCTCAACGCCGTACGAGGCGAAGGGGCTGCTCGCGGCGTCGATCCGCGACCCCGACCCGGTGATCTTCCTCGAACCGAAGCTGATCTACCGGGCGTTCCGCGAGCAGGTCCCCGAGGAGCCGTACACCGTCCCCATCGGCGAGGCGGCCACGCGGCGCGAGGGCGACGACGTCGCCGTGTTCACCTACGGCGCGATGACCCGGCCCACGCTGGAGGCCGCCGAGACGCTCGGCGAGGAGGGGATCGAGTGCGAGGTCGTCGACCTCCGCACGGTCTCCCCGCTCGACCGCGAGGCGATAGTCGAGGCGTTCGAGAAGACGGGCCGCGCGGTCGTCGTCCACGAGGCCCCGAAGACCGGCGGGCTCGCGGGCGAGATCACCGCGATCCTCCAGGAGGAGGCGCTGTTGTACCAGGAAGCGCCGATCGGCCGCGTCACCGGGTTCGACGTGCCGTACCCGCTGTACGCGCTGGAGGACTACTACCTCCCGTCCGCGGCGCGCATCGAGGAGGGTATCCTGAAGGCGGTCGAATTTTAAGATGACCGCCGGAGATACACGTATGACACTCGAGGAGGAGAGGGCATGACCGTCGAGGAGTTCAAGCTCCCGGACGTCGGCGAGGGGGTCGCCGAGGGCGAACTGGTCAGCTGGCTGGTCGCGCCCGGCGACCGCGTCGAGGAGGACCAGCCCGTCGCCGAGGTCGAGACGGATAAGGCGCTCGTCGAGGTGCCGTCGAGCTACGACGGCGTCGTCGAGGAGCTGTTCGCCGAGGAGGGGGAGATGGTCCCCGTCGGCGACGTGATCATCTCGTTCCGCGTCGACGAGGACGGCGACGCCGAGGCGACCGCCGGCGACGACGCGGGTACCGAAGCCGAACCCGAGCCCGAGTCGGCCGACGAGCCGGCGTCGGAGCCCGTCACCGAGGAGCCCGACGCCGAGCCCGACACGCCCTCGGGGCGCACCTTCGCGCCGCCGTCGGCCCGTCGGCTCGCCCGCGAGCTCGGCGTCGACGTCGCGGCCGTCGAGGGGAGCGGCCCCGGCGGCCGCGTGAGCGAGTCGGACGTCCGGGCGCACGCCGAGGGGGACGCGGGGTCCGCCGACGCGGGCGGCGCGGACGACGCGCCCGAGCCGCGTCCCGCGCCGACGCCGACCGACACCGGCTCCGACGACCGCAAGGCCGCGGTCAGCAAGCGGAACGGCGATGATGCGACGGCGTCCGCCGGGGCCGCGGCGGGCGGTCCCGAGCCCGCCGGCCGCGACACCACGCTCGCGACGCCCGCGACGCGGAAGGCGGCGCGCGAGCGCGGCGTCGACCTCGACGACGTGCCGACCGACGAGACCCGCGACGGCGAGGCGTTCGTCACGGCCGAGGCCGTGAACGCGTACGCCGACGCGCTGGAGTCGACCGCCGAACCGGCGCCCGAGCCGGAGCCGGTCGACCTCGACGCCGGCGAGGCCGCCGCGACGCCGGCCGACGCGGCCGCGACCGCCGGTGTATCGGCGACGGACGCCTCCGGCTCGGGGGACGAGACCGTCCCCTACCGCGGCGTCAGGCGGACCATCGGCAAGCAGATGGAGCGGTCGAAGTACACCGCCCCGCACGTCACCCACCACGACACCGCCGAGGTCGACGCGCTGGTGGAGGCGCGCGCGGAGCTGAAGCCGAAGGCCGAGGCGAGCGACGTGAAGCTCACCTACATGCCGTTCGTGATGAAGGCGATCGTCGCGGGGCTGAAGGAGTACCCGTACCTCAACAGCGAGCTCCGCGAGGACGACGAGGAGATCGTCTTGAAAGGGGAGTACAACCTCGGCATCGCGGTCGCGACCGACGCGGGCCTCATGGTCCCCGTCGTCGAGGACGTCGACGAGAAGGGGCTCTTCGAGCTGGCCGACGAGGTGAACGACCTCGCCGCCCGCGCCCGCGAGCGCAAGCTCAAGCCCGATGAGATGAACGGCGGGACCTTCTCGATCACCAACTTCGGCGCCATCGGCGGCGAGTACGCGACGCCGATCATCAACTACCCCGAGACCGCGATCCTCGGGCTCGGGGCCATCGAGGAGCGCCCGGTCGTGCGCGAGCGCGACGGCGCGAGCGAGGTCGTCCCCGCCCCGACGCTGCCGCTGTCGCTGTCGATCGACCACCGGGTCGTCGACGGCGCGGTCGCGGCCGAGTTCGCGAACGCCGTCATGGAACACTTAGAAAACCCGCTGCTGCTACTCAACGAATAATGGTCGTCGGAGACGTCACCACGGGAACGGAGGTACTGGTCATCGGCGCGGGGCCGGGCGGCTACGTCGCCGCCATCCGCGCCGCACAGGAGGGGCTCGACACGACGCTGGTGGAGAAGGACGCCTACGGCGGCGCCTGTCTCAACCGGGGCTGTATCCCCTCGAAGGCGCTCATCACGGGGAGCGGGCTCGCCCACGAGGCGGGCAACGCGGAGTTCATGGGCGTCCACGCCGACCCCGCCGTCGACATGGGGAAGATGGTCGAGTGGAAGGACGGCGTCGTCGACCGGTTGACGGGCGGCGTCGAGAAGCTCTGTAAGGCGAACGGCGTGAACCTGATCGAGGGGACCGCCTCGTTCGTCGGCGAGGACACCGTCCGGGTCGCCCACGGCGGCGACGGGCAGGGCTCCGAGACCCTCTCGTTCGAACACGCGATCGTCTCCACCGGCTCGCGCCCGATCCAGATCCCCGGCTTCGAGTTCGCCGAGGACCACGTCTGGAGCTCCGCGGACGCGCTCGACGCCGACACCGTCCCGGACCGGCTCGGGATCGTCGGCGGCGGCTACATCGGCATGGAGCTGGCGACCACGTACGCCAAGCTCGGGGCCGACGTGACGGTCGTCGAGATGCTCGACGACATCCTCGACCCCTACGAGGACGACGTGAAGCGGGTCGTCCGCGAGCGCGCCGCGGAGCTGGGCGTCGAGTTCCAGTTCGGCGAGGGCGCGAGCGAGTGGGCCGAGGCCCCCGACGGCGGCTACCTCCTCCACACCGAGACGGAGGACGGCGAGGAGTCGACGTACGGCGTCGACAAGATCCTCGTCGCGGTCGGGCGCCAGCCCGTCACCGACGGGCTCGACCTCGAGAACGCGGGGATCGAGACGGACGACCGGGGCTTCATCGAGACGGACGACCGCACCCGCACCGCGGTCGAGCACATCCACGCCGTCGGCGACGTCGCCGGCGACCCGATGCTCGCGCACGCGGCCTCGAACGAGGGGATCGTCGCCGCCGAGGTGATCGCGGGGGAGCCCGCCGCGCTCGACCGGCAGGCGGTCCCGGCCGCGGTGTTCACCGACCCCGAGATCGGCACGGTCGGGATGACCGAGGCCGAGGCCGAGGACGCCGGCTTCGACCCCGTCGTCGGCGAGATGCCGTTCAACGCCTCCGGCCGCGCGATGACGACCGGCCACACCGAGGGGTTCGCCCGGATCGTCGCCGACGAGGAGACCGGGTTCGTCCTCGGCGGGCAGATCGTCGGGCCCGAGGCGTCGGAGCTGATCGCGGAGGTCGCGCTCGCGATCGAGATGGGCGCGACCCTCGAAGACGTGGCCGCCACCGTCCACACCCACCCGACGCTCGCGGAGGCCGTGATGGAGGCCGCGGAGAACGCCCGCGGACAGGCGATCCACACGCTGAACCGCTGAGTGCGTCCCGGCCGTCGAGCGCGTCCCGAACGGACCCCTTCGGCCGCGGTAGCAAATTCACCACTCAGCGAGACATATTTGTCTCAGCTCCGTGACTTTTATTTTAATGAGAAACCCTGCCAAACAACTGTTATCAGGCGGAGGCCGGTATATAAGGACAGATGGCTAGCAGCAGTTCAGACGAGGCATTTACCGGAAAATCGAACGAAGACTGGTGGCCCGAACGACTGAGTTTGGAGATACTCGATCAGAACGGGCAGAAGTCCGACCCGTTGGAACCGGACTTCGACTACGGCGAGGCGTTTCAGGAACTCGATCTCGAGGCGGTCAAAGAGGACATCGAAGCCGCACTCACGGAGCCGCAAGACTGGTGGCCGGCGGACTACGAGCACTACGGTCCGCTCATGATCCGGATGGCGTGGCACAGCGCCGGCACGTACCGCGCCTACGACGGACGCGGCGGAGCCGCCGGCGCTCGGCAGCGGTTCGCGCCGCTCAACAGCTGGCCGGACAACGCGAACCTAGACAAGGCTCGGCGTCTGCTCTGGCCCGTCAAGCAGAAGTACGGGCGTAATCTGTCGTGGTCCGACCTGATCGTCCTCGCCGGGAACGTCGCCGTCGAGTCGATGGGCTTCCCGACGTACGGGTTCGCTGGCGGCCGCGAGGATGACTTCGACACCGACAAGGCCGTTAAGTGGGGCCCGGAGAACGAACTGGAGACCCAGAACCGCTTCGAGCGACCCGGCGAGATCCAGAAGGGGCTCGGCGCGTCGGTGATGGGGCTCATCTACGTCAACCCCGAGGGACCGAACGGACAGCCCGACCCCGAGGCGTCGGCGAAGAACATCCGGCAGACGTTCTCCCGCATGGCGATGAACGACAAGCAGACGGCGGCACTCATCGCCGGCGGCCACACCTTCGGGAAAGTCCACGGCAAGGACGACCCCGAGGAGGTGCTCGGACCCGAGCCGGAGGCCGCACCCATGGAGAACATGGGGCTCGGTTGGCAGAACGACGCCGCGGTCGAGGACGGCGAAGTCACCACGAGCGGGATCGAAGGCCCCTGGACCCAGTCGCCGACCGAGTGGGACATGGGGTACGTCAACAACCTCCTCGATTACGAGTGGGAGCCGGAGAAGGGACCGGGCGGTGCCTGGCAGTGGACGCCGAAGGACGGCGAACTCGAAGACTCCGCGCCGGACGCTCTCGACGACGGTGAGCGGGTCACGCCGATGATGCTCACGACGGATGTCGCGCTCAAGAAGGATCCGGACTACCGGGAGATCATGGAGACGTTCCAGGAGAACCCGATGGAGTTCGGAATGGCGTTCGCCAAGGCCTGGTACAAACTGACTCACCGCGACATGGGTCCGCCGGAGCGGTTCCTCGGTCCCGAGGTCCCGGAGGAAACGATGGTCTGGCAGGACCCGCTCCCCGACGCGGAGTACGAGCTCGTGGGCGACGAAGCGATCGCTCAGCTCAAGGAAGCGATCCTCGAGACGGATCTCACGCGGGCACAGCTGGTCAAGACCGCCTGGGCCTCCGCGTCGACGTACCGCGACAGCGACAAGCGCGGTGGTGCGAACGGGGCTCGGGTTCGTCTGGACCCGCAGCGCGGCTGGGAGGTCAACGAGCCGGAGAAACTGGAAACGGTCTTAGAGACGTACGAACGCATTCAGGCGGAGTTCAACGAGTCGCACGACGAGGTACAGGTGTCGCTGGCCGACCTCATCGTGCTCGGCGGAAACGCGGCCGTCGAGGAGGCCGCGGCCGACGCCGGCTACGACGTCGAAGTCTCGTTCGAGCCCGGTCGGACCGACGCGACCGCCGAACAGACCGATTCCGACTCGTTCGAGGCGCTCAAGCCGGAGATCGACGGGTTCCGCAACTACGTTCCGGACGGCGCCGACCGGCCGGCCGAAGAGCTGTTGGTCGACAAGGCTGACCTCCTGAACTTGACTCCCGACGAGATGACTGCGCTAGTCGGCGGCATGCGGGCGCTCGGCGCGACGTACGGCGACAGGAACTACGGCGTGCTTACCGACCGACCGGAGGCGCTAACGAACGACTTCTTCGCGAACCTCCTGAGCATGGAAACGGAGTGGAAGCCGTCCAACGAAGATCAGGTGTTCGAGGGCTACGACCGCGACACCGGCGATCTCAAGTGGAAGGCGACCCGTGCGGACCTGATATTCGGGTCACACTCCCGGCTCCGCTCGATCGCCGAGGTGTACGCGGCGGAAGACGGCGAAGAGAAGTTCGTCGAGGACTTCGTCGACACCTGGACGAAGGTGATGCAGGCGGACCGCTTCGACCTCGAGTAACGTCCGTCGCAGTCGGTTTTCTTTTCGAGTCGCTCGAACCGGGTAGCTCCGCCGCTCGCGTCTCGCTACGCAGGTCGTCGATCGCCGACTTCCCCCGCGGCTCACCAATTCTATATCGCGACATACAATTTACTGGCTCGATTCGCTCGGGTCGCCTCGCCTGACCGCACTCCCGACGTTCCGCCGTCTCGGCGGCGATCGACCGCCTTTTTTCCCGCCGGACCCATGCTCGCGACATGGCCGACGAGTTCGACCCGGAGAAGTTCGAGGACAAGTACGCGCACTACTTCAACGAGCTCCAGCGGGCGTACAAGAACGCGTTCAACCAGATGAACGACCGGTACGACTCGGAGCTGATCCACGGCATCGACCAGACCGTGCTCAACGAGTCGGAGCCGTTCTACGAGGACGGCGAGTTCCGCGTCGAACTCCCGGAGGACCCGCGCGAGCGCATCCGCGGCGCCGTCGCGGTCGACGACGAGACGTTCGAGGAGACCCTCGAGGAGTACGTCGAGCGGATCGAGTCCGAACTGTACCGGACGCTCGGCGTCGACCGGCCGGAGTGAGGTCCGGCGCGGCGCGTCTCCCCGCCGTATCCGGGCGAACCAAAGGCATAAGCCCGGTGCCCGCCAACTCGCGGGCATGAGCACGGACACGGCTGACGCGGACAACGAACTCCGCGAGCGGATCACGAACTTCCTGCGGCGCAACTTCCCGCAGATCCAGATGCACGGCGGGAGCGCCGCCATCGCCCACCTCGACCGCGAGAAGGGCGAGGTGACGGTCCAGCTCGGCGGGGCCTGCTCCGGTTGCGGCATCTCCCCGATGACGATTCAGGCGATCAAGTCCCGGATGGTCAAGGAGATCCCCGAGATCGAGACGGTCCACGCCGACACCGGCGCGGAAGCCGGCGCGGACGGCGACCTCGGCGGCACCAGCAGCGGCGGCGGGATGTCCCCCTCCTTCCCCGGCGAGACGACCGACGACGACGGCGACGACGAAGGCCCGCAAGCGCCGTTCTGAGTCGGCCCGGCCGACCCGAACCTTCTCTCTTTCCGCCTCGCGAGTCGCAACGCCGTTTCGCGCTGACCCGCCGTTTCGACCCGGGAGACGCCACGTTTCGGGACTAGCGTCGTTCCACGAGTCTCCCCCACCGCCGAGCGCATGTATCTCATAACGCTATATCGAATTCGGACCGCGGGCTCAACTCGGCCCGACTGAAGCCTTTTTCTCCCCGGCCGTCGTGGGGAGTTGCTATGTACCATCGCGAGGTCGAACCCACGGCGGAGTACGTCGCGCGGTTCGAGACGGGGGCCGACTGGCGCGAGGAGATCGAGTCCCTCGCCCGCGCGGAGGACGTCGAGGCCGGGTGGTTCACGGCGCTCGGGGCGGTCCAGGACGCGGACGTCTGGTTCTACGATCAGGACGAAACAGAGTACCGCTCGGTCACGTTCGACGAACCGCTCGAGGTGGCCGCCTGCGTGGGCAACGTCTCGCTCTTGGAGGGGGACGTGTTCGCACACACCCACGTCGTCCTCTCCCGGCCGAGCGGGCAGGCGCTCGCGGGCCACCTCGACTCGGCGACCGTCTGGGCCGGCGAGTGCCACCTCCGCGCGTTCGCCGAGCCGCTGGAGCGCTCGCACGACGAGGCGACCGACCTCGACCTGTGGCTGTGACCCGCCGAGCGCGTCGCCCCACTCTCGAAGCCCGATGAGACCGGACGACGAGCGCTACTTCGCGCGGATCGAGGAGCGCCTGGACGAGGCGTGGGACGTCGCGGAGACGGCCAAAGAGCAGGGTCGGGACCCCGAGCCGGAGATCGAGATCCCGATCGCCCGCGACATGGCCGACCGCGTCGAGAACATCCTCGGCATCGACGGCGTCGCGGAGCGCGTCCGCGACCTGGAGGGCGAGATGTCCCGCGAGGAGGCGGCCCTGGAGCTGGTCACCGACTTCGTCGACGGCAACGTCGGTGACTACGACTCCCGCGAGGGGAAGATCGAGGGGGCGGTCCGGACCGCGGTCGCGCTGCTCACCGAGGGGGTCGTCGCCGCGCCGATCGAGGGGATCGACCGCGTCGAGCTGCTGGAGAACGACGACGGCACGGAGTTCGTCAACGTCTATTACGCCGGTCCGATCCGCTCTGCGGGCGGGACCGCGCAGGCGCTGTCCGTGCTCGTCGCCGACTACGCCCGGTCGCTGCTCGACGTCGACGAGTACAAGCCCCGCGACGTGGAGGTCGAGCGCTACGCCGAGGAGATCGCCCTCTACGACAAGGACACCGGCCTCCAGTACACGCCGAAGGACAAGGAGTCGAAGTTCATCGCCAAGCACATCCCCGTCATGCTCGACGGGGAGGCGACGAGCGACGAGGAGGTCTCGGGGTTCCGCGACCTCGAACGCGTCGACACCAACTCCGCGCGCGGCGGGATGTGCCTCGTCGCCGCAGAGGGGATCGCGCTGAAGGCCCCGAAGATCCAGCGGTACACCCGCGACCTCGAGGAGGTCGACTGGCCGTGGCTCCAGGACCTGATCGACGGGACGATCGGGAAGGACGGGGCGGGCGACGGTGACGGTGAAGAGGCGGAGAGCGGCGACGGCGCGGAGGAGGACGAGGACGGCGACGAGGCGGAGAGCGAACCGGAGGCCGACGGCTCGACCGAGTCCGGCGCGGACGGGCCGGTCCGCGCCGACCCCTCGCAGAAGTTCCTCCGGGACCTCATCGCGGGGCGGCCCGTGTTCACCCACCCCAGCGAGGCGGGCGGCTTCCGGCTCCGGTACGGTCGCGCCCGCAACCACGGCTTCGCGACCGGCGGCGTCCACCCCGCGACGATGCACATCGTCGACGACTTCCTCGCGGCCGGGACGCAGATCAAGACGGAACGCCCGGGGAAGGCGCACGGCGTCGTCCCCGTCGACTCCATCGAGGGTCCGACGGTCCGGCTCGCGAACGGCGAGGTCCGCCGGATCGACGACCCCGAGGAGGCGAAGGAGCTCCGGAACGGCGTCGAGAAGGTGCTCGACCTGGGCGAGTACCTCGTCAACTACGGCGAGTTCGTCGAGAACAACCACCCGCTCGCGCCCGCGTCGTACGCCCCCGAGTGGTGGGTCAAGGAGTTCGAGGCGGCCGGGGCCGACGTCCGCGCGCTCCGCGACGACCCCCACGTCGACCTCGAACACCCGGACGTCGACCGGGCGCTCTCGTGGGCCGAGGAGTACGACTGCCCGCTCCACCCGGAGTACACGTACCTCTGGCACGACGTGTCGGTCGACGCCGTCGCGGCGCTCGCGGACGCGGTCGCCGCGGGCGACGTCGTCGAGGGCGTCCTCGCGATCGAGCGCACCGACGGGGTCCAGGACGCGCTGGAGTCGCTGCTGATCGAACACGCCGCGACCCCTGACGCCCTCCGGATCCCGACGTGGCGGCCGCTCGCGCGGTCGCTCGGGATCGACGACGGACTCCGGAAAGAGTGGGACGCCGCCGACCTCTCGGCGGCGGCCCGGGACTACGCCGACGGCGAGAACGCGATCCGCGCGGTGAACGAGGTCGCCCCGTTCGAGGTGCGCGAGCGCGCCCCGACCCGCATCGGCAACCGGATGGGGCGCCCGGAGAAGTCGGAGAGCCGCGACCTCTCGCCGGCGGTCCACACGCTCTTCCCGATCAACGAGGCGGGCGGCCCCCAGCGCGACGTCGCCGAGGCCGCGAACGTGATGGACGACACCGGTCGCCGGGGGCGACACGAGCTGGAGGTCTCCGACCGCGTCTGTCCCGACTGCGGCGAGCACACCTACGCCGCGCTGTGTCCCGACTGCGAGACGCACACGGAGCCGCACTACGAGTGCAACGACTGCGGCACCGTCTGCGAGCCCGACGAGGCCGGCCGCGTCGAGTGCCCGAACTGCGAGTGGGAGGTGACGGCCGCGGGGTATCAGGAGGTCGACGTCAACGACGCGTACCGCACCGCGCTGGAGACGGTCGGCGAGCGCGAGTCCGCCTTCGAGATCCTCAAGGGCGTCCAGGGGCTCACCTCGCGGAACAAGACGCCGGAGCCGATCGAGAAGGGCGTCCTCCGCGCGAAGAACGGCGTCACGTCGTTCAAGGACGGGACGGTCCGCTACGACATGACGGACCTCCCCGTCACCGCGGTCCGCCCGGAGGAACTCGACGTCACCGCGGACCACTTCCGCGAGCTCGGCTATGAGACCGACGTCGACGGCGAGCCCCTGCGCCACGACGACCAGGTGGTGGAACTGCGCGTCCAGGACATCGTCCTCTCGGACGGCGCGGCCGAGCACATGCTCAAGACCGCGGACTTCGTCGACGACCTCCTCGAACAGTTCTACGGGCTCGACCGCTTCTACGAGGTGAACGAGCGCGACGACCTCGTCGGCGAGCTCGTCTTCGGCATGGCGCCGCACACGAGCGCCGCGACTGTCGGTCGAGTGGTGGGTTTCACGTCGGCCGCGGTCGGATACGCTCATCCGTACTTTCACGCCGCGAAACGTCGGAACTGCTTCCACCCGGAGACGAAAATCTGGTACGAGGACGAAGCCGGAAAGTGGCACTACGACCCCATCGAGGCACTCGTTGAGGATCGACTTGACGCCGAAACGGCTGAAGAGGACGACGTCGGGACGCTTGTCCAGAAACTCGATGACGACGTGTACGTACCGTCCGTAACTGAGGATGGCGAGGATACGCTCCAACGGGTCGAAGCACTCTCGAAGCATCCCTCGCCCGACCACCTCGTCCGCGTCGAAACCAAGAGTGGACAGGAGCTGACGGTGACGCCCGACCACTCGATGCGTCGGTGGACCGGTGATGGAGTCGAGCGCGTGTCTGCCCGAGATTTAACCACCGAAGATGCGCTTCCCGCGCCGAAACAGATCCCGGTCGACGGGGAAACAGCGACCTTCGACCTGCTCGCGGAATTCCTCGACACGGACGCCGTTTCGAACGACGACCTGATGATCCGAGGGATCGGCGAGTCTACCCTCAAACAACTCCTCGACGACGCGACAGACGCCGAGAACTACCTGAAGCCTGTTGCGGAACTCCTCGACGTTAGTCAGTCGACGGTGTACAACTGGGTGTCTCGCGATAGCATCTCGGCTGGCGTTCTGCTCGAACTGTACGACCGCGACACTGTCGTCGAACGCGTTTCCACCGACGTGACACTTGGAATCCGTCGAGACAGCGCTTCGATTTCGCGTCAGTTCGATGTCAACGAGACAGTCGGCACGATGCTCGGATACTACGCTGCAGAAGGGTTCACCCGGCAGGAGGCTGGGTCGTTTTACCAGACGACAATCTGTACGCCGGACGACGTGCCACGCGACGAGATAATTGACGTCTTTGACGACGTATTTGAGGTTGAGGCGTTCGAGGAGAACGAATGGAAGATTACTGTTTCCAGTCGCCTCGTCACGACGCTGTTCTCGGATGTTCTTGACGCCGGGAGTCGTGCGGAGACGAAACGAATCCCGGACTGCGTCCTCTCCGCACCGGACTCGGTTCTCCGAACGTTCCTCGCGGCGTACTTCTCCGGCGACGGAAGTACGTCTAGCGAACGCGTCGAGGTTCGCGCACATACGGTGAGCGACGACCTACAGTCCGACCTAGTCGCAGCCCTCAAGCGGTTCGGTATCGCTACGAAAGTGTATCGCGAGGAGCGTACCCCGAAGACGGGTGCGGTGGCCGAGTTCTACGACGGCGAGCAGTCGTTCGAATCCTGGGTTCTCAAAGTCACATCACAGAACGCCCTGCGGTTCGCCGAAAAAGTCGGCTTCCATCTCGACCGCAAGGAGGAGACGCTTACTAACGTGCTGGACCGCGTCGATACCCGAACACAGCGACTCTTCGGTGACGGTGGCGAGGTTTGGGTTGACGAAGTCGTCTCTGTCGAGACGGTCCAGTCCGACATCGAATCCACATACTGTCTGACCGTTGAGGAGACTAACACGCTCGTCGCGAACGACGTGTACGCCGGTCAGTGTGACGGTGACGAGGATTGCGTGATGCTTCTTATGGACGGTCTTCTCAACTTCTCGAAAGAATTTTTACCGGACCAACGCGGTGGTCGCATGGATGCACCCTTGGTGATGTCCTCGCGAATCGATCCCTCCGAGATCGACGACGAGGCGCACAACGTCGACATCGTGCGGGAGTACCCCAAAGAGCTGTACGAGGCGTCCCGGGAGATGGCCGACCCGGAGGCGGTCGAGGAGCTGATCCAGATCGGCGAGGACACGCTCGGGACCGACGACGAGTACCACGGGTTCGACCACACCCACGACACGACGGACATCGCGATGGGGCCGGACCTGTCGGCGTACAAGACGCTCGGCGACATGATGGAGAAGATGGACGCGCAGCTGGAGCTGGCCCGGAAGCTGCGCGCGGTCGACGAGACGGACGTGGCCGAGCGCGTCATCGAGTACCACTTCCTGCCGGACATCATCGGGAACCTCCGGGCGTTCTCGCGGCAGGAGACGCGCTGTCTCGACTGCGGCGAGAAGTACCGCCGGATGCCCCTGACGGGCGAGTGCCGCGAGTGCGGCGGCCGCGTGAACCTCACGGTCCACGAGGGGTCGGTGAGCAAGTACGTCGACACCGCCATCGAGGTGGCGGAGCGGTTCGACTGCCGCCCCTACACGAAACAGCGGCTGAAGGTGTTAGACCAGTCGCTGGAGTCGATCTTCGAGGACGACACCAACAAGCAGTCGGGCATCGCGGA
>ERZ1034547.40-NODE-40-length-36628-cov-5.699232_pt1 | contig 36628 bp, 41 predicted proteins | sample MGYA00520642_ERZ1034547 | MGnify/ENA primary metagenome ERZ1034547 (study PRJEB33760, sample SAMEA4777713) | hypersaline lake metagenome | biome: hypersaline environment; feature: brines | place: Spain | collected 2012-08 | depth 0 m ... | reverse complement strand
CTCATGGTCTTCAACCTCCAAATCCAGATCTGCTTCCTTCTCGCTCAGCACCATCACTTCGTTTGGCTTCAGAGCTATGCTATCGATAATTTTCCTTAGATTTCTACTCCTGTTACCGTCTAGCAGGTTATCAAGTATCTCGATGTGTCTCTCAGCAAGATACGCGGAAGTCTTTTTCAGCTCCTCAGAAGCAAAGCCATCCGAAACCTCGCGTTTATTACTCTTTATCTCGGAGTTCCTCTGCACAGATGTCCACCTCCGCGAGAAACTCTACTATTGAGTCGTCAAGCGTTCGATCTGGATTCCTCATTTCTCGTCACCTTCCTCTGCTAAGAAGTAAAGATAGGTTCCTGGAAGGTCCCAGCGGTCGAGTTTTCCCGATTTTACATAAGCTTCTAGGTGGCGGCGTGCGGTCGGCCTACTTACTTCGGCTCTCTGTAATACTTCACCGGTAGTCAGACCTCGTTCTGCCGCCTGTATGACGTCAAGTATCTCTTCTGATTTCACACCTACAACTTACCCAAACCCTTTTCAGTAAGCAGTCAGAGGTCATATCCACATTCTCATGACCTACCCTCCGTAGACTGTTCATCGGGGGAGAATTCTGGATATGAAAAATTTGGCTCTATAGAAGTAAGATCTTTCTGTCTCAATCTCTTCTGCAGAACGATTGAATATATTGAGTATCTGTTCATCCTTGCTTTCAGCAGAGTGATGGAGAATCTTAGAAACACCAAGCCTACTCAGCAGATGATTTCTGTATCTAAGTTTTTGGAGTTCTGTATCTGGTTGTTTGGAAAGCTCCTCGGCAGCGAATGTTGCCTTAAGAAATTCAACTTTTTCGCTGTGTAACTCCTTTTCATCACTGGTTTCACTGCTTTCAACAGTGAAAGCGTTTATTTGATTCAGCTTTCGAATCAGGTCATCTTTTATGGTATCGAGAACTTCTCTCTTCGCCTCCCATTCAAGATAATCTCGGAATATTCTCCGTAAATCTTCCTTAATCTCCTCGAACAGGATAAGCTCTTCATCCTCCTCAGAAAGCAATTTTGGAGCTTCAATAGGATTATCCGAATAAGAAGGTGCTACATCTTCAGAAAGTAATCTCTCGAAAATCTGTTCTTCGTACTCGTTCAAAGGTTTAATCTCTTCTTCATATCTCTCTACTAAAATCTCAAAAAGTTTCTCTGAATCAAGCTGAAAATACTTGTAGTAGTCCTTCCTGTCCTGTATAGGAACTCCTATGCTTTCTAAATATGTGTTAGTAACCTTGCGGAAGTTGTCCTTATCACTGACCTCTGAAAGCTCCATTAGTTTGCTTTTCGAAGCCCAGAGATCTTTTCTGAGAGTTCCTTTCCTGTTTTGGAAATCATTACCGGCTAGAAACTCAGGGGTTCGAATCATACACCCAGAGTGTTCCTCGATTTCTGCATCCACTTCCTCTGCATTTATCGACCCTCTGTCGTCGAATAAATGCCCTTGGCGATAACCTAGTCGTCCTCTACGTGAGAAAGTATGTCGAAATAGTGCTTGGAAAACGCGGTTCGTCTCTCCCTTTCCTCTTTCTATATCAGATATCGCTGCTTCGTTGAGAGACATTTGAGTAGGTGTTCGCTACCAAGTTTATTAAGAATTGGCGTTTACCAATATTACAAGAGAGCAACCCGAGATGCCTGTTTAGAGCCATGTCACAGGCTCGGGGGATAGAAGGACAGAGAGTCCATTGCTTTCCAGATTTTTGGAGAATTAAATTGATTTCAATTTTCCGTCCTGTGCAGGTTTGAACCGATGAAGGTGTTCGATTTTTTCCGAACAGCTCCTGATGTTTTTTAACATCTGCTGGAGTTTTGGGAGTTATGGTTGATTTTGATTGCTCGAGAAGTATTTTGTTCTGTGTTATCATAGGTGTAGTAGCTGTATCTGGGTGTGTTCAGAGCAGCTCCACTGATTTGAAATCTGATTTTGATCTCACGCATCAGGACTTGGATTCTGACGCAACAGGTTATGAGCTTTACCAAGATTCGATCTCACAGATTTCAACTGTTTCTAATTACAGCGTTGAATCAGACAGTAGTATGGCTATGAACATGCCTGTGATCAGTTTTTCAGCAAATATGAGTTCTGAAGGAGCTTTCAGTCGGGAAAACTACAGAATCAATACTTCAGGGAATATGAATTTCAATTTTGCAGGAAGATCCAACTCCACAGAATTTGAGACCAGTCTCGTTCCATCCGGCAACAAAACTGAGATCTACAGAAGAATTAGGAACAGCAGCAACAGTACTGAAGTCAGTAAAATCGAAAGCAAAAATACTGGTATTTCACTCGAAGCTCTAAAAGACGTGGATATCGAGAACGCCTCTTTGATTGGTTCAGCACAGGTAAACGGAGAAAACAGCACCTTGATAGATCTTGAAGTTAACTCTTCCAGCCTCGTGAAGAATTCTGAAGATATCTTTGAAAAACTCTCACTTATCCAGAAGTCATCTGAAAAAGGCCAGGGCTTGAGCGATTTAGGAGGATTCAATACTTCCAGCGCATACCTCTGGATCAATCAGGATAATAAACTGCCTGCTAAGTTTGCCTACTACGGATCTGTAAACAACGGCTCTTTACAGGTAAGATCTGTGACAGAGTACACCAGATAGGTGATTCAGATCAGGATTTCAATGAAGGAGTAGATAACCTAGATAAATTCACGTATAAAACCGAAATTAGTTGTATGCTCTGGCCAGGTATTCCTTGAGCATCCTGTCAGTGTTGAAGTGGGAAGCGTTGAGTGTGATGCAGTTTTTCATTATTTTTATCCACTGCTGGCGATCGTTGTGGTATATTGAGAGGATATCATCGAGTTTCTGGTAAATTGACTCTGCATCTATCCTGTCTTCGTCTTCTCCCTCGACGTAATCTTCTCCAATCGTCCATCCTGTGACACCTTCTATGCATCCTTCCAGCCACCAGCCATCAGGAGTAGAAAGCTGTGGAGTCCCGTTATGCGCAGCCTTCATGCCGGAGGTACCTGAAGCTTCTTCTCCACGCTCAGGATTATTCAGCCATAGATCCACACCCGAAACCATTTCAAGTGTGTCTTCCATTGAGTAATCCTCTACAAAGAAGACTTCAACGTGTTCAAGCATTTCAACGTACCTAAAAATCTTTGAAATCAGCTCCTTGCCCCTAGTATCATCAGGATGTGCTTTACCGCCGAACACAAGCTGTAAACCACCGTAGGTCCTGGCTATCTCGTCCAGTTTCTCGAGATCACGGAAAATCAGTGTAGGTCTCTTGTAAGCAGTGCTTCGACGTGCGAATCCTACTGTAAACGTTTCGATGTCAAGTTCTGAGCCCGTTAATTGGTTCAGGCGCGCGGAGAGATTTTCCTTCGAATTTATCTTTGCCTTCCATATTCTGTTATCTTTTACACCTGCAACTTTCGTCAGTCTGGCCGGATCAACTTTCCACTTCGGTATTTCTTCGTTGTAAATACTGGAGAAAGGTTCTGCACTCCATGTAGGTGAGTGAACACCGTTTGTAACAGCGTCAAACGTGTAGTCCGGAAACATTTCTCTTGAGACTTCCGCGTGCCGGTCCGAGACCCCGTTTGCGTACCTAGAGTTTTCCAAGGCCAGTTCAGTCATGTTTAATTCTTCTGAAAGATCCAACTGTCTGTTTTTCTCTTCAGGTAAAACTTTTTTCACTAATTGAGGTGAGAATGTATCGTGACCTGCTGGAACAGGAGTATGGGTCGTGAAAACTTTTTCAGTATCCGTTTCGGTTGTCAGTAGCGCTGAATGGCCTTCATTCATGTGGTAATAGTCTGTATCTACACCGATTTTTTCCAGTGCTCTGACTCCGCCTATACCGAGTAAGGCTTCCTGGCAGAGCCTGGTCTCGTTTCCTCCCATGTATAGCCTGGAGGTTAGCTTTCTGTCTGCTTCTGTATTTGAATCCAGTCCTGTGTCGAGGAAAAGTACGTTCACACTGTCTTTCTCCCCTTCGACCGTGTAACGCCAGATCTTGGCTTTGACTTCCCGGCCTCTGAGGTTTAGAGAGATTTTCTGGCCTGTATCCTCCAGAAGCTCCATGTAGTTCCATTCCTGTTCCTGTTCCTGTTGCTGGCCGTCTGCGATTATCTGCCTGAAAAATCCGTTCCTGTAGAGAAGTGTCACCGCAGTGAAGTCGAGTCCGTGATCAGCGGCAGTTTTGACAGTATCGCCTGCGAGAACTCCTAGGCCTCCGCTGTAAGTCTTTATCTCGTTTTCCAGTCCAATCTCCATGGAGAAGTATGATATCTGACGGGTCATGAACACGGTTTCTTACAGGTCAAATAATAAACTATTGAAGAAACGATTCTACAGATATGCCGGGGTGGTGTAGCGGTATCATTGCACGCTGGGGGCGTGTAGACTTGGGTTCAAATCCCAACCCTGGCATTTTGAACCCTCCAGCAGATTTCTTAATCTGCGTATGAGTTCAAATCTCGGCCCGGGCAACATTTAATTTATCCAAAAATTCTCTCAAAGGTCCTCTGCGTTTATTTCTCTTTCAATATCTTTTATCGTACTTTTCAGCCTCTGCAAGCGTTCTTCAGCTTTCTCTTTCGTGAACCGGAAATACATGTTTTCTATTTTTTCCCTGTATTGATCGGTTTGCTGGTTCCAGAAATAGTCTATTGCTTCCTGAAGCGTTCTTTCATGGTCTGAGGAGTAATGTATTGACCTCCACAGGTTGTTTACACCAAAGTTTGAGAGATCGTCTGCGTCCTGAAGAATCTTGCCTTCAACAGTTTTTGCGTCGGAATGACGGTTTCCTATAGCTTTTTTTATTTTCTTGAGCTGTTGAGAATTTACAAAGTCTTCTACAAAGTTTTCCACTATTTTTTCGCCGGTCCTGTCATGCCCTTCATGTGTTTCCATAGGGTCGAGGAATCCGTCCTGTATATCTTCTTTCCTGCCGATATCGTGGAACAATGCGGATATTTCGACTACTTTTTCGTCAAAATCTTTCCCGGAAATCTCTGGTTGCTGTATTATTTTCAGGGCCAGTTTTCGTGTGGTGAGCAGGTGTCTGTACCTGTAGTTCTGGCCTCCTGCGATCTCGTAGTAGTCCGAGAACTCGTTTTTCAGTCTCGACTTTAACTCTTCAAGCTCTCCTTCCTCAAGCATACTGAAGTTTTCTCAAATAGATTTTTAGAAGCTCTAGCCCAGAATCAGTCCTGCCGCGAAAGCAGTTACAAGAGCTACTGCAAATGCCGCTATCCATCCCAGAACAGTGTAACCGATTTTACCGGCGTCCACATTCGACTTGCCTTCGACAAGCCCTGAGCCTATCACCGAGGCAATTACGGCTTCGTTGAAAGATATAGGGATACCGAAGTATATTCCCACCTGCGCAAGTATGGCTGCAGTTCCCAGAGCTGCCACAGATCTTCGCGGACCGATATTCGAGTAATCAAATGATATTGCTCGAATTATACGTGGAGAATACAGCCATGAACCTATAAGTATTGAAAGACCGCCCATTAGAAGTAATGCGGTGTTAGAGTATTTCAGGGCGCCTAGAGGCCCTACTGCAAGACCTACTGCCGAAGCACCTGCCGAGTAGGCTACGTAACAGCCTGTCACTAGCAGCAGAAGTCTTATCTTTTTTTCAGAGTCCTCTCTTGAAACAGTATTCCGTATAAGCTTGGAAATTCCGTAACCCATCGCCACGGCAAGGAAAGGTATCAGTATCCAGTAACCTACGACTCTGCCGACAGATCCCCACATCACGCCGTTTCCAAAGCCAAGCCCGCTTCCGATGACAGCTCCAATAACTGTGAAGGCTGTCGGCATCGGATAATCTCCAAGAACACTTATTATCACAAGTAAAGCAGCTATAAGCAGGACTGACGCAGCCTGGACAACTTTAATTTCACCCGAGATAATTCCGGATCCTACTGTGTCAGCGACGTTCTGTCCCTGTATAACTGCGCCAGCAAGAGCGAAGATTCCTGCCAGAAATGCTGATCTGAGGACGTTCGCCGACCTTGCGCTGTTCACCGGTCCGAAGGCCGATGCAACAGTTGAAGCACCTATGGATATCCCCATGAAAACGGAGGAAATCAACGCCAGGACTACAAGAAGCTCACTCATTTTTCCTCATCTTCTTCAAGAAAATTTTTCTGCAGATCCTCTCTTACCTTTTCTTCAGGTGCTGCAACATCCATTTCAAAATCACCGTCTTTCCTGTACTTCATATCAACTGAAAAATCTTCTGTATCCAGGTAATACGGATTGAACCGCAGCGCAAACCATGAATATACTTTTGATTCCAGTGCCCTGAGAAATCTAAGTAAGCCTGAATAAAACGGCTTTGCGACATCTTCCGAAGCTTCTCTGATTTCTTTTTCAGGACTCTCCTTTTTAGCGGCTTTCCTCCCTGCTTCAGCCACTTTATCAGATGCATTTTTCAGATCCTCTTTCACTCCCTCGCTTTCCTTCTCCAGGTCTTTTTCCTTTATGACTGCCTTGTCGATCGTCTTTTCCTTCACATCTCTCTCGGTTTCCTCGATCTTCGGTCTCCAGTCATCGAAATCTTCAACCGATTCAGCCTCTGCTTTATCATTTACAGCATCTTCTACTTCTTCAGCAAACTCGCTTATCTCCTTCCAGTTTCCTTTCTTCTTTACACCGGCGTTAGTCTCCTCAATCTTCTCCTCGGACATCCTATAACAATTTAACAAAGAAGCTATCTTAAAAACCTAACTCGGCAGAATTAACGTCGAAAACCCATTCAGAAACAGAAAAACAGAGGGAAGAAAAACATAGGCAAATTCTTTTCAAACCCGGATAGAGAGAAGGTATAATTAAGAGAAATTTAAGGGGAGAAACTCCTAACCGAGAAGCTCTCCACGGTGCTCATCGAAAAAACTTTTGCAACGTGGAGCGAGATCAACATCCTCAAGTTCATCAAGCTCAAACCACTTCCTCATCTCGCTGGTCTCAACTTCCTCAGCCTCAAGACCTTCTTCCTCATCAGCTGACCTCTCCTCTGCAAGATACCAGTGCAGCTCATTTCCGTCATCAAGATCGGTCCTGGAAATCTTTTCAACAAACTCTACCTCGATATCCGCGCCGTTCCTGGTTTCCCTGCGAGCCGTCTCCCTCAAGGTCTCACCTCGCTCAACAGTCGCCATAACCGGCGACCATGAATCCTCTTCACCGTTTTTACTCAACAAAAAACTGTCCTCTCTTCTAATCAAAACTGCTGTCCTATCCATAAAACCAACTTGAACCCGCACAAATTTCAAGGAGAGGGAAAAACCAGGTAAAAACTTGCAAACCAGCGACATTATTTAAGAATTCCAACAAATCCCTACCTATAACACGGGCCCGTAGCTCAGCTTGGACAGAGCATTCGGCTTCGGACCGAAAGGTCCAGGGTTCAAATCCCTGCGGGCTCGAAACTTCTGAAAGTTTCATCATCAGGAGGCCTGACACGACAGGCCTCTAAACAAACTTTTCTGGAAAAGCTAGATGCTGACAGATTTTCCACAGCTTTCATGAATTGAAATTTAAGTTTTCGAGTTGATTTGAACTGCATGAATCCTTTGACGGGTTTTATGGATAGAGCGGTTCGAGGGGAGGTCTCGGACGATGCTCTAGCCCGGCTTTCTGAAAATCTTGAAGGAAGTCCTGTGATCGCGAAGTATGATCCAGAAGACTTTCATGAAGACGGTATCTCGACAGGTGAGATACTGAGCGTTCTGGAGGATGATCTTATCGGCGCTGTCCAGATCGGTGGAAGCGGGGACTCTGTCACAAACGGGAACATGAACACCGCGTTCTCCAGGATACAGGAGGCTAACGAAGAAGTTCAGTTACCTGTTCTTATGGAGCCCGGGAAAACCGGCGACATGGAGAACGGTGGCCTGGACTCGGATATACTGACGGAACCAGACATCTTCAACAAGCCGCGCGTCTATAACACCGGGAACGCGGAATGGATCACCGGCCACCACCGAAAATTCCAGAGGATGCTCAACAGCAAACTGGATGAGAAAGCAGAGGAAATGATAGACGGAAAAATCAGAGAAAAACTTCAAGACAGTTTACCAGGTTATACGCCGTTCAGAGAAGCTTTAACTGATAGAGTGGCTGGTGACTACGTAAGTGATATAGGTGAAGATGGAGCCAGAGCTCTCGCCAGACAGGCAGTTGACTCAAGCACTGTTACTGAGGCCTACTACGTTGTAAACCCGGATTCTACTGTTGCAGAGATTACGGATGCTGACCAGGATATTCTCTCTATGGATTACAGTGAGATGGTTGAAGATGCCAGAGGAGTGGTATCAGATCTCGCTCAGGACGGATACGAGGGAATTATCTACATCGAGTCCTCTGGTGCGCTGGCTCCTCCAGAGCTTGTTGAAGAAGTGAAGGAGGAAATCGACCTGCACGGAATCCAGGGAGATACGTTACTGGCTTATGGAGGTGGTATAGGAGGAACTGAAACAGTAGATCGGCTTGTATACGGTTCCGATATCGCAGAGTTGCCGACTGAAAAACAGATAGATGCATACCTGGAAAACGGCGCGGATACGGTTATAGTCGGGAACAGTTTTCAGGAAAAAGGGAAAGAGGCTTTGAACTGATTATTCTACAGAGAAAGCAAGATCAACTGAATCAGTGTTCCAGAGAGCGAAAACTATCACACCGGTCAACAGCACGGGAACCAGGTTCATGTAGAAAAGATTGACCAGCCCCCAGAGAAGCACGAAACTCAGCAGGTCATCAAGGATGAACTCCGTACTTTTGATCCTGTCCAGGAACTTCTGTGTATCAAAGGAAAAATGCACAAGTAATGTCGCAACCAGCCCCGACAAGATCCAGCCCATAAAGTTAGAGACAGGAACACCGTAGTAAACACCTGAACTGTACTTCCACAGTCCTAGAGCCACAGCTGCAGGATCTAAAATCAGATCAACCACTAAGACAAAGCCAGCGGTCGCCAGAATTTTACTGTAAACATTATCAAATCCCAGGAGGCTGATCAGAATGTAACTGTTCAGCACAAGAGGTATGAAAAACAGTGGAAGACCCAGCGGCACCCCAAAAAGGTGAGGTCCTAGAGAAACTACGTATTCGAAATTTCCGTAGGGCCAGCCCGTCTTCAGACCTATAAACTCTATTATATACGAGTAAAATATCAGAAGCGAAATACCTGCAACCGCCTTTCTATCCACCAGAGGCTTCAAACCAGCTATAAGAGGCGTTCTCATAACGAAAGTTCCGAAAAGAATCATGAAAGAATTGAATGCTAGAAACCCCGGTAAAATATTTTCTGCAGAAGCTAAAAAGAGTAAAGCTCCGAAAAAAGGAAATACAACCGATATAGTAAACCTGTTATCCGTGACAATTTTTTCCAGATCGAGTTCAGGCATTGAAAAGCACCCATAAGCCGTATACCGTGATAATCATCCCTGTAAACGCATTGATGAATGGAAACCACCAGTAAGCCCGTGAATCATCGATCTCCAGCATAAATATCGCTGTAGACATTACAGGATAAACCAGGAATAATGCACCAAGATAGGTGCTGTGAAAACCCATAAGAAGCGTAGAGAAGATCCATGCCGCTGTAACATAGCCGTATGCGCCTATCCTACCCAGATGTGTGGCTGTAGTCTCAATACCTGCTTCCCTGTCAGGCTTAATATCAGGTATTGCCGAGAAAGTATGCATAGCCATAGTCCACAACCAACCACCTGCTATGACTGTGGAAGGCGGCAAACCACCAGAAGAATAGCTGAAGGTTATCAGGAAAGGCATCAGATAAAGCCCGTTAGAGATAGAATCCAGGAACGGCTTTGTTTTGAACCTGAACGGAGGAGCGCTATACTGGTAACTCAGCAACAGAAACAATATCATCAACAAGTAAGTTCTCTGAGGCAGGATAAAAACCAGGAGTATTGCAAGAGCGGAGGAAAAACCTACAACCCCATCCACGAAGACAGATGAATCATAGAGAACCTCCTTACCTTCTTTCTTGGGATTCTCCTCGTCAACACCCCTGTCAAAAAAATCATTGATCCCGTAAAGCATGATATTTGCCGGAATCAGGAAATAGAGAAAAACAAGTAAGTTCTGGAAAGTAAAAAGCTCTCCAGGCTTCGACACTCCGAATACCAGGCCTAAAAGAGCAGGTCCTGCGAGATACAGCCAGAAACGCGGCCTCGAGAGCTTGAAAACATACTTCAAGTCATTCCAGATCTTCTTCCACCTTCTCTGCTACGTGTTCGCCGCTTATCAGGCACATCGGCATGCCGATACCAGGGTTGGTGTACTGGCCTGTGTAGTACAGGTTTTCCATCTTCTTTGAGCGCTGTTTCGGCCTGAAAACCGATGTTTGCCTCAATGTGTGTGCGATGCCAAGAGCCGTGCCGTTGAAACTGTTGTATTTCGATTTGAAGTCTTCCCCCGTAAAAATTTTCTCGTACTCGATTTTTTCTTCAAGATCTACTCCGGTGTTTTCCTCCACGTCTTCAAGCACGAGATCCCGGAAATCCTGTTTCTCCGCTTCATCGAGTTCAAGCTCCGCTGCTATCGGTACAAGTATGAATATCGCTGATTTGCCTTCAGGCGCAACCGAGTCATCAGTTTCTGAAGGGTTGCAGATGTAGTAAGCGGGGTTTTCCGGAAGATCAGGATGGTCAAAAATTTTCCCGAAGTGCTCGTTCCAGTCCTCTGGAAGAACCAGTGAGTGGTGTTCAAGATTTTCCAGCTCGTCGTCGACTCCCAGATACATCAGGAAGGCGCTTGGTGCATAAGTTTTCGAGTTCCAGTAATCTTTGTCGTGAGTCGTGTATTTTTCCGGTAGAAGCTCTGTCTCGGTGAAAGCGTAGTCAGCGTTTGAGACCACTGCATCGGCCTCGATGGTCCTGTCCTCAGTGACTACTATGTTTTTTCCTTCCTTCCTGTCGATTTTTTCGACTTCTTCACCTGTTGAAAACTTCACGCCTTTCTCCTCCGCAAGTTCTCTCATGCCTTCGATGACTGAGTAGATTCCTCCTTCCGGGTAGTATACTCCCATGTTGAAGTCGACGTGACTCATCAAATTATAGAGCGCAGGCGTGTTCTTCGGGGAACCGCCCAGGAATACCAGCGTATACTGCATCACCTGCTGAAGCTTCTCGTTTTCGAAGTACTCTTCCACGTGGTCCTGCATCTTCTTGATCAAGCTTATGCCGCGGGCGTTTTTCAGCACGTCCAGTGAGATGTAGTCGCGGAAATTGTTTCGGTCCTTCAGTACAAACTCATTCATCCCGATCTCGTACGTCTCTTCTGACTTCTCCAGGTATTCCATGAACGCGTCTCCGGCACCGTCTTCGTAGGTTTCAAACAGGTCGGCTGCTTCCTCAGGATCAGCCGGTACGTCCATACGGTCGCCGTCCTTGAAGAAGATCCTGTAGTTGGGATCAAGCCTTGTCAGCGAGTAGTAATCCTCAGGTTCGCGGTCAAACTTTTCGAAGAATCTCTGGAAGATATCCGGCATCAGGTACCAGGAAGGCCCCATGTCGAACCTGAAGCCGTCCTCTTCCAGCACTGAGGCCCGGCCTCCGACTTCCTCGTTTTTCTCGATGAGTTCGACGTCAAAGTTTTTCTCGGAGAGGAAGCAGGCTGCTGAGAGCCCTCCGAAGCCTCCGCCGACGATGACAACTTCTGGCTTTTCAGTTTTCTCCATATTTTTGAAGGAGCCCTCCAGTTTAATGAATCTTCCTGAAAAGCTGAAAAAATTTGTTCCAGAAATTGGATACCGAAGGAAGTTGATAGAGAAAGGAAAGTATCAATCGGCAGGAGTTCTAGCCTTTACTACGTTAGTTCTTGCGGCGCTCATCTATTTCTCCGACTTTACCGCGGTGAAAAATATCGTTTCATCTGCAAATTATTCATGGCTAGTCCTGGCAGCTTTTTCAGCCAACATTCCCCTCCTGATCTACAGCTTCACTTGGAAAAAGATTTTGAAGGCTTCAGGATTAGAAATAGGATACTTCAGGACCTTTCAACTGGTTTTATCCAATGTTTTCGTGAACAACATCACTCCTTTCGGGAATATCGGTGGAGAAGCCGCGATAACCTATATACTGTCGAAAATTACCGGTGAAAGCAGTGGAAGAATTTTCTCGATGGTGCTTGTAGCGAGCCTGATAAATTTTCTTCCGCTCGCAAGTTTACTGGCAGCAGGCCTGATGATTGCAGGTTACTGGAGATCTGTTTCTCTAATTTTTCTGGGATTTTTTGCTTTATTTCTTGCTGTTAAAAAATTTTCCTGGAGTTTCAGAGATATTACTGGAGTACAGAAACTTCCTTCAAGAGTTGAAGATTTTATAACTGATTTCAGGGATGCTCTGGAAATTTTCTCCGGCAGAAAGAAACTTCTGACAGGTTTAGTTGTTTTCAGTCATTCCTGGCTGGTTTTCGATGTCCTCTCTGTAATCCTGATAGGTTATGCGTTCGGTCTGGACCTATTTTCTCCGCTTATTCTGATCGTGATTCCTCTGGCGCGTGTGGCCAACTATGTGCCGACTCCCGGCGGTTCAGGACCGTATGAAGTCGCTCTAGCAGGACTCCTTCATTTTTTCATTGGGACTTCTGTCGCTGAAGGAGTTCTCGTGGCGGTGAATTACAGAGTTCTGACGTATTACATCGGTCTTGTGCTTGGATACGTGTCCCTGAACTTACTGATTTCCATAAAAAGTATTTAATGGTGAGAGACATGAATGATTATATGGCTTACTTGCTGCAGGATAAAAATGTTATAGCTTCATGGGGCTTTACTGTTGCCCTGGCCTGGATTTTAACTCCTGTAATGGGCTTCCAGGGATTCACAGCTATGGAAGTCATGTACATGTGGACAGCTCTGATGTTAATTCCTGTAACTATGACAGCTGCCATGTGGTACAGAGGAAATTCCAATAAACTGTTCAACTTCTGGGCAGTTGTCGTTACGGTTATAATGGCCGAAAATTTCCTTGTGCCTGACCAGTTCCTGCTTTACAGCTACTTCCATCTCTGGTTCGTGGCTGCGGCAGCAGGTTTCTACTTCACGAGCGAGAGACTTCCACCGCCTTCGGAGAAGACTTACAGGTACGCGGCTTACGCGTCGGCTCTGGCTCTACCGGTAGTTTTCATCCAGCCGCTTGCAGCACCGTTGCTGGCCGTGCCTCTACAGGGGGCGCCGATGATCTACGACTGGTTCACAGTTCATAGATAAAATTTGAGGTGAAGAGTTATCCATGGATCAGGAAGTCGAGGAAATTTTCTCCGAGGGAAGTACCTCTTACTACTACAGCAGCCTCTTCTTCCCCAGAGATGTGCGAGAGGACGTCTTCAAGTTCTACGCATACGTCCGGACAGCTGACGACTTCGTGGACGAGGATCCTCAGGACGCAGAAGGCCTGGAAGAGTTCCGGAGGAAGACTGTTGAGAACTGGGAGTCCGGAGAGTCCGACGATAAAATAGTGAATTTTTTCCTTGAGGTTGCCCGGAAACAAGACTTCAAACAGGAATGGGTTGAAGCATTCCTCGACTCGATGGCTATGGACCTCGAGAAAGATGATTACGAGACCATGGATGAAACTTTGGATTACATCTACGGCTCCGCAGAAGTCATTGGTCTGATGATGGCGAAAATCCTGAATCTTGATGAAGAATCCTACGAGAGTGCGAAGATGCTCGGAAGATCTATGCAGTTCTGCAACTTTCTCCGGGACATAAAAGAGGATCAGGAGGACCTCGGCAGGAGATACATGCCAAAAGAAGAGATGGAGAAACACGGGCTTGAAACCCTTGAAGAAGGAGAGTTCGACCCGGAAAATTTCAGAAATTTTATGCATGCACAGCTGGAAAAATACGAGGAGTGGCAGAGAGAAGCCGAGAAAGGCTTCAAGTATATTCCTTACAGGACCCGGGTGCCTGTAATTCTTTCATCCCGGCTTTACAGGTGGACAGCGAACAGGATAAGAGAGTCTCCGGAAGTTGTCTTCGAAAAAGAGGTCAGGCCGTCAAAACTCAGGATTTCAGTTGAACTCTTCAAGTCTCTTCTCGGCAGGAAGTAAATTTTTCAATAAAATTTTAAGGCAGTTTTGAGATTTCCGTACTGTTCTGTGTAATTGTTTACCCACTGTAGTTCTGGAAGTTTGTTTTATAAGAATAGGAGAGGAATTTATCGGTGTATAAATGGACCTGTCAGAGGGATTAAAGAAGTACCTTGACCGGGTTCGGCGCTGGGTGATTTCAATGACTGATGAAGATGTTTCTGGAAAGTTCAACGAAGAGAAAGAAGAGGAAAAAGCAGAGGAACAGAGGCAGGAATCAGAGAACTCTGGAGACGGAGAGAAAAAACAGAAAGTACAGTTCCCGCAGTACTTCCAGCAGCAAAAGGCACAGAACAGGAATCCTAACGGAACCAACCTGACCACGCCGGTACTGAGAGGAGTAGTAGTCTCCGAATTCGACGGAGACCGGATCTGGGTAGAAGCATCTGGAAACATGAAAGGCCGCTATGGAGTGGAAATACCAAGCGGATACGAAGCAGAAGACTTCAAACCAGGAACAGAAGTCGCACTCGACCCGAACAGCTTCAAAGTAACAGATATTGTAGAAAAAGGCAAAGACGCCGAGTTCGACGAAGTAGAAACAGATGTCACCTTCCAGGATATCGGAGGACTCGACCACGTCATCAAGAGCCTCTCATCCAACGTCGGAGCACAGCTAAACAGCGATAAGAAAGCGAAGATCGAGGAATGGGGTATGGACATGGACAAGTCCACTCTACTAGTCGGAAGACCAGGGACAGGTAAAACCCACCTCGTCAAGGCTCTCAGCAACGAGTACGACGCCGACATGTTCATGATAAACGGCCCACAACTCGTTGAAAAATTCATCGGAGAAGGAGCCAAGAAGGTCAAGAGGCTGTACGAACAGGCCCGAGCATCCGAGGACCCGGCGATCGTCTTCATCGACGAAATCGATGCAATCGCAAAGAAAAGACTCGACGACAGAAGACACGGCGGCGAGGAAGTCGAGAGAACAATGAGCCAGCTCCTATCAGAGCTTGACGGCCTCGACACGGAAAGCGAAGGAAACGTCATCTCCATCTTCGCATCCAACACGCCGGACATCATCGATCCTGCGCTTCTCAACCGTTGCAGCGCGATCGAAGTACCTGTACCAGACGAAGAAGCCAAGAAAGAGATTCTCAAGGTACACACAAGAAATATTGACCTGCAGGAGTCTCTAAGTCTGGAAGATCTCGTCGGAGAAATGGACGAAAGCTTTACGGGTAGAGACATCAAGCAGATCGTCAGACAGGCAGCAGTCAACGCACTGGACAGGTTCGACAGCTACCAAGAAGCTGAAGTCGGAGACGAGGACTTTGCAGAAGCCATAAAAGACCTCAAGGAAGGAAACGTCGGAGTCGAGAAAGACTTCCTCAGCGACCGCGAAGTCCATCCAGACGAGATGTTCGCGTAAAAACTCATCAACTTCTTTTTCCTCTTAATTTCTGACGTGAGAAAACATGAGCGACGAGATGCAGAAAGAATTCAGACTTGAGAAGGACGATGCGGCGGAGCTGCTGAGAGATATAGCCGAAGCTCTGGAAAACGAAAACCAGCTTAACATGGAACTGGGCAAAGAAAAACTAATACAGCCTCTAAGTGGAAAAGTGCCGTTGAGAATCTACCAGGACGAATCAGGTACAGAGATCGGATTCCAGCTCCGCGGCGAAGAATAAAAAGCAACTAGAGTTTTCCTAGGAAGTATACTTTCTCTCCACGTAATCTAGGATTTTCTCCAGTTTCTGCTCTTTCTCGTAGGTACTGGACGATGTGAGAAAATCCTGCGACATCTTGTAGAGGTATCCATCGAAACCGTTCAAATCCTTCACGGAATCCCTGTCAAGCTCCGAAAGGAGATGTTCATAAGCACGGAACATCCTGAAACGCTTCTCACCTACATCCTCCAAGTCCTGAACTGTGGAAAACTTTTCTCTTGCCCCTTCAAGACTCATGGAAGCTCCTCCAGCAAAATCTCTCTGGCTTCACCCGCATCAGCTTTCCCATTTGTCTCCTGCATAACCTGTCCGATCAGGAAGTTTACAGCGGATTCCTGTCCATCTTCAAAATCTTCAACAGCCTCAGGATTTTCCTCAATCACTTGAGAAATTTTCTCCTCAAGATCGAAATCTGACTTCTCCGGCAGTTGACCAGTCTCAGCGAGTTTTTCGACCAGCCTCTGCATGTGAGTCTGATTTTCAGCCCTGTCCAGAACCTCTTCAGCTCTCTCGATGGAAAAATTCAGGTCTTTCCTGTTAAAGGCCTGTAAGAGATCGATGATGCGGTCAGAGTCATAGTTCTCCTCCAGATCCATGAACTTTCTCCTGTATCCCTTGTTGACAACAAATTTAACAGATTCCTCCCCTAGATTGTACTCCTGGATCTCCTGATAATCTTCATCAGTTGAGACAACTATGTCACTGACTTCAAACTCGAAACCGGATTTTTCCAGAGCTTCCGCAAAGTTTTTTACCTCCAGTATCACTCCCCTGGTTTTCTCGCCGACTGTATGAGAAACACTGTTATTTTCGAAAATTCTCTCGTCAACAAAATGCTTCAGATCTGTGGAAAACGGGTGAACAGTTCCAGGCTCGAAACCTGTTATTCTCTCGGCTTCCTCAGGCGGAATCATACGGTACTCGGCGCCTAATTTTTTCTCCGACAGGGTGCGGTCGCCGGGCAGCAATATGTGAAATTTTTCGCCTTCAGATTCTATTATCAAGCTTTTCACGATCTGCGAGGTTTCCACTCCGCGCTCTCTCGCTGCGTCGTCGCAGCTTTTCGTCGGGTTTTCCTGGATTACTTCCTCGTATGATACTCCAAGTTGGTCGAGTTTCTCGTCTGCTTTCATATTACTCCATTTCTTACTTTTTCAAGGACTTGTTCAAATTTTTCCCTGTACCTGCTGAAAGTAGTGTCGAATCCTGTATGAAAAGGCTGAGGAAAGTTTCCGGGTTCTGCCCATGTCAGTTCTTCTATTTTCTCTGGCTCATTGATCTCTACGTCTTTTTCGTCGACTTTAACGAAGAAAGGTGCGACAAGCCAGTGTATTTTCTCTCCTTTATGCTCTCTGAAGATTCCATGAGCGGGAAGCCTGTCAATTATCGTGCATTCAGTGTTTAACTCTTCTCTGACTTCTTTTTTCACGTTTTCTTCCAGTTCAAGTCCTTTTTCCAGTTTACCGCTTCCTGGATCCCATCTACCGGATTCATCCCGGGTTTCAGTTCCTCTTAACTGGAACAGAATTTCGCCGCTGCCGTTTACACAGAAGAAAGGTGTTGAAACACCGATATAATCCTTGCCGGGTACAGATTCTTCCATAAATTACTCCAGCTCTTCCAAGATTTTTTCACGAGCGGTTTTCGGATCCGCCTTGCCCTGAGATTTCTGCATGACCTGTCCGACCAGGAAGTTGATCGCCTCTTCTTCTCCTGATTCAAAGTCCTCTACTGCGTCAGGATTCTCATCGATCGCTGCTTCTACAAATTCCGAGATTTCATCGTCCTCTGCCTTCAGCAGATCCTCTTCTTCGACAATTTTCTCCGGATCCTCAGAGTTTTCCACGACTTTCCTGAGGAGCATCTCTGCGTTCCTATCTGAAATCTTATCCTCATCTATTAACTCCAGCATGTATTCTATGTATGATTTCTTCAGACCCGACTCTGTATAAGTAAGTCCATTGTAGTTCAGGACTTTTTTCAGGTCGCCTGTCATCCACGATGCAACAAGATCTGCTTCGAAACTTTCGGCGAGTTCCTCGAAGTCGTCCGCGAGCTGTGACTCTGTGACGAGTGACTCGACGAGTTTGTCCTTGAGTCCGTATTCTTCCTGGAAGCGCTCGAATTTTTCGTGCGGCAGCTCTGGTATCGCCTCCCGGATTTCTTTCTGCAGCTCTTCGTCCAGTTCCTGTCGTGTGAGGTCGGGATCGAAGATGTATCCGTAGTCTGCCTCGGTCTCCTTCTCTCTCATGGCTTCTGTGGCTCCTGTGCCGGAGTTGAAGCTTCTGGTCTGCTGTGTGACTTCTCGACCTCTCTTTTTCAGCTGCTTCTGGCGTGAGATTTCATAGCTGAGTGCTTTTTCTACTTCCGAGGTTCCTGTGATGTTTTTGACTTCGACTCTCTGTCCGCCGTCGATCGAGATGTTCGCGTCGGATTTTATTGCGTAGTTTGATTCAGGGTGATAAAGGTTCAGGTACTGGAGCATCTGTGCCAGCTGCTGCAGGTACGCACGCGCTTCTTTTGGAGATTTGAAGTCCGGGTCAGTCACAATTTCAAGTAATGGTGTTCCGGCCCTGTTGTAGTCTACTTTCGTGTAGTCGGAGTCTGAGATCCCTCCGCCGACGTGTTTCATCTTTGCTGGATCTTCTTCTATGTGGAGCCTGGTGATCCCGATTTCTTTCTTTTCGTCGCCGACTTTGATTTCCTTACTTCCTGACTCTCCTACCGGGACCTCGTACTGCGTGATCTGGTAGTTCTTGCTCATGTCCGGGTAAAAGTAGGTTTTACGGGAGAAGAAGATGTCTTCGTTGACATCACATTCAAGTGCTTCACTTGCTTCTACCGCCTGGTTGACGACTTCCTCGTTCAGTCTTGGCTTCGAGCCCGGGTGACCGAGGCAGGTCTGGCATACGTGTGTGTTCGGTTCATCGGCTTCCTCGTTGGGGCATCTGCAGAATAGTTTTGTCTCAGTATCGAGTTGGACGTGTGTCTCCAGTCCGATTTTTACTTCGGTCATACTGTAGAGTCCTCAGCGAATCCTTTTAACTTCTGTCAGTGAGTTCTTCTGTTCATTGCTTCAGCAGATTTGCTGAACAGGTTAGCGGCACCTTCCGAGAGTCCTTGGTTTTCCAGATCTCGTGCTGCCTCTGCCGCATCTTCTGCCCATGCCTCAAGCTGGGCTCTATGCACGTCTTCATGCTGGTTCATCATTCTTCGAATCTTGTTGTCATAAATTTTTTCACTGAGTTCGACTCCCTTCAGTGCCTCCATTCTGTCGGTCGGATCGTTTTCAGGATCTGTGTGGAAGAAAGTCCTGAAGTATTCTTCAGCAGGCATCCCTCCTTTTTTTTCGTCCTGAAGTTCCAGCATCCTGTCAGTTGTAAGCGCCGTAGCAGTTCTCTTCCTGTTGGATATATCCGAGTCCGACTTATCCATATCTCCTCCTAGAACCTCTAGTAGATCATCGCTTGACTGGAACGCATAGTTGAAGTTTGATGTATATTCTCCAAGTATATCATTCACCAGCTGTCTCTGGTCTTCATCGTATCCAAGATTCTCCATGGAGTTCTCTGCAGCCATCTTCAGGATTCCGCCGTAAAGGAATCCTGTCTTCCCCATGCTCATGTGCTTGTAGTCGTCAAGAGATAGCTTTCCTAGATTTCTGCCCATGAGGATGTCCTCATTCTGACCCCTGTTCACGACGTCCTGAACCTTTGCGAAGGCCTCCTTCGATTTCTGAGGTATATCGAGTTTTTCATGCACGTTTAGGTCATTCGTCCATGATTCCATAACGTTGCCTGTTGTAATAGATATATCCGCGCCGTTTTCACCGAATATATCGTTCATGAGAATGTTTGCAGACGCCCTTCCTCGTCTCTCTGTGTCTCCATCCATTAGATCGTCCTGAACGAGTGTCGAAGAGTGGAATGTTTCAGCCATGGCACCCATCATCATTGTTTCATAGTCAACCTTGCCCTCAAAACCGTGCTGGGCAACCATTCCCAGTGAACTCCTGAGCCCTTTTCCTCCACGAAAGTAATAATCTGCTATAACCGCATCTGCAACATCATTAACTGTATCGAACAAACGGGAAGAATCGATATTGGCTGTATCCCATGTGGCTGCTGCACCCATTGAGACAAGTTCATCATAGATCCGGCCTTCTCTCAGTGCACTTACGGCAGCGAGATCATCTCTCTCAATATCAGTATCATCAATATGAGGATTCTCGGAAATATATTCGTCGGCAAAGCTGTAATCCTCTTCAGAGACAAGATTTTCGAAAAAGCTGTCCTTGAAATCAAGTTTCTGCCCGAAAAGCTCTTTATATGCCACTAAATCAGTTACGTTCTCTTTCAAATCTTTTGAGAGTCCGACAATATCCAGAGGATCTTCAATATCCTCATACTCACTTATCAGCTCAGTCGCGTATTGTTCAATCCCTTCATATCCTTCTTCATTAAGCTCTAAATCTGTCTCCAGCTCTCTCGAAAAATCGTCTATAACACGACCCCGACTTTCCTCAAGAACTCTGTCAACAGAGCTCCTGTAATTTCCCCCCGTCGCCATGTTTTCGTATTAGTGAAAAAACATTTTAATTCATGTACGCGTGGGCAACGTTGAATATATCCTTCTCTCTAAAGTGATTCCCGACAAGATGAAGACCTGTCGGCATACCCTCGCTCTCGCCATTAGGAACCGATATCATCGGCAAACCGGCCAGGTTAGGTCCAACCGTCAGAGTATCCATTGCATAGATCTCGGTTGGAGTCATCTCCTCAGCTTCCTCAATCCTCGGAGCAATATTTGGCATCGACGGCGAGGCAATAACATCGAAGTCTTCAAAGACCTCCTTGTACTGGTTGATGATCTTCTGCCGGACCTTGGCCGCCTTCACGTAGTACTGATCCCTGTAACCCGCCATACGAGTGTAAGTCCCGACTAGAATTCTTCTCTTGGCCTCCTCCCCAAATCCCTGAGTCCTGACCTCTGAAAAGTACTCGTTGTAGTCCTCAAAATCTTCAGGATCAAGTTCAAGGCCGTAACGCATACCTGACATCTTCGCAAGGTTGGTCGAGGCCTCTGCCATCGCCAGGACATAGTAAGCCGGGACAGCGTACTCCGCAGAAAGCAGTGGCATATCAACTTCTTCAACTTCTGCTCCAGACTCCTCAAGTTTTTCCAGAGAATCCTGGAAGTTCTCCTTTACTCCTTCCTGGAGCCCGTCAAGCTCAAGATACTGCTTCGGCACCGCGACTTTAAGATTATCTCTTTCCTCGAGATCCGAGTACTCCGGAACTTCTCTATCTGCTGTAGTATGGTCGTCTTCGTCGTGACCTGCGATAGTCTCCAGTCCTTTCGCCGCCCCATAAACTGTTTTCGCCAGGACGCCGATCTTGTCAAGCGAGTTCGCGTAATCTACGAGACCGTATCTCGAGACGCGGCCATAGGTAGGCGTCACACCGACTACACCGTTGTAGGCTGCAGGATTTGTGATAGAACCTCCTGTAGATTCTCCTATAGAAATTACTGGTTGATCCATCGCCGCGACGATAGCGCCCGCGCCCCCGCTCGATCCTCCTACAACGCGTTCAGAGTCATGTGGGTTACATGGTGTTTCAAATGCTGTATTTGTCGAGAAGGTTCCGAACCCGAACTCGTCCTGCTGGGTCTTGCCGTAAAACTTCGCGCCCGAATCCTTCAAGCGTTCGACAACTGTCGCATCGAAAACCGGAGTGTAATTCTCAAGTATTTTTGATCCTGCTGATGTAACTGTTCCTTCTGTGCAGATAGCGTCCTTCACGACGAAGGGAATATCTTCAAGCTCCCGACTCCCAGATCCTGATGTCTCTTCAACGTTGATCTCTCTCATGAAGTTTAGCTCGGAATTCTTGTCTTTGAGCTCTTCATGGAATTTCTGGTGGTCAAAATCCTTGTCTCCGTCGATAAAATTTTTCAGGCCCATAACTTCGGGTTCTCTACGAATCTTAAAAAATCGATCAGGCGATTTCAGAAAAATTCAGAAACCTGTGGAGGACACCACATGTTTAAATCGTTACTTTTCCGTCACAACTTATGAGTGAAGCTGTTCCAGGGAAGCCTTGGCAGGTCTACGAGTTAAGCGCCGGTGAAGCACAGGAGCTGGGCCTGGAAAATCTTCCTGGAAGCAGCGGGAAATACACTCAAAGCGATTACTCCAACTTTATAGCGGTGCACGAGGAACACGGCGTAATCGGTAAAGGAGATCTTTACGAGGCGCCCGAATACATGATAATGGAGGCTGCAGAGATACCTGAAGAGTACAGAGGACTCCGATCCGGAGACCAAAGCCCTTTCAGAGACCTTATAGAAGCAAGAATTGAAGCCTCCGGCGACAAAGACATGAAGACTTCAGCAGTAACGAGACACAGTATAACCCAGCACACCTACTCAGACTACGGTTTCACAAGCACAGGTATCACGCCGCTACCGGAGCCCAGCAGTAAACCATTGATGCCGATGTGGAACGGAGATTTCCAGGCAAGAAATGTATTCGTAGCTCCAGAAGTAGAAGAGTTCGTGGAATCGGCCACCGAAGGAGTTTTCGAGACCCGGTTCAGGGAGGCTTCGACCCCAGAGTTCATGGAGCGCGGGTACGAATCACGGAGCAGAGGGTCTGGAAACGGACCGCTTAAATTCAATATCGACTCAGGCCTGAAGAAACCAGAGGAAATTGCGAAAAGAATAGATACGAAATCAGGGATAGCGGACAGCTACATAACCTCTGCTATACTCGAGTTGGAGGATCCTGCGACACAGGCTACCTCCAGGGAGCTCTACGGCCGCGGCTACCGGCCGATAAGAGTGGATGTACCCGATAAATCCATAGGCACTCCTCCCCAACTGGTCATGAGAAAACTGCATCAGCCTATGGAAAACCTGGAGCTGACAGATGAAAGCATCGATTTACTCGAGAAAGCAGGAATAAACTTTGAAGTAGAGGAAACAGGCAAAAAATCCACGGAACTCAATTTGCTGGAAAATGAGGTGTTCTGAAAATCACGGGAGAAATGGTGTTCTACGAATCAGAAGTACCTCAGTACGAGGCTGTACAGGCATACCTGCATGAAATTGAATCCGCGTACTACTTGGGCGCAGGATTCGATACCACACCAGGAAAAACTCTTGACGCGGAAATTCTGCACATAGATCACCACGCTCCTGCCGTCGAATTCCTGCAGAACCAGGATCTTGACGCCAGAGTAGCGGATGCCACAGCTTATGATCCCGAGAAGGATTTCGAACTGATAATCCTCTCTCATCTCCCAGCGATCGAAGAACCTCTGATTGAAGAGAACCTCAAAGAAAATGGTAACGTGATCTGCAGGACCGACAGCCGGGCAAGAAAAATAGACTCAGGTACCAGCCTTGACCTAGAAGCTGTCTACCTTGATGAGTCAGGGCTTGTCGAGAGAGAATTTTTCAGCGAGAATATCGAAGCAGAGCTCTACCTTTTCCAGCAGGAGTAAAAAATTTTACCTTATTCTTCCCGTATACAGTCGTTGACGTGGAAATTTTTCCCACAATCCGAACATTTTGGAAAAAGCGGCCTGTAGCCGTCAAAACTCATTTCTCCACCGCATTCAGGGCATTTCAGTTTTGTCACAGTAGTTTTCAGTCCTCCAAAAATTTATATCTCCAACCTGTGAAAATCGAATTCACCTGTAGCCAGATCCATCACCACAACGTGGAGCCCTTCATCCTGCCACGGAAGTTTTACGCCGCCAGGATTGATTTCAACGGTTTTCCCATTCTCCGATTCGGCGACTTTTTTCCTGTGCGTGTGACCTCTCAGCACGTAATCATATTCACCGGATTCCGTGAGTCCTGAAGCAAGCTCCTCATCAGTACCGTGGTAAACTGCGAATTTTTTACCTGAGAACTCCAGTTCTCCGACGTTGCCAATCCAAATGCCAAATTCTTCCACAGCATCCTTCAGCTTCCATTCACCGTCGTTGTTGCCCCGGATCGCGTAAAATTCAAAATTGGCGTCGAAGATTTCTGCGGTCGCCGGGCAGATCATATCCCCGCAGTGAACGACTTTCTCGCATCCCTGGTCCTCGAAGAACTCTACTGCTTCCTCGGCGAGATCAAAGTTATCATGAGTGTCAGAGACAATTCCAAGCTTCATACCAGAATTTTTCTGTTCGAGACTTATCTATTTTTACACGCAAATCTTCCCTGTGACTCGTGAAATAGTAGAGACAGAGAAACGTGATGAAGATGAACTCGGTCAGCTTCTCAAAAGGCTAGAACAGGACTCGGAATCAAAAACAGAATTCGACGATACAGGCACAGAGGCTGAGAAAATTATACGGTACGGCTTCGAGGAAATCCTGGATGAAGGCGGGGTTTTCTACGGTCAGCTCGAAGTAGAAATTTACGACGAAAAATTCCAGGCGCGTGGCAACGAAGCACTGGTAAACGATTATTTCGCGGAAAACTGTGTCCAGGAACTAGATCTGGAATAACAGAAAAATTCTCCAGGAACTCCCAAAAATTTACAGCAGTCCCTGCTCCTGCATCTCATCTTCAATATCTCTGAGAGCCTCTACCTCTTCTTCCTCCAGATCATGCATGTTAACTTCGTCATCTCTCATACCTGTGACACGGCCAAGAAGATCCTCTACAAGCTCCTCTCCTATGTCCGTGTATTCTTTCTCCTCGTCATGTTCGAACTCCCTGTTCGGGAAGGCGCGGTATCCGAACTGCATCTCGTGGTTCATCGGCGCCCGGTAGAACCAGCCTATACTTATCGGCTGGAAACCATGTTCTCCTCTCTGGGCCTCGAGTCCTGCGTCAACCGCTGCGGTCGCCTGGACTTCCATGCCATCGAGTTTTTCCGCCACCTCTGAACCTGAACGCGCGGAAGTAGAGATAGATCCCATATGCCAGTAATCCAGGTCATAGTCGAGTTCATCGACCACGGAATCAATGCTTTCCGCAGTATCACGAAAGGATTCAGTATTTCCGAGCTCATGACCGATGCTGAACTGCTCGTCCTGTACGCCTTCCTCGCCGACACCCCTGATAACCACATAGACCATGTTTCCATCAAAGTTCTCCAGTATATCTTCCGTCTCGTCGACCGGCGGCACAACCGTTCTGACCTGATACATAAAATCCTCGCCATAACCCTCAGAAGAAAGTTTTTCGGTTACATCCACCATCTCCGACTTCAATTCATCAGTATCGGCGTAGACCTCCAGCGGTTCCGGCACACGATCCTGTGAGACAGTTCTTTTCATAGAAAAAACATTTAGAAATTCTAGGCGCTCGGACCTTTGAAGAACCCGTCCTCCTCGTTTCCAGTGTTGCGGAAGACGTCCTCCTTTTCCAGAGTTTCTCCTTCCTCGTCTTCCCTGGTTTCTGGTTCTACCTCAATCGGGTGGAAAGCAGGTTCTACACCTTCAGTATCTACTTCCTCCAGCTTCTGGAACATTTCAAGAATGCTGTCGAACTCTTCAGCCATCTCCTCGGCTTCGTCCTGATCTACGTTGATCCTGGCGTTCTCCGCTACCCGCTCAACTTCCTCGACATCTACCATGTAAAATTTTTGGTCGGGAAGATTTTTGTATCATTTCAGTCAGGTATAGCAGAATATCTGTATATCATTGAACCATAGTGAAAAACAACACAACATTTATAAACTAGCTTTGGGAAATGATACTTAGAATAATATTGTTCGAGTCTGCTGGGACAGACATCGAATGACTTGCCTTCAACTCGGTGGGACGAGTTCAGGGCGAACACGAAACGTTTGACTCAACTTCAAGCTGGGACTTGAGGTTGAACGCTGAAACATTGGGAATTTACGTGTAAGTTAGGGAAATCTTCTATGGTAGAGTTAGGTCTGCCGATTTAAAAAGCTTTGGTAGAGCCAATGCTATCGCTGAGGGCCGTAACCTAATGGAATCTATAATCGACGACGCAGAACAAAACGAGAAAACCTCGCAAAATCTAGATGATGTCAAGGACGCTCGAATCCTTGTAGTAGGTATAGGTGGAGCTGGGAACAACCAGGTCACACGTATCCAGAATAAGGAAGTAGAGGGTGCTGACACAGTCGCTATTAATACTGATAAACAGCACCTGGAGATGTCTTCGGCGGATAGGAAGATCCTGGTCGGACGGGACTTGACCCGCGGACTGGGAGCCGGTGGACAGCCAGAGAAAGGAGCAAGAAGTGCTGAAGAAAACCGTGCTGAACTAAGAAACTTATTCAAGGACGCAGACATGGTCTTCCTCACCGCAGGAATGGGAGGAGGAACAGGAACAGGAGCAACACCAGTCCTCGCGGAAATCGCAAAGAAAGAAGACTGTATCGTAATTGGAACAGTAACCATGCCTTTCGAAATCGAAGGCGCAAGAATGTCGAAAGCTGAAGAAGGACTTTACCAGCTAAGACAACACGTAGACACAGCAATCGTAATCGAAAACGACAGACTCCTGGATATCGCGGGCGATATGCCTCTTGATCAGGCATTCGGAGTGGCCGACGAACTAATCACCACGATGATCAAGGGAATCACAGAGACAATCTCCAAGCCTTCACTGGTCAACCTCGACTACGCAGACGTACAGGCGATTATGAACCAGGGCGGAGTAGCAGTAGTAGGATACGGAGAATCAGATACAAACAACAAAGGAGAGGAAGCAATCCACGAAGCACTCTCAAATCCTTTGCTAGACGTCGAGTTCGACGGAGCAAACGGAGCTCTCCTTCACGTAGCAGGAGGAGAAGACCTGACACTGAACGAGATCAACGACGTCGGACAGCAGGTCACCAACAAGCTTGACAACCAGGCGCAGGTCATCTGGGGTGCAAGAATCCGAGACGATCTCCAGGGCAAGATGCAGGTAATCTCAATCATCACAGGAGTAAAATCACCTTACGTCCTCGGGGAACTCGAGGAAGAAGAGGAATCAGAGCTCACAGGAGACGTCAACGACCTCGGACTCGAAATCGTCGACTGAAAAGCTTAAAGAAAGCCGCAAGGCTTTCGAAAATCTATATTAGACGGCAGAGGCTTCCGGACGCTTGGATCAACTAAATCCCCTCCCCTCCCCCCTTAGTTTCCAGGCGACTGGAGGTCTCTCCGCTAAACCTTTTTCTTCTTTTTCCACATCTCAGCGCAGGGAAAAAACTATAATGTCTCCATGAAAACATGGTTAGTGTGGTTTCTCCGTGAATCGACGATACTTTAGCCTGATTTTATCGGTTTCTGTTTTGCTTGGCGCTGCATCCGCTGTGTTGATACATCAAGATACTGGATCAATGAGGCTTGCAGCGGCCTTGACAGGACTATCAGGTTTTCTTTTCATGGGTTATGCACGTGACAGGAAGACTTCTCTTTCAAACCTGAATCACGCAAATATGGAGCTTAATATTTCAGAAGAACTTTTCGAGCTGCTCCTAGTAGGTTCTCTCCTCGCGACTTCAATGGTTCCCCAGAGACTTGGAGTAACAGTCCTGGCTACACTGATCTTCCTCAAGGTTTTCATAGATGAGGCAGGTAGTCAGTTGAATACAGAGCTATCATCCACACTGGGAAGAAGCTACAGGATCTATACAGTACTGGCTGCAATCTCTCTATCGATTTTAAACACGCAGTACATCTTCTTCAGCGCGTTCCTGCTTCTGGGGATAGTTGTCTACGATCTTGGACAGGTCTTCTACCAGTTCTACATCAATAAACAGGGAATAAAACTGAAAAACCGGGTTCTCTCCGGGTAAACAGTTTGAAAGATTTCCTGGCGATCCAGAACTTTTTCTCCTTATCTATTTAATTTTTCGTCAGGCGTGTCTATTACATGAAGGCTCCAATCTGTAACGTATGTCTAAAGAGCGATGTTCTTTGCAGCAACTGCGAAGAGAAGCTGGAAAACGGTGAAATATCCGAACTTGAAATCAAAGTAAGTCGAATCCTGAAAGACCTCAGCAACGAATACGGGTCGCTGAGAGACTCAGAGATCAAACACGTCTACGACACGGAAAACGTCCTGGTCATCGTGACTGCTGAAGGCGACGGCGCCAAGGTAGTCGGAAGAGGCGGAGAAATCGTAAAAGAAATCGCCGACCAGGTCGACAAAAGCATCAGAGTCGTAGAAGCATCTCAGAAGGATCGAGCTGTAATCCAGGGACTTTTGAGTCCTGCGGAGATCCAGTCGATCAACACAGTCTTCAAGCCGGAAGGAGAAAGCCAGAAAGTCGTCGTACCGGAAGAATACGAGGGAAAAATCAACCTCTCAATCGACGAACTGGAATCACTTATCCAGAAGATTACCGGCACAGACTACGAGATCGCATTCGAGTAAAAAACTTCCATCACATCTCTATTTTTCCTTCAGTTTTGACGGTAGAAAAATTTCCACAGTAAAACTGTAGAATACTTCATGCCTGAAAAATCATTCTGAAAATTTTTCTAATTTACTTCAGGTCCAAACCCGATCAGGTGCTGGAAAAACTGTGAAAATCTTTCATAGCCAGCCATTTTCTCTTTCAACCAGTCAGCAGCCATAAAGAAAGCTATACCCTACGCAAGCACGGCTGAAGCCAGGTAGAACTGAACCTCATACATCAGGACAGGTATCGAAAAAACCACGGTACACAATATATCTCTGGAAGACGCTTCTACCACTGTTCTGCGGGGTTGGATCCAGTTCCCGGTCAAATGGTTGAATACGGCGCGGTCATCGGTTTCTTTCTTCGATCTCATGGTTTCCCGTTGGAAAAAATTTCCATGAAGCGGTGAAGAGTCATTGAGGCAAGCAGAAAAGTCAGGAAAACCAGGTAAGCACCTGTTTGGAAAATCATTGCTGTAGAAAATATCAGAGTCAGTATCAGAAATTGGAATGGCCTATGGGTTGTCTTCCTGTGTTCGAGGAGCATGTCTGTATCAGGCAGAAAACCTCCTATCATGCCTGCGAGGACGGCTACCGGCACCAGCTTTGGTGAGATGAGAAAACTCAGTAGTCCCAGTGATGCACCGGCCAGGATATGCGTGGAAAACATCATTTTTTGGGTCTCTAGGAGATTTTTTTCAGGACAAGTTAAGAATCTTCAGGTAGGATTAACCTGTATGGCAACAGGAAAAAACGCAAAAAACTTTATCGTGGCGATCGACCAGGAAAAGATCGAACCAGACCTGGCCAAAGAGACGGTTATCAAGTACGACCCATTGAACAGGTCAGGAAAGGACGGAGGCTTCCATCTCACGGACGAAGGACAGCTCCGGATCGACAACGACAAGGTCATGGAAGCTCACAAGATGGCGATTAACAAGTACCCATACGATGGAGCAATCAAGCTGATCCGACTGGACAGAGAGTTTGGTGAGAAAATCCATCAGTTTGGGGAAAACGCGTTCCGGCTCTACGGTTTGCCGGCACCGCAGGAAGGCCGAGTAGTAGGAATACTTGGAAGGAACGGTATCGGAAAATCCACGGCACTGAAAATCCTGTCAGGCCAGATCAAACCTAACCTCGGAAACCCTGACGAAGAACCGGAATGGAAGGAAATATTGGAAAAATACCGTGGAACAGAACTTCAGAACCACTTCAACAAGCTCTCCGAAGGAGAGGTCGATGCAGCGTTCAAACCACAGCAGGTCGACAAGATACCGGAGTTCCACGACGGAAAAGTACGTGAACTACTTGAGGAAAACGATGAACGTGGAAAACTACAGGAAATCGCGGAAAAACTCGATATAGATACTTTACTGGAGAGGAAGATGGAGGAACTTTCAGGAGGAGAACTACAGAGGGTTGCGATAGCGACAACACTACTCAAGGACGCGTCCCTATACGTGATCGACGAGCCATCCTCATTCCTGGACGTAAAACAGCGACTTAATACTGCTCAGATCGTCTCAAACCTTGGAGAGGAAAAACAGGTTCTTGTGGTAGAACACGACCTTGCGACTCTGGACCTGGTCTCCTCAAGCACCCATGTCTTCCACGGGGAGCCAGGAGCCTACGGAATGGTTTCAAACAGTTTCTCCACGCGTCAGGGAATCAACCAGTACCTGGACGGCTACCTGAAATCACATAATTTGAGGATCCGGGATGATTCTATCAGTTTCGACCGTTCGAAGCGCAGCCAGGTGGAAAACAAGCCGGTCGTTTTCGAGTACCCGGAGTTCGAGAAAAGTTTCGGCGAAGGCGAGTTCTCGATCAAATCAGAATCCGGGGAAATCCACGAAGAGGAAATCCTGGGAATCCTGGGAGAGAACGGAGTCGGAAAGACAACTTTCGCGAAGATGCTGGCAGGCGGCCTCGAAACAGATTCAGGTGAGTCACCGGAGGTTTCGATCAGCTACAAGCCCCAGTACCTAGAAGCTCAGGAGGAGAAAGTGGAGACCGCGCTGCGAAAACATGTGAATCCCAAGAGCAAGAAGTTCAAGACACGGATCGCAGAACCTCTCGAACTGGAGGAACTCTACGAGCAGAATCTAGAGGATCTTTCAGGTGGAGAGCTCCAGAGAGTCGGCATCGCGATCTGCCTGGCAAAAGATGCCGACGTGTATCTACTGGACGAGCCGAGCGCCTACCTTGATGTCGAGTCACGCGTAGAGCTTGGTAAAACTCTGAAGCGGTTTGCGAGGAAGACCGAGAAGCCGCTTCTGGTGATAGACCACGACCTTCTCCTTATGGATTACATCGCGGATCGGGCAATGATTTTCTCCGGCGAACCAGGAGTCTCAGGCCACGCAACCGAGCCTATGAAGATCGGGAAGGCGATGAACGAGTTCTTGGAGGAGGTTGACCTGACTTTCCGAAAAGATCCGGACACCGGTCGACCAAGGGCCAACAAGCCGGGATCGCAGAAAGATCAGCAGCAGCGGAAAAACGGAGAATTTTACGAGCAGTAAACCAGCGTAGAGCTTAAGTCTCTCGGGTTCTATTTCTCATGTATGAGTGTGGAAAAATGGATTTCGGAAAACGTTCCTTTTATGGACTCGAAGAAAATTGTTGTAACCGGTGCTAACTCAGGTGTAGGCTTTGAAGCCGCGAGAATTTTCGCCGAGAGAGGCGCGCATGTAGTCATGGCGTGCAGAAGTATGGAGCGAGGTAAGGAAGCCAAGGAAAAAATTGAAGACGGAAGTCTCGAGGGTAGCTTAGAGCTTCGGAAACTTGACCTGGCCTCGTTGGATTCAGTGCGTGATTTCGCCGAACAATACAAGGCAAACCACGAAGAACTCCACATCTTGTGTAACAACGCAGGAATCATGGGCGTTCCATTTGAGAGAACTGAAGACGGTTTCGAGAAACATTTTGGAGTGAATCATCTCGGCCACTTCGCGTTGACAGGAGAATTACTTGACTTGCTGGTTGAAACTTCTGGAGAAAGTCGTATTGTAACCCAGAGCAGCGCACTGCATAAAAACGGGAGCGCAGACATAGAAGAAATAATCGGATTATCCGATGAAGAAGAATACAGCGCACAACAGGCTTATGCTGACTCAAAGCTGGCCAACGTGCTTTTCGCGTTGGAACTGGACAGGAGACTCAAGGAAAAAAATTTGAGTGTTGAAAGTATGGCCTGCCATCCAGGATTTTCCGCCACGAACCTCCAGAATACCGTTGAAAATAAGGACTCGTTTTTCCGTGATCTGGGTATGAAGATCGCGAAGAAGATTCTGGCGCAGAGCCCAGAGAAAGGTTCTCTGCCTATGGTTTACGCAGGGAGCTCCGGGAACTTGAGTGGCGGAGAGTACGTAGGACCAGGAGGATTGATGAACATGCGAGGGCTGCCGGAAATACAGGAGCCAAGTGAAGACGCCAGAGATGAAGAGCTAGCTGAGCGGCTCTGGACAGTATCAGAAGACCTGACAGACACTGAATTTTCTGTAGAAAGCCAGGAGTGAAATTCTGTGAAAGATAAAATCCAGGTTTCAAAAGTCCTGATACAGAACACTGATGGAGATTTTCTTGTGTTGAAAGACCGTGAATCCCGGCATTGGGAGCCTCCGGGCGGGAAAATCGAGGAAAACGAGGACAGGTTTGAAGCTGCGAAAAGAGAGGTTCTGGAGGAAGTCGGCCTCGAAATCCAGGGGCTGGAAGAGCTTGTGAGAATTGAGGTGGAGGACTCAGAATGTGTTAACTGCTGGATTTTTCACAGCGAAAAATTTGAAGGAGACGTGGATCTTGAGCAAGATTTTTCGGAGCACAGATGGGTTTCAGCTGATGACTTCTGCAGTATGAACTGGAAAACCCATGCAGGATACGATATACCAGTCATGAAGAGAATTCAGGAGTTCATTTAAGCGAAAAACTTGTTGAGCAAAATTCGGTGAGAGATGGTTTTTTCTTGGGGACGGGATTTGAACCCGTGTTTCCAGGTCCTGAAAACCCGGCGGGATAGACCAAACTACCTTACCCCGTGAGAATTATAGAATCCTTGATTTTTATATTTCTTTCTCTTTTCCTCAGAGAGTTTTTGGTCTTCGGCGACCGGAAGTTAAGTAATTCGGGACACAACTCTTGGACAGTAAAAAGCTATGAGGCCTGATTACAGTTTCCACCCGATACAGGAGAAAGTCCTGAAAGAACTTGGATACAGCGGAGAGAAATCTTTCTCCGAGATAAAAGGAGAAACAGAAAGCAACAAGTTCTCATTCCATTTGAAGGAGCTGAGAAAAGAAGAACTTATAGAGAAAACAGATGAAGGCTACCGGTTGACAAGCAAGGGTCGGGAGCTACTGCCATACTTCGACCTGGACGGAACGCACCACCCGGTAGTAGTAGTCGATCTTCTGGTGTTTTCAGATGAAAAAGTCTATCTGAAACCTAAGGAAGACGATCCACTGGATCCTTTCGAGGGAGATTACAGGGCTCCATCATCACGCATAGGGAAAAATGATCGACTGGAAGAAAAAGCCAGAGAACTATTCAGGGAAGAATTCGGAAGAGCACCGGAAAATTTGGCTAAGAGCGGTGTTTTCGACAGCCAGGTAAAATTTTCCGATGGATCAAAACAGCATTATCTGGTATTCTACTTCAAGACAGAGATACCTGAAGAACCCGGAGACAACTGGTTCCAACTTGACGAAATAAAGAACATGAATCTTCTGCCCGGCCTGGAGAAAACCACCAGGAAAATCAGATGGGACGACAGCACACTTATGGGCCAGTGGGACATAAAAGAAGATGAAGACGGCTTCAAGGTAGAAAAACTGGAATTCTGAATTCTCCAAACTTCGACACACCTGGAAAACCATCCACGGACAAAGAGCTCAAGTACGGTTGATCAAAAAAGGGTTTTTCTCGAAAAATATCTCTATTTCACCGGTAAAAATATAAATCTAGTCAACTATAATTGACCTGAAAATCTGCTTACAGAAAAACTAAAGTTTCAATCATGGAAAACGAAAAACAGCTCCTGATACACAAGAACACCGGAGGCTCCTGCCATTACCTCATCCTTACACGCGACAGGAAAGGTGATAACTGGGATCTCCCACGTTACAGCGGCGAAGACCCTCTTGAGGATTTTCTGGAAGAAAAACTCGGTATAACAGGAAACCAGTTAACAGGAAAAACCGAGGAAGAAACCCGGGCAAAAATCGAGGTAACGCCAGAGACACAGGTAAACATCACCTCGAAAACACACCAGGGAGGAATATTCCTCAAGAAAACGAAGGCAGAACAGTTGCTCACCCACGAAGAATCCCGCCAGCTAATCCAGGAAAACGCTGTAAAAAGCAACTGAATTTAGAAAAAGACACTCTGGGAAAAATACAGAAGCCTCTCAAAAACCAGCAATCAGTTGAAGCAGTGTTGGAAGTAAGAAATTCTAGCTTAAAGAGAGATAGTAGTGGAGAAGGAAATAGGTTCAGTAGACAATATAGATAAAGTTTGAAGAGTAAATACAGACACTGATGAGCAGCAAGGAAGAAACTATCAACCACTTTCTATCCCAGTACGATCATAGAGAACCTTCATCGCTTGGAACTGATCTCGATGCTCAGAGAATACTTGAAGGATACGCAGAGCAACGTGATATCCCGGAATATGAATTTATCGATTCTGAGGCGCCTTACTATGCTGCACTTGGGAGTGCATCCGACTCTGATGCAGAAATACTCTCTATAACTCATTATCTGCAGCCTGTAGAGGATGAAACCAAGCACAGAGCTTCAGGACACCTCGACTCGACCTCTGATCTATCGGATCGACTGGAGCGACAGATACCCGATGAAAAAGTCCTGGAAAGCGCGGGAATCGAGATAAAAGGACTTGACGATCTTGTCAGCCCATCAGGCGAAAAACTGTACCCCGGAAGCATTCACTGCATGGTATTCTACAGCGAACCCGATATGGACCCTCTTGAATTCAAGAAACGTATGGATTTTGACGATCTCGTCCATAGAAGTGTCGCAGTTGAAGCAGTCAAAAACTCGGCGCTAGGGACCGCCATAGTTCTCTCCGGGCGGGAAAAATCTGCTCTACAGGTGGACTACTGGCCAAGGCCGATCGACACCCAGATCCAGGACTACGGCGAAATCAACTGGGACAACCCTGGAGAAATCTAGAAAATTAGAATTTTTCAGGAAAGAAGAGCAGCAGCTAGATGTACTGCCGCTTCATGTTCTCCGAATGATCAACATTCGGATGGTTATCACGGAAATGCTGCTCCAGCGCATCCACATACTCCGGACGAGCATCCTCCTCAATAACCTTACCACACCTCTCACACCTGAAAACATACCCCATAACCACATCACCAAGTATAACTTGTAATACAACACTGATAAGTTTAATGGAAGAAAATAAGACACTTCTAACAGAGATCGAGATCAAATAAAGCTTTATTCACCAATTTAAGAGTTATTTGATATGTATAAAATGCATAAGTCAGAAAAATATCTAGAACAATTTTAGAAAGTTTTAGAGAAACAAAAAATTAGAGAGAAAAGTATAGATAAATTCTATAATAACTAAGATCTACTTCAGCACGAACTCTATCCTCTCCACGTCTGCTCCTTTGCTACGTCTCTCGACAATCTCGAGTTCGCCAAGTTCTCCTGTCGAGTCGACGTGCGTGCCTCCACACGGGCAGATATCGATATCTCCAATCTCTACAGCTCGGAGCGGGTCGATGTGGTCAGGTATAAGGTCGAGGTTTGTTCGACCGTCCTCTGTTTCCTCTTCCAGCCTGTCTCTTGCGACCTCGGATTTCTGTAGTTCGATGTCGGCTTCTATGATCTCGTTCGCCATCTCCTGGATCTTCTCCAGGTCTTCATCCGAGAATTCTGCGGGTTCGAAGTCGATTCTTGATTGATCTGCATGTACCTGGTTTCCAGCGGTGGTCGCGTCGTACTCGTCGAGGACGACTTTTGAGACGATGTGCTGGGCGGTGTGCATCTTCATGTGCCTATATCTTCTTTCCCAGTCGATCTCTCCGTGAACTTCTTTTCCTTCCTCCGGCAGGTCGCCTTCTACGAAATGCCGGATTTCGCCGTGGTCTTTCTGTACATCGGTGACCTCGGCTTCTCCAGAACCCCAGGAGATTTTTCCGTGGTCGGCTGGCTGTCCGCCGCCTTCCTTGTAGAAAAGCGTCTTGTCAAGAACGATGTAGTTTTTCTCGTTATCTGTTTTTTCTACTTCGGCGTCGAACTCTTTCTGGTATTCGTTGGCTGGATGGTAGAGAAGTTCGGTCATAGTTATTCTTTGACTGACCCAGTCTTATTTTGATTTCGCAATCTCTTTCTAAGAAAATTTTATCGTATTGCAAATCTGCTTCCGGATCCGTTGCTTTTGTAGGTTCTGGGTATCTCACCTAGATATCCTACAATGATCTGATCGAGATTTTCCAGTACCTCTGGATCGGTTGAAGGTACGTAGGCGTGTGTCTTTGCTCTTTCATCCTCTGTGAAGTGGAAATCTTGCGGCTGCGTTGTCTGGAATTCTCCGTTTTCTACAAGCTGCTTCATTTCATGCTCAGCCTTTTTCAGAAGAGATTCTACCTTGTTTATTTGTTCAGGAGAGAGTTCGCTGCTGGGCACCATTTCCTGGTTGAAACCATATCTAAGTACTGGTCTTTCCTCATACTCCATTAATTCAGGTTCCTCATTAACGGGAGCTGTTACCGTATCTGCTGATTCCAGTGTCCTGTGATTTGAAATTATTGTATCCATCAGTTCCTCATTGTCAGGCACGCTGTACATACAGTCCCTGCCCTCGATAATCGCTTCCTCTCTGCCTCTATCATGATATACTCTCTTGTGCTGGCCTTCTGCGTGAAAAGTATATTCGCCTAATTCACCTACTTCAGAGTAGAGAAACCTGTCTAGATCTCCTACTCCATCTATTGCTGCTCTTCTAACAGCAATCTCCAGGTCTGATTCATCCACAAACGGAGAATTTACTCCTCCATCCTCTCTATACTGTCTGAAAGCATTCATGGCTTCCGATTCTTTCACCATGCTTCCATAGGTACCTTCATGTCTCGCCACTAACCTCATCTCCGATGAAGACATTTCCGGAACCATGTCCTCAAGACCTTTTTCTTCTCCCAGGAGCGGTAAGTACTGTGAACTTGCAACCCTGTGAGCCATGTGTTGTTATTAGAAAGTGACAATTAAGTATGTTGTGTGTAGTGTATACTTTCGAATCGCGATAGCGTGCTAATGAGTTAAGTTTTTGATAAAAATATGAGAGAAAATAAGTGAATTTAAGAATTTACTTGAAAATCGGACGCCGAGTAAGCAGATCTAAGCTCGCTCTACGTCGATTGCTTCAGGTCCTCTGTCGCCTTCTTCTGTCTCGA
>ERZ1034547.38-NODE-38-length-38197-cov-8.234807_pt1 | contig 38197 bp, 31 predicted proteins | sample MGYA00520642_ERZ1034547 | MGnify/ENA primary metagenome ERZ1034547 (study PRJEB33760, sample SAMEA4777713) | hypersaline lake metagenome | biome: hypersaline environment; feature: brines | place: Spain | collected 2012-08 | depth 0 m ... | reverse complement strand
CTCCGAGCGCTCACCGCGTCCCTCGCGCGTGCTCCTCGCGGCCGCCTGCGGCGGCCACTCAGAGGCACGCGCCACCGCCTCGTCCGTTTATGTTCATCTCTCTGCGAATCGCCCGCGAGTTCCCGAGTCTAACAGCCAAACCCCTTAAACGGGGAGCGAGTACCCTCGATCATGGAAAGCATCAATCGGACCGCGATCGAGCTGGTCGACGAGGCCCTCGACTTCGCCGGCGAGCTCGACGTCGTCGGCTACGAGCTGGACAACGGCGCCACCGTCGTCGACTTCGGGATCGACGCGGCCGGCGGGGTCGAGGCGGGACTGCTGCTCGCGGAGATCCAGACGGCGGGGCTCGCGAACCTCCGGACGCGGATGGGCGACCTGGCCGGCGCCCCGCGCCAGTACGTCGAGCTGTCGACGGACCACCCGGCGGTCGCGCTGCTCTGCTCGCAGAAGGCCGGCTGGGAAGTGACGACCGAGAGCGGCTTCGAGGGGCTCGGCTCCGGCCCCGCCCGCGCGCTCGTCGGCCGCGAGACGGAGTTCGAGCGCGTCGGCTACTACGACTCCGCTGAGTTCGCCACGCTCGCGATCGAGTCGACGACGCTCCCCGATGAGGAGGTCGCCGAGCAGGTCGCTGAGATGGCCGAGGTCGACGCCGAGGGCGTCTTCCTCCCGACGTTCGCCACCGGCTCGACCGCCGGCTCGGTCACGACCGCGGCCCGCGCCGCCGAGCTCGCCGTCTTCCGCCTGTTGGAGATCGGCTACGAGCCGACGGACGTGCTCCACGCCTCCGGCTCCGCGCCGCTCGCGCCGCCGACCCGCGACGAGACCGAGGCGATGGGCCGGACCAACGACGCGCTCGCGTACGGCGGCGAGGTCCACCTCCAGGTCGCGCGCGACGACGACCGGTTCGGCGAGATCGTCTCCACCGCGAGCGAGGAGTACGGCACCCCCTTCGTCGACGTGTTCGAGGACGCCGACTGGGACTTCTACGACGTCCCCGAGAGCGTGTTCGCCCCGGCGCAGGTCACCGTCGACGTCGTCGACGGCCCCGTCTACACCGTCGGCGAGACGGACGAGGAGCTGCTCGCGGAGTCGTTCGGCTACCGCTGACCCCGCGAGCCACCCCGCCCCACCGATGCGCCTCAAACCCGTCCCCGACCCGCCGGCCGACCTCGACGCGCTCCGCGAGTTCCAGCGAGCGATCCCGCTCGTCCCCGGCGACACCGACGACTGCTGCGCCCGCCTCCGCCGGCGACGCGACCTCTCCGACCGGCAGACCGCGAACGACTGGCTCGCGTTCCTGCGCGCGCTCGACCTCGTCGAAGAGACTTCCCGCGGGTTCTCCCGCGCCGACGCCGAGCCGACGCCGGACCGCGTCCGCGAGGGGCTCTGCGAGGAGGTGTTGCTCGTCCCCGAGGCGCTCGCGACGCTCGACGCCGCCTCGCCCGACGACCCCGTGACCGCCGCCGACCTCTTCGCGGCGACCCGCGATCGGGTCCCGCGACACGACCGGGCCCGCGACCCCGACTGGGAGGCGAGGTGGCGCGACCGCGCGGCCCGGCTGCTCGGCTGGCTCGCGCTCGTCGACCTCGCCGCGCCCGTCGGCGACGGTTCGGATTCCCCCGAGGCGGAGACGGGCTACGTCGCCGGCGACGCGCGCTGACGTCGGTCGGCCGACCGCTCCGTCGGCCGGATCGCTCCCGCAACAAGCCTTTTACTCGCAGCCGGAGAGGGAGTCGCATGGGACGCTTCGACGAGCGCACGGTCCGCTACGAGCCGACGAGCGTCAAGGACCTGCTCGTCGAGATGAAGGACACGGCGGAGCTGCTGATCGACCTGTCGTACTCCGCGGTCCTCCACGGGAGCCCGACGGTCGCGCACGAGGTCGTCGAACTGGAGCACCGGATGGACGTGCTCCAGATGCGCGCCCGGATGAGCCTCATGCTCGCCGCGCGGAACCCGAACGAGGCGGAGACGCTCGCGCCCGTGCTCGGCGTCATCGCCGCCGCCGACAAGATCGCCGACGCCGCGGGCGACATCGCGAAGATCGTCACCGAGGAGATCGGGCTCCCCGAGGCGATGCGGGGCGCGCTCTCGGCGGGCGTGGAGACGCTCGTCCGCGGGACGGTGAGCGACGGCTCCGCGTACGCCGGCCGGAGGTTGGACGACGTCGACCTCGAGTCCGAGACCGGCGTCCGGGTCATCGCCGTCCGCCGCGACGAGGACTGGATCCTCAACCCCGGCGCGACCACCCGGCTGGAGGCCGGCGACGTGACGCTGTTGCGCGGCCCCGAGGCCGGCGTCGCGGCGGTCTACCCCGAGCTGAGCGGGGAGCCGTACGAGCCGGAGCCCGAGGCCGAGCCCGCGATCGACGACTTGGAGCGCGCGGTCGACTCGATCGTGTTGATGAAGAATCTCTCCGAGCTCGCCGTCGACCTGGCGTACGGCTCCGTCCTCTTCGACAACGAGGAGCTCGCGGAGGAGGTGAGCAACCTCGAGGTGGAGGTCGACGCGCTCCAGTCGCGCTTCGAGGCGTGGACGCTCCGCGCCGCGGCCGAGGCCGACGACCCGGTGTCGCTGCGCGGGCTCATCCACCTCGGCGTCGCGACCGAGGAGATCTCCGACGCCGCGCTGACGATCACCGAGGGGGTCCTCCGCGACCTCGACGTCCACCCGGTCGTCGAGATGGCCGTCCAGGAGTCCGACGAGATCATCACCCGCACCGTCGTCGGCGGGGGGAGTCGGTTGGAGGAGACGGACGTCGTCGACGGCGTGCCCGCGACCGACATCTCGACGAGCGTGCTGGCGATCCGCCGGCCGGACGAGGGGTGGCTGGTCGGCCCCGACATCGACACCACGCTGCGGGGCGGCGACGTGATCATCTCGAAGGGAACCCGCACCTCGGCCGAGGAGTTCGATGCCCTCGCGGCGTGACGCGGACGACCCCGAAGGCGGACCCGACGCGGACGAACCGAGGGAAGACCCGGCGGGCGAGGACCCACCGAGCGGAGACGCCGACCCCGCCGCCCTCGCCCGCGCGTACTACGACGCGATCGACGCCGGCGAGTACGACCGGCTCGCGTCGCTGCTCCACCCGGAGTTCGTCCAGCGACGCGCCGACAGGACCTTCGAGGGGCGCGAGCGGTTCGTCGCGTTCATGCGCGACGAGCGGCCGAACACCGACACGACGCACGCGGTCGACGGCGTCTACCCGTCGGGTCCCGGCGTGGCGGTCCGCGGGCGCCTCCTCGACGCCGACGGCAGGGAGCTGTTCGCCTTCGTCGACGTGTTCGAAGTCGACGCAGGGCGGTTGAGCGCGCTGGAGACGTACGGGGCCGAGTCGTAGTCGGCCGCGATTCGGCGGGCTCGCGTGCTCACCACGCGGCGCGCAACACGCCGAGGACTCCCTCCGCGGTCGCGTCGAGGCCGGCCGGCGCGCGCTCCATCGGCGGGTCGTCCGCGACGAACTCGGCGATCGCCGGCAGGTCGTCCTCGTCGGTCTCGGGGAGGTCCCGCAGCCGGGTGGGAACGTCGAGCGCGTCGCGGACCGCGGCGACCGCCGCGACGACGTCCTCCGCGATCGCGGCGTCGCCGCGGCCGTCGGTCCGGACCCCGAGCCCCGCGGCCAGCGCCCGTCGGCTCGCGTCGACCTCGTCGAAGAGGTACGCCAGGGCGTGCGGCGCGACGACGGCGTGGATCGCGCCCTGCTGGACGTCGTAGCGCCGGGCGAACCCGTGGCCGAACGCGTGGATCACGCTTATCTTCCGGTCGAGTTGGACGAGCAGCGACCCCGCGACCGCGCGGTCGGTCGCGCGCTCGCCGCCCGGCTCGTCGCCGGCCACGCGGGGGAGCGCGTCGGCGAGAAGGCGGAGCCCGTGGACCGCGGCCGCGTCGCTCACCGGGTCGGCGTCCCGGGCGTAGGTGGTCTCGATCCCCTTGTCGAAGCCGTTCATCGCCGACCCGGCCAGCACCGAGGTCGGCGTCGTCTCGAACAGCGCCGGGTCGGCGACGTCCGCGATCGGCCACGCGCCGCTCCCGCTGACGGTCACCGGCTGCCCGGTCGGAGACTCGTCGGCCGCGAACACCTCCAGCGACCCGCCGGTCGAGACGTCCGCGCCGGCGAAGGTCGTCGGGACGACGACGAACGGGAGGGCCGGGCCGCGCTCGGGCGCGAGGTCGCCGAGCGCGTCGTCGCCCGCCTCCGCGTCGGCGCGCAGCTCGTCGAGGTCCCGGCCGTCGGCCGCGAGGAGCGTCGCCTGCCTGGCGACGTCGAGACTCGCACCCCCGCCGACGGCGACGAGGACGTCCGCCCCCGCCTCCGCCCGCGCGTCGAGGAGGTCGTAGGCGGTCTCGACCCGCTTGTCCGGGGTCGTCCCGTCGAAGACGCCGGCGAAGCGGTCCCCGAGCCCGTCGCGGATCGGGTCCATCAGCGCGTCGTTCGCGCCCGTGTTCGACCCGCAGACGATCAGGGCGTCGTCGCGGTCGCGCTCGCCGAGCCAGTCGCCGAGGCCGGCGATTCGACCCCGTCCGTACCGGACCTCGCAGCCGCGGTGAACGTGTTCGAAGGAGTCCGCGATCGGTAGCATCGACGGTCGGTACGCACGTTGCGGGCTTGTAGCTGTGGGAGGTGTACACACACGTCTGTCCCGCCCGCGCGTCGCGTCTGTCCGCCCCGGCTTCGGTTCGCCGACTCTCACGCCCGCGCGCGTGCGTCGGCTTTATAACCCGACAGCGACTAGCGAGGGTAAGTTCCTATGTCAGAGCAGAGCGAATACGGAGCCGGCCAAATTCAGGTCCTCGAGGGCCTGCAGGCCGTCCGTAAGCGACCGGCGATGTACATCGGGTCCACGGACGGTCGAGGGCTCCACCATCTCGTCTACGAGGTCGTCGACAACTCCATCGACGAGGCCCTCGCGGGCTACTGCGAGGAGATCGAAGTACGGATCCACGACGACGGCTCCGTCTCCGTCAGCGACGACGGGCGCGGCATCCCCGTCGACACCCACGAGGAGTACGACCGCCCCGCGCTCGAGGTCATCCTGACGGTCCTCCACGCCGGCGGCAAGTTCGACTCCAAGTCCTACCAGGTCTCGGGCGGGCTCCACGGCGTCGGCGTCAGCGTCGTCAACGCCCTCTCCGAGCGGCTCGAGGTCGAGGTCAAACGCGACGGCGGCGTCTTCCGGCACCGGTTCGCGCGGGGCGAGCCCGCCGAGGACGGCTTCGACCGCGTCCGCGACATGGACGCCGGCGAGTCGACCGGGACGGAGATCCGGTTCTGGCCCGACGAGGAGATCTTCGAGACGACCGACTTCCAGACCTCCACGCTCGCGAACCGACTCCGCGAACTGGCCTTCCTCAACTCCGGCGTCGAGATCCGGCTCGTCGACGACCGCGACGACACCGTCGAGACGTTCCGCTACGACGGCGGCATCCGCGAGTTCGTCGAGTACCTCAACGAGACGCGCTCGCCGATCCACGAGGAGGTCATCTACTTCGAGGGCGAGTCCGAGGGCGTCCACGTCGAGGTCGCGATGCAGGCGACCGAGGAGCTTCAGGGTTCCGTCCACGCGTTCGCGAACAACATCAACACCCGCGAGGGCGGCACCCACCTGACCGGCTTCAAGACCGCCCTCACGCGGACCGTCAACGACTACGCCAACGAGCAGGGGCTCGTCAACGACCTCGACGCCAACCTCAAGGGCGAGGATGTCCGCGAGGGCCTCACGGCGGTCGTCTCGGTGAAGCACCCGGACCCGCAGTTCGAGGGGCAGACGAAGACGAAGCTCGGCAACAGCGAGGTCCGCGGCGTCGTCGAGTCCGCGACCCACGAGAAGCTCGGCACCTTCTTCGAGGAGAACCCCGACACCGCCGAGAAGGTCGTCCACAAGGCCGCCGAGGCGGCGCGCGCCCGGAAGGCCGCCAAGAAGGCCGAGGAGCTCACCCGGCGCAAGTCCGCGCTGGAGTCGACAGCGCTCCCCGGCAAGCTGGCGGACTGTCAGACCCGCGACCCGACCGAGGCGGAGCTGTTCGTGGTCGAGGGCGACTCCGCGGGCGGCTCTGCCAAGCAGGGCCGAAACCGCGAGAACCAGGCGATCCTCCCGCTCAAAGGGAAGATCCTCAACGTCGAGAAACACCGGCTCGACCGCATCCTGGAGAACGACGAGATCCGCGCGCTGATCACCGCGATCGGCGCGGGCATCGGCGAGGAGTTCGACATCGACGACGTCCGGTACAACAAGATCATCCTGATGACTGACGCCGACGTCGACGGCGCACACATCCGGACGCTACTCCTGACGCTGCTGTACCGCCACATGAAGCCCCTGCTCGAGGCGGGCTACGTGTACGCGGCCCAGCCCCCGCTGTACCGCGTCCGCTACCGCGGCGAGACGTACGACGCCATGACCGAGGCCGAACGCGACCGCATCGTGGAAGAGGAGTGCGACGGCAACCCCACGCAGGTCCAGCGCTTCAAGGGGCTCGGCGAGATGAACCCGGACCAGCTGTGGGACACCACGATGGACCCGGAGAATCGCCGTCTCAAACGGATCACCATCGACGACGCGGCCGCCGCGGACCGCATGTTCAACGTGCTGATGGGTGACGCGGTCGAGCCGCGCAAGCAGTTCATCAAGGAGCACGCGACCGAAGCGGAGTGGGTGGACATATGAGCTCCGAAAGTCCGGACGCCGACCCCGGCGACGTCCGCGCCGCACAGGTGACGAACGCCCGCATCGAGGACGAGATGGAGCAGTCGTACATCGACTACGCGATGTCCGTCATCGCGGGTCGCGCGCTCCCCGACGTGCGGGACGGCCTCAAGCCCGTCCACCGCCGGATCCTCTTCGCGATGAACGAGGCGGGCGTGACGAGCAACTCCGCGCACCGCAAGTCCTCCTCCGTCGTCGGCGAGACGATGGGGGACTACCACCCGCACGGCGACAGCGCCATCTACGACACGCTCGCCCGGATGGCCCAGGACTTCTCGATGCGCTACCCGCTCGTCGACGGCCAGGGGAACTTCGGCTCCGTCGACGGCGACCCGCCGGCCGCCATGCGGTACACGGAGGCCCGGATGGCCCCCATCGCCGAGGAGCTCATGGCGGACATCGAGCGCGACACCGTCGACTTCCAGGCGAACTACGACGACCGCCTCGAGGAGCCCGAGGTGCTGCCCGCGGCGTTCCCGAACCTGCTCGTCAACGGTTCCTCGGGCATCGCGGTCGGGATGTCGACGAACATCCCGCCGCACAACCTCGGCGAGGTGGTCGACGCCACCGTCGAGCTGATCGAGACCCCCGACGCGACCGTCGAGGACCTGATGGAACACGTCAAGGGCCCCGACTTCCCGACCGGCGCGAACATCGTCGGGCGGAACGCGGTCCACAAGGCGTACAAGACGGGCCGCGGTCGGATCCGCGTCCGCGCGGAGTTCGAGGTCCACGAGGAGGAGGGCCGGATCGTCATCAGCGAGCTCCCCTTCCAGCAGAACAAGTCGCGGCTCGTCGAGCGCATCGCCGAGGACGTCAACGAGGGCGCGATCGAGGGGATCCGCGACCTCCGCGACGAGTCCGACCGGGACGGGATCCGGATCGTCGTCGAGCTCAAGCGCGACGCGATGGCCGAGGTCGTCAAGAACCAGCTGCTCGAGAGCCACCTCGAGCGCACGTTCGGCGTCATCAACCTCGCCTTGGTCGACGGCTCGCCGCAGGTGCTGGACCTCAAGCAGACGCTCGAACACTACGTCGACCATCGCCGCGAGGTCGTGCGTCGGCGCTCCGAACACGAGCTCGCCGAGCGCGAGGAGCGCGCGCACATCCTCGAAGGCCGCCTGAAGGCGCTCGACAACGTCGACAGCGTCGTCGAGACGATCCAGGACTCCGACGACCGCGACGCCGCGAAGGCCGCGCTGGAGTCGACGTTCGACTTCACCGAGGCGCAGGCGGCACACATCGTCCGGATGCAGCTCGGCTCGCTCACCTCGATGGAGACCGCCGAGATCGAAGACGAGTACGAGGACGTGAAAGCCCGGATCGAGCGGCTGGAGACGATCCTCGCCGACCCGGGCGAGCTCGACCAGGTGATCGTCGACGAGCTGCGGGAGATCAAAGACGAGTACGACGACGAGCGGCGGACGAGCTTCATCGAGGACGCGGGCGACGTGACCCACGAGGACCTCATCCCCGAGGAGGAGTGCGTCGTCGTGATGAGCGAGGACGACTACATCAAGCGGATGTCGCTCGACACGTTCCGCGCGCAGAACCGCGGCGGCAAGGGGATCATCGGCACGGGGCTCAAGCAGGGCGACCGCGTCTCCTCGGTGTTCGCGGCCAACTCCCACGACTACCTCCTCGTGTTCACGAACCAGGGCCAGATCTACGAGCTGAAGACCTACGAGATCCCGGAGATGTCCCGCACGGCGCGCGGGAAGTCCGCGGTCAACCTCCTCGACCTCGACGACGGCGAGGAGATCGAGTCGGTCGTCAACACCGAGGACTTGGACGACGACGAGTACCTCACGATGGTCACCCGCGACGGCTACATCAAGCGGACCGCCGTCGACGAGTTCGGCAACATCCGGTCGACGGGGATCCGGGCGATCCGGCTGGAGGACGGCGACGAGCTCGTCGACGTCGAGGTGACCGACGGCGACACGGACATCGTCATCGGCAGCCGGAACGGGATGGCGATCCGGTTCGCGGAGTCCGAGGCGCGCGCCATGGGCCGCACGGCCCGCGGCGTCATCGGTATCGACCTCCGCGAGGGCGACGCCGTCGCCGGCGTCGCCGCCATCGACGACGAGTACCACAACTGGGTACTCACCGTCACTGAGAACGGCTACGGGAAGCGCTCCGACCTCGACGAGTACCGCCCGCAGTCGCGGAACGGCAAGGGGCTCGTCGACATCAAGACCGGCGACCGGAACGGGCAGGTCGTCGCCATCGAGGCGGTCACGAACGGCGACCACTTGGTCGCGATGAGCGCCGACGGTCAGATCATGCGGACCCGCGTCGAGGAGATCTCGACGGTGAGCCGCAACACGAAGGGAGTGATCGTGATGAACCTCGAACCCGACGACGAGGTCGCCTCCGTCGACATCGTCCCCGAGTCGGTCCACGCCGCCGCGGACGAGGGCGCGGAGACGGGCGACGAGTAAGGACCGCGCCGACCCGCGGCGGGTCCTTCAGGAAAGTTACTTACTGTCGCCGCGAAAATTCCCGGCCGAGATGGACGAGTACGAGGGGATAGACGAGGTCGTACACGAGCCGAGCGAGGCGTTCGCCGAGTCGACGAACGTCGCCGCGTTCATGCGCGAGTACGGGATCGACGGCTACGACGAACTGATCGAACGCACCACGTCGGACGTCCCGGGCGAGCCCGAGTCGGGGGTCGACTGGTTCTGGGACGAGATCGTCGACTACCTGGACGTCGAGTTCTACAGCGACTACGACGCCGTCCGCGACGACGCCGACGGGCCGCAGTTCTCGGACTGGTATCCCGGCGGCGAGGTCAACGTCGCGCACAACGTCGTCGACCGCCACGCGGCCGTCGACTCGCCGAACCGCAACCGCGTCGCGCTGATCTGGGAGGGCGAGCCCGGCGACGTCCGGGAGATCACCTTCCACGAGCTCCGCCGACAGAGCGATCGCGTCGCGAACTACCTGACGGCGGCGGGGATCGAGACGGGCGACACCGTCGGGCTGTACATGCCGATGGTGCCCGAGGTCGTCTCGATCCTCTACGGCTGCCTGAAGGTCGGCGCGATCGCCGTGCCGATCTTCTCCGGGTTCGGCCGGGAGGCGACCGCGACGCGGATCGAGGACGCGGAGCCGACCGTGCTGTTCACCGGCGACGGCTTCTACCGGCGGGGCGACGAGGTCCGGCTGAAGGCGACCGCGGACGAGGCGATCGCGGACGCCGGCCACGTCGAGGAGGTCGTCGTCTACGACCGGCTGGGAGCGACCCCGGCCGGCGATTCCGCGGATCCCGTTCCGTGGACCGACGGGCGCGACCGGACGTGGGAGGCGGCGGTCGGCTCCCAGCCCGCCGCGTACGAGACGAAACACCTCCCGAGCGACCAGGAGTCGATGCTCCTCTACTCCTCGGGGACGACCGGCACGCCGAAGGGGATCGTCCACACCCACGCCGGCGTCCTCACGCAGTGCGCGAAGGAGATCCACTTCGGCTTCGACCAGCGGCCCGCGGACCGGTTCTTCTGGGTCTCGGACATCGGCTGGATGATGGGTCCGTGGACGCTGATCGGCAACCACGCGTTCGGCGGCACGGTGGTGATGTACGAGGGCGCGCCCGACCACCCCGAGCCCGACCGCTTCTGGGAGCTGATCGACCGACACGGCGTCACGCAGTTCGGCATCTCGCCGACCGCGATCCGCGCGCTCCGCAAGCACGGGGACGAGTGGGTCGAGGGCCACGACCTCTCCTCGCTCCGGATCTTGGGCTCCACCGGCGAGCCGTGGGACCCGGAGTCGTGGCGCTGGTTCCACGACGCGGTCGGCGGCGGCGACTGCCCCGTCGTCAACATCTCCGGCGGGACGGAGATCTGCGGCTGCTTCCTGATGCCGATGCCGAACCAGCCGCTGAAGCCCTGTACGCTCGGCGGGCCCGGGCTCGGGATGGACATCGACATCGTCGACGAGTCCGGCGAGTCGGTGAAGGAGTCGGGCGAGCGCGGCTACCTCGTCGCGCGCGACTCCTGCCCGTCGATGACAAAGTCGCTGTGGTCGGGCGACGAGCGCTACCTCGAGGAGTACTGGTCGACGTGGCCCGACCTGTGGGACCACGGCGACTTCGCACAGAAGGACGCGGACGGGTTCTGGTTCCTCCACGGGCGCGCCGACGACGCCCTGAACGTCGCGGGCCGGAAGGTGGGGCCGGCTGAGATCGAGGGCGTGCTCATCGATCACGACGCCGTCAACCAGGCCGCGGCCGTCGGCGTCCCCGACGACACCACCGGCACGGCGGTCGTCGCGTACGTCGTCCTCGAACCGGACGTGGACCCGAGCGACGACCTCCGCGAGGAGCTCCGGGCGCTGGTCGGCGACGAACACGGCAAGCCGTTCCGGCCGCGCGAACTGCTGTTCGTCGACGCCTTCCCGAAGACGCAGTCGGGGAAGATCATCCGGCGCGCGATCGAGTCGGTGTACAACGACGAGGACCCCGGCGACCTCTCCTCGATGGAGAACCCCGAGGCGCTGGAGTCGCTCCGCGATCCGGCCTGAGTCGGGGGCGCCGCTCAGGCCGCCGCGTCCGCCACCGCCTCGGCGAGCGCGTCGTAGTCCGGCTCCTGTCCGGCGTTGTCCGCGAGCCAGCGGTACGTGACGGTGCCGTCCGTGTCGATCACGAAGACCGCGCGCTGCGCCACCGTCCCGACGCCGTAGTGCTCGAAGTCCTCGACGACGTCGTACGCCTCGATCGCGCGGTGGTCGGGGTCGGCGACGAGCGCGAACGGGAGGTCGTACTGGGCGCGGTACGCGGTGAGCGCGTGCGGGAGGTCCGTGCTCACGCCGAACAGCGTACAGTCGTCGCGGTCGAACCCGTCGCGGAGCGCCTCCATCTCGTCGGTACAGGTGTTCGAGAAGGCGGCGGGGAAGAAGGCGAGCACGACCGGCTCGTCGCCGAGATGCTCCGAGAGCTCGAACGGCGCGATGTCGCCGTCCACGATCGATCCGCCGAAGTCGGGTGCGTCGTCACCGATACCGGGCATAGTGGAGCCTTGGCTGCCGGGCGTATCACCGTTTCGGGGACGGACCCACCCTCCGAGGCAAAAAGACTATAGTCGGCACAGGGTTACAGCGGAGTAGAGATGGTAAGTTCGATACCACTGATCGGCGGTATTCCGGCGGGGCCGGAACTCCTCATCATCCTGCTCGTCCTGGTCCTGCTGTTCGGGGCGAACAAGATCCCGAAGCTCGCCCGGTCGACCGGGCAGGCGATGGGCGAGTTCAGGAAGGGCCGCGAACAGGTCGAAGAGGAACTGAAAGACATGCAAGACGGCGAGAAGGCGGACTCGACGCTCGACGACGAGGACGACGACCTCGACGAGCTCGAGACCGAGACCGACAAGGAAACCAGCGCGTAATCCGGCCCCGACGCCGACCGATCACCGCTGTACCGTTTTTTCGCTCGTTCTGGGCGCGTGGCCTAGCGGATAGGGCGAGAGGTTCCTAACCTCTCGATCGCGGGTTCAAATCCCGCCGCGCCCGCTATCTGCGAACGAAGTGAGCAGTAGCGGCGCAAGCGGGGTTTGAACCCTATCGGTCGCGCGCAGCGAGCGGAGCGAGCACGTCCGATTCCGGTTCGAATCCCGTCGCGCCCTCGCAAACTGATTTAACCTCTCTTCCCGGCCGCTCGAACGACTCACGGGCGCGACTGGCTCCACGCTCGCTCACTGCGTTCGCTCGCGTGGATCCCGCCGCGCCCTCGCAAACTGGTTTAACATCTCTTCCCGGCCGCTCGAACGACTTATCTCGAGTCCTCGCCGAGTCGTCGGAACGACCGCGACGCGAGCGCGACCGCACCGACCGCTATCGCGAGCGTCGCGGCCGCCAGCCTCAGGCCGGGTTCGTACAACAGGGGTGGGTGGTAGCCGACCCAGTAGTCGACGAGCGTGTTCACGACGCCGAGGCCCAGCGCCGCGGCGAGCGCGCCGCGGGTCGTCCGGCCGAACGCGGGGAACAGGAGCGCGAGCCCGACGAACAGCAGGTGCGTGCCGATCACGCCCCAGTAGTAGATCCAGGCGTCCGGCGCGGCGACGTACTCACTGAACGCGAGGTTCAGCGAGACGAGCGGCCAGAGGCCGAACTGGACCAGCCAGACGAACGCGAGCGTGTGGAGGTACGCCAACCCCCGCGAGGTCGGCGCGTCGACGGTGACGTCGCCGCCGCGCCGCACTGTCGACGCGACGCTCGCGAGGACGCCGCCGCCGAGCGCGACCGCGACCGCGGAGTCGGCGTACAGCGGCCAGAGGGCGACCGGCACCTCGTCCGCCGTCGGCGCGTAGTAGCCGACCCCCACGGCGAACATGAAGGCGGTGAACGCGCAGACGACGGCGAGGCTCCGCGGCGTCCCGAGCAGCTCCTCGGCCACCGCCGCCCGGACCCGCCGCCTGATCGCGGGCCGTCGAAGTCGCCGGAGCCGTCGGAATCGATCGGCGGGTGACACGGCCGTGTATCGGTGCGCGGGGGATTAAAATCCGCCCGTCACGCTCGATTATCAATCGCGGTGTTTTGCGAGACACCTTTTTGAACGAAAACGCTGTAGCCGCGATCATGGACAGCGAGGACGCAGAGCGGTCCGCCCCCCCATCCGGTACTGAGGGCGATCGCTCGGCGTCCGACGCGGGCGGCTCCGGGGACGGAGACGCCGACTCGAACGCGACGGAAACGGACGTGGCGGACGCAGATACGGTGGAGACGGCCGACACGGACGTAGACCCAGTACAGATCGACGCGACTGGCGCAGACGCGAGCGAACCCGAAGAGAGCGACAGCGGCTCGGACGCGACGGACGGCGACGGGGAGCCGTCGGATGCGGACGCCACGGACCCGGACGCGGCGGATTCAGACGCAACTGACTCGGACGTAACGGACGAGGGGTCTCCCGTCGTCACCGACCGGTACACTTGGCGGTCGCTGCTCGCGGAGCGGGGACACGAGGCGGCCGCGGAGCGCGTGTACGCCGACGTACCGAACGTGCCGGCGGTCCCCGCCGACGGCGTCGCGCTCCACCGCCCGGACGGCGTCGGCGGGGTCGTCCGCGCCGCGGGCGTCGACGAGCCGTTCGAGGCGGACGGCGAGACCGCGGTCCCCGGCCACGGCACCCCGGAGCGGGGCACGCTTGTGGTCGGACCCGACGTCGTCGTCCTCGACGGGACCGCCGTCGTCCCGACCGGGGAACGGCGAGCGACGGCCGTACCGGTCGACGGCGCCGAAGGCGACGGTCCCGACGACGACCGCTCTGCGGCCGACACCGAAGCCGAGGCGGCGGAGAACGCGGACCCCGAAACCGAGGACGACGCGGACGCAGATCCCGACGACGAGACGGTAACGGTGGAGTCGGAGAGCGGCGCTCCGGAACCGGACGATGGCGAGAGCGCGGACACGGACGCGGATGACGCCGACGAGCGGGCGGACGCGGCGGAATCCGACGGGGACGCAGAACCCGGCGACGACGCTGGTTCCGGCGCAGAAACCGATACCGAAGGGGCCGAACGCCACGTTCCGGCTCCGGACACCGTCTTCGACGGTCCGGTCGGCCGCGGTGGCGTCTCCGGCGTCGTCGTCGCGTCCGGGGACGACGTCGAGTCGGTTCCGTCCCGCCCGCCGACCGCCGAGGAGTGGGGCCGGGTCGAGTTCGACCCGGCGACGCCGCTCGGGTTCGACCCGAGCGAGACGGAGTACCGCTTCCGGGCCGCCGCGGCGGTCGGCGACGTCCTCTGGGACCTGTGTGCCGCCCGGTACGACCCCTACTCGGTCCCCGTGTTGAAGGGGTACTACACGTGGGACGACTACCGCGAGGAGTTCTTCCTCGACGAGGACGGGAACCCGCCGACCGAGGAGAACGAGGAGGGCGAGGCGGTACCGCTGGAGTTCACGCACGAGGACAAGACCGAGGCCCTCGGCTTCGACCCGGACCGCACGGAGGCGCTGCTCGGCGCGGGCGGCGAGGCCGCGGCCGACCTCGCGGACCTCGTCGACGAGCGCACCGTGGACGTGAACCCCGAGGTCGACGAGGACGCCTTCTTCTCGACGTCGGAGGGGTACACCACGCTGACGAACCGGTACGACCTGGAGAAGGCGGTCCCGATGCCGAAGAAGACGCACTTCCGCGAGGAGGAGCGCTACTGGGTGAACAAGCCGTACGCGTTCGTCATCGTCTTCCGCTCCCGGAAGGAGAACGAGGCGAAGTACTACGCCGTCCAGCCCTACCGGACGGAGATCGAGACGGACCTCACGGAGTTCCTCACCGGCAAGCTCCGGACCTCGATCAAGTACGCCGACGAGTCGATCGCGGGCGGCGACGAGGCGTTCCGCGAGGAGGTGATCGTCGACGAGGCGCGCTCGCTGCTCGATCGGTACGGGCTCTACGAGGACGACGCCGACGAGCGCGGACTCGCGGACACGCTGGTGGATCGGTTCGGCGTCGACCCCACCGAGGGGATCGCCGGCCGGATCGCGGAGTCGCTCGGGTACGAGCCCCCGGTCGAGTCGCCGGCCGACCCGCCCAAGATCAGCGCTCGGCCCGAGCCCGCGGTGCTCGCGGAGGACGCCCGGACCCTATCCGACCATCAGGTCGAGAAGCTGCTGTACTACCTCAAGCGCGACTTCGTGGGGTACGAGCGGATCGACCCGATCAAGTACGACATCAACGTCGAGGACATCTCCTGTGACGGGTACAACTCCCCCGTCTTCGTCTACCACTCCGAGTACGAGCAGATCATCTCGAACATCCACCACGGCACCGACGAGCTGGACGACTTCGTCGTGAAGCTCGCGCAGCGGTCCGGGAAGGGGATCTCGAAGCGCAGACCGCAGGTCGACGCCACGCTGCCGGACGGCTCTCGCGCGCAGCTCACGCTCGGCCGCGAGGTCTCCGACCACGGGACCAACTACACGATCCGCCAGTTCAACGACGTCCCGTTCACCCCGATCGACCTGATCAACTGGAAGACGTTCTCGCTCGACGAGATGGCGTTCCTCTGGCTCTCCATCGAGAACCACAAGAGCCTGATCTTCGCGGGCGGGACGGCCTCCGGGAAGACGACGAGCCTGAACGCGGTGTCCCTCTTCATCCCCTCGAACGCGAAGATCGTCTCCATCGAGGACACCCGCGAGGTCGAACTGCCCCAGCGTAACTGGATCGCCTCCGTCACGCGCCCCTCCTTCTCCGACGACGACAAGGGCGACATCGACGAGTTCGACCTCCTTGAGGCCGCGCTCCGACAGCGCCCGGACTACATCGTGATGGGCGAGATCCGCGGCGAAGAGGGCCGGACCGCCTTCCAGGTGATGTCGACCGGCCACACCACCTACACCACGTTCCACGCCGACTCCGTCGGCGAGGTGCTCAAGCGGTTCACCACCGACCCGATCAACGTCTCGAAGACGATGTTCACGGCGCTCGATCTGGTCTCGATCCAGACATCCACCCGCGTCCAGGGCAAGAAGGTGCGCCGGAACAAGTCGATCACCGAGATCAACCACTACGACGCCGAGAACGACGAGATCAACGTCCAAGACGTGTTCCAGTGGCAGGCGGAGACGGACGAGTTCCTCCAGATGGGCGACTCGAACACCCTCGAAGACATCATGTTCGACCGCGGCTGGAGCCGGGCGACCCTCGACGAGGAGCTCCGCAAGCGGCGGGTCGTGTTAGCGTACCTCATTGACCGCGGGCTCAACAGCTACGCGCAGGTGGCGGCGACGTTCCAGGCGTTCATCAACGACCCGGAGACCGTGCTGGCGCTGATGGCCAACGACGAGCTGGAGCGCTCGCTGGAGGACCTCCGCGAGATGGAGTCCGTGCTGATCAACGTCGACCGCGAGAAGGAGGAGCTGGTCCCCCGCCCGACGCCCGACGACGACGGCGAGACGGAGGCCGCGGAGATACTCGACGCGGCCGAGGGCCTGTTCGAGACGTACCGCGGCGAGGTCCCGGACTCCGTCGCCGACGCCCTCCTGGAGATGAACCACGCGGGCGACGTCGAGGCCGTTCCGACTGGCGACCGCGAGGCGCTCGCCGAGACGGCCCGCGAGGCGGACGCCGCGGACGAAAGCCCGCTCGGGCCGGAGCCCGAAGCGGACGCCGGCGAGGCAGACGGTCCGGACGCGACGCGGCGGCCCGCCGACGCGGAGGGCCCGAGCCCGACGCGGCAACCCGGAGAGAGACGGCCGCCTTCCGGCGCGCCCTCGGCCTCTCCCGACGACGACTTCGGAGGCGTCGCCGAGGCGGCCGGCGACGGCTCCGGCGAGCCGAGCGACATCGACTTCGGGGAGCCGTTCGACGAGGGGGTCGACGTCCTCTCGTCGCCGGCGGAGCCGTCCGAGCGGGACCCGCACCGCGACGCGGACGCGTCGGCCGACGTGAGCGAGGGGTTCAGCGCCGCGGAGCCCGTCGCGAGCGACCGCGACGAAGCCGACAGCGGTCGGACGACGCCCGACGACGCGGCGGAGAGCGTCGACGAATCGGGCGAAGACGACGTCGCGGACGCGTTCGAGAGCGGAGACGAACCCGAGGTCGATACCGACGAGCCGGACGACGGCGACGAGGAGGACGCGACCGAGAGCGCGGACGGCGGAGACTCCTCCGAGAGCGACGCCGCCGACGAGCCAGACGAGGACATCGGCGACTGGGGGTTCGGCACGGTCGAGCCCGCGGAGGACGGGTGACGCCATGTCCGGCGTGAGGGCCGAGCCGTGAGCCTCGACGTGGACGCGGGCGACGGCGGCGTGGACGCGAACGTCCTCGCGGAGCTGTGTTACCCGGTGTTCGAGCTGCTGTTCGACGAGGACGGCGACTTCGTCGGGGACGTGGAGCGCAAGCTGTCGGAAGCCCGGATGCCCGACCAAGTCGAGATGTACGTCTCGCTGGCGCTGGCGGTCGGCATCCTCGTCGGCGGGGCGCTCTGGGCGGTCGGCACGCTGGTCGGCTACGGCGTGTTCTCGCTCGGCCTCATCGACCCGGAGGCGCTCTCGCTCGGGGTCCCGGCGCCGACGCCGGGGATCCAGACGCTGCTCCGCTCGCTCGTCGTGCCGACGGCGGTGCTGCTCAGCGGGCTCGTCTTCGGCTCGATCGGGTTCGCGGTCGGGTTCGGCGGGGTCGTCGCGGTCCCGTACTCGCGGGCCTCCTCGCGGAAGCGGGAGATCAACCTCCTGCTCGCGGACTCCGTCTCGTTCATGTACGCGCTCTCCGTCGGCGGGCTGAACCAGCTCGAGATCCTGCGCGCGATGGCGACCGCCGAGGACACGTACGGCGAAGTGTCTCGGGAGTTCCAGAGCATCGTCAACGAGACGGAGTACTTCGGCACCGACTACCGCAACGCGATCCGCCAGCAGTCGATGGAGACGCCCTCCGACGAGCTCTCGCAGTTCCTCGCGGACATGCTCTCCATCGTCAACTCCGGCGGCGACATGGAGAGCTTCCTGAAGGACAAAAAGGAGAAACACCTCCGCACGTCGAAACAGGAGCGCGAGATGACGCTGGAGACGCTGGAGCTGTTCGGCGAGATGTACATGACGCTCTCGCTTTTCCCCCTGCTGCTCATCATCATCCTCGTCATCATGGGGATGATGGGCGAGGCCGACGACCGCCTCCTGTACCTCACGGTGTACCTGCTCATCCCGCTCGTGGGCGTCGGGTTCCTCGTGTTGGTCTCGACGGTCAAACAGGACGACCCGGGCGACGGCTACCTCCAGCCCGACGGCGGCAGCGAGCGGCTCCGGCAGACGAGTCGGGAGGGCCTGCTCCACTTCGGGCTCGTGGAGGCCTTCGTCGGGAGCTTCGGCGTGTTCGACCGCATCCGCGACCGCGAGGGGACGCACAAGACGATGGAGATCCTCTCCGCGCCGCACCTCTTCCTCCGCGAGAACCCGCTTTACACCCTCGCGTTGAGCGTCCCCGCGGCGCTCGCGCTCGTCGGCATCGCGGTCGCGTCCGGCTCGGCGCCGACGACGGTCGACGGCTGGATCGCGCGCCCGGTGTGGTCGGCGTTCGTGTGGCTCTACGTGCCGCTGTACGTCGTGATGATCCCGCTCGGCGTCTTCTACGAGTGGCACCAGCGCTCGCGGCGGGCGGTGACCGGGAAGCTGTCGGAGACGCTGCGGAAGCTCTCGTCGGCGAACGACACCGGACAGACGCTGCTCGAATCGGTGAACACGGTCTCGGCGACCTCGACCGGGAAGCTCGCGGAGGAGTTCGAGGTGATCCACGCGAAGGTGAACTACGGCATGAGCCTGCGGGACGCGCTGGTCGAGTTCAACAACTCCTACGCGGTCCCGCGGCTCGCCCGGACGGTGAAGCTGATCACCGAGGCGCAGGAGGCCTCCTCGCAGATCACGGACGTGCTGACGACGGCCGCGCAGGCCTCGGAGAACCAGGACGACATCGAGCGCGAGCGCAAGTCCCGCACCCGGATGCAGGTGGCGATCATCGTGATGACGTACATCACGCTGCTCGGCGTGATGGCCATCCTCCAGACGCAGTTCATCGACGTGATGGGCGATCTGGTCGCACAGAGTGACGGCGGCGGAGGCGGGGGCGGGGCCGGGTTCGGCGGCGGCGGCAGCATCGACCCCGAGGTCCTCTCGCTGCTGTTCTTCCACGCGGTGACGATCCAGGCGATCCTCTCGGGGTTCATCAGCGGCTACATCCGCGACGCGGAGCTGATCTCCGGCGTCAAGTACGCCGTGATCCTGATGACGCTGGCGCTGGGGGTGTGGATCTATGTCGGCTGACCGCGGGCAGACGGTCCTCGACTTCGTCGTCGGGATGTCGGTGTTCCTCGTCGCGGTCGGGTTCACGTTCGCGTTCGTCCCGTCGCTTTTGGAGCCGTACGCGGTCGGCGAGGGCGCGAAAGTCATCGTCGCCGAGCGCGGCGCCGCGCGGCTCGCGGAGTCGTCGCTCGCCGCGAGCGGGTCGGCCGCGACGCTGTCGCACGCCTGTACGCTCGCGTTCTTCGACGGGACGGACCCGGCGACCGCGGCCAACGAGTCGGACTGCGTCTGGACGGCGAACGCCGACGACCTCCACGCCGAGCTCGGCGTCGACGAGTTCCGCGGCCTCAACCTCACCGTGACGCGGAACGGAACCGTCGAGGAGCTCGAATCGGACGGCACCGCCGTCGCCATGCGCGCCGGTCCCGCGCCGCCGCGAGGCGAGAGCGTCGCGGCCGCGAGTCGCATCGTCACCGTCGACCTCGACCCGGACGACGCGGTCGCGAGAGAGACGCATCGGCTCACGCTCAGGGTGTGGTGAGATGTTCGTCGAACACCTCCCGGACGACCGCGGGCAAGCGCACACCCTCGAGGCGTTCACGGCCGCGTTGCTGCTGGTCACCGGCCTCATCTTCGCGACGCAGGCGACGGCCGTAACGCCGCTGTCCGCGAGCACGTCGAACCAGCACGTCGAGAACCAGGCGGCGATCGCCGCACAGGACGTGTTGTCGACGAGCGAGGCGAGCGGCGACCTCAAGTCGGCGCTGCTGTACTACGACGACGGGTTCGTGGGCGCGGAGAACCGCTACTACACCGGGCTACCGAACGCCACGCACCCGCTCCACGACCCGCTCCGCGAGGCGTTCGACGTCAGACGGATCGCGTTCGACGTCGACGTGTACTACCCGGCCGCGGACGGCAACGGGATCGACCGAACGCGGCTGATAGACATGGGCACGCCGAGCGACAACGCGGCGACGGCGAGCACGCAGGTGGCGCTGTACGGCGACGACCGGTTCGGCGCGGCCGACGAGTACACGCTCGCGGAGAACGGCTCCCGCCGGTACTTCGCCGCGCCGGTCGGCGGCGGCGACACGCTGTACACGGTCGCGGAGGTGCGCATCACCGCATGGCAGATGTGAGCGTCTCTTTAGATCGCGAGGACGCGGACGCCGCCCGCGACGAGGACCGGGCGCAGATCATCCTGATCACCGGGCTGACGCTCGCGGTCCTCTTCGTCGCGGTCGTCCTCCTGTTGAACACCGTGATCTACACCGAGAACCTCGCGACTCGGGGGGTCGACGCGGGCGGGGCGGAAGCGATCGAGTTCCGCGAGGGGGCGGTCGACGACCTCGCGGGAATCCTCCACCGCGAACACCGGAACAGCACCGATGACGTGTTCGCGAATTTCAACGCGAGCGCGAGGCGGTACGGCCGCACCGTGGCCGACCTCCGGGCGCGCGACGGGGCGGTCGGGGAGGTGCGAGTGGACAACTCCACCGTCGTCACCGGGTATTTCATCGCACAGAACGAGACCGACAGCGGGTTCCGTGACATGACCGCGCCGGACGGAACGACGACGAACTGGACGGTCGCGGGCAACGCCACCCGGACGCGGAACTACCGGCTGACCGTCGATCCCGGGTCGCTGTCGAGTTCGGCCGGCACGGCGTTCACCGTCGTGGCCGACGGCTCGACGGGCGGGACCAACGAGACCTGGTCGGTGGCGCTGTCGAACCCGACCGACGACAACCTCACGGTGACGGTGGACAACGGGACGACGGTGTCCGAGACGTTCACGCCGCGGCCGGACGGGAACCACACCGTCGACCTCACCGGCGGAACGGTCAACGGCGAGCGGTTCGACGCGCTGGTGTGGGCCGAGGGCGTCCAAACCGGGAGCGACCGGTTCGACCTCCGCTACGAGAACGGCGACGCGGCGCGCGGGACCTACCACCTCGTCGTCGACGAGCGCGACGACGGAGCGAATCCCGGTCGCCCCTCGCGGCCGTACGTAATCGATGCGATATACAGCGTCGACGTCGAGATCACCTATCGGACCCCCGAACTGGAGTACGCCGACGTGGTCCGGCTCGCGCCGGGTGAGCGCGATGCGTGAGCATCCCGGCGGCACCGACCGGGCGGTGTCGGTCACCGTCGGCTACGTCATGACGCTCGCGGTGTCGACGCTGCTGCTCTCCGGACTGTTCGTCGCGGGCGGGTCGTTCGTCGACACCCAACGCGAGCGCGCCGCGCAGGGCGAACTCACCGTGGTCGGCGAGCGCGTCGCGGCCGACGTCGGGACCGTCGACAGACTCGTCGCGAGTACGACGTCCCGCTCGAACCTCACCGTAAACCGGTCGGTATCGCTTCCCAGACGGGCGGCCGGCACCGGCTATCGGATCGACGTGACGGCGACGGGAACCGAGGGGACGATCACGCTGGAGAGCGACCGGCCGGGAACCGCGGTGACGGTTCCGTTCGCCACGAGCAGGAACGTGACCGTCCGGAACGCGACCGTCGACGGTGGCGACCTGCTGATCTACTGGGACCCCGACGCCGGGAGCGACGGCGAAGTGGTGGTGAGCGCGGCGTGACCCGGAACGACTTGTTCGCCGGACTGAGCGCTGACGACCGCGGCGTCAGCGAGACCATCGGGTTCGTGCTGGTGTTCGCGCTGATCACGTCCACCATCGCCGTGACGTTCACCGTCGGGCTCGGCGGGCTCGAAGACGCCCAGCTCGCCGAGCGCGATAACAACGTCGAGCGGGCGTTCGACGTGCTTCAGGACAACCTCGACGACATCAGCCGGGACGGCGTGCCGAGTCGCGCGACGGAGGTCCAACTGGGCGGCGGCGAACTCCGCTTGGAGCAGGAGTCGACGTTCCGGCTCAACGACACCGCGACGGCGGGGACCGTCGTCGAGACGGGGTCGCTCACCTACCGCGGTGCGGGCGATACGCGGATCGTCTACGAGAACGGCGCCGTGTTCCGGATGGAGGGAGACGACGGCGTCATGATCAAACCGCCCGACCTCCTGATCGGCGACACCGTCGTCTACTCGCTGTACGGGCTCGGCGGGCCGACGCAGTCCACGGCCGGTGACCAGACGGTACTCGTGGTCGGTCAGCGGGGCGTCCGCGAGACCGCGCTCGACGACCGCACGCCGACCGACAACGTCACGCTGGCGATCAACTCGTCGCAGGCCGTGGTCTGGGAGCGGTACTACTCGGATCTCGCGTCGGAGCACGAGCACGTCTCGGTATCGACCGCCGGCGACCCCGACGTTACCGTGACGTTCGACGCCGACCACTACGAGCGGTTCGTGGTCCACCGCACCTCGACGCGAATCGACTTCTCAGACTGAACGCCGCCTCAGACCGGGCGGCGGAGCGCGTTCGCCTCAGTCGGACTCGATCTTCACTTCGTGGACCGAGACGTGGAGGTGGCTCACCACGGGCACCGAGTTCCCCTTGAACGGCTGTTTCGTCTCCAGCGACTCGTCGTAGTGGATGTCGATCTCGGCGTCGTCGAACTCGAACAGTTCGAACGTGAACGATCCCTTGATCGTCATGTTGCCGTCGAGTTTCGCGTCGCTCTGGGGGGCGTAGAAGACGCCGCCGAACTGAACCCCACCGGTGTCGTTCGCCTCGACGTCTATCTGATCGCCGCTGGAGTACAGCCAGAGGTTGCTCGCGACGTCCTCGTCGGCGGCCACCACGGCGCGGTCCTCCAGGTCGATCCCGGCGGTGTTTTGCAGCTCGAAGCGGGTGTCGGCGGCGCTCGTCACCGACGCTTTGTCTTGAACGGTCAACGAGTCGTCGACGTACACGAAGGCCTGACCCCCGCCCGTCGCCCCGACCGTCGCGTTCGCGCTGACGTTCGTCGACCGCTCGACGAGGATCTCGACGTCGCCGCTCCCGGTGTCGACGGCGACGCGCCCGTCGTCGCCCGTCACCGTCAGGCCGCCCGCGACGTGGAGGGTCGCCCCGTCCGTGACTGTCAGGGTCGCTTGCTCGGCGACGGTCACGTCGCCGTCGACGTACGTGTCCTCGTCTATCGTCTCGGTCTGGGTGCCGGAGAGGTCGATACTGCCGTTGCGGTAATCCCCGTTCGTGGCGAGGTCCTGGTCTCTCACGCTCTCGATTCGCTGGGTGATCGCCCCGTCGACGGGAGCGGGCTCGTCGAACGCGGTCTCCGTGCGACGCTCGCCGGTGACGTTGAGTTTGTCTTCCTGTCCGGGCGGGATGTTGTACGACTCGGCGATCAGGTCCCCTCGTATCGTGATCGACTGCGTGTTGCCGCCGCCGCCCGCGGTGAGGCGGAACTGGTCTCGCGTCTGGATGACCGCCCCGTCGCCCGGCGTCTGGTCGTCGTAGGACCCGACGGTCGAGTCGTAGCTGTCGGCGTCAAGCCGGTCGACCCCGCCGGTGTCGAACGTCGACCGCCCGGTCGCGGAGACGCCGGCGCTCAGCGTGGGGTGGACCGTGGTGGTCCGGAGGCGCACCTCCACGCGCCGGTCGGAGACGTCCGTCACCGTCGCGCTCGTCCGCGTCTCGAAGAACTGGCCCCACGCGTCGGCGTAGTCGCTCTCGACGGTGATCGTGACGTTGCCGCCGAGGAGCGGGTTCGACCCGTTCGGCGAGGGGAACACGCGTTCGGACCGATTGGCGGTCTCCGTGATGCGGACCTCGTCGCCGAGCGACTCGGAGCCGTTCCCGATCCGCACGAGCGGGAGGGTGAGTGTCTCCGTTCCGCCGCCACCGCGGTAGTGGAACTCGGGCGGGGAGACCATCTCCGAACTCTCGCCCCTCGACCGCCAGACGCCGCCGCCCTGATAGGCGACGGTTTCGTCGCCGCGCTCGTAGACGACGGCGCCGAGCGGCACGGTCCTGTTCGTGGCGTTCGGGTTCTCGCTCGTCGTCACCTCGATCCGCATCCACCCCGCGTCCCCATCGACGCGGAAGTCCGCCCCTCGGCCGAGGCCCATCCGGACGCGCTGCGACGGCGACTCGCCGTGCGCGACGAGACTCGCCTTGGAGTCCACCTGCGTCATCGCCCCCTCGACGCGCTGGAGGTCCGCCCGCTGTTGGGAGTCGTCGAGCGCGGCGCCGCCGATCGCGACCGTGGTGCCGACGACCGCCACCGTCAGGCCCAAGAGCAGCACCGTGCCGAGTACCTCGCTCTGCGCCCGTGCTCCCCCCGTCATGAATACAAGGTGTGTCCCCCCGTTGATAAGGGTGGACTCTCGGCTATCACTCTCGATAGCCCCGTTCACGACTCGTGCGCCGCTGAGAAGGCCCCCGCTTCTACGGCGCCGAGCGAGCGACGGACCCCGCCGAAGCCGCAGATATATCTCGGCGGCGGCCCTTCTCGAACCCGTGACCGAGCGACTCTACCTCACCGACGACGCGGTGACGACCTTCGAGGCCACCGTCGAGCGCGTCCTCTCGGACCCGGACCGGCTCGTCCTCGACCGCACGCACTTCTACCCGACCGGCGGGGGCCAGCCGCACGACACCGGAACGGTCCGCGCGGCCGACGGCGACGCCCGGTGGCGCGTCGTCGACGTCGAGATGGCGGACACGGTCCACCACGAGGTCGAACCGGTCGACGGGCCCGACGGTGCGGGCGACGAGAGCGACCCGCCCGCGCTCCCGCAGCCGGGGACCGAGGTCGTCTGCGAGATCGACGCCGACCGCCGCGCGGCGCACTCGCGGTACCACACCGCCCAACACCTGCTGTCCGCGCTGCTGCTCGACGAGTTCGACGCGCGGACGACCGGCAACCAGCTCTACCGCGACCGCGCGCGCCTCGACGCGACCTACGACCGCTTCACCGACGACGACCTCGACCGGATCGAGGCGCGGCTCAACGACCTCGTCGCCGACGGGCGGTCTGTGTCGAGCTACACGATGGACCGGGAGACCGCGGAGGCGACCCTCGACACCGACCGGACCCGGATCGACCTGCTCCCCGACTCGATCGAGGAGCTACGGATCGTCGAGATCGCGGGCGCGGACCCGGACGACGAGCCGTACGACCGGACCGCCTGCGCCGGGACGCACGTCGCGGACACGGCCGAGATCGGTGAGATCGTCGTTACCGGCCGGGAGACGAAGGGACCCGACGAGGAGCGCGTGCGGTTCGCGCTCGCCGAACACGCCGACGCCGACTGACGCCGTCGCTCGCGGGTCGGAGGGCGTTCTGGCCCCTCGCCCGCGATCCCGCCGCTTATATGCGATCCGCGGTTGGTTCGGGGCATGAAGTTCTGCGACGAGTGCGGCTCCATGATGAAATCCGGCGCGGGCGAGGACCACTGGGTGTGTGACTCCTGCGGCAACGAGATCGGGCGTGAGTCGGACGACAGCGAGTGGACGACCCAGTCGCAGGTCGAGTCCGAGGTCGTCGACGTGAGCGACGCCGAGGACAAGGGGCTCCCGACGACGACCGCCCAGTGCCCGAACTGCGACAACGACCGCGCGTACTGGTACATGCAGCAGATCCGCTCGGCCGACGAGTCGGAGACCCGGTTCTTCGTCTGTACCGAGTGCGAACACAAGTGGCGCGAAGACGACCACTGACCGGCTCCGCGCGCCGAGACCCTCCCCGCCGCCCGTCCGTTTTATTCCCGTCCGGAGAGATGCGGGTCCATGGACCCACCGACCGTGGCCGGCGACCTCGGCGGGTGGACGCTCGTCGCGGAGGCGACCGAGCGCCCGTTCGACGCGGGACCGGTCTCGGTCACGGCCGGCACGGCCCGCTACGAGCGCGAGACGCCGCCGCCGCGACCCTTCTTCTTCGCGAGTCGGCTGCGGATCTCGCCCGACACCGGCCCGAACCCGGCGCTCACCCGACTCGTCGAGTCGCGGGCCCGCGAGGGGTTCCGCGAGCGCCTCGCCGAGCGGGACGTCGTCGACCTCGAACGCCGCGACGACCGCGGCCTCGAGGTCGACGACCCGAGCGCGTCTCGCGCGACGCTCTGGGTGTTCCACGGGCGCTGCGCGGTCGACGGCGGATCGGTCCCGGTGGAGGCGCTGCTCGCGGTGTGGGAGTCCGACGAGTACCTCCTCGCGGGCGGCGCCTACCCGACCGACGACGGATTCGAGGCGACCAGACGGGCGGTGTTGGCGCTGATACGCGGCGTCCGTCCGCCGAACTCGGTCGCCGGCGAGCAGCCGGAGTGAGCGGTCAGCAGTCGGCCGCGCCGGCGCTCGACCCGATCGGCGACCCGTCGTCCTCGTAGTCGGCGTCGCCGACCGCGCCGGCGAACATCGGGAGCTGAAGCTCGTAGGTGTACAGCACGTCGAACGCCGCGAACGGGTCGAACCCGTCCGCGATCGCCTCCCGGCCGGTCAGCCTGACCCCGGCCGCGAGCGTCACGATCGACGCGCCGTCGAGCCGGCCCGCGGTCTCGATCCCGAACTCGTTGCCCGCCCGGGGGTCGGTCAGCACGGAGAGGTGGACCACCGTCCGCATCGTCGCGCCGCCCTCGTCGCCGCCGATCGAGATGGGGTAGCCGCTGCCGCTGAAACACCGGGTGATCGGCGCGACCTCGCTCCCGTTCGCGTCGACGCCAGGGCCGACGGTCGCGGGATCGGCGGAATCGCGGTCGAGGCTTTCGGGGCCGACGAGCTCGGAGCCGACCGCGGCCTCCGAGCCGGAAGCGTCGCTCGCCGTGCCCGACGCGTGAGTCGCGGCGTCTGACGCCGCGGGCTGCCCCGCGACCGCGCCGGCGCCGACGCCGACGCTCGCGAGGACGAGCAGCAGCGAGAGGACGAGGGCGCGGACGCGAGTCCGTTGCGAGCGCGTCATTACCCGCGTCTTCGCGCGGTCGACTTAAATCACCGCGGGTAGCGGTATCAGTCGAGAGAATCGCCGCCGAGTAATCCCTCGACGAGCAGCTCCGCCGACGCGACGTTCGTCGCCAGCGGTACGTCCTTCACGTCGCAGACCCGGAGCAGCGCCGAGATGTCGGGCTCGTGCGCCTGCGCGGTCAGCGGGTCGCGGAGGAAGACGACCCCGTCGATCCGGTCGTCCGCGATCAGTCCACCGATCTGGAGGTCGCCGCCGTACGGCCCCGACGCCTGGCGGTTCACCGACAGGCCGGTCGCCTCGGCGATGCGTTTCCCCGTCGTTCCGGTCGTCACCAGTTCGCACTCGCCGAGGACGTCGGTGTGTGCCTCCACGAACGCGACCATCTCGTCTTTGAGTTCGTCGTGGGCGATAAGCGCGATGCGCATGCGCACCGTTCACGCGTCCGGTATAAGTGTGTACTGACCACCAGCATCTTGAATGATATGTGGGTCGGTACACCGTCCGGACGAACGCGAACCGATCGCCGAATGCTTCGTAGCCACGCCGGAAAGAGCAGAGTGCGATGAACGGTCGCGACGACCGCGGCGTCTCCACCGTCGTTGCCACTGTCCTCATGGTCGGTATCGTGGTGACCGTCTCGGCGAGTATCGGTATTGCCGCCCTCGACCTCGAGGGGACGCTCACGGAGCCGCAGGAACCGCGCGTGTTCACCGACGCCACCGTGACGCTCGGACCTGAACACCGCACTTGGAGCGGTTGGAACGACGGCGAGACGGACCCGCCGCGGAGGCCCCCACTTCGTGACCTCGGTTCGGTCCCGGGGGCTCACCATCCACGCGCGCAGGGAGGTTGAAAACGCCGCGGTCGCCGCGAAGCGCGTTCTATCGGGAGTCGCGCTATCGCACCCGCTCGCCGCACCGCTGGAACGCGGTTCCGACCGACAGTTACGGGCGACCGCGACCGCCGCAGCGTTGAACGGGGCGGTCTTAAGTCCGTCCGGTAACGAGGGCCTCCCATGCCACGCGAGCGAGACACCGCGCCGTCCGGCGTCCGGGGCCCCCCTGACGCCGTGGGGGTTCGCAGCCGGACGGCGGAGCGACGGAGGGTCGGGCGGTGAGCGATCGAGCGGCGAGCGACAGGGCGACCGACGGCGAGGCGACCGGAGACCGGGGGATCGGCGTCGACGTCGGGGGGACGTTCACCGACGTGGCGCTCTCGCTCGACGGCGACCTCGTCACCGCGAAGGTGCCGAGCACCGACGACCAGAGCGAGGGGGTCGCGGCCGGGATCGAGAAGGCCTGCGAGGCGGCGGGGATCGACCCCGGGAGCGTGCGCGAGTTCTCCCACGCGATGACCGTCTCCGTCAACGCGCTGCTGGAGGGCGACGGCGCGCGGACCGCGCTCGTGACGACGGAGGGGTTCCGGGACGTGCTGGAGATCGGCCGGCAGACCCGGCCCTCGCTGTACGACCTCGACGCCGAGAAGCCGGCGCCGCTCGTCCCCCGCCGCCGTCGGTTCGAAGTGGCCGAGCGGACGAGCCCCGACGGGGTCGAGCGACCCGTCGATGACGCGGCGATCGAATCGCTCGTCGCCGACCTCCGCGACGCCGACGTCGAGTCCGTCGCGGTCTGCCTGCTCCACGCGTACGCGCACCCGGAGAACGAGGAGCGGGTCGCCGAGGCGCTGCGCGCGGCGCTCGACGTCCCGGTATCGGCCTCGCACGAGGTGCTCCCCGAGTTCCGCGAGTACGAGCGGACCTCCACCACGGCGGTCGACGCATACGTGCGGCCGGCGATCGACGGCTACGTCGGTCGCCTCACCGAGCGGGCCCGCGACATGGGCCTCCCGCAGCCGCGGATCATGCAGGCGAACGGGGGCGTCACCGACGCCGACACGGTCCGGCGGAACGCCGTGACGACCGTCCTCTCGGGGCCCGCGGCGGGAGTCGTGGGCGCGAGCGCGACGGCGTCGGCCGCCGACCGCGACGGGCTGATCACCTTCGACATGGGCGGCACCTCCAGCGACGTGAGCCTCGTCCGCGACGGCGAGGTCGAGCGCACGACGGAGTCGGCGATCGCCGACCGCCCGATCGGCACGCCGATGGTCGACGTCGAGACCGTCGGGGCCGGTGGCGGGTCGATCGCGTGGGTCGACTCCGGCGGCGCGCTCCGGATCGGTCCGCGCTCGGCCGGCGCGGAGCCCGGTCCCGCCTGCTACGGCAAGGGCGGCACGGAGCCGACCGTCACCGACGCGAACCTCGTGCTCGGGTACGTCGGCGCGGACACCAGCCTCGGCGGGGACCTGTCGCTTGACGCGGCGGCCGCCCGCGACGCCCTCGCGGACCTCGCCGACGAGGCGGGGATGGAGGGCCCGGTCGCGGCCGCGCTCGGCGTCCACCGCGTCGCGAACGCCGACATGACCCGCGCCATCCGGTCCGTCACCGTCGAGCGCGGCCACGACCCCCGCGAGTTCGGCCTCGTCGCGTTCGGGGGCGCCGGCCCGATGCACGCGGTCTCGATCGCCGACGGGCTCGACGTCGACCGCGTCGTCGTCCCGCACGCGTCCGGCGTCCTCTCGGCGTACGGGCTGCTCGCGGCCGACGAGACGCGCGACGCGGTCCGGACCCGGCAGGGGCCGCTCGCCGAGGTCGACGCGGACGCGGTCGACGCGCTCTACGGGGAACTGGGCGACGACCTGCTCGGCGAGGTCAGCGACCCGGACGCGGCCCGGGTCGAGTACGCCGCCGACCTCCGCTACGCGGGACAGAGCTTCGAGCTCACCGTCGACGTCGACCGGCCGTTCGACCCCGAGGCGGCCGCCGAGCGGTTCGCGGCGGCGCACGAGTCGGCGTACGGCTACCGCGCCGACGAGCCGGTCGAACTGGTGAACTGCCGCGCGACGGCGACGGTGCCGCGGAGCGCGCCGGCGATCGAGTCCGCGGGGACCGGAGCGACCGACCCCCGGACCACTCGCGAGGCGGTCTTCCCCGACGGTCCCCGCGAGACGCCGGTGTACGACCGGGAGCGCTTCCCGGCGGACGGCCGCGTCGAGGGGCCGGTCGTGGTCGAGGGCGCGGAGAGCACGGCGGTCGTCCCGCCCGGGTGGAGCGTCCGGCTGCGCGGCGACGGCGCGCTGGTCGCGGAGGTGAGCGACGCGTGAGCGACCCGAACGTCGATCCGGTCACGCTGGAGATCCTCCGCAACCAACTGGAGAGCGTCGCGGCCGAGATGGGTCACGTGCTGATCCGGGGCGCGTACTCGCCGAACATCAAGGAGCGACAGGACTGCTCGACGGCGCTGTTCGACGCCGACGGCCGCATGATCGCGCAGGCCGAACACATCCCGGTCCACCTCGGCGCGATGCCCGACGCGGTCGCGGTCGTTCTCGAGAAGGACCCGGGCCCCGGCGACGTGTTCGTCGTCAACGACCCGTTCGCCGGCGGGACGCACCTCCCGGACGTGACGCTCGTGTCGCCGATCGCGCCCGACGGGGAGATCGTCGGCTTCGCGGTGTCGCGCGCGCACCACGCGGACGTCGGCGGGAGCGCGCCCGGGAGCATGCCGCCCGGGGCGCGCGAGATATTCGAGGAGGGGCTCCGGATCCCGGCGGTCCGGCTCGTCGAGGGCGGCGAACCGAACGACGCGGTCCGCGACCTGCTGCTCGCCAACGTCCGCACGCCGGGCGAGCGCGGGGCCGACCTCCGGGCGCAGCGCGCCGCGAACGACCGCGCCGAGCAGCGGGTCGACGAACTGCTCGACGAGCACGGCGCGACGCTGCTCGACGCCTTCGACGCCGTCGTGGACTACTCCCGCGAGCGCGTCGAGACCGAGATCCGAGACCTCCCGGACGGGACGTACCGGGCCCGGGACGTCCTCGAGGGCGACGGCGTGACCGACGCGGAAATCCCGATCGAGGTCGCGGTCACCGTCGACGGGGCCGCTCTCGACGTCGACTTCGCCGGCACGGCCGACCAGGTGGACGGCAACCTGAACGCGCCGTTCTCGGTGGCGAAGAGCGCGGTGTACTTCGTCGTCCGCGCGATCACCGATCCGGAGATCCCGCCGAACCACGGCTGTTACGAGCCGGTCTCCATCTCCGCGCCGGGGGGGTCGCTGCTCGACCCGCGCCCGCCGGCCGCGGTCGTCGGCGGGAACGTCGAGACCAGCCAGCGCGTGACGGACGTGACGCTGGCCGCGCTCGCCGAGGCGGTGCCGGACGTCGTCCCCGCGGGCGGGCAGGGGACGATGAACAACCTGATCGTCGGCGACCGCGCGGGCGGGTTCACCTACTACGAGACGATCGCCGGCGGGTTCGGCGGGCGACCGACCAAAGACGGGATGGACGGCGTCCAGGTCGGCATGACGAACACGCTCAACACGCCGGTCGAGGCGCTGGAGACGGCGTACCCGCTCCGCGTCGAGCGGTACGCGCTGCGCCCGTCGAGCGGCGGCGACGGCCGCCACCGCGGCGGACTGGGCATCGAGCGGACCGTCACCGTCGAGACGGACGCGACGGTCTCGCTCCTGACCGAGCGCCGGCGGATCGCTCCGCGGGGCCTCGACGGCGGCGAGGACGGCGCGCTCGGCGAGAACCTGATCGACGGGGAGCCAGTGCCCGCGAAGACCTCCGTCGACGTGGCGGCCGGGACGACCGTCTCCGTCCGCACGCCGGGCGGCGGCGGCCACGGCGACCCGGCGGAACGCGACCCGGACGCCCGGGAGCGGGACCGGCGCGACGGGAAGGTCGACTACCGGAGCGCCGAGGCCGGCGACGACTCCGAAAAGTAACGTATCTGTCACGTTCTGGCGGCACATTTCGGGGGCGGAATACCGCGGATCGCGAAGGGTTAACCGTCGGTATCACAAGAGAGAAGTAATGAGCGACGGGGACCTGAGCCGAGACCTGGGGCTCTATTCGGCGGTCACGCTGAGCATGGGCGCGATGATCGGTGGCGGGATCTTCGTCCTCCCCGCGGTCGGGTTCGAGAAGGCCGGTCCGGCGGTCGTCCTCGCGTACCTGTTGGCCGGACTGATAGTTCTCCCGAACGCGCTCTCGAAGGCCGAGATGGCGACGGCGATGCCGGAAGACGGCGGCACCTACATCTACATCGACCGCGCGATGGGGCCGCTGTTCGGGACGATCGCGGGCATCGGCGTCTGGTTCTCGCTCGTGTTCAAGAGCGCGTTCGCGCTCGTCGGGCTCGGGGCCTACCTGCTGCTGCTCGTGAACATCCCCGCGGGGCTCGTGAAGACGGTCGCGCTCGTGCTCGGCGTCGTCGTCATCCTGCTCAACATCGTCGGGACCGAGAAGAGCGGCCAGGTCCAGAGCGTGCTCGTCTCGCTCGTCGTCCTCGTCCTCGGCGCGTACGTCCTCGGCGGGATCCAGCCCGCGGAGCCGTCGCAGTACGCCCCGTTCACCACCCACGGGATCGGCGGCGTCGCGACCGCGACCGCCTTCGTGTTCGTCTCCTACGCCGGGATCGGCGAGGTCGCGTCCGTCGCCGAGGAGATCGCCGAACCCAGTCGGAACATCCCGCTGGCGATGCTCATCTCCATCGGGGTGATGATGGTCATCTACACCGCCGTCGTGGCCGTCGTCGTCGGCGTCGTGCCGGGCGAGACGCTCGTCGGCGGCGGACCCGGCGGCGGGACCTCTCTCACGCCCATGGCCGACAGCGCGGAGCTGGTGTTCGGCGGCGCGGGCGTCACCGTCGTCGCCGTCACCGCCGTCCTCGCGCTCACGAGCATGGCGAACGCGGGCGTGCTGGGGACCTCCCGGTTCCTGCTCGCGATGAGCCGCGACTCGCTCCTGCCGGAGCGGGTCGGCCGGATCAACCCCCGGTTCCTGACGCCCGTGACCGCGGTGCTCGTCACCGGCGCGCTGCTCTTGGCGCTCATCGCGTTCGTCCCGGTCGTCGACCTGGCGAAGCTCGCGAGCGCCTTCCTCATCCTCGTCTTCTCGCTGGAGAACCTCTCCGTGATCGTCTTCCGGGAGGCCGACGTCGACTTCTACGACCCGGACTTCCGCTCGCCCGGGTATCCGGTGGTCCAGGCGCTCGGCGTGGTCGGCGGCGTCGTGCTGATCGTCCAGATGGGGCTCCTCTCGATCCTCGGCGCGGTCGGCATCAGCGTCGGGAGCCTCGCGTGGTACCTGATCTACGCGCGCTCGCGGACCTCCCGGACCGGCGCGCTGGCGACGTACTTGGGTCGCGAGTCGGAGCCGTCGGAGCCGTCGAACCCCTCGGAGCCGTCCGACGAGGCCCCCGCCGCGAAGCGGCGAGACGACTGAGTGCGGCGCGTTCGCTCGCCGGCGGCGTCTAACGGTACGAAAAAACGACCCGACGGCCCGCTCCGCCGCGAATCGGACCGCGGAGCCTACTTGAACCGGAACGTCTCCAGGTTCTTCGGCGCGAACGTCCGCATGTTGTAGTCGTGGTACAGCGACGAGGAGAGGTCCTGGACCGAGCTCTCGTCGCCGTGGACGCAGAGCACCTTCTCCGGGCGCGGGTTCATCGTCTTCACGAAGTTCTCTAACCCCTGTCGGTCGGCGTGGCCGGAGAAGCCGTCGACGACCTCGACGCCCATCTCCAGCGTGAGCGTGTCGCCGCGGCTGCCGCCGCCCCAGCCGTCGACCGGGATCTCGTCCCAGCCGTTCTGGATCCGGCGGCCGAGCGTCCCCTGCGCCTGGTAGCCGACGAAGACGAGGTTCGAGTCCGGGTCGGGCCCGATGTGGCGGAGCCACGACATGATCGGGCCGCCCTCGATCATCCCCGAGGTGGAGATGACGATACACTCGTCGCCGTCGGCGACCTCCTGGCGCTCGTCCTCGCCGGCGTCGATGTGGTTGAACTGGTCGGCGAGGAACGGGTTCTCGTCCTCGTGGAAGATGCGGTCGCGGAGGTCGTCGCGGAGGTACTCGGGATACGTCGTGTGGATCGCGGTCGCCTCCCAGATCATCCCGTCGAGGTGGACGGGCATCTCCGGGATCTCGCCCTCGCGCATCGCCTCCTCCAAGACGAGCATGATCTCCTGCGAGCGCCCCACGGCGAAGGCGGGGATGACGACCTTCCCGCCCTGCTCGTACGTCTCGTTGATGACCTCCTTCAGCGCCTCCTCGGAGTCCTCCTGGTCGGTCTGGTAGTCGTTGCGGCCGCCGTAGGTGGACTCCAGCACGAGCGTCTCCACGCGCGGGAAGTCGTTGACCGCGCCGTTGAACAGGCGCGTGTCCTCGTAGTGGATGTCGCCCGAGAACGCGACGTTGTAGAGGCCGTCGCCGATGTGGAAGTGGGTGACGGCGCTCCCGAGGATGTGGCCCGCGTTGTGGAACGTGAGCTTCACGTCCGGGGCGACGTCGGTCACGTCGCCGTACTCCAGCGGGATGGTGTGTTTGATCGCGTCGCGGACCTGCGCGGACTCGTACGGGGGCGTCCGGCCGTCCTTCGCGGCGACGTCGAGGTAGTCGAGCGTGAGCAGACCCATCAGGTCGCGGGTCGGCTCCGTCGTGTAGATGGGGCCGTCGTACCCGTACTTGAACAGGAGCGGCACCAGCGCGGAGTGGTCGAGGTGGGCGTGGGTCAGGATGACCGCGTCGAGGGTCGCCGCGCCCGCGCCGAGCGCCTCGGGAACCTGGAGGTACGGCACTTCGCCCTCCGCGCCGGGCTTGTCGCCGCAGTCGATGAGAATCCGCGTCTCTGGCGTCGAGAGGATGAACGCCGCGCGGCCGACCTCGCGGCAGCAGCCGAGCGTCGTGATCCGGACCCACTCGTCGTCGGACATCTCCTCGCGGTGGATCTGGCGGCCGACGCGCTCGAGGATGTCGCGGCGCTCCTCGCGCTCGTTCTTCAGGAAGCCGCGGACGTTCGAGACGGTGGACGACTCGATCGGCGGCGTCCGGACGACCTCGGGGGTCCACCCGACCTCCTGGGTGATCTCGCGGAGCGTCGAGCCCCGCCGACCGATCACCATGCCGGGCTTCTCGGCCTCGATCACGACCTCGCCGGTGTCCTCGTGGAAGTCGAGGTCGGTGACGCCGGCCTCGTCGGGGATCACCTCGCGCACCTGCTCTTCCGCCCTCGCGGGCGGCGAGAGGGCGCTCGGGTCGGGGCGGACCGTGATCCGCTTCCGGAGCTTCGAGGCGAGCCGTCGGATGAGGTCGCCGTCGCCGGCGAACCGCTTGGGGTCGCGCGTGTACACGACCAGCTCCGGGCCCTCGTATTTGACATCGGTGACCGTGATGTCGTTCGGAATCTCCTGTTCGATCTCGGATTTCAACGTATCGAGTTGCTTATCGACTTGACTCATATCTCACTGCGGGTCGTCGGGGCCGCCGTCGTCGAGCCGCGCGCCGCGGGGCGACTCGCCGCGATCGGTCGACCGTGACGGGGTAGGCATAGTGGAAGTACTGTCCGTAGTGTTCCGTGCGGGAACAGCCAGCGAAAACCCGCTTGGATCACGCTACTGCCCCGCCGTTATAAAAGCCTTCGCAAAGGGCAAGCCGACGGCGGCCGAAATCGGTCCATGCGCGTCACGCCGGAGGCCGTCCGCGACGAACACGCCTGGGTCCGCGACCGCGCCGACGTGGTGGTCCCGATCCTCAACGACACCCGCGACCGGCTCGGGCGGCTCTTCGGGACGGACGTGGACGCGGTGTCGCCCGACGCGTACCGCCGCGAGGTCGACGCGGTGTTCGCGGACGGCGAGGTCGCGGTCAACGCCGCGGCCTGCGTCGCGATCCTCCGCGACTTGGACGTGGCCAATGACTACCCCGGGTTCGTCGTCGACGAGGTGCTCGGCCGGGAGCTGGCGGCGACGGTCGCCGGCGGCCGCCCGCTCTCGCTGCTCGCGCAGGCGACGTTCCACGTCGCGGACCTCTACGTGGACCGGGACGCCACCGCCGACGCGGACCGGGCCGGCGCCGGCACCGCCGGCGCGGACGACCTCGACGCCGCGCTCGCCGCGGGGTTTCAGACGCGGCTCCCCGGGTGGGACTGGCGCGAGGGAGAGAGCCCGTTCGCGGTCGACGCCGGCGAGTGAGCCGACCGGGTGGGTCGCGGTCGCTTACGACGTGAAGCTCCGGACGAACCCGTACGCCTTGTCGAGCAGCGCGTCGGGGAGGAACCGCGCGAGAACGCCGACGCGCGCGACGGTGCCGGGCTGGACCCGCGCCGGCGGCCGCGTGGCGCTCGCGGCGTCGTAGATGGCGTTCGCGACGAGCTCCGGCTCGACCGAGCCGGGGCCGTCGCCGCCGATGAGCTGGGTGTCCTCGAACATCGCGTAGAACTCGTCGTACGCCTCGGTCCGCTCGATCCCCTCGCGTTCCTCGGGGTCGGCCTCGGACGCCGCGCGATCCGAGAAGTTCGTCTTCACGGGGCCGGGCTCGACGACGACCACGTCGATCCCGAGGTCGCCGACCTCGTTGCGGAGCGCGTCCGACATCGCCTCCACGGCGAACTTCGACCCGCTGTACACGCCGCCGCCGGGCATCGACACCCGGCCCGCGACCGAGGAGACGTTGACGATGGTGCCGTCGCGCTCGCGGCGCATCGCCGGGAGGACCGCCCGGATGAGCCGGTGGGGCCCGTAGACGTTCACGTCGAACTGCTCGTGGACCCGCTCCGTGGTCACGTCCTCGATCGGGCCGAACTGCCCGTAGCCGGCGTTGTTGATCAGGGCGTCGATCGCGCCCTCCTCGTCGAGGACGCGGTCCACGACGCGGTCGACGTCGTCCTGCTCGGTGACGTCGAGCGTGGCGATCTCGCAGCCCGCCTCGCCGAGCGCTTCGATGTCCGCGGGGTTCCGCGCGGTGGCGTACACGGTCCATCCCTCGTCGAGGAACGCGTGCGCCGCGGCGCGGCCGATACCCGAGGAACAGCCGGTGATGAGTGCCGTCTTCTGCACGCGTTTCCGGTCTGTCTCCGACGGCATAACTCTCCCGACGCGACCGCGCCGCCGCGCCGCGACCGGCTACAGCTCCTCGGTCCGGACGCCCATCGCCTCCGACGCGGGCGCGGTCCGCTCGAACCCCCACCGCTCGTAGAAGCCGTCGACGTCCGCGAGGAGGTTGACGTACGCGCCGTCCGGCGCGTTCGCGCGGAGCCACGCGACGAGCGCGTCGACCATCGCCGTCCCGATCCCCCGGCCCTGGTGCGGCGGCGCGACCGCCGTGTCCGACAGGTGGAACACGGACCCGCCGTCGCCGACGAGCCGCGCCATCCCGACCGCCGACCCGGACTCGGCCTCGACGACGTGGACGCCGTACGTCGTGTTCGGGAGCCCCCGCTCGACGGCCGGCCGTGACCGGTCGGTCATGCCCGCTTCCCGCCGCAGCCGACGGAACGCCGCGACTGAGGGCGTCGTCTCGCGGAGCTCGTACCCCGTCGGGAGCGCGGACTCGCCGGATCCGGCGTCTGCGTCGCGTACGTCCGCGGCGTCGTCGCTCATGGGTCGGCGTTCGCGGCCGCAAAAGTAGTCGCTTCGGTCGCGGGGCGGGGCGGCGCGCTACTCCTCGTCGGCGTCGCCGTCGTCCGCCTCGTCCTCGTCGGTCGCGAGCAGGTCGCGCTCGTCGAGGATCGACTCGATCTCGTCGACCGGTCGCTCGGCGTACTCTGGGTCGTCGACGGTGATCGTCGCGACGCCGACGCCGTCGGGGGACAGCTCGCCGTCGTTCGACTGCGCGAGGGTGTCGAGCGCGAGCCCGACCGCCTCGTCCGTCGAGATGCCCTCCTCGTACTCCGTCTCCAGGTAGTCGCGGAGGTCGCTGCGGTCCGAGCCGATCGAGAGCGCCTGCCACTCGTACGGCGTGCCGGACGGGTCCGTCTCGAACAGGCGCGGCTCGCCGTTCTCGATGCCGCCGACGATGAGCGCGACGCCGAACGGGCGCGCGCCGCCGACCTGCGTGTACTGCTGGATGTGGTCGGTGATGTTCTTCGT
>ERZ1034547.34-NODE-34-length-40574-cov-8.331474_pt1 | contig 40574 bp, 35 predicted proteins | sample MGYA00520642_ERZ1034547 | MGnify/ENA primary metagenome ERZ1034547 (study PRJEB33760, sample SAMEA4777713) | hypersaline lake metagenome | biome: hypersaline environment; feature: brines | place: Spain | collected 2012-08 | depth 0 m ... | reverse complement strand
CGAGGTCAACGTCACCGACCCCGACCAGCTCCAGCAGTTCCTCGACCAGGAGGAGGAGCAGCTCCGCGAGATGGTCGACCACCTCGTCGACATCGGCGCCGACGTCGTCTTCGTCGGCGACGGCATCGACGACATGGCCCAGCACTACCTCGCGCAGGAGGGCATCCTCGCCGTCCGCCGCGCGAAGTCCGGTGACCTGAATCGCCTCGCCCGCGCGACCGGCGGCCGCGTCGTCTCCAACCTCGACGACATCGAGTCGGACGACCTCGGCTTCGCCGGCTCCGTCGCCCAGAAGGACATCGGCGGCGACGAGCGCATCTTCGTCGAGGACGTCGACGAGGCGAAGTCCGTCACGCTCATCCTCCGCGGCGGCACCGAGCACGTCGTCGACGAGGTCGAGCGCGCCATCGACGACTCGCTCGGCGTCGTCCGCACGACGCTGCTCGACGGGCAGGTCCTGCCCGGCGGCGGCGCGCCCGAGGCCGAGCTCGCGCTACAGCTCCGCGACTTCGCCGACTCCGTCGGCGGCCGCGAGCAGCTCGCCGTCGAGGCGTTCGCCGACGCACTCGAGGTCATCCCGCGCACGCTCGCCGAGAACGCCGGACTCGACCCAATCGACTCGCTCGTCGACCTTCGCTCGCGACACGACGGCGGCGAGTTCGGTGCCGGTCTCGACGCCTACACGGGCGACGTGATCGACATGGAGGCCGAGGGCGTCGTGGAGCCGCTCCGCGTCAAGACCCAGGCCATCGAGTCCGCCACCGAGGCGGCCGTCATGATCCTCCGCATCGACGACGTCATCGCGGCCGGCGACCTCAAGGGCGGCGGCACCGACGACGGCGGCGACGAGGGCGGCCCCGGCGGCGCGCCCGGCGGCATGGGCGGCGGCATGGGCGGCATGGGCGGCATGGGCGGCGCGATGTAAGCGAGGTTCTGAAAGAACCTCGAAGCGAACGGGGCGCGTCGCCCCGTGAGCGCACGCGACCCGCGAAGTGTGAAGTTCGGCTAACGCCTTCACACCTCCACGCTCCCCGACCCCGGAACCGTCTCCCGATCGACCGTCGCGCGCCCCTTCGGGCCACGACGACACGCGATTTTTATTCACGGACTCGACCGGAGAGCGACGCGCTCGCTGAGCGGCCGCGATCAACGGTATCGAGCCACACATTCGGCTCGCGCGACACGACGGTAACACCCGCGTAACCACCGGACGGCGGTGTCCGCGAGCGGTTAAGTGGCTCTCGACCCTCGGATAAACGACGAGGTTCTCACGTTCACCATGCCACAGCAGAAAGCCGACTACGCAGACGACGCCGAGATCGACGCCGAACTGGACCGGCTCCCCGACGACGAGACCGTCGAGGAGACGGTCGCGAACTTGGAGGAGCGCGGCTTCGACGTGATCGTCGTCGACGACGCCGACGAGGCGCTGACGGCCGTGAAGTCCCAGATCCCCGACGGGGTCTCGGTGATGAACGGGCACTCGACGACGCTCGAAGAGATCGGGTTCGACGAGTTCCTGAGCGAGGGCGACCACGACTGGGAGAGCCTGCCGGACCAGATCTGGAGCATCGACGACGACGCGGAGCGGCAGACCGCGCGCCGCGAGTCGCAGACGGCCGACTACTTCCTCGGCGGCATCAACGCGGTCGCGCAGACCGGCGAGCTGGTCGCCGCCGACCTCTCCGGCAGCCGGATCGGCGCGTACCCGTTCGCCGCGGGCAACGTCGTCATCGTCACGGGGGCCAACAAGGTCGTCCCGACGCTCTCGGACGCCTTCGACCGGCTGGAGTCGGTCGCGTACCCGCTGGAGAACGAGCGCGCGCAGGAGGCGTACGGCGCCGAGTCCGCGATCGCGAAGCAGCTCGTCTACCGGCGCGAGACCGAGGAGGGCCGGACGACGGTCGTCCTCGTCCGCGAGCAGCTCGGCTACTGAACGACTTGCCGAAGCGCGAAACGGGCTGACGCGGCACACGATTTTCCCCATTTCGGCGACCGCGAGCGCCGCGGCCGGGAGGGATCCACGCGAGCGACGCGAGCGTGGGTCAGTCGCACCCGTCGGGTGCGACGCGATTCGAACCACGCCCGGACGTGCTCGTTCGCTTCGCTCACTGCGCGCGACCGGTCTCTTCGAATCCCTCCCCAGCACAGCACTACCGCTCGCGATATTGCTCGCGACAGTACAGCGGGCCGGGAGGGATTCGAACCCCCGACCGTCCGGTTAAAAGCCGGACGCTCTCCCTAACTGAGCTACCGGCCCAGACGAATCGCTGTAAGGGTAGCCGACGGATAAACGTTTAGAACCGCGAGAGGCGCCGCCGTCGCCACCCGAAACGGTTTCCGGAGTCCCGCCGTCGCGGCGAACATGGAGTTCGACATGCGGGCGTTCGCCGCCGACCTCTGCCGGCACCGCTCGACCGCCGGCGAGGAAGCGGCCGTGGCCACGTTCGTCGCGGAGCAACTCGGCGACCTGGGCTTCGAGACGTACGCCTGGGACGCGGACCCGACGGTCCTCGCCGACCACCCCTCTTTCCCGGACGACCTCGACGCGGCGGCCGTCGAGGGGCGGCGCAGCGTCGCCGGCGTCCTCGAACTGGGCGGCGCGGGCGACGCCGTCGCCGCGAGCGACAGTGGCGACGCGGGCCCCGAATCCGCCCCCGGCTCTGCCGCCGGCGATCCGACCCCCACGCTCGTGTTGAACGGCCACCTCGACGTCGTCCCCGCCGAGCCGACCGAGTGGTCGAGCGATCCCTTCGAGCCGGTCTGGCGCGACGACGCGGACCGGTCCGCGGACGCCGGCGGCGAGCGCGGCGAGGGCGGCGAGACGCTCACCGCCCGGGGGGCGGCCGACATGAAGTCGGGACTGGCGGCCTGCGTCGCCGCCGCCGTGGACCTGCGCAAGGGAGTCGCCGACGGCGCCGTCGACCTGCCGCCGTCCGGACTTCGACTCGTCGTCGAGGCGGTCGCCGGCGAGGAGGACGGCGGCTACGGCGCGGCGACCGCCGCGTTCGCGAACCCGTATCCCTTCGAGCGCGACGCGGCCATCGTCGCGGAGCCGACCGAGCTGCGCCCGGTCGTCGCCTGCGAGGGCTCGCTCATGGCCCGGCTGGAGATCGACGGGCGGAGCGCCCACGCGGCCACGCGCTGGCGCGGCGAGGACGTGCTCCCGCGGTTCGAGGCCGTGCGCGAGGGGTTCGCGGACCTGGAGTCGGAGCGCGGCGAGTCGGTCTCGCACCCCCTGTACGAGTCGTTCGCGGTGCCGTGGCCGGTCGTCTGCGGCCGGGTCGAGGCTGGCTCGTGGGCGTCGACGGTCCCGGCGACGCTCGAGGCGGAGTTCCGGATCGGCGTCGCGCCGGGCGAGACCGTCGCGGAGGTGGAGGCGGCGTTCCGCGAGCGGCTGGGCGAGGTCGCCGCCGCCGACCCCTGGCTGCGCGACCGCCCGCCGCGGTTCGAGCGGTTCTCCGTCCAGTTCGAGCCGGCGGCGATCGCCGCCGACGAGCCGGTCGTCGAGGCGGTCCGAGCCGGCCTCGCCGCGACCGGCCTCCCGGACGCCGAGCCGCGGGGCGCGACGTACGGCGCCGACTCGCGGCACTTCGTCGCGGCGGGGATCCCGGCGGTGCTGTTCGGGCCGGGCACCATCGACGAGGCGCACTACCCGGACGAGACGATCGCGTGGGAGCGGGTCGAGCGCGCGCGGGCCGCCATCGCCGCCGCCGCGGAGCAGTTCGCGCGCGACTACGCGGCGTAGCCGTCGGGAGAGTCGTCCCGCACCGCGGCGACCGCGGGTCCGGCTTCGGACGCGGTCACCGGTCGTCCGCGAGGTACTCGTCGACCGCGTCGGCGACGATGGCGCTCGGCTCGACGGTCTCCATCGAGGCGCGGCGACGCAGTTCGACGTACGTCTCCGGCGGGAGGCTCACCTGGAGGCGGCCGAGTTCGACGCCCGCGTCGCGGACGGCGGCCCCGATGTCGGCCCCGTCGTTGACCGCGGACGCGATCGCGCGCACCTCGCGGACCGTGAGTCCGCCGTCTATCGTCGCCCACGCGAGCAGGTAGCGGTCCCGCCCGCCCAGCCGCGCGACGTGCTTCGCGGCGCTCGGCGCGATCCGGCCGTTCGCGACCTGGCGGCGGATCGCCTGCGGGAGGTCGTGGACCCGCGCCCACTTGCGGATGAACGCGACGGAGACGCGATCGCCGGCCCGCTCGGCCGCCTCCTTGTACGAGCCGACGCCGCGGACGAGCGCCGCGCAGGCGGCCGCCCCGCGCAGCATCAGGACGTTGTCGTCGTCTCCGACGCCGCCGCCGGCGAAGCGGCCCACCGTCTCCGCGGCCTCGGCGACGCTGTCGGGGTCGGTCGGGTCGAACCCCACCGCGTCCGCGGCCCGGTCGCCCGTCACCGCCGGGTCCGACCGCACCACCGGCTCGCCGACGGGCGACTGCCGGTCCGCGCGTGACTCCTCGGTCATACACACACCTTCGGGGCCGCGGATATAAACGCCGGGCACCGGGGCGGAATTCGCCCGAGCGACTGACGGGCGACTCGGACGCTCGGGGCCCCACTTCGCGGTCGGGGCCTCGCCTCGCGGCCAGTCCCCACTTCGTGGTCGCCCCCTCACTTCGCGGTCGGGGCCGCCCCGTCACCGTCGTCCCCCTCGGCCGGCCGCCTCGCGTACAGGACGTACGAGTACGCCGCGGTGATCGCGGCGGTCGCGACCGCCGGGCCGACGAGGAAGTAGACCGCGTACTCGCCGGCGAAGAGGCCGGCGACCGCGAGCAGCGCGGAGAGCTTGAACAGCCGGCCGCCGAGCGCGTGGGTGCGGTCCCAGACGGTCTCGTCGCTGAGCGTCCACGGCGTCCGGATCCCGAGGAACCAGTTGGGCTCGACGTGCGGCAGCAGCGTTCCGAGGTAGTAGAACAGCGCGGCCGCGCCGGCCACCGCGATCGTCGTCACGTCGACCGCGTAGCCGAGGTTGACGGCGAGGACGGCGAGGTGGAGCGCGGCGAGGAACGCGGTGACCACGACGACGAACCGGTCGTAGTGGACCCGGAACCCGGCGACGTTCTCGCCGAGGGGGTCGATCCGCGGGAGCAGCGCGAACAGGCCGACGAGGCCGGCCGCGATCCCCGGCACGAGCCACATCCCGGCCGTGCGGGAGAGCGTCCCGGTCGGCTCGCCGGCGGCGTTCCACCGCGTCACCATCTGTTCGGGGAGGTCCGGTGCGACCGCGAGGCTGGCGGCCCCGGCGGCGGCGACGAGGAGGGTCGCGACGCCGAACCGGAGCCGCGTGGAGAGTCGGGGACCAGTCATCGGGTCGACGTTCGCGGGTCGACGCAATAAAATTACGTCCGCGATCCCTGCGCTCGGCGGCTGAGACGCCGGTCGCCGCCGAACGCGTCCGTGCGAACCGTCCCCGATGCGCCCGGCGCGACGCAACCCTTACCGGTCGTGACCGCCAACTCGGGCCATATGACCGACGAACGCGACGACGACGGCCACGAGTTCTCCTCGGGGCAGGGCGTCGACGCCGACTACGACGCGTTCACGCTCGACCCGCCCGAGCTGGGCGAGGACCCGAGCCGCGTCGACCCCGTCGACTCCCGCGTGCTGACCGACGAGCTGGACCGCCGGAACATCGGCAGCGAGGACGTCGACGTCGAGCAGCTGATCGACGTCGGCCTCTCGTACATGGGGATCAACCGCTTCGAGGAGGCGACGGAGACGTTCGAGCGCGCCGCCAACTTCGCCGAGGAGGACTCGCTCGAGGCCCAGGAGGCGTGGGTGAACAAGGGGGCGGCCCACGCCCAGCTGGAGGAGTTCGACCAGGCGATCGGCGCGTACCAGGAGGCGCTCCGGATCGACGAGGAGTCCGAACACGCCGCGACCGCCGAGACGAACCTCGCGTACTCCCTCTGGGAGTCCGGGCGGGGCGAACAGGCGCTCGAACACGCCGAGCGCGCCGTCGAGACCGACCCGCGCTTCGCCGAGGCGTGGTACAACCGCGGGTTCCTGCTGGTCGAGCGCGGGCTCGCCGAGGACGCGGTCAAGTGCTTCGACAACGCGATCCGCCTCGGCTACCGCGACGCGGGCGTCTTAGAGGAGAAGGCGCGGGCCCTCGAAGAGGCCGGCGACCACGAGCAGGCCGAGGAGGTCGCCGACCGCGCCGAGGAGCTCCGGCGCGAGGCCGAAGAGCAGATGGTCGAAGAGCAGACGGGGCAGGCGCCCGGGCCCGGCGGCCAGCGCCGCCAGGGCGACCCCGGTGCGGGCGGTCGCGGCGGGCGGGGCGGCGAGGCGGACGGTCCGGAGCGCGAGCTTCAGGGCGAGGGGCCCGAGGGCTTCTGAATGCTCCTCCGCGAGCGCGAGACCGCCGAGGGACGGCTCGTCTCCGTCTGCGACGCGGACTGCCTCGGCGAGACGTACGACAACGGCCGCGCGACGATCACGGTGAGCGAGGAGTTCTACGGCGGCGACGACGCCGTCGAGGCGACCGCCGACGAGGTGGTCGCGGGGCTCCAGCGCGCGCAGGTCGCGAACATCGTCGGCACCGAGGCGGTCGGCGTCGCGGTCGAGGCGGGGCTCGTCGACGAGGAGGCGGTCTTAGAGTTCGACGAGACGCGCCACGCGCAGCTCCTCTGGCTGTAGCGGTTCGACGCCCCCGCGTCTCGCCGGGATCCGAACCGGCTAAGGGCGCGGGCGACGAGGCGAATCCGATGAGACGACTCACGCGGAGCGAACTGGCGTCGCGGGTGGGGCCGCGACCGCCGTCCGACGCCTTCTGGCGGCGCGCGATCGACCGAGGAGAGGCCGCGCTCGGGGTCGGCGCGGCGGCCATCGGCGACGGCGAACGCGACGGGGACGACGGACCGACGGAGCCGCTCGACACCGGCGACATCGTCGACGTGGACGACCGCGCCTTCGTGGTCGTCGACGCCGAGCGCACCGACGGCGGCGGCCGAGTCTACCGGATCGAACTCGTCGCCGACCGCGACGGGGACTGAGACGTCTCGAAAGGCGGACTCGGAGCGGCGCGCCCCCGGTCAGAGGCCGGCGACGTCCTCGATGGCGTCGGTGAGCTCCGTCACGCTCTCGACGGTGTGCTCGCCCATGTGACCGATCCGGAACGTCTCCTCGCCGATGTCGCCGTAGCCGTTCGAGAAGGCCATGTCGTACTCCTCGCTCACTTCTTCGATGGTCGCAGCCACGTCGATCCCTCGCGTGTTCTCGATACAGGCGACCGTCTGCGACTCGTACCCCTCTTCGGGGAACATCGCGAAGTGCTCGCCCGCCCAGTCGTGGACGTACTCCATCATCTCGCGGTGGCGCTCGTCGCGGGCGCGGTGGCCCTCCGCCAGCATGCGTTTCATTTGCTTCCGGTACGCCAGCATGATCGGAATGGCGGGCGTCGAGTGGGTCTGGCCCTTCCGGTCGTAGTAGTCGATCGTGCGGCGGAAGCCGCCGTACCACGATGAGTCGCCCTTCTCGACCTCGCGGTCGTAGGCGTCGTCGCTCACGACGCAGATCGCCAGCCCGGGCGGCATCGCGAACGCCTTCTGGCTGGACGCGAAGATGACGTCGATGCCGTGCCCGTCGATGTCGACGTAGTCGCCGCCGAGCGACGAGACGGCGTCGACCGCGAAGTACGTGTCCGGGTACTCCGCGATCACGTCGCCGATCTCCTCGACCGGGTTCCGCACGCCGGTCGACGACTCGTTCAGCACGCCCGCCACCATGTCGTACTTCGCGTCGGCGGACTCGATCGCCTCGCGGACGTCCTCGGGTTTGACCGCCTCGCCCCACTCGTACTCCAGCCGGTCGACGTCCTTGCCGAGCCGCTCGGCGACGTTGGCGTAGCGCTCGCTGAACGCGCCGCAGGTCGGCACGAGGACGTGCTCGTCGACGAGGTTGAGGGTCGTCGCCTCCCAGAACTCCGTGCCGGACCCGGTGAGGATCACGACCTCGTGGTCGGTGCCGAGGAACTCCTTCGTGTCCTCGACGATGGTGGTGTAGAGGTCGGTCATCCGGTCCATGCGGTGGCCGAACATCGGCTCGGCCATCGCCTCGATGACGTCGTCGCGGACCTCCGTCGGGCCCGGGATGTACAGCGTCTTCTCGTCGTAGTCGTCGCGGTATTCGCGTTTCTTCGTCACGGGATCCACCTGTTAGTTCGTACCGGGACGCGTGCGGGTATGGTCCTTGTGTTCCGTTCAAAAACCGGGAACGCCGGCGCCGGGCGCGACCGGCGGCGGGCCGAGGCGGCACCACGGTGGTGTTGTGCGGATCAACCGTCTTTATAGGCACAGAGCAGAGAATCTTGGTATGATATACACACCGAGAGTCGCAACCGCCCGGGGTGGCCCGCCGTGAGCGGCGACGAGGAGCTCGCGAAGGACCTCGGCCCGCTCGCGGCGCTCACCATCGGGATCGGGACGATGATCGGCGCCGGGATCTTCGTCCTGCCCGGCACTGCGGTCGCCCGCGCCGGGCCGCTCGCGGCGTTCACCTTCGTCCTCGGCGGCGTGATCGCCCTGTTCACGGCGCTTTCGGCCTCCGAACTGGGCACCGCGATGCCGAAGTCCGGTGGGGCGTACTTTTACGTTAACCGCGCGCTCGGGCCGATGTTCGGCTCCGTCGCGGGGTGGGCGAACTGGCTCGGGCTCGCGTTCGCGTCCGCCTTCTACATGTACGGCTTCGGCGAGTACGTCAACGCCCTCATCGGCCTCGGTCCGGTCGGGATCGGCTTCGTGACGCTGGAGGCGGCGCAGGTGATCGGGCTCGCGGGCGCGCTCCTCTTCATCGCGGTCAACTACTTCGGCGCGAAGGAGACCGGCGGACTCCAGATCGTCATCGTCCTCTCGCTCCTCGGGATCCTCGCCGTCTTCACCGTCGTCGGCATCCTGAACGCCGACATGGAATCGCTCCGGCCGCTCGCCCCGCCGGGAACGACGAGTCAGGTGCTGCCGGTGACGGGGATCATCTTCGTCTCGTACCTCGGCTTCGTCCAGATCACCTCGGTCGCAGAGGAGATCAAAGATCCCGGGCGGAACCTCCCGCTCGCCGTCCTCGGCTCGGTCGTCATCGTCACGGTCGTGTACGCGCTGTTCCTCGTCGTGCTGCTCGCGGCGGTGCCGACCGACCTCGTCGCGGACAACGAGACCGCGGTCGTCGACGCCGCTAGACTCCTCTTCGGGCAGTACGAGGTGTTCGGCTTCTCGCTGGGCGCGCTCGGTGCCAGCATGCTCCTGATCGGCGGGCTCCTCGCGACCGCCTCGTCCGCGAACGCGTCGATCCTCTCCTCGTCGCGGATCAACTTCGCGATGGGCCGCGAGAAGATCGTCACGCCGTCGCTCAACGAGATCCACGAGCGGTTCGGAACGCCCTACAAGTCGATCGCGCTCACCGGCGCGCTCATCCTCGTCTTCCTCGTCGCCGGGAGCGTCGAGTCGCTGTCGACAATGGGCTCCGTCCTCCACCTCGTCGTCTACGGGCTGCTCAATCTCGCGCTCATCGTAATGCGCGAGTCGGAGGTCGAGGGGTACGATCCCGACTTCGAGGTCCCGTTCTACCCGATCGTTCCGATCATCGGTACGATATCGTCGTTCGCGCTGATAATCTACATCGACCCGACGATCATTCTGTTGTCCGCCGGGCTCGTCGTCTTCGCGCTGCTCTGGTACCTGCTGTACGCCCGCGGGAAGGTGGAGGCGCGTGGCGTGCTCGGTTCGTGGATCCTCGACCGCTCCGAGGACCTGCCCGAGCAGGCCGTCTCGGCGGCGACCTCGGTCCAGCCGAGCGGCGACGACTACCGCGTGATGGTGCCGCTCGCGAACCCCGCGACCGAGGAGCACCTGATCACGCTCGCGTCCGCCATCGCCAAACAGCGCGACGGGACGGTCGTCGCGGTCAACATCGCGAACGTCCCCGACCAGACCTCCTTGGAGGCGGCGCGCGACCGCGGCGCGCACGAGGCGGCGCACGGGCTCCTCGATCAGGCCCGCGAGGACGCCGAGACGTTCGGCGTCGACGTGGAGACCCACGTCGTCTTGTCTCACCGCGTGTTCGAGGAGGTGTTCGACGCCGCGCGCACCTACGGCGCGGACATGACCGTAATGGGCTGGGGGAAGGACTCCCACGGCGCGCCGGGACGCGCCGAGTCCGCCGTCGACGAGCTGGCGTACTCGCTCCCCTCGGACTTCCTCGTGTTCCGCGACCGCGGCTTCGACGCCTCGCGGATCCTCGTCCCGACCGCCGGCGGTCCGGCATCCGACCTCTCCGGCGCGGTCGCGAAGATGCTCCAGACGGAGTTCGACGGCGAGGTCACGCTGCTCCACGTCGCGGAGCGGGGCGAGGAGGCGGAGGGCCGGGCGTTCCTCTCCGAGTGGGCCGACGCCCACGACCTCGCCGACGCGACGCTACGGATCGAGACGGGCGACGTCGAGACGAGCATCGAGCGCGCCGCCCGCGACGCGACGATGCTCATCATCGGCGCGACCCAGAAGGGGCTACTCTCGCGGCTGGTCAGCGGCTCGCTCGTCCTGGACGTGCTCAACGAGGTGGAGTGCTCCGTGCTGCTCGCGGAGAACCGCAGCGAGCGCGGCATCCTCGGCCGGCTGTTCGGGAGCGGCGCGCGGTCGAACGACGTGACGGACGCGACGGAGACGCCAGCGGAGGTTGGCGTCGGACCGGAGCCGTCGACGCCCGAGATCGACGAGGGCGCGGACCAGGGGTCGAGCGCGGGCGACGAGTCGAAGGCGGACTGACGCGGCGAATTTCTGTTACATAGCGGGTGGCGTCCGAACGATCCCCGTCAGCCCCAGTGCCAGAAGTGGTTGCCGTCGTCCTCGACCGGGTCGGTGCGCTCCCGGAGGGCGGCGACGTCCTCGGCGGTCGGCTCGTGGTCGTCGGGCAGTTTCTCCATGCAGTCGAAACAGAGGAAGAACTCCGAGCCGTCGGTGAGTTCGAGCGTCAGCCCCTGCGTCGACTCGAACGCGAAGTTCCACAGGTCGCCGATCCCGCCGGCGATCCGCACGGACCGCTCGCAGACGTCGCACGCCTCGGAGGCCATATACATGCCTTACTGGGCCCGCGGGGTAAGGCGTGTCGCCTCGATAATTATGTATCGTCGTTGCTTGGAGAACCGCGATTGACTGCTCTGCGGTGAACGCCGCTCAATCACCAGCCGCTCGTTTATAAACGGCTGTCAGCAGATCGATGGCGAACACTCCCAAAGCCCCAGCCGGCGAGGCGGGCGCACGCTCGCTGCGCGCCTCACTCTGTCGCTGTTGCTCCCTCGTTCGGTGCTTATGTCGCCTGCGCCCGCCTCGCCGGCTGCCCCTTTGAGTCCCGCCCGACCGCGACCGCACGGCGCCTCACGCCTCCCCAGCCTCGTCGCTGGCACCCTCCGCTTCGCTCCGGGAGCCAGCGACTCCCTCGCGCGTGCTCCTCGCGGCCGCCTTCGGCGGCCACTCGGAGGCACGCGCCACCGCATCTATTTATAAATAAACGTCGCTGTTCACCGCGATTCGACCTCGATCACGTGCGCGTCGCTCGGGTCGAACCCGACCGCGACCGCGCCGTCGAGGGGGTCCACGGTCCGGACGAGCAGCTCGCGGTCGCCCCAGTCGAGCGTGACGCGCGTCGTCTCGCCGAGGAACTCCGCGCTGGCGACCGTCGCGCGCAGCGCGTTCTCGCCGACCGGAGCGTCTCCGGCGCTCGTTCCGTCCGCGGCGCTCGCGACGCGCAGGTGTTCCGGGCGGACGCAGAACGCGATCCGCTCGCCGGCTTCCTGCTCGCCGTCCGTGGCGACGCGGAGGGTCTCGTCGCCGCCGTCGACGTCGACCGCGAGTTCGCCTCCGCCGAGCGACTCCGCGACGCGGCCCGCGAACACGTTGTTGTCGCCGACGAACTCCGCGACGAACCGCGTCGCGGGCTCGCGGTACACCGTCCGCGGCGGCGCCACCTGCTCGGGCGTCCCGCCGTTCATCACCGCCACGCGGTCGGAGACGGCCAGCGCCTCCTCCTGGTCGTGGGTGACGTATATCGTGGTGATCCCCAGCTCGGACTGGATCCGCTTCACCTGCGCGCGGAGCCGCTCGCGGAGCCGCGCGTCGAGCGCGCTCATCGGCTCGTCCAAGAGGAGCACGTCGGGGCCGGGCGCGAGCGCCCGCGCCATCGCGATCCGCTGCTGTTGCCCGCCCGAGAGGCTCTCCGGGTCGCGGTCGGCGGCGTCGGGGAGGTCGACTAACTCGAGCAGCTCGGCGACGCGCTCGTCGCGCGTGACGCCGTCGGGCGGGTCGGCGAAGTTGAGCCCGTAGGCGACGTTCTCGCCGACGGTCATGTGCGGGAACAGCGCGTAGCTCTGGAAGACGACGCCCACGTCGCGGTCCTCCGGGGGCACGCCCGCGACCGACTCGCCGGCGAACCGGACGGTCCCGCTCGTCGGCTCCTCGAACCCGGCGATCAGCCGGAGTGTGGTCGTCTTCCCGCAGCCCGACGGCCCGACGAGCGTGAAGAACTCCCCCTCGCGCACCCGGAGGCTCACGTCGTCGACGGCGGTCGTCTCGCCGTAGCGCTTGCTCACGCCGTCGAGTTCGACCGCGACCGGGCCGTCGCTCGCGACCTCCGCTCCGCGCTCAGAGCCCACGCGTCTCACCTCCGAGCCGCTCGATGACGACGAAGCTCAGCCCGGTGACGACCAGCAGGACGACGCCCATGGCGGTCGCCGGTCCGAGCCGCCGGCCGATGAACCGTTCGATCGCGACGGGCATCGTGTACGCGTCCGCGCCCGTCGCCAGCACCACCGTCGAGGTGAACTCGCCGATCGAGATGGCGAACGCGAACGCCGCGCCCGCGACGACCGCGGGCCAGACCAAGGGGAGCTCCACGTCCCGGATCACCCGCGCCCGCGAGGCCCCGAGCGCCCGCGCGGACTCGACGAGCGAGCGGTCCAGCCCGGAGAGCCCGGGCGAGACGGTGCGCACGACGAACGGGTACCCGGAGACCGCGTGCGCGACCACGATGGCGACCGCACCGCTCGCGGCGATCCGCCACCCGGCGACCTCGACGCCGAAGACGAGCCCCCGCAGGAGCCCGAGGCCGACGATGATCCCCGACACCGCGAGCGGCGCCATCGCGGCCGCGTCGACCAGCGTCCGCCCGCGGTAGCGTCGCGTCGTCAGCACCGCGACCACGACGCCCATCGGGAGCGCGAGCAGCGTCGCGGCCGCCGCGAACGCCAGCGAGTTCCGGATCGCGGGCCACGGCCGCACCTGGAACGCCGCCCCCGTCTGCTGGCGCTCGATCAGGAACCGGTAGTGCTCGAGCGTGAGCGCCCCGTCGCCGCCGGTCGCCGACGCGAGGATCATCGACGCGATCGGCGCGAGGAAGATCACGCCGGCGACGAGGACGTAGGCCGCCAGTCCCGCCCGCGGCAGCAGCTCCCGGAGCGTCGGCGCGGGCGGGACCAGCGAGCGCCGCGGCAGGGGTCGCGCGCCGCGGGTTCTCGTCCTGTTCCGGGCCTCGTACCGGAGGTACGCGAGGAGGACGCCGAGCGAGACGACGAGCTCGACGATCGCCAGCGCGGCCGCCTCGGCGTAGCTCAGGTCCCGCACGAGCCGGTAGACGAACACCTCGACGGTCGCCAGCTGGAACCCGCCGAGCGCGAGGACGATGGGGAAGGTGCCGAAGGTGAACACGAAGGTGAGCGCCGCGCCCGTCAGTACGGCCGGGTACACCTGCGGCGCGACCACGTCGACGAACGCGCGGACCGGGCCCGCCCCGAGGCTCCGAGCCGTTTCGACCGCGCTCGCGTCCACCGACTCCCACGCCGCGGTCGTCACGCGCGCCACGAGCGGCGCGTTGTAGAACGCGTGGGCGATCACGACCGCTTCGAGCGTGAACAGCAGGTCGACCGGCGGGAGTCCGAGCGCCGTCAGCGCGGCGTTCAGCGTGCCGTTGTCGCCGAACGTGGCGACGAACCCGACCGCGACCATGATCGACGGCAGGACGAACGGGACGATGGTGAGCGAGCGCAGCGTCCGCCGCCCGGGGAACTCGAACCGCGCGAGGAGGTAGGCGGCCGGGAGCCCCAGGGCGACGCTCGCGATCGTCGAGAGGACCGCCTGGTACGCGGTGAAGCCGACGATCCCCAGCCGGCGGTCCGGCGAGAGCAGCGCGCGCGCGACCGCGACCGGCGACTCGCCGGAGAGCAGCCGCGCCAGCTCGCCGAAGTAGAACGGGTCGGTGAGCACCTCGGCGAAGACGGCGAGGGTGACGACGCCGTCGACGACGACCGCCTCGACCAGGACCGTCGCGGTCGGGTAGTAGAAGGCGACGACGAGCGCGGCGCTGGTGAGGACCGCGAGCGCGGTCAGCGCGTTCGACTCGACGCGCTCCCGCAGGCGGGCCGCGCGGCTCCCGCGGTCACCGTCCGTCGCCCGCTCGCCGTCGGCTCCCGTCACGCGCTCGACGCCTCGTCTGCCACGCGCTTAGTTCCCGGCGAACTGCCGCTCCCAGGCCTCGACCCACGCGTCGACCGAGCCCTGGAGCTCGTCGTAGGTGAACGTCACCGGGTCGGCCGGCTCCTGGGCCAGCTCGGCGTAGTCGCTCGGCAGGTCCGCGCCGTCGACCGCGGGGAACGCCACGTTGCGCTGGGCGATCTCGCCCTGGACGTCCGGCTCCAGCATGAACGACATGAACTGCCGGGCGAGCTCCGGCTCGTCGGCGTCGGCGAACGCGGCCATCCCCTCGGGGTTCGCGTACGCCTGGTCGTTCAGGAAGCGGATCTGGTGTTCGTCGAGGTCCGCGCCCTCCATGTTCGCGAACACCTGGTCGGTGGAGTAGGAGACGACCATCGGGGCCTCGCCCTCGCTCCAGGCCGCGTACGCGTCGTCCCACGACCCCAGCACGCGCACCTCGTTCTCCTGGAGGTCCGCCCAGTAGTCGAGGTAGTCGTAGTCGGGGTCGCCGTCCTCGCCCGCGACCGCCTCCCCGTCGCCGTCGCTCGCGACGCCGCCGTCGCCGAAGCGGTTGATCGTGTGGAGGAGGAACGCGCGCCCGGTGGAGGAGGCGCCGGGATTCTGCGCGATGAGCGCGCCCGCGTGTTCGTCGTCGAGGAGCCCGTCGAACGTCTCGGGCGCCTCCGCGGTCGTGCTGTCGTACACGAGGCTCACGTACCCGGTGTCGAACGGGACCGCCCGGTCGAACGGGTCGAACCGGAGTCCCCCCTTGACGGCGTCGCGGCCGTCGACGTCGCCCGCCTCGGCGAAGAGGTCGTCGTCGAGCTGTTCGTCGACGCGCACGAGGTCCTCGGTGGTGAGCCCGACGTAGACGTCGGCGTCGATGCCGGCCCCGGAGGCCGCGCGCTCGACGTAGTAGTTCACCTCGTTGTCGGGCGTCGCCCACTCCAGCGTGGCGTCGTACCGGCTCTCGAACTCCTCTTTGAGCCACTCGCCGGGGCTCACGGAGGGCGCGTCGATGAAGCTCGAGTACGTCGCCACGGTCAGCGTCGGGGTCTCGTCGGTGCCGTCGTCGCCGTCGTCCGTCTCGTTTCCGCCGCCGCCGGACCCGTCTCCGCCGTCTCCGGATCCGCCGCCGCCGCCGTCGCCCCCGTCGTCGACCTGCTCCGCGCTACAGCCGGCGAGCGCGACGGCCCCCGCCGCCCCGGCCGCCGTCAGGAACCGCCGTCGGGTGTGTGGTCGGGCGCGTCGCCGCCGCGTCTCGCTCTCGTCGGTGGTCATCACTCGGTTGTTGTACTCGGTGGTTACATAAGGGATCCGTCCTCGTCCGCCGCGCCGTCTCCCAGCGGGCGCGTCGACCGCCTCGCCCGGCTCGCCCGCCGACATCCATTTACTCCGCGCGGACCACCCCGGTCCATGGACGAGAACACCGGGTCACGGCCGACGCGGACCACCCGACGCCGCCTGCTCGCCGGCGGCGCGGCGGTCGGCGTCGCCGGGCTCGCCGGCTGTCTCGGCGGCCGCGACGGCCCCGTGCCGGCCCCCGAGGTGACGAGCGACCGGATCGAGGAGTGGCGGCGGACCGACGAGTCCGAACGCGCCGTGTTCGCGGAGTCGTACGGGCCCGTCACCGTCCAGGCGCTCGAACACACGCGTGTCTTCGAGTACGCGCCCGTCGCGGACGCGCTCGCCGCCACGGTCGACGCCGACGGGTCGCCCGTCGTCTTCTTCGCGACGCGGATCGACCTCCGCCCCGCCGTCGACCAACTCCCGGCCGAGATCGGCCGGGACAGGATACTGAGCCGGGTGGAGACGGCGGCGACCGACGCCTTCCACGGGCAGCTCCGGAGCGCCGGGATCGAGGACGTCGAGATCGCCGACGAGGGGATCTCCACCGTCCGCTCCGGCCACACGGCGACCGTGTGGCGGTTGACCGCGGAGTACGCGGTCGACGGCGCGGTCTCGCTCCCGACCGGCTCCACCGCCGACGTGGGGGGCCCCCTCCAGGTCGGGGCCCGGCTCGGCGTGTGGCACGACGGGACCGACGTGATCGTCGCCGGCGGCGCGTACCCGACCGAACCGCTCCTCGCGGTCTTCGAGGAGTCGCTGCCCGACTCGGTCGACGCCGAGCGCGCGGTGACGGAGCTCGCGGACGCGGAGACCGCCGAGACGCTCGCCGCCGACCCCGCGGCCTACGACGAGGACGTCTCGCAGCTGCTCATCTCGGTGGTGTGAGCGCGTGAGTTCGGAAGACCCCACCGCTTTTGCCGTTCACACTACAACCGCGAACCGTGCCCTCCGACACGTCGACGGCCGCGGCCCCGATAGCGACCGGCGTACTGCTCGCCGGAACGGCCGCGCGAGACGCGGTACAGCACGGACTCGAACCCTGGACGACGCTGGCGCTCGCCGGCGGCCTCTCCGCGGTCGCGGTCGGCCTCGGCGTGCTGACCGGCTTCCGCGGGTTCGATTCCGACGGCGACGCCGGGCGTCGCGGCCGGACGACCGTCGCGCTCGCCGGGCTCGCGCTGACGTGCGTCGCCGTCGGCGCGGGGATCGCATTGAGGTAGCCGGAGTCGATTCCGCGCGTTCCGTCTCGAACCGACCGGTTTAATCGCCGCCGCCGGCTCTCGTGGCGTATGAGCCACTTTTCGGAGTTCGAAGTGATCCCCGCCGTCGACGTCCAGGACGGCGAGGTCGTCCAGCTGGTCGGCGGCGAGCGCGGGACGGGCAAACGCTACGGCGACCCCGTCGCGGCCGCCGAGCGGTGGGTCGACGCGGGTGCCGAGACGCTCCACCTCGTCGACCTCGACGGCGCGTTCGAGGGCGAGCGCGTCAACGCCGCCGCGATCGAGGCGGTCGTCGAGGCGGTCGGCGGCGACGACGAGGACGGTGTGGGCCTCCAACTGGGCGGCGGCATCCGGGCCGCCGAGGGCGCGCGCGAGCTCCTCGACCTGGGACTCGACCGCGTCATCCTCGGGACCGCGGCGGTCGAGACGCCGGAAATCGTCGCCGAGATCGACGAGACGCACCCGGGGAGCGTCGTCGTCAGCCTCGACGCGAAGGACGGCGAGGTCGTCGTCTCGGGCTGGACCGAGGGGACCGGACTGGACCCCGCCGAGGCCGCGGCGCGCTACGAGGAACTGGGGGCCGGCGCGATCCTCTTCACGAACGTCGACGTGGAGGGGCAGCTGGAGGGGATCGACCGCGAGGCGGTCGCGAGCGTGGTCGACGCGGTCGAGGTCCCGGTGATCGCCTCCGGGGGCGTCGCGAGCGTCGACGACGTGGTCGCGCTGAAGGCGGCGGGCGCGGCAGCGGTCGTGGTCGGCACGGCGCTGTACGAGGGCGAGTTCACGCTGCGGGAGGCGCAGGCGGCCGCTGACGACGTTTAATCGAGGTCTCCGCGAGTCGCCGTCGACTCCGGCTCCGACTACTCCTCGGGGCGAGCCCGCTGGACGACCAACACCGGGCCGAGGAAGCGCTCGGCGATCTGCTCCGACGGCATCCCGAAGACGAACGTCGTGACCGACGGGTCCGTCTCGCCCATCACGACCGCGTCGTGTGACTCGGCCCGGTCAGCGATGGCGTCGAGCGGGGCGTCCGAGTCCTCGACGAGCGTCTCGATCCGGTCGGACGCGATCCCCCGCTCGACGAGGTCGGACCGCACTCCGCCTAGGAACGACTCCCCGTCCTCGGGGGACTCGCCCTCGCCGGACACGTGGTACAGCGTCACCGCGACGCCCGCGTCGGCGAACAGCCCGGCGACGAGACGGGTGTTCCGCCCGATCCCGACCGTGCCGCGGAGCGCGACGAGCACCGAGTCCACCTGCGGCGCGCTGTTCGGAACCAACACCGCGAGGCAGTCGTGCTCGTAGATGAGCCGGTCGATCGTGGTCGCCTCGTCGTGGGTGAACACGAGCCGCGTCTCCACGTCGGCCCCCGCCGCGGCGAGCGCGGCCGCGAACTCCTCGAGCTTCGACATCGCCGTCTCGCCGAACTGCTCGCGCGCCTGCTCGGTCGCCGTCTGCTCGGGGATGACGTGATAGCCGAGCAGCACGACGCGGGCGTTCGCGAGTAGCTCCGCCGTGCCGTTGGGCAGCGATTCACCCTCCAGCACCGCCAGCGGAACCAGCACCGTGGGGCGACCGGGCCCGAGAGACGCGTCGGGTTCCGGTGGGTCCGCGGCCGCCGCCGAGCCTCGGGGTCCGGCCGAGGGGTCGGAGTCAATCGGGGGATCGGAGTCGGTCGAGGGGTCAGAGTCGGTCGATGCTCCGTCGTCTTCGGTCGGTGTGTCGGTCATCTCAGAAGTCACCTCTGAGTTCGACGTCGGTCGCGTAGTAGCGATACCAGCCGTACGCGGCGGCCATGACCGCGGCGCCGACGCCGATCGACGCCGGCCGCATGAACGCGATGAGCGCGAAGCTCGCGAGCCCGCCGACGCCGGCGACCGCGAAGCCGGCCGGACAGCGGAAGGCGGGCGCGTACCAGTCGGGGCGCTCCCGCCGGAGCCGGATCAACGCGACGCAGATCAGCCCGTACATCACGAGGTGGAGGAAGGAGGCGACCTCCGCGAGCAGCGCGACCTGCCCCGTCGCGGTCAGGACGACGATCGGGCCCCCGGCCAGTCCGAGGGCGACGTGGGGAGTCCCGTACGCGAGGTTGAGCCGGCTCGCGCGCTCGGGGATGAGTTCGTCCCGGCTCACGGCGTACACCGCGCGGGAGGCGCTGAGGATGGAGGCGTTCGCGCTGGAGAACGTCGCCAGCAGCCCGGCGACGACGATGGCGAGCGCTCCCGGGAGTCCGACGAACGACCGCGCGACCTCGACCATCGCGGTCTCCCCGAACTCGCCGAGGCGGGCGCTGCCGAACGCGCTCGTCGCGACGAAGATCGTGACGACGTAGAAGACGCCGACGAGGAGCACGGAGCCCACCATCGCCAGCGGCAGGTTCCGAGACGGCTCCCTGATGTCGCCGGCGACGGTCGCGACCTGCGCGAAGCCGAGGTAGGAGGTGAACACGAGCGCGGCGGTCTGGAGCACCGGGAGGGCCCCGCCGGGCGGGAAGAAGCGCTCCGGCGCGCTCTCGACGCCGAACACGCCGAGCGCGTCGAGGGTCCCGTAGCTCAAAAAGAGGGTGAGGATGACGAGGAGCGTGATGACGATCCCGTTTTGTAGCGACGCCGTGTTCTCCGTCCCGAAGAGGCTGAGGACGGTCAGCCCGATACCGAAGGCGACCCCGAGGGGGACCGCGGGGTCGACTGGAGGCGTGATCCCCGCTTCGAGGAACACCTGTCCGGCGTAGCTGCCGAGGCCGACCAGGTAGAACGCGGCGGCGAACACGAGGCCGAGCCAGAGCCCGATCCCGACGATCGCGCCCGGGCCGGTTCCGAGCCCCCGAGAGATGAAAAAGTAGCCGCCACCGCTGCGCGGCATCGCGGTGGCGAGCTCCGACGCCGGCAGCGCGACGAGGAGCGCGACGACCGCCCCGATCGCGAACGAGAGCGACGCCGCCGGGCCGGCGTTTTCGGCCGCCAACCCCGGGAAGACGAAGATCCCAGCGCCGATCATCGTTCCGACGCCGATGGCGAGGCCGCCCACGAGACCAATCGTGCGTTCGAGCTCTCCCTCCCCGGTGTCGGCGTCGACGGCCGCGTTGACGGCCTCCGGCTCTCCGACGCCGGCCGGCGACGGACCGGTACCGGCCGGTGACGGGCCGTCGTCGGCCGCCGGAGGGAGCGACGGATCGGCGTCGGGTGGTTCGGAGTCGTCCATCTCGTGCTAACACGTCACAGAGTAGCGACAAATATTCGTCGTCGGCTGTCGGCTCGGACGACCTCGGCGGTCGACCACCCGCAACCGACTTACGAATCCCCCGCGACGGGCCGGTATGAGCGACCACGACCGGACCGCGGCCGTCACCCGCGAGACGAGCGAGACGACCATCGAACTCACGCTCGCGGTCGACGGCGACGGCGACAGCGAGGTCTCGACGGGGATCGGCTTCTACGACCACATGCTCGAATCGTTCGCGAAGCACGGCCTCTTCGACCTGACCGTGCGCTGTGACGGCGACTTGGACATCGACGACCACCACACGGTCGAGGACGTGGCGATCTGCCTCGGCGAGGCGTTCGACGAGGCGCTCGGCGACAAGCGCGGCATCCGGCGCTACGCCGACCGGCGCGTCCCCCTCGACGAGGCGGTCGCGAGCGTCGTCGTCGACGTGGCCGGGCGGCCCTACTACGAGTTCGACGGCGCGTTCTCCCAGGAGTCGGTCGGGGAGTTCACGAGCGTCATGGCCGACCACTTCGCCCTGTCGCTGGCCCACAACGCCGGCCTCACGCTCCACGCGGCGGTCGAACGCGGCGACAACGCCCACCACGAGGTCGAGGCGCTGTTCAAGGCGCTGGCGCGCGCGCTCGACGACGCCACCCGCCTCGACGAGCGCCGCAGCGACACGCCCAGCACGAAGGGCGAACTCTGAGCGCGCGTCGGTCGCGCCTCTCGGCCGCCGGCCGCGCTCGCGCGCTCCCGCCGACCACTTATCACCGTGGAAGTCGCTAGCACGGTCGTATGGAACTCCGTTGTGAGGGCTGTGCCGGCTGCTGCGTCGACTGGCGGCCGCTCGACCCGGCGGCGGCCGACGGCGACCGCGCCGGACCGCGCCCCCCGCTCGACGACGTGTACGGCCTCGCGCCGCTCACCCGCGACGAGGTCGCTCGCTTCGTCGACGACGGGCTGGCCGACGCCCTCGTCCCGCGGCTGTTCGAGCCGGCCGAGCGCGACGACAGCGTCCGGGTCGACGGGGTCGACCTCGCCGCCGCCGACGGTCGCCCCGTCTTCGTCATCGGCCTCCGGAAGCCGCCGAAGCCCGTCGCGCCGATCGGGACCGACGAGCCGCGCTGGCTCGACGCCTGCGCCTTCCTCGACCCGACGACGCTCCAGTGCCGGATCCACGGCTCGGACCGGTATCCCCGGACCTGCGCGACGTACCCCGGCCACAACCTCGAACTCGGCGCCGAGACCGAGTGCGAGCGCGTCGAGGCCGCCGGCGGCGGCGACCGGCTGCTCGACGACGATCCGCCCGCGGACCTCCCCGCGCCGGCGTTCGGGCCGCAGGCGCTCGGGGCGTCCGTGTTCGCGTACCCCGACCCCGAGGCCCTCGACGGCGTCGTCGCGCGGCTCCGCGACGACGCGGCCGACGCGGACGACCGCGCTCGGTTCCTCGGTGCCGCGGTCGGCTCCCGTCCGGGATCGCTGTCGGTGAACCGCGACCGGATGGCCGAGGCCCGAGCTCGCGCCCGCGACGCCGACTCGTGGGTCGGGGCGGCGATCCGCGAGTGGACCGACCGGGCCGGCGACGACGGGGACCGCGTCGACCGCGACGGCGACGAGCGCGACCGACTCGTCCGCGAGGTCGAAGACGACGCCGGCGCGCCCGGCACGCCCGGGTGGGACTGACGGGAGCGAGACGCCGGCGGTCCCCTTCCGCGGAGCGGCGCTCGAACCGACGCGTTTCGCCCTCGCGTGCGCGAGCGTGCGCACACGCGTGAGGCTTACCCGTGTGTGGATCGTATCTATCGTCATGGCCGAACGCACACCGGTCGACGACGAGCCGGTCGAGTACGCACGCGAGGACGTGTCCGTCCTCGTCGTCGGTGCCGGCGCGGCGGGCGCGCGCACCGCGATCGAACTCGCCGAGCGCGGCGTCGACGACGTGCTCGTCCTCGGGAAGCGCGGGCACGGCGACGCTCACACCACGTGGGCCCGCGGCGGGATCAACGGCGCGCTCGGGACCCACGACCCCGAGGACTCGCCCGCGATCCACGCGGCGGACACCCTCAACGAGGGCCACATGGTCAACGACCCCGCGAAGGTCGAGACCGTGACCGAACAGATGCCCGAGCGGCTCCGCGAGCTCGACGACTGGGGGATGGAGTACTCCCGGACCGACGACGGCGAGATCGACCAGCGCTTCTTCGGCGCGCAGTCGTTCCGCCGGACCGCCTTCGCGGGCGACCACACCGGCGAGTCGCTGTTGGACACGCTCGTCGACCGCGCACAGGAGCTGTCGGTCCCCTACCGCGAGAACGTGATGATAACGAAGCTGGTCTCCGACGGCGAGGCGGTCCACGGCGCGGTCGGCTTCGACATGGACGACGGCGAGTTCGTCCTGTTCAACGCGGGGACGGTCGTCCTCGCCGCCGGCGGCCACGCCGCCGTCTACGACCGCCACACCTCCCGCGACGACGAGAACAACGGCGACGGCGCGGCGCTGGCGTCCGACGCCGGGGCGTCGCTGATGGACATGGAGTTCATGCAGTTCCACCCGACCGGGATGGCCGTCGACGAGGACGACCCCGAGTGGGAGCCGTGGAGCGGCCGCCTCGTGACCGAGGCGGTCCGCGGCGAGGGCGGCCGCCTGTTCAACGCCGAGGGCGAGCGTTTCATGGAGCGCTACTCGCCCGACCAGATGGAGCTGGACGCCCGCGACGTGGTCGCGCGATCGATCGCGCGGGAGGTCGCCGAGGGGCGCGGCACGGAGAACGGCGGCGTCTACCTCGACATCTCCCACCGCGACGCCGAGTTCATCGAGGAGCGGCTCCCCCGGATGTACGAGCGGTTCGACGACCTCGGGGTGGACATGGCGGAAGAGCCCGTCGAGGTCGCGCCGACCTCCCACTACGGGATGGGCGGCGTCGCCGTCGACGATCACGGTGAAACCGACGTGGACGGCCTCTTCGCCATCGGCGAGACGATGGCGGGCGTCCACGGCGCGAACCGCCTCGGCGGCAACTCGCTGGCCGAGACCGTCGCGTACGGCGTCGTCGCCGGCGAGCGGATCGCCGACCGCGCTGACGGCCCGGGCGCGGTGCCCGACGCCCTCCGCGAGGGGCTCGTCGAACCGCACCTCCGCGACCTGCGCGCGATGGCGGACAACGACGGCGCCCACGACGTGGACGCGGTGCTCGCCGACCTGCGCGAGCTGATGTGGGAGCACGCGGGCATCCTCCGCGACGAGGCGTCGCTGCGCGAGGGGCTCGACCGCCTCGCCGACGTGCGCGACCGCGCGGCGGACATGCGCGTCGGCCCCGTCACCAGCGAGTCGTTCGAACTCGCGGTCGACGTCGGCTTCATGCTCGTCGCCGCCGAGGCGGTGCTCCGCGGCGCGCTCGAACGCGAGGAGTCGCGCGGCGCCCACTACCGCACCGACTTCCCCGACGTCGACCCCGACTGGCGGCGCAACGTCTACTTCGACGCGGCCGACGTCGGCGGCATGACGCTCCGCACCGAACCGGTCGACGAGCCGAGCGAGGCCGTTCAGGCCGCCCTCGACGAAGGCCACGAGCTGGACTACCACCAGCTGGAGTAGCGGCGTCGACGCCGGCGGGGACTCGCTCTATCCGCTCACCTACCCAGCCCGTTCACCCGCCCCGCTTCCGATACCAGACGCGCTCGCCGACCGGCGACTCGCCGTCGTCGATCGGGAGCCGGCTCACGAACAGGTCCCGCACGGCGAGCGTGAGCGTCAGCTCGACCGGCTCTCCGCGGTCCGCGTCCTCCGCTGGCTCGTCTCCCGCTTCACCCTCCGGCGCGACCGGTCGGACCGTCACGACGCAGTGGCCGTCGCGCTCGCCCATCGACTCGACGACGCCGACCGTCCACCGGTCGACGTGGTGCGACGGCTCCCGGGCGTGGACGCGGTCGTGGTTCATTTGCCCGCCTCGGCTGCGCCCGCACTTCCTCCCCCGTCGACGCGCCGCACGGCGAGCGCGCCCTCGCAGGTACACGTCTCCTCGCACTTCGGACACTCCGCCGCGGGGCGCTCGATCGGCTCGCGGTGGACCGTCTCGTAGCCGTGCGCGTCGAACAGCCGCTCCGGCGAGTCGTCGCCGCCGTGGTACCACGAGTCCGCGAGGAACAGGTCGACGCCCCGTTCCGCGCCGGTCTCGTGGAGCCGCCCGAGCAGCCGGCTCCCGAGCCCGCGACCGGTCGCGCCGTCCCGGACGTACCCCATCTCCAGGTGCCCGTACAGCGCCGCGGCGGGGAGCAGGTCGGGGTCGTCGAAGAAGTACATCTCCTCGGCCACGTCGGTCGGGTCGTCGAACTCGCGGAGCGCCATGACGCCGAGGATCGCGTCGTCGCCTTCGCCGTCCCCGTCGCTCTCGACTTCGGCCCCCTCGGCGCCGTCGCCCGCGTCCGCCTCGACCGCGACCAGCACGTGGTACGTCGGGTCGCCGATCCCGAGGTCGACGCCGTAGGAGCTCCCCTCGCTGAAGTGCGAGGTGATGAGCTCCTCCAGCGGCTCGGCGTCCGCCGGCCGGGGGTCGCGGATCGCGATATCGTCCATCTATCGGAGAGACGCCGCCGCCGACAAAGAACGGTGCGGTGTCGGCACCGCGCGTTCCGCTCGCCTCACGCGCCGGCGCCCGGCCGCCAGACGCCCTGCCGCCGGTCGAGCCACGCCACGACGACCACGTGGGGCAGCGTCATCGCGGCGATGGCGACCAGCGACACCGCCAGCAGGTCGCCGGGCGCCGCCACGCCGGCGGGCACCGAGACCCCGACCGCGGCGACCACGAGGAACCCGCCGAGCGTCAGCGGCGCGGCGTCCCGACCGAAGCGGGCGAGCGCGCCGACCGCGTCGCCGGCCGACGCCGCGCCCGCGGCCTCGGGGTCGACTAACACGAGCCGCCCGACGTGGCGGAGCGCGTGCCACAGCGCGAAGTACACCCCGATCGCGAACACCGGCGCGGCGAGCAGGAACCACGCCCACAGGACCGCGAGCTCGCCGACGTCGCGGTGCCAGCCGCCGGGGTCGCGCCCGTCTCGGACCCGGCGGTAGCCGAGGGCGACGGACGCCAGCGTCGCGGCCGCCATCCCGACGCCGACGCCGACCCGCACCGCGGGCGTGAACAGCGGATCCACCGCGGTCGCGGCCGCGCCCGCGTCGACGAGGAACAGCCCGACGATCCACTCGGCCACCAGCCGGTACTCCTCCGGGTGCGCGAGCAGGGGGACGCCCATCGGCAGGCCGCCTCGGACCGCGAGCGCCAGCCACCGCTCCGCCGACGACGGGAGGTGGTCGACGCCGGCGATGGCGAGCGTCGCCACGTCGCCCTGCCCCCAGTGGAGCCACGTGAGCGCGATGAAGCCGACGAACGCGGCGACGGGCGCGGCGAAGAACGCGGCGACGACCGCGCCGCCGAGCACCGCGTAGACGAGGGAGACGACGACGATCGACCGCCGGAGCGACACGTCCGGCGCGCCCCGGAGCGGGACTAGGTGGTCGACCGCGCCGTGCGCCATCCCGACGACGAGGGTGCCGAGCGCGAACGTCGCGACGCCGACTTCGACCGGAAACAGGGGGGTCACGGCCCCGATCGGCAACAGCGCGGCCAGCGCCACCGCCGGGCGGCGCGCGAACCAACGGTCGACGCGCTTTGCGGCGGCCGCGGACCCGACTCCCGCCTCCGCGGTTCCGGGCCCCCCTCGCGTGCCCGTCTCCTCGTCGGCGCCGCGCTCGCGGGCCGCTCCGCGGCGGGACTCGGTCGCGCCCGTCGACGACGTCTCAGTCATCGACCACGTCGGGGTCCGGGTCGGCCGGCGGCTCCGGGCCGGGCACGTCCCGCTCGGCGTCGCCGGACGGGGTGGGCTCCGCGACCTCGCCCCGGCCGTCGTTCCAGTCGAGTACCCACTCGAAGAGGACGAGCCCGTTGACCGTCATCACGCCGGCCGAGGCGAAGAAGAGCATCTCCTCGATCGGCAGCCCGAGGACCGCGATCCCGGTGGTGAACTCGGTCGAGAGCTGCCAGGTCCCCATCGCGATCGCGATCCGGTCCGCGACCCAGAAGTACGCGGCCGGGATCAGCGTCGCCGCGAGCCACATCCGCGGCGTGCGGACGAGGTACCCGCCGCCGACGGACCACTGGAGCGCGAACACGGGGCCGACCCACGCGATCAGTCCGCCGAGGTAGAGGTACGAGGGGTCGACGGTCGTGAGCCAGAGCCCCACGACGACCATCGCGATCCCCGCGACGACCCCGGCGATCCGGGGCCTCCGGTCGAAGTCTCCCTCGCGGAACGTCGGGTCGAACCCGATCAGGTGGAGCGCGAACGCGGTGACGACGGTCTGGATGGCGAAGAAGAGGTACTCGCCGAGGGGGATCGACAGCGCGCGGACGAGCACCGCGCCGTCGGCGTACCACCACGCCCCCCGCCGGATCATGTAGCTGATCCACGGCGTCGTGTAGACGTACGCGATGGCGACGAGGATCGCGATCCCGACCGTCGCGCGTCGCCGCCGGACGGCGTCGTACCGCGGCGCGAGGTACCACAGCAGGGCCAACACGGGGAGACTGAAGACGAGGTGGAACTGGAGATACGTCAGCGTCGGTAGCATCGGATCACCCCGGCGAGGACGCTCATGCCAATACGTTCGGTGCGTCGTTCATTAACCCTTGAGCCAAACATGGTCAGGTATCGAACGCTGTGGGCGGGGCCGGCCCGCCGCCGCGGTCGGGCGTCTCGGCGCGTCCTCACGCCGCGTCCGCGAGCACGCCGTGGGACTCCAACACCTTCCCGAGCCGGTACATCGAGGCGACGACCGAGTCGCAGACCGGTCGCACCGCGGACTTGGGGACGAAGCCAACGGCGAGCCCCGCGACCTCCAGCATCGGGAGGTCGTTCGCGCCGTCGCCGACCGCCACGGTCTCGGCCGTCGGGACCCCGACCTCCGCCGCGAGGTCGGCGAGCGCGTCGTCCTTCGTCCCCTCGATGAGCGGCCCCTCGGCCTCGCCGGCGAGCGCACCCTCGGCGTCGGTCGGGAGCCGGTTCGCGACGATCGTGTCGACGGAGACGCCCTCGCGGGCCAGCGCCGCCTCGACGCCGCGCTCGAACCCGCCCGTGAGCACGGCGACGTGGTGTCCCTCGTCGCGCAACCGTTCGATGAGGCGCGCGGCCCCGGGGCGGATCCGGACCGCGTCGAACGCGTCCTCGACGTCGGCCGCGGGGAGCCCCTCCAGCAGCGCCGCGCGCCGGTAGAGGCTCTCGGCGTAGCTGAGTTCGTCGTTCATCGCCCGCTCGGTGATCTCGGCCACCTCGTCGGCGACGCCCGCCCGCTCGGCGAGCAGGACCGTCATCTCGGAGTCGGAGAGCGTCCCGTCGAAGTCGAACGCGATGAGACTCATGGGACTCGTTCGTCGCGGCGGGGCCTTGAAGCGCGCGGTCGCCGGCTCACTCGCCGTCGGCGTCGGCGAGGAACTGGACGTCCCCGGCGATGACCGCGCTCGCGATGACTCCGACGCCGACCACGGTCGCCACTCCGAGGGTCGTCAGCGTCACCGACATGACGGAGTCGCCGACGGCGACGCCGACGAAGGCCCCGACGGCTCCGCCGACGCCGCCCGCGATCACCGCCAGCGTCTGCGCCTCGCGCATAGGTGTCGGTTGAATAACACGGGTTATAAGCGTTCCCGCCGGGTTCTCTCCGGTGATAACGCGGTGAGCGACCGTCGGCGTCCCGGCGTCGAGCGGGCGAGCGCCGCGACTCAGCGCGGGTACTGTCGCCCGATGTCGACCTCGTCGTCCAGCGACCGGCTCGCTCCGTCGTCGTCGTTCGCTCCGTCCGCGCCGCCCCCGTCGTCGCCGTCCGCGTTCCCTTCGCCGTCCGCGCTCTCCTCTCCGTCTCCTCCCGGGCTCACGCTGCCCGTCCGGTACCCCGCCATGTCGAGCGTGACGTACTCGAAGCCGAGGTCGGTGAGGTGCTCGTGGACGGCGTCGGCGAAGGCGGGGTCGAGCGCGCGCTCCAGCTCGTCGGGCGCGATCTCGACGCGCGCGAGGCCGTCGTGGTCGCGCACGCGGAACCCCTCGAACCCCCACTCGCGGAGGACCCGCTCGGCCTTCTCGACGCGGGTCAGGCGCTCCTCGGTCACCTCCAGCCCGGTCGGGATCCGCGAGGAGAGACACGCCATCGACGGCTTGTCGGCCACGGAGAGGCCGTACGACTCGGCGATCGCGCGGACCTCCTCCTTCGTTATTCCGGCGTCGAGCAGCGGGGAGAAGACGTCGAGCTCCTCGACCGCGCGGAGCCCGGGTCGGTGCCCCTCGCCGGGGTCGTCGGCGTTCGTCCCGTCGCAGACGGTGCCGATCCCCAGCTCCTTGGCCGTCTCGTACATCCGGCCGAGCCGCATCGTGCGGCAGTGGTAACACCGGTCGCCGTCGTTGGCGACGAAGTTCGGGTCGTCGAGCTCGGAGAACGTCACCGTCTCGTGGCGGACCCCGATCTCCGCGGCGACCCGTTTCGCGTCGTCGAGCTCCGCCGCCGGCAGCGTCTCGCTGCGGGCGGTACACGCCACGGCGTCGTCGCCGAGCGCGTCCGCCGCCAGCGCCGCCACCACCGCGGAGTCGACGCCGCCCGAGAACGCGATCACGACCCCGTCGCGCTCGCCGAGCGCCTCGCGGGCGCTCGCCGCCTTCGCCGCCGTCTCGGGGGCGAGCGACCCGTCTCCGACGGCACGCGCGTCCTGGCTCATGGCCGGCGTTCGCGGCGGGCGCGAAAAAGGGCGTCGCACCCGACACGCCTCCCCTCGCCCGGAGACGCGCGGCGCCGGACCGCGGGAGCGACCCGCACGCTTTAGACCGTCGCCGCGATACCCGCGAGTAGATGGAGCTGGAGGCGATCCCCGGCGTCGGTGCCAAGACGGCCGCGGCGCTGCGCGAGCTCGACGACCCGGCCGCGACCGTCGAGTCCGGCGACGTGGCCGCCATCGCCCGCGCGCCGGGCGTCAACGAGGCCCGCGCGGCCCGCATCGCCCGCGGGGCGATCCGCCGCCGCCACGGCGACGACGGGCGCGTGCTCGCCACCGACCGCGCCCGCGAGCTGTACCGCGAAGCGATCGACCTGCTGCGCGAGCGCACCGTCACCGACTACGCGGCGAAGCGCCTGGAGACGTTCTACCCCAGCGCGTCCGCCTCGCGGATCGAGGAGGCGCAGTCGTTCGCCGCCGCCGCGACGGCGCGCGACCCCGACCCGGCGGTCCGCGAGGCGCTCGCGGACTGCGCGCCCCTCGCCGACCCCCCGACCGTCCGCGTCCGCGACCGCTGCCTCGCCACCGCCGACGCGGAGACGCTCGCCCGCGCCGAGGCCGCGGTCCCCGAGCTCTCCGTCGAGACCGTCGAGGACGCCCGCGACGTCTCCGAGCTGGGCCGCTCGTACGCGTCCGTGATCGTCTTAGACGAGTCGTTCGCCGGCCTCGACGTGGAGGGAGACGTGAGCGTCCGCCCGGACGCGCTCGAAAACCCGGCCGAGACCGTCCCGGAGCGGCTGCTCGCGTTCTTCGCCGAGAACCGCGAGCGCCTGGAGGCGGCCGCGGCGGTCCACGAGGCGGCCGCGGCGGCCGGCGACCCGGTCTCCGAGGACGGGCCGCCCGTCGACTTGGACCGCCTCCGCGACGCCCTCTCGCGGCTCGACGACGACGGTACCATCGCCGGCGACGCGGAGCTCGACCGGCTGACCGCCGCCGTCGCCGACCTCGACGCCGCGGTGTCGACGGCCGCGTCCGTCGCCGACGACCGGCTGCGCGAGGCGATCCGCGAGCGCGACGTCACCATCGAGGGGACCGACTTCCTCTCCCTCGTCGAGCAGGGCGCGCGCGTGGACTCGCTGCTGGACCGCGAACTTGCCGACGAGTACGACGCGGCGGTCGACGCCGCCCGCGAGCACCTCGCCGACGCGCTCCGCTTGGAGCCCGAGGAGGCGGAGCTCGCCGAGCGCGTCTTCGGCGGCGACCCCTCCTTCCCGGTCGACCACGACGAGAGCGCCGTCTCGCGGCTCCGGACCGAACTCTCCGCGGCCCGCGACCGCCGCGCGGCGACGTTGAAGGCCGACCTCGCGAGCGACCTCGGGGACCTCCGCGAGCCGGTCGAGGAACTGGTCCGCGACGCCTTAGAGCTCGACGTCGAGCTCGCGGTCGCGCGGTTCGCGCGCGACTTCGACTGTACGCTGCCCGAGGTCGTCGGCCCGGGAGACGCGTCGTCGGGGTTCCGCATCGAGGGAGGCCGCTCTCCGCTGCTCGACGTCGACTTCGCGGCGGTCGAGTCGGTCGACTACGCCGTCTCCGGCGCGACGCTCCTGTCGGGGGTCAACTCCGGCGGGAAGACCTCCACGCTCGACCTGGTCGCCCTCGTCGTCGTCCTCGCGCAGATGGGGCTCCCCGTGCCCGCCGAGTCGGCCACGGTCGAGCGGTTCGAGGAGATCCACTACTACGCGAAGTCGCAGGGGACCCTCGACGCGGGCGCGTTCGAGGCGACGCTCCGCGACTTCGGCGATCTCGTCGACGGCGCCGACGGCCGGCTCGTCCTCGTCGACGAACTCGAATCCATCACCGAGCCGGGCGCCTCCGCGAAGATCATCGCGGGCATCTTGGAGGCGCTCGACGACCAGGACGCGACCGCCGTCTTCGTCTCGCACCTCGCCCGCGAGATCCGCGCCGCCGCCGACTTCGCGGTCGCCGTCGACGGCATCGAGGCCGCGGGGCTCGTCGACGGCGAACTCCGGGTGAACCGCTCGCCGAAGAAGGGGCACCTCGCGCGGTCGACGCCGGAGCTCATCGTCGAGAAGCTCGCGGACGACCGCGGCGGCGAGTTCTACGGCGACCTGTTGGAGAAGTTCTGAGCGGCGGTTCGTCGACGGCGCGTCTCAGAGCCACACGAGCCGCCACTCGCCGTCAGCGGTCGCGACGAGCCACTCCAGTTCGAACTCGTCGCCGTCGTCGTCGGCGACCGTCACCGAGACGACCGCGTTCTCCGCGGCGATCGCTTCGATCGCCTCGTCGCTCGCCGCCCCGCCGAAGAAGTCCGAGACGCCCCGGACGCGCTCGGCGTCCACGTCCTCGGCGACGACCTCCGCCTCGACGAGCCGCTGGCGCCGCGCCCCGTCGAAGAGCCCCGGCACGTCCGCCGCGATCTCGCCCAGCGGGGAGGCGGGGTGCGCGAGCGCCTCGACGTCGGCCGCGAACGCCTCGGCGTCGTCGGCCTCGCCCGCCCGCCGGTAGTACTCCCTGACGACCGCCATCGGCCCCTCCGGCGCTCCGGGCCACACGAGCCGCCACTCGCCGTCGGCGGTCGCGACGAGCCAGCGGAACTCGGCCTCCCCGCCCTCGCCGTCGACGACGGTCGCCGAGACGACCGCGTTCTCCGACGCGATCGACTCGACTTCCTCGTCCGTCAGCGAGGCCGCGAGGAACCCCGAAATCGACCGGATCTCGTCGGCGGAGAGGTCCTCGGCGACGACCGCGGCGTCCGAGAGCTCCTGCCTGACGGCCGCGTCGAACGCCATCGGGACGTCTTCGGCGACCCGTAACAGCGGCGAGGCGGGGTGCGCGAGCGCAGTCACGTCGTCCGCGAACGCCTCGCTGTCCTCGCTCGCGCTCGCCCGTCGGTAGTACTCCTCGACGACCGCCGCGGGGTCGCCCGAGTCGTCGGCGATGGAGGAGCGTCCGGCCGCGAGCGCGAGGACCGTTGCGCCGCCCGCAGAGAGGAACGACCGTCGTTCCATGGGCGTTCAACGAGCATCGTTGAATAAAAAGCGTTTTCCCAATTTCCTCCCGAAACGGCCCAAAGACGCCGCTCAGTCGTTGTCGAGCTCCGCCGTGACCGTGATCTCGACGTCGAGCGGCGCGGGGAGCCGAGACACCTCGACGCAGGTCCTGGCCGGATACGGCTCCGAGAGGAACGACCGGTACGCCTCGTTTACCGCGCCGTAGTCGTCCATGTCGGTGAGGTAGACGGTCGCCGACACGATCGCGTCCGGGGTCGTCCCGGCCGCCTCTAGGATCGCGGCGACGTTCTCGAGCGTCTGCGTCGTCTGCTCGGCCACCGACTCGGGGGCCTCGCCGGTGTCGGGGTCCACGCCCGTCTTCCCGGAGACGTGGACCGTGTCGCCGGAGACGATCCCCTGTGAGTACGGGCCGAGCGCCTCGGGTACGTCGTCGGTCGTGATCTCTCGCATGGTCGGAGCGACGACGCGCCGCGGCATCAAAATGCGGGTCGCGGGGGTCGGCCCCGTCTCGATCCTCGCTTCGCCTCAGTCGTCGTCGGCGACCGCGGGCTTCCGGCGGTCGTCGCGCGGCCCCTCCAGGTCCACGTCCGGGAGCATGTCTCGGAGGTAGCGCCCGGTGTGGGACGCCTCCTCGCGGGCGATCGCCTCGGGCGTCCCGCTGGCGACGAGCTCGCCGCCGCCGTCGCCGCCCTCGGGGCCGAGGTCGATCACGTGGTCGGCGTTCTTCACGAGGTCGAGCTCGTGCTCGATGACGACCACGGTGTTGCCGGCGTCGACGAGCCGATGGAGCACGTCGATCAGCTTGCGCTCGTCCTCCTTGTGGAGCCCCGTCGTCGGCTCGTCCAAGAGGTATAGCGTGTCGCCGGTCGCGCGCTTCCCGAGCTCCTCGGCGAGCTTGACGCGCTGCGCCTCGCCGCCCGAGAGCGTGGTGGAGGGCTGGCCGAGTTCCATGTAGCCGAGCCCGACGTCCTTCAGCAGCTTCAGGCGGCGCTCGAGCCCGCGGTGGCTCTCGAAGAACTCGTGGGCCTCCGCGACGCTCATGTCGAGCACGTCGGCGATGGTCTTCCCCTTGTACTCCACGTCGAGCGTCTCGTCGTTGTAGCGCGCGCCGCCGCACTCCTCGCAGGGGACGTACACGTCCGAGAGGAAGTTCATCTCGATCTTGACCGTCCCCTGCCCGCCGCACTCCTCGCAGCGGCCGCCCTTCACGTTGAACGAGAAGCGCCCCTTCTCGTAGCCGCGGCGCTTCGAGAGCTTCGTCTCCGCGAACAGCTCGCGGACGTGGTCGAACACGTCCGTGTACGTCGCGGGGTTCGAGCGCGGCGTCCGGCCGATCGGCGACTGGTCGATGAGCCGCACCGTCTCGACCCCGTCGAGGCCCTCGATCGCGTCGTGCTCGCCGGGGTCGACCGAGGTGTTGTCGTTCATCTCTCGGGCGAGCCCCTTGTAGAGGATGTCGTTGACGAGCGTCGACTTGCCGGAGCCGGAGACGCCCGTCACCGTCGTCAGCGTGCCGAGCGGGATCGGCACGTCGAGGTCCTTCAGGTTGTGCTGGCGGGCGCCCGTCACCACGAGCTCGCCGTCGGCGTCGCGGCGCTCGTCGGGCACCGGGATCGCCTTCCGCCCGGCGAGGTAGTCGGCGGTCACCGACTCCTCGGCGTCGACCACGTCGTCGAAGTCGCCCTGCGCGACGATCTCGCCGCCGCGCTTGCCCGGCCCGGGCCCCATGTCGATGATCTCGTCGGCGCGCCGCATCGTCTCCTCGTCGTGCTCGACGACGAGCAGGGTGTTGCCGAGGTCGCGCAGGCCCTCCAGCGTGTTGAGCAGGCGGTCGTTGTCGCGCTGGTGGAGGCCGATGGAGGGCTCGTCCAAGACGTAAAGCACGCCGACGAGCCCGGAGCCGACCTGCGTCGCGAGCCGGATGCGCTGGCTCTCGCCGCCGGAGAGGGTCGACGCCTCGCGGTCGAGCGTGAGGTACTCTAAGCCGACCTCCTCCATGAAGCCGAGCCGCGCGCGGATCTCCTTTAAGATCTCCTCGGCGATGGTCGTCTCGCGCTCGTTCAGCTCCGATTCCATCCCCTCGAAGTGCTCGCGGGCGTCGGCGATCGACAGCTCGTTCACCTCGGTGATCGACGTGCCGGCGACGAGGACGTGCCGCGACTGCTCCTTGAGGCGCGTCCCCTCGCACTCGGGGCAGGTGGTGACGGCCATGTACTCCTCGATGTGGTCGCGGGCGCGCTCGGAGTCGGTCTCGACGTGGCGGCGCTCCAGGTTCGGGATCACGCCCTCGAAGCGCTCCGTCTTCTCGCGCGTGCCGTTCTTCGTCGTCCACTCGAAGTGGACCATCCGGTCGGTGCCGTAGAGGAACTGTCGCCGGATCTCCTCGTCTAACTCCTCGAAGGGGGTGTCGAGGTCGACGCCGAAGTGGTCCGCGACGTTGTCGAGCTGGCGGGAGTAGTAGGTGCGGTCGTAGCTCCACGGCTCGAACACGTGTTTCAGGGGTTTCGAGGGGTCCTCGACGACGAGGTCCTCGTCGACCTCCTTCGTCGAGCCGATCCCCTCGCACTCGGGGCAGGCGCCGTACGGGCTGTTGAACGAGAACGAGCGCGTCTCGATCGCGGAGAACTGGACGTCGGAGTTGGGGTTGCCGAGCTCCTCGGAGAACTCTAAGACGAGGCGGTCGTCGCCGTCGGCGTCGGCCGCGAGCGACCCCGTCGAGCGCGCGTTCGAGGCGAACGGCACGTCCTCCGGCGGGTCTGGGACGATCAGCTTGAGGACGCCGTCGGCCTCCTCGAGGGCGGTCTCGACGGAGTCCGTGATCCGCGACCGCGCGTCCGGCGACACGCGGACCCGGTCGACGATCACGTCGATCGTGTGGTCGTAGTTCTCGTCGAGGTCGGGGTCGTCGAGGGTGAGGTCGACCGGCTCGCCGTCGACCTCGACGCGGCTGTACCCGTCGCTCACCAGCTCCTCGAACAGGTCCTCGAAGGCGCCCTTCTGGTCGCGGACGACGGGGGCCGCCACCTTCGCGCGGGTGTCTTCCGGGAGGTCGAGGATCTGGTTCACCATGTCCTGGGCGGACTGCTCGCCGACCTCCTCGCCCGTGACGGGGTCGTACTGCGTGCCGATCCGGGCGTACAGCAGCCGGAGGTAGTCGTGGAGCTCGGTGACGGTCCCCACCGTCGACCGGGGGTTGTTCGCGGCGTTCTTCTGGTCGATGGAGATGGCCGGCGAGAGCCCCTCCACGGACTCCACCTGCGGTTTGTCCATCTGTCCGAGGAAGTTGCGCGCGTACGCCGACAGCGACTCGATGTAGCGGCGCTGCCCCTCGGCGTAGACGGTGTCGAACGCCAGCGACGACTTCCCCGACCCGGAGAGCCCGGTGACGACGGTGAACTCCTCCCGCGGGATCCGGACGTCGAGGTCCGCGAGGTTGTGTTCCTCGGCGCCGCGGACCTCGATGTACTCCTTACTCATTTCACTCCTCCGTTGCGGGCGCGCGCGGGAATAGTCGTCGGTCGCGGGGGCCGCGAGGGGCCGTTCCCGCCGTCGGCCGCGTCGAGCGCGGGACTCACTCCCCGATGAACTCCGCTGGCGGCGAGAGGTCCCGCCGGCCCCCGAAGGTGACGAGGAAGAGGACGCCGACCCCCACGCCGTACGCTAACATCAGCGGCACCGTCGCGAGGAACATCGTGATCACGTCCGCGGGGGTGAACACGGCCGCGACGAGCATGATCCCGATCGTCACCTCCCGCCAGCGGGCCCGGAACACGTGGTACGGGACGCCGGCGTTGTTCAACAGGACCATGGCGATGGGGATGTCCGCGAGGAACCCGATCCCGATCGTCGTGTAGATGACGAGCCAGAGGAAGTCGCTCACCTGGTAGGTGATGATCATGTCGGCGAGGCGCGCGTCGGTGACGAGCCACCCGATGAGGCCGGGCGCGATGTACGCGTAGCCGAGCGCGAAGCCGCCGATCATGCCGGCGCCGAGCGCGCCCGCCCACAGGTACACCTGGTAGATCCGGCCGGCGACGAAGCCGCGCTCGCGGAGCGCGGGCCACGCGTAGTAGAGGGCGACGGGGAACGCGGCGAAGATCCCGAGCATCACCGAGAACTTCACCATGAAGATCAGCGCCTCGACCGGGTGGAGGGTGATGATGTTGATCCCGCCCTCGATCTCCGCGGGCACGCGCCGCTCGAGGTCGCCGCGGACGGTGCCGAGGCCGCCGAGGTACAGCCACGTGAACGCGGCCGCCATCACGGCCCCGAAGACGGCGACGATCCGGAACGACCGCGAGCGCAGCGAGTCGAAGATGAACTTGAGGTCCTTGTAGTAGCCGCCGATGTCGTCTTCGGCCTCCTCCTCGTTGCCGTCGGTGAGCTCGGCCAGGAACGTCGAGCTCGCCCGCGAGCCCCGGTTCTGGACGTTTTCGACGAGCCCGCCGTCGCCGGCGTCGCCGTCGTCCGAACCGTCGGCGTCGCCGTCACCGCCTCCGTCACCGTCGTTCTCCGCCGTCGCCTCGTCGAAGCGGTCGAGGATCGCCTGCGCCTTCTCCGGGTCGTCGTCGTCCATCGCGGCCTGTGCCAGCGCGAGCGACTCGTCCTCCTCCATCTCGGCGAACGCGTCCGCGGGGGCCGCCCGGACACCCGCGGCGTCGAGCTCGCCCACGTCGATCGCGGTCGGGTCGCCGTACTGGTAGCCCGCGCTCGTGGTGTCGAGGTCGGTGTACACCGCCCACAGCGTCGCGACGGCGGCGAACGCGAGCGCCCACAGGACGGCGTAGACGCCGAGCGCGGTCGTCGGGTCGACGCCGAGCCCGGCACCGGGTTCGAGGAAGCGTCGGGTGCTGCCCGCGAGCCGCAGGAGGTCGTTGACCGCGGTCCGGCCGCCGTACTCGTAGAAGGCGTACACGAGCCCGCCGCCGAGGACGACCGCGCCCCCGACGACGTTCCAGTGGTCGCGGACCGCGCCGAGCACGTCGATCCGGTCGGAGCTCCGCTTGGCCGTGACGACGAGCTTCGCGAGGTAGAGGCTGAAGCCGTACAGCGCCACCAGCGGGAACGCCCACAGCAACTGGGTGAACGGGTCCGGCGGCGAGAAGACGGCCCCGAAGACGAAGATGGCGACGACCGCGTAGCGCCACTTGTCGCGGAACGTCTCGTACGGGACGATCTCGGCGTACGAGAGCCCGGTGATGATCATCGGCATCTGTCCGGCGAGGCCGAACGACAGCGAGAGGAAGACGATGAACTCCGTCCACATCACGATCCCGTACGTCGGCTGGATGTCGGCCTCGAGGCCGAACTCGGCGAGGAAGCCGAACATCAGCGGGAAGAAGGCGAACACGCCGTAGGAGACGCCCGCCGTGAAGAGGCCGGCCGAGAGCAGCCCGAGGAGCGCGATCTTCCAGCGCGCGATCGGCGACTGCGGCCACATCCCCCGCCGCCGCAGCTCGTCGCGGGTGACGTAGATCAGCGGCGGGATCGCGGTGATCGCGCCCACGATCAGCCCGATCTTCGCCTGGAGGAGGATCACCTCGAACGGCGTCGTCGCGATGATGTCCGCCTCCTCCGCGACCGCCGCGCTCATGTTGGACTCGGTCACCTCCCGGAGCCGGTCCCAGATGTACGTCCGGAGCGCCCAGAACGTCGCGAGGAAGCCGATGAGGAAGACGACGAACACCTTCTGGAGGTCCTTCTGGACCGACCGAAGGAACGCCTTCGCCGTCTCGCGGCCCTCCGCGATCGACTGCTGAGTGTCTTCGTCGAGGGCGCTCGCCATACGGAGGGCGAGGGCCGTCGCCGTTATCAACCTTTTCGACCGCGGGCGCTCACGCGCGCCCCGCCCGCCGGCCGATTCGGCGAGCGGGGTCGAACGGAGCCGCGCGGCGGCGCTATCCGAAAAGGTTGATAACCGCCCGGTCGCGAAGGGAAACTGAATGGACGACTCGGACCGGTCGCGCGACGACGACTCCGCCGCCGCTGACGGGTCGACCGACGAGGGCGAACCCGAGAGCGACGGCGCCGTCGAAGGCGGGTCCGAGACCGACGCGTCCGCCGACGGAGCCCCCGAGCCGGCCGATACGGACTCGGACGCCGACGAGCCGGACGCGGCTGCGGACCCGGATCCGGACCCCGACGAGGGGCTCGAACCGGACGAGGTCGTGGCCGCCGAGGACGCCGCGCGCGCCGAGGCGGTCGGCGACGACGCGGACGGTGAGGATGCGGACGACGACGCGGCCGCCGCCGGCGCAGACGACGCCACGGCCGCGTCGCTGAGATACGACACCGAGACCGCCGGCGACGGCGGCACGCCGGCGACGGCCGCGGAGACGCCGCCCGCGGACGCCGCGACGGCGGTCGACGACGAGCCCTTCGAGGGCGTCGAGGGGCCGGAGACGGACGAGGAAATGCCGCTGGCCGCGCACATCGAGGAGATGATGCGCCGGCTCGCGGTCGTCTTCCTCATCGGCGGGCTCGCTACCCTCGTCGTCGTCACCGAGTCGACGGAGCTGATCAACTACTTCTGGAGCTACCACATCCCCGCGCCGCTGGAGAACCGACCGCGGCTGTACGGCCCCCTCGAACTCCCGCTCACCCAGCTGAAGGTGGCCGGGCTCGCGGGCGTCGTGGTCGGGCTCCCGGCGTTCGTCTACGAGACGTACCGGTTCATGCGCCCGGGGCTCTACCAGACCGAGCGGCGCTACTACCTCGCGGCGGTCCCGACCAGCCTGATCCTCGGCGGGATCGGCATCGCGTTCGCGCACTTCCTCGTGCTGCCCGCGATCTTCTCGTATTTCACCACCTACACCTCCGACGCCGCGACGATCGCCTTCGGGCTCGCGGAGACGTTCAACCTGATCGTCATCATGCTGGCGTTCATGGCGATCGTCTTCCAGATCCCGCTTTTCATCATGCTCGCGATCATGATGAACCTCGTCACGCGGCAGTGGCTGGAGGCGAAGCGGCTGATCTTCTGGGGGTCGTTCCTCGGGATCGCCTTCCTGTTCAGCCCCGACCCGACCGGGATGGCGCCGATCATCGTGACGCTCACCATGATCGCCCTCTTCGAGGGGACGCTGGCGATACTGCGCTGGACCGGAAACTAGGCTCTCCTCCGCGATCGAACGTTCCGTCGATTGCCATGTTCCATGTTGTGTGGCGTCACATGTCGTCAATATTTTATATTCTTGCGAACGCTCACCCAAAGTATGGCGATCAGAAGGAGAGCAAAATTGTGTCCGTTTGATTGGGAATTTGGACCTTCACGCGAGAAAATACGCAGTCACGGCGAGAACGCATTCCGGACGTGATATTCGAGCTCGTTTCGCTGGTGGGACTGAGCCTCGCGGTACTCGCCGCCGTCCTCTTGGCCGTCCAAAACCTCCTGATTCGGGTGGCCACCGACGGCGGTGATGTCGGTGACGCCGTCGTCGTCATGATGGGTGTCAACCTCCTGCTCGTCGTTCCGGTGGCCGTCGTCCGCCACCATCCGGCGTACGGCCTGTCGCCGGTCGCCGTTGGAGCGTTCGCCGCGGCGGGGATCACCGGCCTCGTCCTCGGGCGCCTCTGCCTGTTCGCCGGGATCGAGACGATCGGCGCGAGCCGAACGACGCCGATACTCTCGGCCTCGACGCTGGTCGCCGCGGTCTTGGCCGTGCTGCTGTTCAGCGAATCGCTCACGCCGCCTCACGTCGTCGGGATCGCGCTCATCGTCGCGGGGATCGCCGTTATCTCGTGGGTGACCGCTGCCGACTCCCGGTCGACCGCCTCGCCGCGGAGCGTCGGCGTGTCGCTGCTGTTCCCGATCGCCGCCGCGGCGTTCACCGGTATCGAACCGATCCTCGTCCGGATCGGGCTCGACGCCGGAACGCCGATCCTCGCCGGCCTCGCGGTGATGATGACCACGGCGTTCGCCGGTTACACGGGATACCGTCGGCTTCGCAGAATCCCTTTTCCCACGCTCGTCAGGAACCCGCACGCGCGGTGGTACGTCGGTGCGGGGGTAGCGAGCACGGTCGGACTGCTCGCGTACTTCGGCGCCCTCGCGTCCGCCCCGGTGGTGATCGTGGTCCCGATCACGCACACCGCACCGCTGATCGTTATCGCCCTGTCGGCCCTATTCCTACCTAACCACCTCGAGCGAGTCACCTGGCCGCTGGTTGCCGCCGCGTTCGTCGTGGTCGTGGGTGCGTCGCTCGTCACGCTCTCCGGGTGAGCGTCCGTGCCGAGTTTCGGGCGTCCGCGATCGCGCCGCGACCGATCTCTCGGTCGCGATCGGGGCCCAGCCGACCGCCGTTTTCGTCTCACTCCCCGCCGAGCAGTTCGACCAGCAGCGCGTTCTGCGCGTGCATCCGGTTCTCCGCCTGGTCCCAGACGAGGGCCCGGTCGGATTCGAGCACGTCGTCCGTGATCTCCTCGCCGCGGTGCGCGGGCAGGCAGTGCATCACCTTCGCGCCGGTGTCCGCGAGCAGGTCGGCGTTCACCTGGAACCCGTCGAAGGCGGCGAGCTTCTCGTCGCGCTCGTCCTCCTGCCCCATCGAGATCCACACGTCGGTGTA
>ERZ1034547.33-NODE-33-length-41932-cov-6.539556_pt1 | contig 41932 bp, 45 predicted proteins | sample MGYA00520642_ERZ1034547 | MGnify/ENA primary metagenome ERZ1034547 (study PRJEB33760, sample SAMEA4777713) | hypersaline lake metagenome | biome: hypersaline environment; feature: brines | place: Spain | collected 2012-08 | depth 0 m ... | reverse complement strand
AATGCGGAGGACTTCTAGTCTCAGAAAAAGTTGATGGAGAATCTGTAATGAAATGCCGGGACTGCGGAACAGTTCACGACGTCGACGGCAGCTACAGAGTCACCGAGGAAAAGGAAGAAGATCCAATGGACCGTTTAAACGTCAACGACGACATGGACGATGAATCCACGCGACCAACTACTAACAAAGTGTGTCCAAACTGTTCAGAGGAAAACAACGACGAAAAAGAACATGAGTGGTGGATGGAACAGACAAGAGCATCAGACGAGCCGCCAACGAGATTTTACAAATGCCGTGAATGTGGAAACGTCCACAAGGAATACGACTGAAAACTCCGTCGCGGAAAAATTTTCTGGAGAGGTTTAAACTCCTCTCACAGCTCTAAATATTTTTCTTGAATTACAGTCAGACCGATTTTCTTGCTGAGACAACCAGATATATGGGAAAATTTTCTACTGGTCGTCTACCCTGTCCGCGAACTGTTTGATGGAGCCTCTGAGATCTTTAAGCTCTTCTTCCACGTTTCTCTGTCTTTCCTCGAAAGATTTGCCTTCATCCTCCTGATTCTCTTCCTTGGACTGTTCTCTCTCGACTTCCTTAAGCTCTTTCTTGATTTCCTCGGTTTCCCTGAGTTTTTTCTCGTGCTTCCTCACCTTGGCATCGACGTCGGAGAACTTATCCTCCATCCTTGAAAGCCGTGAATCCAGTTTCTTGCTGCGGATATGAACCTCTTTCACGGTTTCCTGCATCCTCTGCAGTGTTTCGACCAGATCAGATTCCAGGTCTTCCAGATCATCGATTCTGCGTTCGTTGCGTTTCTGGTTCTTGGAGAGCTGTACAAAGAAATCCTTCAGTTCTCTGGTTTCTACTTCTTCGTCTTCCGGACGATTCATCATCTGGGCGAGTTCATCCCTGCCAACCGAGTTCTGGTCAACTGCCTGGACCCTGTTGCCCATATCCTGAACTGCGCTGTCAACCGCGTTGAGGTGTGACTCCAGCTGGTTGAGACGCTGCATTATCGATTCAAGTCCTTCCGCCGCTTTCTCTCCTTCCTTGCCCAGAAGATCCATAAACCAGAATTTTTCGCCCACGTATTTGAAGCTTAATGAAGAGAAGCCACGAAAAGTCCAGAAAATCCAGAGTTCAGGAAGATTCAGAACCTGATTCATTGTTCCTGTGCGACAGTTCCGCCCCCAGCAGGAAAATCATGAAACTTACAGCAGCCGAGATCATCCGGGAGTTAGGATCTAATTCGAGATACGAGGAGAATATTCCTCCAGCTACCAGAAACGCGAAACCTATGATAGTCATCCAGTAACCGATGAAATGTTTCTGGCTGCTATCCATGAAAGAAAATTTTTGTCAAGTTGTTGAAGTAATTTTTCCAGGAAAATTTCATACTAAAATTCAATATTCCGAAAAATCCGGGAGAGGATTTATTCGTCGTGGTGGAACGGGTGAAGGTGTTTGCCGTTTCTCAAAGCCATTTCAGCTCCAAATATGAAAATTGCCAGGCCGATTCCAGCGATGGTCAAAATGTCCTGAACCTCTAGACCTATGAAAGACCCGAACAGGCCGCCAGATACGACTACCGCGAATCCGAGGACAGTCATCCAGTAGCCGATGTCGTGTTTTTGCTGACGTTTCACATATAGGTTTTGGGTTGAGGCCATAAAAATCGCTGTCCAAATTAGGAGTATAGTTAAAACATTTGGAACCTGAGCCTACTTATGCCGGAAAATCAACGTAGAGCTCCAGCAAGGCCGAAAAATATTGAAGAAATCGATCCAAGAGATGATATCCGCGTCCGTGTAATCGGGACTGTTCTCTCACTAGATGAGGACTCGTTCTCACTGGACGACGGGACAGGAACAGTGGAAGTATTCCTCGAAGACGAGAAGATGGAGGACCTGGAAGAGAACCAGCGTGTGAGGGTTTTCGGACGTGTACTTCCGACTCCTGACAGCTTTGAAATCCAGGGCGAGATAGTACAGGATTTCTCCGATGTCGATCCAGAGCTCTACAGTAGGATTAAAAAAGTTGTATCCACTTTCTGATAACAAAGGTGAATAAGTGTTGTTCAAGGCTGAACTCGAAGAAGTAGGACTTATTAAGGATTCCATGAAAACCATTTCAGATCTAATCTCAGAGGGGCTTTTCCAGTTAAAAGAAGATGGAATCCACCTCATCGCAGCAGATCCAGCGATGGTCGGACTTGTCGACTTCCAGCTGGAGAAAGAAGTATTTGAAGACTACGAGCTCGACGAGGAAACCAAAGTCGGACTCAACCTGGAAAACTTTTACTCAATCCTCAGAAGAGCCAATTCCGACGACACAATCACCTTCGAACTTGACGAAGACGAATCCAAGTTCCACATCACGATGGAAGGCATGAGCACACGAAACTTCTCACTTCCAATCCTCAACCTTTCCGAGAACGATATTCCAAGCACTGACCAGCTTGATTTCTCAGTTACAGCAGAACTCGAGGCCTCAGTACTTGAAGGAGCAATTAAAGACGCCATGGTCGTATCGGACTCTGTCACAATCTCCGCGGACGCAGATACAATCAACATCGTATCCGAGGGAGATCAGTCGAACGTCGACTTCCAGATCAGCGGAGACAGCGACGGAGTAATCGACCTGGACGGAGGAGAAGCAAAATCCATGTTCTCGCTGGATTACCTGAGCAAGATGATCGGCGCCAAAAGCCTTTCCGATACAGTAAACCTGAAGCTCGGCGAAGACTTCCCGATGCGACTGGAATTTGTCGTACCGGACAAGGCAGATCTAAGCTTCGTGCTTGCTCCGAGAATTGAAGAGGATTAAATCAGAGGAGGGCTAAACTTGTCCCAACCTTTTCTTTCAATTAATTACGACGGCGAGGAATACCCAAACGCCGAACAGAACAGTTTAATGGGTTACGACCCCAACAGGATTTTTCTCACCGACAGCAACGAAGAAGTGGATATGGCTGAAAACTTCTCGGCCAGCGCAGAAAACATGAGAGAATTCTTCTCCGAACTCGGGAATGTTTCGCTAGTCTTCCGTTACAAGAACGGGAGAGCAGCAAGAGATCTACAGGAAACCCCTGAACACGAGATCGACGAGTTCAGGACTGCTCCGGCCTATAGTTTCGGGCTGGCGGAAGCTGAGCTAGACCCAAACTATGAGTGGATGGAAAAACTTGGAAGCCTAGAGGAAATCGTTTCTCAGTACGGGCTCGACGAGATCAAGTTCGAGAACTCGGGAATTCCTCAGCAGAGGATAGAGGAACTGGAGGAAACTTTACAGGACCAGCCTCTTCACGTCTTACCCGATATCCAGGGTTTAGCAGACCTAAAGTACGACTGGGGATCAGATACCGCAAGGATAGAGGTCTACAGCGACAATTATTTCATCAAGGATGGCTTTGTAAACGGAGATCTCAGAGGAGCACTGATCGATATCCCTCGTAACACGAACTGGAGGAAAGTGAACTACAGGGTCGACAGGGAAGAAATCCTGGAGCTGAAGGAGGATCTTGAACAGGAATTCGAGAACGTGGAGCTGGGGCAACTGGACCAAAAAGTTAAGCCGCCAGAAATCGAAGAGGAAATACAATGACCGAATACGACACAGAATATCCCGAACCCGTCACCGGCGCACTCATACTCAATGAAAATGACGAGATCTTCCTAATGAAATCGCCGAAATGGGAGAACCAGTGGCTTGTACCCGGAGGACACGTCGAAAAAGGAGAAAAAATAGGGGAATGCGTCAAACGGGAAGTCAAAGAGGAAACCGGACTCAAAGTCGAAGAAATAGAGTTCGTGACTGTCTTGGAAGGAATGCCGGAAAAGTTTGAACGTGACACACACTTCATCTTCCTGAACTACTCCTGCAGAGCCGAGAACCAGGAGGTGGAGCTTGATCAAAGGGAGGCTGTCGAAAACGTCTGGATCGATCCCGAAAAAGCGCTGGAATCGGACCTGGATATCAACGACAGCACAGAAGATTTTATAGAGGAATTTCTGGCACAGAAAAAGTAGTTTAGAAGTCTGAAGTATCGAGGCCGATGTAGCCAACGGAATCGTCGTTCTCCGAAGCTCTCTGCTTCCAGTCCTCGAACTCTTCCCTGCCCATATCCTTGAGTGCCATCGTGGCATCCTCAACCAGAGATTCTGCGGTTTCACGTGTCTGCTGGTCGATCATGTTCCAGAGAGGCTCTGCATCCCGGATCAGGTTGTTCTCCTGTCCGGATGCGTGTCTCTGGATCCAGTTCGCGGCTTTCATCGCTTTCTCCGATTCTATGTGCCTAAATGCGCCGAACGGTAGCCAGAAATCAGTGTCGTGATACTGGACGTCTCCCAAATGCTCGACTGTTTCGATTATCTCTCCATCTGTGTGGAGCTGGCTGTTACCCGGCATGTTGTCGTTCAGGTCGCCCATGACGTCGTTGTAGAACTTTCTGCCGGATGCATCTCGGAAGTAGTCGAAGACGACGTAGTCCGCGGTCTCCGCGAACTCCTCGTAGAACTCCTGTACCAGGTTCACGTTGATCCCCGGCCCGCCGCCGACTTCTGCTACTGTGGTGCCGTCTTCCATGCCGTATTCTTCCATCGTGGCGACCATGTTCTCGACTTCCTGTCTCTTTACCTCTCTGCCGCCTAGCTTGGTGTAGCGCGGGAAGACATAGTTCTCCAGTATTTCCTCGACCTCTCCCTCGTAAGGGTTTGCATCGTTATCCATGTGCCCCAGTGTACAGTTCACTCTTAAAAACAGTCAAACACTCCCGGGAATTTTTAGCTCAGGGACTACAAGAACAGGTTATGACCGATATACCGGAAACCGAGGAAGAATGGCGTGAAAGATTGGACCCGGAGGCATTCAAAATTTTAAGGCAGAAAGGCACAGAAACGCCAGGTAGCGGAGATTTCATCGCGAAGGATGATGAGGGCGTCTACCGCTGCAAGGGGTGTGGAGCGAAACTTTTCGACTCGGAGACAAAGTTTGACGACGAAAATTCCATGTGGCCGAGCTTCTACGATGCGATAAAGAAGAACATAGAATTCAAGGAAGATCATAGCCAGGGCATGAACCGGGTTGAAGTTCTCTGCGCCGAGTGCGGTTCGCACCTTGGGCATGTTTTCGAGGAAGGTCCGGAGCCTACAGGGAAGCGCTTCTGCATCAACTCGAAGGCGCTGGATTTCGAGGAAAAAGAAGAGTAAACCTGAACCTGGGTCGGATTTTTAGCTTTTGCTTTAAATTTTTCTTCCATGGGGGAGCGGGAGAAGCCGAAGCAGTGGAAGATACGGCAGTACTACGAGCAGGACGAGCTTGTCGACCGGTTTCTTGAACTCGGCCAGTACCGTGAAGTAGTCCCAACGTACGAGCAGGGTTACGGCAAGCGCCCGGACGCGATAAACTTTCCAGGCGACTTCCAGCAGTTCGTGGAAAACGGAGCAGTAGCCTTCCACGCTTCTGTAGAACACTGGAGAAACCCACTCTTGATCGATTCTGTTTCAGATCTCGACGATCTCCGTGAAGACTGGGATTTAGTCATCGACATCGACTGTGATGACAGTTTTAAACTTGCGAAGGAGACTGCAAAACTTGTGATAGAGGAACTGCATCAGCACGATATTCAAAACGTTTCAGTAAAATTTTCAGGTAACAGAGGCTTTCACATCGGCGTACGAGCAGAGGCATTCCCGGAAAAAGTCGACAGCGAGGAAATAACTTTGATGTATCCTCAGCTCGCTCGTGGAATCGTCGAATACCTGCGAGAAGAACTAAAAGATGAGATGATTCAGAAAGTACGGGAGTATGGTTTCGAGGAGAAAATGAACGATGAAGAAAAACAGGATCCATATCAGGTCTCGGACATAGAGAACGACTGGGGTCAGCGCCACCTCTTCAGGATGCCATACTCCCTCCACGACGGGACCTGGCTTGTCTCGCTGCCGATCAAGGAAGAGGAAATAGACGAATTTGAAAAATCGGATGCGGAAATGGATAAAATAGATTTTGAGACGAATTTTCTCGATAGTTACGAGGAAAACGAAGCCACAAATCTAGTTATACAGGCGATGGATTTTCTGGAAGAGCGCAGAGAAGAGAGACGAGAGGAGCGAATGGAAAACAGCGATAAAGAGTTTGAAGCTCCTGAAGAAGCTATAGCGGAGAAACATTTCCCACCTACTATCAAAAACATACTTGAAGGACTGGAAGACGGCCGGAAACGAGGCCTTTTCATTCTTATCAACTTCTACCTGACAGTCGGCTACTCTATGAACCAGATAGAGACCAAGATCTGGGAATGGAACGAGAGAAACGAGGAACCGCTGCGGGAAGCATACATCAAGTCTCAGCTTCGATGGCATGAAAACCGGGAGGAAATCGTGCCCCCGCCAAACTATGACTCCAACGGATACTACAAAGATATGCAGGTCTATGAAGGTGATTCTCTTGAGGAAAAAGTTTCAAATCCTGTAAGCTATGTCTTCAGAAAAATCAAAAACCGTAGCAGCGACGAAGACGAAGAAGAGGATTTGGTCTGTCCTTACTGCGGGAAAGAATACGAGATGGAGAGCTACTACAAGAAACACGTCCAGGAGTGTTTTGAATGAAAAAACTCGCACTCAATAAAAAACTTGGAAACGGGTTGGTTATACAGAGATGAGCGACGAATCTGATAACGTCCTGACTTTCAGTGAACTGCGCAAGACCCAGAAAAAAGAAAATAGAGAAGAAGAGTTGACAGAACTCGGAGAAAAGTTTCTGCTGAGAGTTTCAAACTACTTCGACAAGAAAAAACAGGCTGAAGGAGAATCCAGAGAATACAAAAACGCAAGAAGAGTACTGGATAAGATTGTATCGCTCAGAGAAGAAAAAATTGTAAAAGAAGCTCGTCTGGCCGTAAAGACCGGGAGCAAATCGCCGGGACTGAATCTTCTGCCCGAGGAACATGAATTATTCCGAGCCCTTAAGCAAAAATTCAAATCACACCGTTCACGTGTAGATGAAACAGTTGATTCAGCTACAACATATGTAGAGGGGAACTCTCCTTCTGAAGAAGTTATGGAGTCTGAGGACGAGAAAATAGCTGATGAAGAAACTCAGGAAGCAGAAACCAAGGTAGAAGATGAGGCTATTGAAGAGGAAAATAGTGAAGACGATGAAAAAATGGAAGAAGAATCAGAAGAAAGCTCCCACGAACCTGAGGACGGCTACAAAATTGTGAAGACTACTTCTGATGTCCCTGAGTTTATGGGTACTGATCTTGAGGCTTACGGACCTTTTGATGAAGGCGAGGAGATCGAGATTCCTGATGACAACGCCGAAATCCTTGTAAACCGTGGAAACGCAGAGCTGATTGAGGAATGAGTATTTCGAAAGTTTTTGCGGTCGGCGGCGGAATAATCCAGGATAACTTAGAAGACCTGGAAGAATTTGTCTCAAGCTTCCCGGAAGACGAGCAGATCGCTATTGTGACCGGAGCAGGAAGCCTGAATAGGTATCAGTCCGCGGTTTCCGGGAACAACGGTGAGAAAGATCTGATCGGAATAAAAGCGACAAGGCTTCATGCCCAGACCGTTCTGACGGAGATGGAAAATGTTTATCCCGAGGTTCCTGAGACTCCTGAAGAGGTTCAGGTAGCAGCGGGTTCGGGGAAAAGCGTAATTATGGGAGGACTTGTGCCAGGATATTCTACGGATGCTGTCGCCGCGACAGTGGCGGAGTTGCTTGATGCAGATCTCTACATCGCTACGACAGTTGACGGAATCTACTCGGAGGATCCCGAAGAAGTTTCTGATGCGGAAAAATTTGAGGAGATTTCCGTGGAAAAATTGCTGGAGATTACAGGCGGCGCGAACGAGCCAGGGGTTTACTCTGTTGTTGATGAAGCTGCGGTGCGGATTGTCGAGCGTTCAGGTATCGAGACCAAAATTTTCCAGGCGGATCTGGAGAATCTTTCGGATCCTGAAAGTGCTGAAGGTACGGAAATCATTCACCGGTAGAGATTTTTCCTGGGCCGGGGTTGTCCTTTTAAAGTTTAGACACTTGATTTTCTGTATGGTTACGATTCCAAAAGAGCAGAGGCGTTACTGCCCTAGCTGTGATGAACACACGGAGCAGACCGTGAAACAAGTGACTAACCAGAGCACCAGTCCTATGAAGAAGAAGTTCAGGAAGCGCCAGAGAAAGATCGATAACGGATACGGCAGCTTCCCGTACGAGAACCCTGCTAACAGGGCGAGAGGAGGATCTAATCCTATCTCCGATAAGAAGGACCTACAGTTCACATGCACCGAATGTGGAAAATCCTGGAAACCAAACAACACGATCCGAGCTGCAAAGTTCGAGATCGAAAGATAAAGTGATAATTTATGGCTAGAAAATTCATCAGGGCAGAATGCGACGAATGCGGCAACCAGCAGGTAATTTTCTCACGTCCTTCACAGGAAGTGCAGTGTCTGGTATGCAGCACAGTTCTGGCGGCTCCAACCGGCGGCAAGGCAGAGCTTAACGCCGAAGTAGTCCAGGAACTTGAAGTCGAATAAAAACTTCCCCTAAATTTTTCTCTAAAATTCTCACACATGTTTTTCTCCAGCAATTTTTTCCTTTATCCAGCGAGTTGTTTTTATTTACATGCCTGAGGAAAATTCTTCTATGAGCCTGTTGAAAGCATTGACGGAAAATGTTTCGGAAAAGTATCCTTTCGGTGTCGATGATTTTTTCCAGCAGGTTCTCGGCAGCATTATCCTGATCTCACCGTTCATCTTTACAGAGGAGGTCTGGAGGATCGCCTCGAACATGAATTCCCTGAATACAGGTATCGTCCTGAGTTTCACCTTTCTGGTCGGCCACGGGGTACTCTATACTGCGAAAAATGATCGTGACTGGGACAGAGAGCGGAAAATTCTTGGTATTACTTTCCGGTATATCTCGTTGATGGGCGTGGCTTTCGGAACAGTTCTCTTCATGATTCTGGTTACAGGCGCGCATCAGACTTTTGACGCAGGTTTACTGCAGATTTTGAACACTGTCAGTGTGATCTCGATTTTCTCCGTGATCGGTGCCGCAGTGACTGACAGCCTGATCTAGAGCCTGGATTGAAGCGGAATTTTTAAAGCTCACTTCCGAGTTCCTTGGTATGCGCTGGTATAAAGAAAAGCCTGAAGAAGGAGATTTTGTAGTTGTAACCCTGACAGACGTGGATAAAAACTCTGCTTACGCAGATCTAGAGGAGTACAAGGATCAGGAGGGACTTATCCATATCTCGGAAGTTTCACGTTCATGGGTTCAGGATATCAGGAAGGAACTTGATGAGGGCGAGAAAACTGTTGCACAGGTAATAGATACTGAAGGAGACAACTTGACACTCTCCATCAAGCGTGTCAACGAGAAGAACAAGAGAGACACGATGCAGCGCTGGAAGAAGGAGCAGAAAGCGGAAAAGTTTATTGAAGAACTGGCTGACAGGCTTGGAAAAGATAAAGAGGATATCTACGAGAATATCGCATTCCCTATGCAGAAAGAATTTGGAAGTTCTTTCCACGGCTTTGAGATTTCCGAGGCCGAGGAAGACCGGCTTCTGGACCTTTTCGACGAGGAGACTGTCGCTGCCATTCAGGATGTCGCAGGAGATAATATTGACTTGAAGCAGGAGAAGCTGGAAGGTACTCTGGAGCTTACATTCCCTCAGGGCGACGGCCTGGAGCATATCAAGGACGCATTGTCGGATATAGAGGAAGGTGTAGAGGTCAAGTATGTTTCGGCGCCGGAGTACTCGATTACTGCATGGGGAAGAACTCAGGAACTGGCCAAGAAGCGTATTGATTCTGCTGTGCGTGATATCAGGGAGAAAATTGATAATCTTGACGGGCAGTTCGAGTTCTCCAGAGCCTGAGGTGTACCGGTCCCGTGATTAAAAAATGCCCGAAGCACAATAACTACACGTTGAAGGACAATTGTGAAGGCGAGGAGACTGTGCCTGCGAGGCCTCCGAAGTTTTCTTTCCCGGACAGGCACGGCAAGTACCGCCGACAGACGAAGAAAGAGGTAGAATGACTAATGGAAACAACTAGAGTTGAGCTGGAGAAAGAATTTGAAGTCGAAAACCCTGTATTCCTGGAAGGACTGGCCGGTATAGGACATATAGGCCGGAACGTCGTCAGCTACATCGCTGAGGACCTTGAAGCCGAACAGGTCGGCGCGGTATACTCACATCACTTCCCACCATTCACAATGGTGCAGGACGACAAAACTGTTGAAACAATCAGAAACCAGATCTACCAGCTCAAGAGAGATGATGGCCGCGATCTAGTGCTCCTGGAAGGAAATGCACAGGCAAATACTCCTCAAGGACATCACGAGGTCGCCGAGAGAATAATGGATTTAATTGAGGACCTTGATGCGTCACAGATCATTACCGTCGGAGGATACGGAACAGGTGACGTAGTAGAGGATCCTGAAGTTTTCGGCGCCAAAACTTCCACTGACGTACAGGAGGAGTACCGTGAACTCGGAATTACTTTTGATCACGACGTTGGACAGATCGTCGGCGTCTCAGGCCTCCTGCTTGGAATGGGAGATGAACGCGGCTACGACGGAGTATGTGTACTCGGAGAGACACCTGGTTTCCTGTTGAGCGATCCTAAATCTACTGAAGAAGTTTTACAGGTAGTAGAGAAACTGATCGACGTGGAAATCGATTACTCGGATCTCGATGAGAAAGTAGAGGAGTCACAGGATGTCCTGAAGAAAGTACAGAATTTGAAGCAAAGTTCGGCCTCTCCGGATCAGGACAGCGGAGGACAGCAAAGCGGAAACACTGATCTAGGGTACATAGGATAAAAGAATTACTGACAAGTGAGATTTTATGACTGAATACACGAGATACGAGAGAGCAAGAATTCTCGGGGCAAGAAGTCTTCAACTGGCTCAGGGTGCACCGTCTTTTGTTGACGTAGAAGGCGCCAAGTCACCGCTGAACATCAGTAAGCGCGAGATGAGTGAAGGAAAGCTTCCAATCACAATAAAATAGAAAGCATTTTTTCCCTATCATATTTTCATATTTTGCCACTCCCCCACGGCAAATCAACTTCAATCCAAACCTCTTTCCCCCCCTAACTCCAGCACACATGTTATACCTCTCTCCTAACAAAAAATAACTCCACTGACAGCTGAAAGACAGCATTTATATACCAGCAGTCTAGATTTCATACTATACATATACAGCAACCAAAACGAACAAGTGAATACAACAGACAATCAATCACATCTCAACTAAAGCTGAAAGGTGACCTATAACTGAAACAGGCAATAAGAAAACACGCCAAACCCAAACACATAATCAGCATACTTCTACTCATCACCCTCCTAGCCTCAGCTACAACAGCACAAAAAGCAGTACTGCCATTCCACCACAGCAGCGACGAAATAGGTTTCTTCGACACAGACTCCTCAGGAAACTACTTTACATATGACGATGGAACTGGAAATATAAACGAAAGAGACTTTGGAGGTGTTATAGATTACCAAAACGATGGGGACCTTGATATATTTTACACAGATCAAGGTGAGGATATTAACGTGCTTGATTCTGAAGACAATAATCAAGAAGTTAGTAGAATAGGAGGTCTCTACAATAATTACAAGTTCAGTGTAGCAGATCTTGACTCAGACAACGATGTGGATATCATCAGGAGAAGGAATAGTTGCCTGAGAATCTGGGATGAAGATCACGGAGACAGAGAAGTAGACTGTAGTGGAAGCGCATATGACAACCAAAATGGGCAAGATGTAGCTGATTACGACGATGACGGCCACCTAGAGTTCCTCGCTGTAGACGGTGATAATGTGTATGTCTGGGACGACATTCACAACGGAGCATCATCAGCAAACAGGGAACGGCTTTATGACCCTGAGAACTACGACGATGGTGGCCAACATCTTTTCGGTAGGAGTGATCAGTATTATCAGGTTCAAGGAAACGGATTGGAGGTAGTGGACGCTGATAGAGACGGAAATAAAGAAGTATATGTCCCAGTGTATGATAATGATCGAAACCACGAGGGGATAGTTAGCTATGAGCCTGCAACCGACGAGGTAAATATAGTAGTACACACAAGAAATAATGATGTGGGTAGTGACCAGAGGGATGGTCTAGTAGGATACGCAGACATGGAAAATGACAATGATTTGGATCTGATATACAGCGATGATAACTACGACAACAATATTGAGTTCTTTGACATGGGTACTAGACAGGTAGACAGGAGTTACGGAGGCGAAAGAATATACAGCCGCGTCCCTAGCGAAGGTGTTTATTACGTGACAGATCCTTTCGGAAACGGTGAACCGCGAGTCTACGGAAATAGTTGTAGTCAATTTAACTCCTACTACCTAAACAACAATAGAAATTACGATATTAATAACCAGAATGTCGAATGTAATGACGCAATGTTTAGGAACGGAGCCCCTACACCTCCACACACTCAAAACATTACATTCCACGATGTAACAGCGAATGATGCAACAATCAAGGTTGAAGCCCGTGATCAAACAAATGATGATCAAATAGAGTCATGTGAGGTAAAGATTTCGGATGGAGATGGTAACTCAAGAACATACACCGATAATAACCCTGACTATAGTTACGGGTCTGCTCAACAGGTTCAGTGTGAGGTAAATGTTGAGAGGAGTGATGTCAACGGCTGGGATATGACCGAAACATTGAATGTTGTAGCAGAACCTGAAGATAAATATTTGAACGGTGCAGGTTATGGAATGGAGAAAGGTTTTTCGTTCCAGTTCGAGGCCATTCCAGAGAAAACAGCTCCACTACCTTTCTATGATAACGACGAAGTTCAGTTCTACGACGACGATACAGGTCAAACTATAAGACCAAGAGATGGAAACGTGTGGGGTGGTCAAAACCAAGATTTCTTCGGAACAGCTGATTTCCAGAATGACGGTAATCTAGATCTTATTTTCATGAACGATCAAGAAGAGATAAGCATATGGAATGCGGAAACCCAAGCAATAGAGGCAACACGTGTAGGGGATCAGTCAAGTTGGGATCAAAACCATCTGATGGAAGTTGCGGATGTTAAAGGAGACGGAAATCTTGATATATTCGGGGCAAGTGGAGATTTCCGAAGATGGTACGATGATGGTAGTAGGGATGGCCGGGATACAGAGGAAAGCAATAATAATGTTAATAATGATCAACAATCAGAAACTGCTGATATTGACAATGACGGTAAGCTTGAAATGGTTTACTCAGATGGATCAGATCGCTTATATCAGATCGATGACATAGCTGACGGAAATAGAGATTCAAGACAGCAAATATTTGATATAGACAGTCTTGACAACAATGAAAACCTTGCAGGTAATCCCAATGACATCAATTATCCAGGCCTGTTTGTTCTTGATGCCGACAGGGACGGTAAAAAGGAGGCTTACATGACAGTAAGCAATGCCGGAGACGGCAATCGATACGCTGTTCTTAGCTATGAGTTCTCGACAGGGAATGCCAAGATAATCTTCGACACCGGATCGCCAGATCTACAACAGGGAATTGCTGGGTTTGGAAACGTAGACGGCGACGACGATCTTGACATGATTGCATGGTCAAATGATTACGGAGAGTACAGATACTATGACTTTGGTAGGGATGACAATTATGTGTTCAGCGATCCAGGAGACTCTGACTACACAGGTTATGTTTCAGACTACAACGGGGACTCCCGTCCCGAAGTGTACTATGCAGACAGTGATGATTACAGGAGGACAAGTGAAAGTGATTCAGATGAAAGACTAAGAGGTGGTATTTATGATAGCCATATGCGGGATTTCAGGGGTAAAGTTCCTAATGCTCCGAACGGAATATCTGTTTCTTTAGATAGTAAAAGTAACAGTGATCACGCCTTTACTTTGACTGGTGTGGCTAGGGATAGAAATGATGATGGAGATATTCAGTACTGTAGTTTTGAGGTAAGTGATGGCCAAGGTAATTCTTATACTTACGGTGATCCTGACCCTGATCTAAGTTATGGTTCTCCTAAGGAGGCTCAGTGTGAGGTAACTGTGAACATGGCTGACAGTGCTGGTTGGAGTTTGTCAGATTCTATGGATGTCAGGTTTAAGCCTGTTGACAAGTATTTGGAAGGTTCAGGTTATGCTATGAAAGAGAACAATGTTGCTTCCTTCCCTAACCATCCTCCTGTTGGAGATAGTATATCCACCAGTGATATTGGTGATAAACACGGGGTTACTGTAGAGGCGTTTGCTACTGACACAGATAATGGGAACAGTGAGATCAGTTCTTGTACCGTTTATACTGATGATGGAGATGGGAACAAAAACAGTATTTCAGGTTCAATTAATATTAATGCTGGAGACAGTGATCAGGCTAGGTGCGAGGCAGATGTTACTGCGAACGATTTCCCTGAAATCGAGGTAAATGAGGATATTACGTTTAAAGCTCAGTTTGCGGATAAACATGGTGCAAAAGGAAACACTTCTACTGTAACAAGTGACATACCTAATCGGCCTCCTAAAATTGAATCTGGCAACACTATAATAGATCAAAGTGGTAAGCATGCGTTCACGGTTTCAGCTCTTGCTTCAGATGCCGAGGGTACGAGTGGTATCAGTTTCTGTGATGTAAGAGTTGATGACGGTGATGGAGCGCCAAAGAGTCTTCCTGGAAGTCTGGATAGAAGTGCCGGTGATAGTAATGAGGCATTGTGTACGAGGACTGTTTCGGCATCCAACCATGACTCATTTGAGAAAAATGAAAGTGTAAATGTAAGAGTAGAGTTCACGGATGATTATGGGGCCAGCACAGTTACAGGACAGTCAACCACATCTTTCCCTGACCGGGTTCCTTCTGTTACTTTGGAGAATCCTGAGGATAATGAGGTTTTGAATGGTAGTTCATTTACTCTTAATGTCAGTATATCTGATCCTGAAGATGATGATTTGAATGTTTCCTTCTTTGACAGTGAGGGTAGTAAGGTTGGTGCTAATCTTGGTGTATCAGGTGAGTTTAGTACTCTGGATTGGAGTAGAGATCTTGGTGATTATCAGTGGTATGCGCGTGTTAATGAGACTGTAAACAGTGCAGGATCTGATTCAACTTTCAATTTCTCTGTCAGAAACGTTACTTTCAGGAATTATAGGGTGAATGATTCTGTAGTTAATCCTTTCCAGGATTATGAGTTTATGGTGGATATTAGAGAGTTCAATGGAAGCGATTATTATGATGTTGTTTCTGGTGATTTCTCCGTTGATTACCGTGGGGATAGCTATGAGTTAAGTCATGTTTCCGGTTCGACGTGGTCGACTACATTGACTTCAACCAGTTCACTTGGAGATAAGTCTCCTCAGTTGAATGTATCAGGTTTCACTGGAGTTAACGATTTGTATGATGACAGAGCGGATGAAGTTGATTACAGAGTTGAGAATATTACTTCGAATGTTTCTTTAAGTGACAGGATTGTTGATCAGGGACAGGAGTTTGATGTTTACGGTAATGCCAGGATTCAGCCGGATGATGTTGATGCATCTGGAAGTGTTGATGTTTTAATTGATGATTCTCCGGCGGGAGGTGGTGTACTTGGGCCAGGTAATTATAATATAAGTGTGATTGCTCCCGATGAGTTAGGTGATCATGTTACAGGTGTTGAATTTGACAACAGTGATGCTGTGAACGGTTTGAATTCTACCGGGTTTGAGGTGAGGAATTTAACTTTTGAGAATTACAGGCTGGATGATTATATTGTTAATCCTGATCAGACTGTTGAATTCAGTGTTGACATATATGAGTTCAACGGCACCGGTAAAGAGGATGTTAATTCGGGAGAGTTTAATATAGCTGTTAATAATACAGGTAACTTCAGTCTTCAGCATAGTTCTGGTTCTACTTGGAGTACTGATATCCCTGCTGATACCGTTTTAGGAAATCGTGTTCACACGGTAAACGTTTCCGGTAATTCAAGTGTAAATGACATCAGAGATTACAGTGAAAAGGAAATCAGTTATGAGGTTAGGAACGTAAGCATTGATCTAAGTATAACAAATAGATCTCTGTTTAGCAATGATGATATACCTGTTACCGGAGGTCTGACTTTGAAGCCTCAAGATGAAGGATTTTCAGATACTATTAACGCTTGGGTAGATATGGGAGACGGATTTGTAAGTCTTGATAGTATGAGTTCTAATAGTATAGGTTCATTCAGTTCTAATTTGAATGGTGTGGTACCTGCAGGGACACATGTTTTAAAGGTGAATACGTCAGATTCTGAGAATATAACCGGCTTTGAGACCCAAACATTTAATGTTTCGCTGAATATTTCCGAGGAAAACTCTACTTTCATTACCACAGGTAGTAAGTATGTTGTACTTGATGACGAAGTATCAGAGACTATTGAGTTTAATGCTTACTTGAATGAGCCTAAGGACTCTAATATAAGGTATGTGAAAGCTGAAGTGACGGATCCTAATGGAGTAGAGTTTATAAGAGAAGCCGACAATGCAATCTCTCTGACAGGAGACAACGCGAATGGAGATTACTGGAATACCCGAATAAATACAGATAATAAGTTCTCAAATGTTTTGGGGCGTTATGATGTAAAGTTTGTAGCTGAAACCAAAAACGGCATAAAGAGTAATATTGTAAATGATGAGTTCTTTATCCAGGAAAAGAGTATTCAGAATACTGTAAGTAATAACAATATTACTTTTAATCAGGTTGCTGAGCTTTCGGGTACAGGATACTTACAGCCAAACAATATTCCTCTTACTGGAGATGTAAATGTAGATATAGCAGGGGCTCTAAACGACAGAGTGTTAGATTTAACAAGCGGTAGTTATTCCAGTAGAATCAGTTCAGAGAAAGCTGGTTCAAATTCAATTAATATTTCTTGGGAGACTCAAGCAGGAGTATTTAACTTTTCAGATCAGGTAAACGTCTTCAATCTGAGTACGACTATTACTGAAGTAAGTACTGACAACGAATCAGGAGTAGTTTTCAAGGACGAAGATGTTTCCTCAGATGTTAATGTATCTGATAGAGTAGTTGCAGATACAGGTAATCCTTACAGCGTGAAAGACATGAATATAAGCTACGATGTACCATATGGCTGGAATGTGCTTACAGACAATTCCGAGGTGGGTATTCTCAGCCCTGGTGAAAGTGCTCAAAATAATCCTAAGTTTGATATAGGTACCGAGGCCTATCCGGGCAAATACAATATCTCGCTGACTACCGATACTAAAGAGAATATTAGCTATTCAGATAAGGAAACTTTAGAGGTTTGGACGAAATCAGGCGCAGATTACTTGAATATAAACAGAGGAGACACCATTTCTAGAACAAGAAGCAGTTTCGTAGTCAAAGCCAATATTACAGATATTTATGGAGGAAGACCTCTTGAAGGCATAAATGCCACGCTAAGAGTGAGTAAGAACGGAGGATCAAGTTATATAACAGTTACGAACAGCTCCGACAGCGATGGTCTTGTAGAATTAGAGTTTAATGTCACCGGCCTTGCTGGAGGAGAACATAATATGTTCTTGAGAGCTAGAGATTCCCCTAATAAGTACATCAATACGAGTGAGGAAATAGGATCAAACAGGATAAGTTTCACCCTCCAAGGTAAGTTGAAAGAAGGAACTCGACTCAACATTGATCCTGTAAGCAGACTCGGAGGATCCGATACTTCAATTGGAGGTACTTTAACAAACTTTGATGGAGTAGACCAAGAAGATGTAACTATGTTTGCAAAAGTAGGAAACAAAGTACTTGGACCTCAAAATACCAGTGGTTTAGGAGGATATTCGTTCAGTTATAACCCTGATGACACTACTGTACCCGGGAATTACACTATAGAACTCAATGCCAGTAAGAATGACTTCGCTGATTTCTACTTTAACAGAAGTGTGGCTGTAAGAGGACGATTGGACATTTCTAACGAGTTTAACAAGAATGTGATTACTCGCGGGAAAGCTGAGTCATTTAATTCGGAAGTAACCAACAGTCTAGATAATGAAGAGAACGGTAACGTTAGCTGGAGTCTAGATTCTAATATATTTGCTTCAGGCGAAGATACTGAAAGCAAGGTTCCTATCTCCGTTGACATCGGAACTTACAGCTTAAGCGCATCCACACACAGAGAGTTCTTTGATGATGATTCTGATAGTACGGAAGTAGATGTTTATGGGCTTGCTGACGTTGAGTTGAAACCTGATGATTTCGACATAAATCCAGGAAACAATATAGAATTCAAAGCAAGTGTAAAGAATCAAAGAAACGAAGGTGTCGCCTCATATCCTGTCAGCTTTTACGTTAACGGTGCAGAGTATCCTAGAATCACCAACGAAACCGGTGTGGCAACATTTTCCTACACACTTCAGAATGGAGACTGGAATATATCAGCAGTGATAGAGGACAACAGTAATCTAATGTATAACGTTTCAAACAGTATTGACTCCACAGAGATTGAATCAGGAAGAGATATATCCTTCAATAAATTTACGTCTTCTGAAAAGAGCATATACCGCCATTTGAAGACGCCTTACAGAACAGTATTTGATGTAAATGTTACTAAAACGACTGACAGCATTGATAGAGAGCCTGTAGGCGGTGCAGAGGTAAATGTGGTTGTTAATGGAACTGATGAGTTAAACTGTACAACCACTTCTAACGGTGACTGTGAAGATCCTCTTGTCTACAATCCTACAGGTAATGTTTCTGTTGGCAACATTTCTGTTGAAGCCAGTACTGAAAGTGGTCTAGCAACTTATGATGAAGCAAACTCTGAGAAAAACCTGATAGTGGAAGGAAAACTTGAGCCTGAGATAATTACGCCGAATAATGGAGATGGATATCCTGTAGGGCAATCATTAGTTCTGAGCTCAATTATACGAACAGTCGCTGGGGAAGATGTAGTGACTCCGGCCAATTGGAAAGTAAATGATAATAAAATAGGCTCTGATACAAATGATACATGGTTCATCCCTAGTGACTTCGAAACTGGCGAGAAGACTATCAATCTAAATACAGATGGAGAATACTTTATTCAAGGATCTGACAGTGTGGATATTATACTACAGTCTTCAGTTTCACCTAAATTGGTAATACCCGAAAATGAGAGTTCTAAAGGATTCTCAGACACCTATTCGACAGAATGTGTGGTGAGTGATGGAAGCAAAAACATAAACAAGTATCCTGTTGTATTCCTAGACAACCGAAGCGGCGATATGGAAGTATTTGACAGCGTGCTGACTCAGCCACAGGATGGAACTTATAAGGCTTCAACAACTTGGAGCCCTCCAGAAAGTTCACAGAGTATAGAAATGGGATGTAGAATTGCCAGTAATCAAACCCTAGGTTACAAAGCTGCTACAAAAAACGACACAAAGATCTATGATCTTACAGACAATAAACCACCAGAAATCCAGAATTTGACTGTGAAACCTGAAATAGCAAACTTCGATTCTACAGTTGATATAACATTTAACGTGACCGACAACAGTGGCATCAAAGACGTAAATATAACGGTTACTAATCCTTCGGGTGGTACTAGCCAAGTTTCAGTAAGAAAGGAAAATGAAAGATACAATGGGACGTTTAATACACCTTCAGATTTGAGCGGAACATATGATGCTAGGGTATCTGCTGTAGACGAATCAGGAAATCAAGGATCTGTAGTAAGAACATTCCAAGTTAACCCTGGAGGAAACCTAGAGATAAGTAAAGAGGAAATAAGAGCTGACAACATCACGGCTAACTCCGGACAAGAATTTGAAATTGAGGCAAACCTTTACATAAATGATAGCTCCGCCCAATCTGTGAATCTGACAGCATCATCAGATGAAGTAAACTTTGAACAGTCTAAGTTCCAGTGCGGTGATTTGACAGGAAATAACTACTGTAATAGATCATTTATCGTAGAGATACCGAAAGGAACCCCTCCAACAGACGGTGTTCCCAAATTCATTAGGTTTACAGGACAGTGGTTTTCAAACTCAGAGAACACCGAAATTTCAAGATTCTCAAGCTTAAGTATTGACGCTAATCCTATACTTGAAGAAAGGACAGGTAATAGAACAGGAGAGAGTAAAAACCAGCTATCACACGGAAGTCAAGAAAATATAACCTTTACTCTTGATTCACGAGGTAATACTCCTATAAGAGGTCTACAAATAACAGAAGAGACAGCTAATATCTCTTCTAATCTTGTCAAAGTTCCTGACAATGATCTGGATAGTGGGGAGATCGGTGATATAGTACTCAGACTTAATGCACCGGAAGTTATATCTCCTGGAGAATATAGTACCAATTTAACAGTAAAATCAACGAATGAGGATACTATTTCCAGATCAATTGAAACCGATGTCCCTAAGGATGTTAGTTATAGCTTGACGGACAGTATTTCTACATCGGGGATTGAAGGTGCCACAGGAAATCTGGTGAATATCCCTGTTGAATCCGATGCTAACGTAGATTTGATACTAGAAAGTTCATTTGAATCGACCGATGGGGAAAAATGTGGAGATAAACTATCATCAGATACTATTAGATTAGACAAGGGCAGTAGTGAAAATATTTCAGTAGAGTATAGCATTCCATCAGGATTTGCTGGAAAGTGTGACGTAAATATGTCAACAAGCCTGGGCTCTCCTGAAAACAGTAATCCTAAGGAGATTCCTATATCAATAAATGTATACAACTATGATGTGAATGCCGAAATCTATAATTCAACCACCAAACCAGGAAATGTGGAAAATATAAGCTTCAATGTAAGTCTAGCAAACACAATACGAACAGAGGGAATTTCATACAAGATATTTGTTGGTGATAGAAAGGCTAAGATAGTAAATGAAGAAATATCAGGTTCCAGCTTCCATGTAAACTACACAGTTCCTAATGAAACAGAAAAAGCCAGATATCACAACGTAACACTTGAGGTTACGGAAGATAAAGTCACACAGGGAGTAACACAAGAGAAGGTATTTGAAGATGTCATAAGAGTTCCAGATCTTCTAGCTCCAGAGTACAATGAATTCAGTATAAATGATGTAGATCCTGGAGATAACGTAACAATAGAAGCAGACGTTTTTGATAATAGTAAGAGAGGAGTAAAGAATGTAACAGCTGTATTAAGAGAGTCAAATAGTTCTAAAACTTACAAATTGACAAAGAATAACAATAAATGGGTTGGAGAGATAACAAATGTCTCAAAAGGAAGCTATGCAGTAGAATTTACTGCTTTTGATTATTCTAATTTAAGCACGAATACGACCAAGTATTTCAGAGCATCAGAAGAAGTAGGTTTGAACGAGAATATTGTTACACCTTCTGGCTCGGCTAAGAAAAATGTCAAAATCAGAGCTACCGACGTTAGAACAGGAAAGGTTAGAGAATCCAGTACCGATGAGTTTGGAGAAATAAATCTAAGTCTTAGGAACGGGGTTTACGATATTGAAGCTGAATTTGATGGACAGAAAGTGAACTTGCAAAACACATCAGTTGAAGAAAATGTATCTCAGTTCATAGTGGATAGACTAAATCCGACTGAAACTTCAGGACTTGCACCCGTAAGTGCGTCATCTAGGATATCTGGTTTGGCTGTAAAAACAAGCCTCAATACCACCTCAGGAACCATAAAGTACAACTATAGCAACTTTGATATCCCTTCCTCGGTATCACTAGAGAATCTAAAGATATCGAAGTGTGATGAACTTAATTATACAAATTTGAACTGTGAATCAGAATTAAAGGTCATAGAACTAAATCAGCTTGATATAAACAAAGCAAAAGAGATAATAACGAAAGATGTTTCAGGTTTCTCAGCTTTTACACTCTACGCTCCTGAGATAGAAGACAATCAAAGTATTGAAGTAGATCCTGTAGATCCTGATGTGAGCGTGAATCCTGATGTAAATGTAGATGGGGGAGCATCAGAGGAAAGTGTAAGGTCGCTCCAAGAGGAAGTCGAGAATACATCAGAACAAGTTTCAAACATTAGTAAGGAACTAGATGGAATTCCAAGTCTAAACCAGTCAGAAAGATCTAAAGCAGACATAGGTACAAGTAAAATACAAGCAAGACTCCAACCAGGTGAAAACACGTTCAGAAGCCTAAGGATAACAAACACCAAGAATGTTAACTCAACCTATGAATTTACTGAGTTAGGTTTTACATCAGAGTACATAGAGGTTGGAAATGCCATTACTATTGAGCCAGGAGGAACGAAATCTGTAAGAGTGAATATATCTGCACCATTGACCAGATTGCCCGGCACCTATACTGGAGAAATAAAGTTTGAGTCAAGTGATGTCGACGGGAGGGTACCTGTCGAGATAGAAGTCACTCCTGCAAGCGATAGATCATTAAGCTTCAGTACCACATCCATATTTGATTACGTTGGCCCTGGAGAAAACGCCACTATAGAAGCTACACTGAGTACGGAAGGATACCGTGGATTAACAAATGTTACAGTAAATATGAGCCTCGTGGACTCTGAAACAGATAAAGAGATATCCAATTTGACAGAATATGTAAGCTTCCGGGAGAGAACAAGAGAAACACTTCAACTACAAATACCAAACGAAACAGATACAGGAAGCTACCTTCTTAGAAGTTCAGCAACTTTCACGAACGGAAACACCTCAGAACTATCAACCAGTTCAACATCAGTAAACATCAATAGACCATTCTGGCAGAGGGAAATTATTGGTACAAGCTATACTTCAATTTTAGCAGGTGTTATAACATTGTTCGTCTTATCGGTTGGTGGATACAGAGCTTACATTTACTACCTCAGAAGAATGCGAGAACGAAGGAGGTATCTTGAGAAAATAGATCTGGATACTATCCCTTCGGATGGTGAGGAACAGGCCTATGTAGGGAAACTTGCAGAATTAGAGAAGGATACGTATATTGACCTTGAACAGATGACAGAACACACTTTGATTGCTGGAGCGACAGGATCCGGAAAGACTGTTACTGGCCAACTAGTGGCTGAGGAAGCTTTGAAACAGGGTAAAAATGTTATTGTCCTCGATCCTACTGCGCAGTGGACAGGATTCCTACGTAAGAACAAAGACGAGGAAATGCTAAGCAAATTAAGCGAGTTTGGCATGAACGTAACAGATGCTCAAAGCTTCGATGGGAATATTAGAGCTGTAGAACCTGGGGATACCATTGATATAAAACCTTATCTAGAAGAAGATGAAGAAGGGAATATAATCATATTTTCACTCCACAAGCTAGATAGTAAAAATATAGATGAATTCATAAGCAATACAATTCAGCAAGTATTCGATGCAAATCTGCCAGAGAGAGATAGTCTAGAAACAGTAATATGCTATGATGAGGCTCATAGGATACTGGATAAATATGGCGGTAGTGGTGAAGGTTCTAAACAGCTCGAAAGAGGAGCCAGAGAATTCAGAAAGTATGGAGTAGGGTTGATGTTGTTGAGTCAGGTTATAAGCGACTTCCCAGGAGAAGTTAGAGCCAACATAGGAACTACGATACAAATGCGTACTGAGTACAAGGAAGACTTGAAACGTATAAAGAGCAAATTTGGCACAGACACTGTAAAGTCTATAGCTAAAGCAGCAGTAGGATCTGGGATGATACAAAACAGCGAGTATAACCACGGGAGACCTTACTTTGCCAATTTCAGACCACTGCTTCATAGCCCACACAGATTGAAAGATGAAGAGCTTGAAAAGTACGAAGAATATAACAGCAGAATTGATGAAATAGAAGACAAAGTCCAAGATATAGAACAGGATGAAACTGACCTCTACTCAATTGAAAATGAGCTAAAGCTAGCGAGGAGAAATCTTAGAAAAGGCAGCTTCAGCCTTGTAGAGACTTATTTGGATGAGATTGAAAATGAACTGGAAAACCTTTAACATGAAGGAATCTAACTATAAGTTGAGAGAACGTGAAACTTCCATTGTTTAACAAAGATAATGATGAAAAAGAATCAGTTTCAGATATTGTATCGGACTCAAAAGAGAATATAGAGGATCTCGATGATAGTAAGGAAGATTGGGATCCTGCAGAAGAACAACAAGATCAATCTGAAGAAGTTAATTCAAGCGATAAAGAAATTGAGGCGAAGATACAAAAGCTGGAAGTGAAATTCGAAGGCCTAAAAGATCAGCAGAAAGATCTTTCTAATCAAAACAGCGAAATCTCTGAAAGGATAGGTAGTATCAGAGAAAATATAAAAGATGTTCAGGAGACTAACCAGAAGGCTATAACAAAATCAGAAAAAGCTCTTACACGAGTTGAAGATCTTGAGCCTGAAAGCATAGAAGAGAAGCTTCAAGAGCGAGATGCAGAGCACGAAGATATTAAAGGAAGAATAAGTGATAGAAAAGAAGAAATTGAAGACCTTAGGAATGAAGTAAGAGGGATAAGAGCAGACTTAGATGAAATAGGATCAGTAGAGGCTTTGAAAGAAATTAGAGAAGAAGCTAAAAATATGTTAATGTCTGCTAGAGAACTCGAAGAAAGGACAAAAACTCAGTCTAACAAAGTACAGGATATATTTGAAGAAATTAATTCTAAATCAGAAAAGATAGATGACATCGATGAACGACAAGAAAATCTTAAAGAAAACTTTAGTGATATACGCAGAAGATTCGACGATCTGCAGGTAAAGTACGAAGGTTTACCATCTGAAGACAAATTTAACAGCACCGTCAACGATTTAGAAGATAAAATTGAAAATTACAGTGAATTGATACCGGCGATAGAAAAAGCATTTGATGATATAAGCAATATTGAGAATCGCAGTATAGTAACCATGGAAGATCTTGAAGAACTAAGAATGAAACTTCTGAATGAAACATCGACTAAGGATGACTTTAACCGAATACAAAATGAAATAAGAATGATGTTGGAAAACCAAGAGAGCTTAAACAAATCTGTTAATGAAGTCAAGGAAAACGTTTCAGGTATATCAAGCCTAGTATATAAATTAATCGAGGAAACAAACAACAGCATCTCAGGATCAAGAAACATACAGAGGGAAATGGGAGAAACATTTGAGCCGAAAGAAGATAATAGAGAGTTCTAGTAATGGTTAAATGAATATAATATGAGAATAGATTCACTAGAATTAAGAGAAGTTATGGACTCCCGAACAAACCCAACTGTTGAAGCCGAAATAAACAGAACTTATGGAAAAGCACCTTCCGGCGCCTCAACAGGAGCAAACGAGGCAAAATGCTTTTCACCAGAAAACCTGGACAGAATCGAGAAAAAAATGCAGAAACTGGAAGGAGAAAACCTTTCACAGGAAGAGTTCGACGAAAAAATAAAAGAAATAGACGGAACTGAAGACTTCTCGGAGATCGGAGCGGTGGGAATCGCGTCCAGCTTCGCATTCAAACAGGCGGACGGATTCGACCACTCGGAAAAATTTCCGCTCCCTTTAAGCAATGTTATCGGAGGAGGAGAACACGGAGGCAACACCGCAATACAGGAATTCCTTGTAATACCTGTCAACGCCGACACATTTCCTGAAGCACTGGAGACTAACGTGAAAATTTACCAGGAGCTTAAGGACAGGTACTCGCAGAAGCTCAGAGGAATGAACGATGAAGGAGCGCTAATTATGAACATGGACGACGAGCAGACTCTTAAAGCTCTGAAAAAAGTGGCCGACAAGCACGAAGCACGGATAGGTCTCGACGTAGCTGCCTCCGAGTTTTACAAAGATGGAGAATACAAACTGGATTCTATGAGAAGGACGCACAGTCCTGAAGAACACCTGGAATTTATCCAGCAGCTTATCGACGTGTTTGAACTTGTGTATGTCGAGGATCCGTTTGATGAAGAGGATTTCAGGATGCACGCCAAACTTAGCTCGAAAAACCCTGATGTTCTGATCTGCGGCGATGACCTTTTCACTACAGACAGGAATAGGTTACAGGAAGGAATCGATCACGGCGCCTGCAACTCTCTGATAGTGAAGCCTAACCAGATTGGAACTGTCTCTGACGCACGCGAAACCGTGGAGCTGGCGAAGTCCGAGGAATACACGCCAGTCATCTCCCACAGGTCAGGTGAGACGTGTGATGCAACGATTTCCGATCTGGCACTGGAATGGGAATGCCCTATAATTAAAGCAGGGATTGCAGATATCAGGATCGCAAAACTTAATCGGTTGATGCGACTCTGGGATCAGATTGAGAACCCTGAAATCAACGGGTTTTAACCACAAAAATAGATTACAGGCCTTGGAGCACATTTTTTGTGCTTTCCAACACATTTATCTCATTCTCTTCATCAACGCCTCAGCCCTCGTAATAAAGCCATAACCAGAGGATTCATGATTTAGTTCTATATCTACGTTCTCGAAATCGATACTAGTCCTGTACCATAGTATTTTATCTACAGAATAATCTGCATCCTCTTCACAGACTTCTTCCAACTCATCTTCGCCAATCCTGATACCGGTTTCCTCGTATACCTCTCTCACAGCTGCATAGAATGGATTATCATCAAATTCCTCAATATGGCCGGCCGGCGGGGCATAGTAGTCTCCAAAATCGGAGTTGCTCTGCGCCAGCATGAGATAAGTTTCAGACCGATTTACATCCTCAAGCAAAACAGCAACTCCTCTTTCCATAATCACCAGTTTACGAGTTAAAGACAAAAATATGAGTTATCATAACCTTCTTCAACTAATGAAGTGACTATTACATTCTCAGTCCAGCATTCTGTCCGGGGTCTTATTTAATATTTGGCTTCCAGCATTTTTCCATGGACGATGAAGAAGAACTACTTGTGGACCGTGAAGAATACCTGAAGAACGGAGTCCATATCGGAACTCAGAGCCAGAACGCTGACATGGAAGACTACATTTTCCACGTCAAGAAAAACGGGCTTGCAATACTTAATCTAAACAAGACGGATGCACACATCCGGGCAGTAGCTGAACTCCTAGCTGACTACGACGAAGAGGAAATTCTCGTGGTTGGGAGGAAGGATGAAGCTTACGAACCAGTAAAGGTTTTCTCGGAGGCAATCGGAACCAAAACTGTCAACGGACGTTTCATGCCCGGGACACTGACGAATCCAAGATCAGATAATTTCACAGAGCCAGAGATCGTAGTTGTAACAGATCCTGAAGAAGACGGTCAGGCAGTCAACGAAGCAGCTGACGTCAACATCCCTGTAGTCGCAATCGCTGACTCGGAGAACAGTCTCGACGATGTTGACTACGTAATCCCTGCAAACAACAAGGGAGAAAAGGCTCTTGGAATGGTTTTCTACCTGCTTGCCGAACAGATCAAGGATCAGAAGGGCGAGAAGCTTGACCTGAAACTTGAGGACTTTGTATCTCAGGCAATCGAGGAGCAGGAAGAAGAAGCCGTAGAGGCTTAAATTTTTCTCTTCCATCATTTTACATGAAATTTCTAATAGTCGTTGGAACAAGCCGTGATGGAAGAAACTCTATCCATCCAGCTCGTGAAGCACAGGAAAAATTCTTTGAAGCCGGTCACGAGGCCGAACTGTTCGACCTGAAAGAAAACGAAATACCGTTCCTTGGTGAACGAAGACACAAAACCGAGAGTCCGCATCCGAACGTGGAGAAATTCGGGCAGAAAGTAGAGGAAGCCGACGGCCTGATTCTTGTGACTCCTGAGTACAACCACTCGTATTCAGGAGAGCTGAAGAACGCACTCGACCACCTATACCCTGAATATGAGGACAAGCCATTCTTCTTCATAACCGTCTCTGCAGGAGGCTTCGGCGGCGTCAGGGCTCAGATGCACCTTGAAAACGTGACACGAGAACTAGGCGGACACCCTGGACCCGGACTGCCTGTTTCAAACGTTTCCAGCATCTTTGAAGATGGAGAACTTGTAGACGAAAATTACGAGGAACGGTTCAGAAGCTTTGTAGACCGTTGTGAGGAGTTCGTGAAGAAACTCTGCTGATGCCGTAATATTTAAACCCGGCTAGACGAATCTTTATTTCATGTTCAACCTCGGTTCCAACGGGAAAAATGATCTTGAAGAAAACATGGAGGAAATCAAAAATCTTATTGAGGACGGAGATTCCGGAGCACAGGACCAGAGTTCGGGACCGGGAGGAAACGGTCCAGGCGGACTGGATACCGGTGATTTCGGAGAATCCAGCCAGAACGATGGATCTGGAAAGAGCTTCCAGGATAAAGTAAGAGAGAGCCATGAACAGGAGATGGCGCAGACCCAGTCTCAATCACCAGGACAGAATTTCCCCGGATCCAGAGGAAACAGCAGCCAAGAGGTTGAAGAGGAAAACTCCAATCTAGGTCAGAGATCTCCTGATAGAGACCAGATAATGAACAACCATAACTCAGGACAGGAATTACAGAATCAAAGCCAGCAAGCAGAGAGTACTGTAGACAAATCTCCTCTTGCGAACAACCAGGAAAATTCAACTGATTATCAGAACGAATCCAGTCAGGATTCCGGAAGTGAAACTTCTCACTCAGAGACCCTTTTCCTTCGTGAGGAAGAGTTCAGAAGCATCCGTGAGAGACTCGAAGAGATGAACTACCTGACACAGGAAATGGAGGACAGTATGAAAAGCATGAAGAAGACTGTAAGGCGTGAAAGAGATGTATCCAAGAACGCGAAAGAATTGGTGAACGCATTCAGCGATAGACGCTCTGGAGTGGAATCCACCATCGAGTCAGGTCAGAAATAAAAAGACCTGAGAACTGTTTTACTTTATGGGGCAAGAGGAGCTTGAATCAGCTGTAGAAAACTTCCGTAAGGAAAACTCACAGGTACGTCTTCTGCAGGTTTTGAAAGATATTCTAATGGATGAGATGCAGGGCTTCTCCACGCGTGACAGCGATGCTAATGAACACAAGTTGAACATGTTGATCCGTGATCTGGAGGAAGACCTGGACAGGATTGAGAACGAGAAGCTTGGCGACTGGGATCCAGCACAGGGCTGAAGTGACTCAGATTTCTATGTTTGCGTCCAGCGCTTTGTATAAAAAAGTTTCATCATATTCTCTAATTACGCCTTGATGATCCAAGGTTTGTGAAAGGTGATAAAAAATAATGGCATACCAGAAGTTTGAACCAAGCGACGATCTTGCAGATCAGACCTACAACGCAATCGAAAAAGCACGAGACACCGGAAAGATTGTAACCGGTACAAACGAAGTAACAAAGTCTATCGAGAGAAACGAGGCCGACCTCGTTGTAATCGCTGGAAATGTTTCTCCAGAGGAAATTGTAATGCATCTTCCAGCCCTCTCAAAGGACAAGGACGTAGACTACACGTTCGTACCTGACAAGGAAGAACTAGGTCTGGCAGCAGGAATCAACGTACAGGCAGCAGCAATATCCGTAACCTCCACAGGCAACGCGGAAGACGACATTGAAGACGTCGCATCAAAAGCAAGAGAACTCCTAGAAGCAGAAGAAGAGGAATAAACCTCTTTCTTCGAAGCAACAAAAATTAAGAGGTCAAAATCATGGTATCAGCAAAAGTGATTGAAGTCATCGGAGACCAAGGCCATAGGACGATCAGGAAGATCCGATGCAGAATCCTGGAAGGAAGTGAGGAAGGAAAAATCCTTGTCAGGAACGCAAGAGGTCCAATCCGAGAAGACGACGTCGTCCACATCAAGGAAACGGAGATGGAAGGGTGATTCCTAAATGGTAGAATGCGCTTACAGCGGCAAAGAGATCAGGCCAACGGAGGGAATTATGTATGTCCGTAACAACGGAGAGAGACTCTATTTCGCTTCCAGTAAAGAGCTGAAGAACTGGAAGAACAACCGGAAGCACAGTTACCCTCAGAAGGACGACTCAGAGTAAAAATTTACCTCTACCCACTCTTATTTTTCTCATTTCATAATTCCTGAAGTATTCTCTAAGAGTACCTAGAGAAGTTCTGTAGTCAATTTCACGAAGTATTTAAAGTTTCGAAAGGTGATTTAGTTCAGTGATGTATTATGCCTCGTCAACCTATTCTATCAGTTCTCGGCCATGTAAATGCAGGTAAAACTAGTTTTCTAGACGCGATCAGAGAGTCAAGGATCACTGAGGGCGAGGCAGGACAGATAACCCAGATGATCGGAGCCACGGAAGTACCGTTTGAAACACTGGAGGAGGTCTGTGGAAACCTGCTCAAATCACTTGGTACCGAAATCACGATTCCCGGAATAATGTTCATTGATACCCCGGGACACGCTGCATTTTCCTCTCTGAGGAAGCGTGGTGGATCAATTAGCGATATCGCCGTCCTGGTGGTCGATGTCGAGGAAGGAATCCAGCCACAGACCGAGGAAGCAATCAATATACTCAAGGACTCTAACACCCCGTTCATCGTCGCGTTAAACAAGATCGACAAGATGAGTGGTTGGCGGGACGGAAAGGAACTTTTCTCCAAAGCTATTCAGAAACAGCAGGACTACGTACAGCAGGAAGTAGACCAGCGAATCTATGAAATCATGGGAGAGCTGAACGATTACGATATAATTTCAGACCGGTTTGATCGAATCGACGATTTCCAGAAAAAAGTCGCTATCGTACCTATGAGTGCAAAGACAGGACTAGGAATTCCTGAACTTTTGATGGTCGTGGCAGGACTAAGCCAGAACTACCTGGGTGACGAACTGGAGATTGAAGAGGGAATAGGAAAAGGAACAGTGCTCGAAGTCTCAAAGGAGAAAGGAATGGGAACTACGATCGACATAATTCTATACGATGGAGTCATAGGAAAAGACGATATACTGGTGTACGGGACTTCAGAAGGTGTAAAAGAAACGGAAATCCGGGCGCTGCTTGAGCCTAAACCTTTAACGGAGATCCGGACAGATAAGCATTACTCTGAAGTAGAGCAGATTACGCCCGCTGCAGGAGTAAAAATCTCTGCTAAAGATCTTGAAGGCGTAATATCAGGATCTCCAATCCGGGCGTGTTCTGAGGACGAGCTGGAGGAAGCCAGAAAGGAAGTCAGAGACGAACTGGAGTCTGCAGACTATGAAACCTATTCACATGGTATCACAGTCAAGGCTGATTCCCTTGGTTCTCTAGAGGCTCTAATGAGGGAGCTGGAGGACCAGGAGATCATGGTACAGAAAGCGGAAGTCGGGCCAGTAAGCAAAAGCGACGTCGTACAGGCCTCAAATGAGGAGTCAGAGAACCGTGCAATATTCGCCTTCAACGTAGGCACGACAGACCAGGCCGAGGAGCTACTGGAAAACGAAGACGTTGAATTATTCCAGAGCAAGGTAATCTATGAGATAATCGAAGGCTACACAGAATGGAAGGAAAAACTCAAGGAAGAAGAGAGACAGGCAAAACTGAATAACGTTACAAGACCTGCAAAAATCCGCATAATGCCTGACCACGTCTTCAGATCATCTAACCCTGCTGTCGCAGGCACAGAAGTAGTCGAAGGAGTTATGACTCCTGGCTCCAACCTGATGACTCCTGACGGAGAAAGAATTGGAAATGTAAAAAGTATTCAGGAGCAGAACGAGTCGATCGATCAGGCTCCAAAAGGCTCAGAAATCGCGACATCCATCTCAGGAACAACAATCGGCAGAAACATAGAAGAAGGCGACATACTACTTACAGACATTACTTCAGAAGACTACAAAATTCTGAAGGAACTCGAAGATCTCCTAAGCGAAGGCGAAAAGAAACTGCTTGAAGATATCGTCGAGATCAAGGATTCACAGAACCCGCACTGGAAGCTAGGCTAGACCTCCTCTCTGCTGGACTTCTCCTGTAACTTCTTCCTCCAGTTCGCCAAGGATCTGGAGGACTGCTTTTCTCTTGCCGGACTTGTCCATCAACGCTATCGATACATCGTCGTGGCTGACCTCTACATCCTCTTCATCTGCAATCTCAGAGTATAGGTTCGCGTACTGGACCAGATGCTCTGTCAGTACCTGATTTCCATGGTCTCCGAGTTCTTTTTCGAAGTCTCTGAAGTCCTGAGATCTTTTCTGGAAGAAAGTTCCCCTGAGGCTTGACGTACTGCTCCGCGAGAAGCGACGAGATTCCGAAACCGGTCCTGAGGTACTCGTTAGCTGTATCCTTCTCGAACTTGTTCCCAGGTTCGGTTTCCAGAGGATAGAAATCGATGCCGAACTCCTCTTCCAGCTGTTTCCCCACCTCATCAGAATGTTCAAAAAGTTCTCCTGCGATGGAATCGACCGCCGAGTAGACTTGGAGAAAATAATCGACCGTACTCATAGACCTGGAATCGGAGACAAATCTTACATCTCTTACCCCCGAACCGGCAGTTACAAGACTTTTCCCCGACAGATATATTTCATGGGATACGGCAAACTCGCGAAAGGAATCAGCCAGGAAGAGGTGAAGAAGCGGCTGGAGGAAGTAATGCCCAAGCAGGAGAGAAAGAAAAACTTCCAGGGCGTCTCCCCACCCAGCGTCTTCATAGGATCGCATAATTATCCCAAGGTCAACACAGGAGTCCTCTCACCCCAGCACCATGGCGACTCGCAGCTCATGGACTCACCGGGCGACTGGTACAAAGAGGATTACAGCATAGAGAAAGTAGCATCGCTGAGAACCTCTTTGGTCAACTCCAAGCAACGCCTCAAGGTAAAGGAGACCGATAATTTCCTCGAGAACACGAGAGAGGTCGCTATGGCCCGGAAACCAGTAAATATCGAGGTTTCACTTGACAAAAAGCCTGGGGCCAGCCTGAGTGGCGGAAGAGCCGCACCTGTAAGCGCTTCAGGTGATATAGAAAAATTCAACCTGAACGAGAACCCGAAAGTGCAGAGAAAAGTCGAGAAAGCCTTCTATGATACAGATCTCAAGGCCGAAAACGCGGTAAAGGAGCTACACGGGAAAGGCATCAACAACTACAAGATCCAGCAGTCTCTTTCGACAGGTATGCTGGGCGAGGAGGAAAACCGGGAACTGGTTCCGACGCGGTGGAGCATCACGGCGACGGACGACATGATCTCCAAGCAGATGCGCAGAAACGTGAAAACCAACCCGGAGATCAACCAGATCGAGTACTACAGAAACGAGTACGTCGGGAATATCTTCCACGTATTCCTCATCCCTGGTCGCTGGGAGTACGAGTTACTGGAGATGAAGCGCTCGGGATCCGTCTGGAACGCAGCGCAGAACGCATACATCGCGCAGAACTACGAGCCGTTTTCCGGGAGGACAAGTTACGCGGACCAGACCGCGGGAGCTTTCTACGCCACGAGACTTGGAATCATGGAAAATCTGACTCAGAGAGGAAGACAGGCGAAGGCGCTTGTGTTACGTGACGTGACGCCCGAGTACTGGGCTCCTCTCGGCGTCTGGGTGATACGGGAAACCGTGAGAAACGCGTTCAGGGACGGAAACGCGGAGGAGCTTGAAAGCTTTGAAGACCTGAAGTTCAAGGTGTCGAGAAATTTCCGGTTCCTGTACAACCGGATAAGGCAGGAGAGCAAGATGCTTGGCTCTCGCCAGCAGAGCCTGACAGATTTCTAGCCTTAATCAGTTTTTAGAGCAGTAATTTTCAGGCTGTAAGATCGTGATACACCAGTACGATAAAGTAGTAGATGTAGACTCTGAAAGGTACTGAAATGTAGAGGATGACGACAAACCATGCAATAAGACCTAGTAAAACAGGCAAAAGAACCAGTACCTCGGAAATCATCGCGAAGAGGACTGCAAATATTATTATAGGTATTACCATGATTACTGTGGCAATTATAACAACTATAGCTGCTGAAATACCTACTACAATACCTATAAAGAATTTTACAATGAGATAAACTGTTACTTGCTTCCACTCGCTTTTCAGCGTAGGCCAGAACGATCTCCATGCCTGAATCAGCGATTTATCCTCTTCCATCATTTTCAATAATATGAAGTCATGCGTTAGACTTGCGAAGATCCCCATGACGAAAATTACAGGTAATGAAATCAGAAGAGCAACGACAAGTAGAGCATTGGACGCCATTACTGCTGCAACTGCTGCAGCTAGAATTCCAAGAACTGCTATTGCGTAGATCAACTGGAAGCCGAAATATCTCATCCCCTTCCAGAAGTGTCTTGAGAAGTTTTCTCTTATCTTCACATCTTTGTCGATCAGTGACTGGTAGAATATGAATTCAAATATGCTTGAGAGAAGAATCAGCGGTATGCCTATAACCAGCATTACAAGAGCTAGAACGATTATCACGGTGCTTGAAACACCTAGTCCTGTCATCAGTGAGGAAAAATTCGGATCAGTTTGTAGTGTATTGACAGGTGTTGAAGATTCCGGTATGTTCATTGAATCTATGCCATCACCGAATCCCTGGTAATCATCGTACTGGTTGTACTGTCCTGGCTGGGATGAAAGACTGTTGCCCATGTTAGGCATGTTGAAACCGGATCCTGTCAGTAAAACTATCAGCGCTAGTTTTGACCAGGTCCCGAGATCGAAAGGTAGCAGAAGATCCTTTGTTTCACCCAGGGCTTCTTCAATCTCCTCTAGCGCATACCAGGTCATAGAATATCCTTTATGCCCCTAGATTTATGAGGTTTTCTGGGGTTCCGGGAGGCTTTTTTATCTCTTCACAGCACCGGTTATCTCATGGAGCTTTTCCCTTTTGAAGAGATCAGAGACAAGCAATCAGACCTTATGGAGGCCATTCAGGAAACAGTAGATGAAAAGAACAGTATAGTTGCACACGCCCCTACAGGACTTGGAAAAACGGCTGCATCAGTGACTCCTGCGATTACGGAAGCTCTTGAAGAAGATAAAACTGTTTTCTTCCTGACGCCGAGACACAGCCAGCACGAAATCGCGCTCGAGACTGTCAAGAAGATCAACAAGCGTCACGGGAAAAATATCGTCTCAGTGGATCTGATAGGGAAAAGCCATCTATGTGAGGCAGAACCCGGCATGCGTGGCGGCGACGGCCCTGACTGCCCACGCTACGAAGACACGTACACCGATGCCCACGAGCTGACGAAACAGGCCAAATCCATGATGGAAAGAGTCAAGAACCAGAATCTTTCAGCGGAAGAAGTGAAGGAAAAATGTCAGAAAGTCTGTCCGTACGAAATTTTAACTCACATGACCAGTGAAGCCGACATTGTTATTGCAGACTACTTTCACGTCTTCCATCCAAAAGTCCGTGAAGTAATTTTCGAGAAAGCCGGCGTCGAACTCAATGACTCGATCCTGATAGTCGACGAGGCACATAATTTACCGTCAAGAACCCGTTCGCTTTTCACAGCCAGCCTCTCAATACCGAAACTTGATCACGCGATGACAGAATGCGAAACATTCGGATACTACAATGAGGGAGAGAAACTTGAAAGACTGAAATCCATACTCAACAGGTTAGCCGCCGACAAACTCGGCATGGGCGAGCACGAAGTAGAGATAGAGAAGAAAGACCTGAAAGAACCAATCGAGAACTTCCAGGAGATCGGAGACCTTATAGTCGAGCTGGAAAACGTCGCGGAAGAAGTCCAGGAAGAACAGGAAACCAGCCACTGCGCCTCAGTCGCAGAATTCCTGGACAGCTGGACAGGAGAAGATCGTGGATTCATCAGATTCCTGAAAAGAGCCAGGACAGGCAGCAACGAGAGAATCATCAAGGTAAAATACTCCTGCCTCGACCCTCAGATCTCAACCAAGACACCACTCAACAAATCTCACGCCAGTATACTCATGTCAGGCACACTGACACCACAGGAGATGTACGCCGACCTACTGGGCATCCGGGACGCTCGGAAAGAAACTTTTGACTCGCCTTTCCCCGAGGAAAACGAGCTCAATCTTGTCGTGCCTACTCTGACTTCAAAGTACTCGGAAAGGGACGATGACATGCTGCAGAAATACGCATGGTACCTGAAACAGAGCTTTGAAGCAGTTGACGGCAACTGCGGCGTATTCTTCCCCAGTTACCAGATGATGAACGAGATAAGACAGCACCTTAGAGGTCGAACAGACCGGAAAATCTTTACAGAGGAACGTAGCATGGACAAAGAGGAAAAACAGGACATGCTAGATAAATTCTCCTCGACGAAAGATGAAGGAAATTCTGTACTTCTCGGCGTCGCAGCCGGAAGCTTCGGCGAAGGTGTCGACTACCCTGGAGAAATTCTGAAAGCAGTTTTCATCGCAGGCATCCCGCTTAAAAGACCGGATATTGAAACCAAAGGCCTGATAGACTTTCTTGACGAAAAATTCGGGCGGGGATGGGACTACGGCTACAGCTACCCTGCGATGAACCAGGCGATACAGGCAGCCGGACGCTGCATCCGTTCATCTGAAGATCGCGGTGTAATAGTTTACATGGACGAGAGATACGACTGGAGTAACTACAGGAAAGTTTTTCCTTCCAGCATGAGTTTGAAGACCAGTCGTGCACCGTGGAAGGAGATAGAAGGGTTTTTTGATTAAGGCTCCCAGTCCTCGATATCCAGTATGTAGTCTCCGTGGCTGAGAAGTATTTCAGATGTATTATGGGCTTCTGCTATTTGAACGGGAAGGTCTTCTATGTTTTCTTGCTGCGGAGAAGTGTCCACAGATATCCCTATAGCTCTGTCTCCATCAAAAGTTCCGAGTTCTACAGACATCATGAAGCTTAACTCCCCGTATTCGACATCGTAGGATCTCAGCTCTTCGGTGTCATCTGTGAGAAGCTGTTCCTCCCTGTCAACATTATAGGAGTCAAACTCTTCCGAGAGGATTTCCTCGCTATCTTCATACTCCAGTCCTTCTATCTCCGGGAAAACCTCTTCCTCGAGGTACTGGAGCGGTGAAGTTTCTTTCATGGAGTAGATACCGCTGTTTAACGATTTAAGACTGTCGAAAATTTTTCAGCTTTGAGTTTCTCTAAGGGGGAAAGCGTAGACGTGGTCGTAACCCTTGGACTGGTGAAGCCTTGGATCAAGCACATCCTCCAGGGAATCGTTGAGAGCGTACCACCTGTCTTCGAACTCTTCATCAGGTTCCTCGACTTCAGGCGATAGATAAAGTGTTCTAGTCCCCTGCTTCTCGGGATCAAAGTCATCCATTCCACTGTAGGCGTCGGCTATAATAGCCAGGTTGAGTTCTCCGTCTTCGCCCAGCGCCCTGTCGATATCGAAGGGCTTGTCAACGACGTCCAGCGAGAACTCCAGATCTTCATGGTAAGTGTCGCTTTCTACCCTGAACTCCGATGAGTTCAAGGCGTCTGCTCCGGCCGCAGGACCTGCGAATGCCTGTACGGCTGGGCCATCGTACCTGACGGCGATCTGCTCGCCGTAGGTCTCTGCGTGGCGTTCAGCAACCTCCGGAGCAACCTCTGAATCGAAGCCGCTCAAAAGTTCGGTCCTGATAGCCTCCTCGACAAAATCCCTACTCATGTTGTGATAATAGAATAGTAAAATTTATAGATGCAGAGTTTAAAGATTCTAGGAACAAATCTGAGATATGAAGAAAGTTATGGCACAGGGAACCTTTGACGTGCTCCATCCCGGACACGTTCACTATCTGAAAAAATCCCGGGAACTTGGCGACGAACTAGTGGTCGTGGTGGCACGTGATTCAAGAGTCTCGGAAAAGAAGGACACTTACTTCAACGAAGACGAGAGAAGAGAGATGCTTGAAAGCCTAGAAGTTGTCGACCGCGCCATTTTGGGAGTCGAAGGAGATATCTACGAGACCGTGGAAAAGATCGATCCAGATGTAATCACTCTCGGACATGATCAACATCACGTTCCTGAAGACGTGAAGGAACTGGCGGAGACAGCTACAGGACACGAAGTTGAAGTAGAGCAAATCTCAGAGCATGGAGATTACTCTTCCTCTGATATCAAATCAAGCCAGGAGTAGAATTTACCTTCAACAGAGAATGAGTTTTTCAATTATTATATGAAGCTTCTAAAGCAAGCCTGTCAAAAACTTGTCTATGGAAGACACAGACCTGCTGAAATATTTTCTTCTTTCCGCAGGTTCTTTACTTGTAGCACTCAGTTTTACGATAGTCGGGAAATACGCCTTCACAAGTGAAATAACCTACGTTTTGATCGGATACAGCATCTTCGTCATAGGCTAAAAATCCTGCTGGTACGGAGTCTACCAGGATAGCAGGATGGAGGAAATGGTCGAAATACTGGGAGACAGCTGGGAGGAAGGAGTGAAACACCTGAAAGAAGAACCATTAAACTATTTTATGATCGGAGCAGGTGTCTACAGCGCATCCTACGAAACATTACTCTTCGACAGGTAGTAAAAAATCCTTCTATAACACAGGCGTCATAGATGGAGTAACAAGTATTGGAGGATACATTATCGCACATAACGAGTCAACGAGGTGCCAATATGAATAGAATAGAGTCCAGTCCCAGATTCGCAGTCTCTATAATTCTTATGGCATCGTTTCTCTCGATGACTGCATTTTTCGCGTACAGAGGTGAGACATACCTGCTTTTCGGGAGCTCGTTGCTCTGCTGGCTTAGCTACCTTGGTGCACACAAATCTGCCGAGGGAAAGCTTATCGACGGAAAGGAAGTTGTCAAAGACTCGGATGAGGATATGACTCCTCGGAACAGCGTCGAGTACGTCGGCAGCGTGCTGGGCTCCAATATCCTTATCGGAGGCATAGGTTTCGGCGCTCTGGGACTCCGGAGAGGAAGCATGATACTTCTCTTCAAAGGTTCAATATTCTTCATACTGGGCTACATACTGGCTCATCTCAGCACCACCGGCAAACCGCTGTAAAAATTTCTTGAACAACTAAAAAACTCCAGCGCCAACCCAGAGTATGGAGCTAGAGGAACTTGAGAAATTCTTCAAAGATGTCAACAGCCTGAAACACTCGGAACGGCAGGGCTGGAAGGATATAGGCGTACAGGGAACACGAGACACGATCGGTTCACACAGTTTCGGCGCAGCACTTCTCGGCTGGAGCCTCTCAGAGGAAGAAAAACTGGACTCAGATAGAGTCATGAAGATGCTCCTGATGCACGACCTGATAATGAGCTACGTCGATGACTACACTCCAGAAGACGAAGAATTTGAATCGAAAAGTGAGAAAGAAGAGAAGATGGCAGAAAAACTTTTCTCCGACGTACCAGAGAATATTCGCGGAGAATTCAGAGACCTATTCCGGGAATTCCAGGATGAAGAAACTCCCGAGTCCGAAATCGCTCATGAAGCAGACAAGCTGGATACACTGCTCCAAGCCCGAAAATATTCGGAAGAACTCGGTGAAGACCATCTCGCAGAGTTCCTGGACTCCTACAAGGAGTACTTCAAAACAGGTTCAGGGAGAGAAGTTTTCCAGCAACTGAAAGAGGCTGACTTGGATACTTCTTAAGAATTGTATACAAAAGTGAAATTTAGAGCCCCATAGCATAGCGGTCAAGTGCACCAGCCTTTGGAGCTGGCGACCCCGGTTCGAATCCGGGTGGGGCTAAAATCAATTTGAACTCGGTAGTATTTGCTTCGGTTTCCCCGACGTTATGAACATTTGGACGTGTACGGGTAGAATAAAAATCAATGTTCTTGGCGTGACTCGCTCAGCTTGATCACTACATCCGAATCTTTGCGCGGATCCGCGAAGACCTGTATCTCGGCCATCATAGGTTCTGGTAGCTCCTCAGGGAAATGTTCTCTACCTGTCAAAACGTAACCTGTTAGAAGATCTCCATCCGGCAGATCAATTTCAAAACTTCCGATTCCCTCGACAATCCTGCGGTGCTCGCCCTGCCTGAACTCAGTTGAAAGATACTCATCAACGTACTCTGCTAATCCAGTGTCCCCTTCGGAATCCAGGACCTCGTAACTGCCGTCCTCTGAATATAGACGGGTTTCAGCTTCACCTGTTCTACCCTCCAGCAAACCCAGGACCTCTGAAAACCTGTCAGACCCGGAAATCATGTACTCTGGCATCTGAAGTGGACCGGGCTGAACCTCCGAAACCCTGTCGTAGAAAATTTTCACCAGTTCTCAGGTGACGGCAGCATCACGATCTCGGGATCATAGGATTCCGACATAGCAGAGAATTAGTTTTTCAAATATTTTACAGCTTTGCATAGCCGTCAAGGTGAAAAAGACCAGCGACTAACACAGTAATCATGGGAGACGAAATACGTGCATCGCACATTCTAGTCGACAATGAGGAACATGCCAACCAGATCAAACTCGACCTCGACAGGACCGACAAAGACTTTGCAGAACTCGCTAAAGAAAAAAGTGAAGGACCTTCCGGCGACAACGGCGGCGACTTGGGATTTTTCGGACGCGGGAAAATGGTGCCGGAATTCGAAAAAGTCGCATTCGACCTTGAAGTCGGAGAAGTATCAGATCCTGTCGAAACAGAGTTCGGATGGCATCTGATTAAGAAAACCGACGAGAAGTGACGGTTTTCCAGTCAATGAGAAAATCAGTTTCCTGAAGACAAAAAAAGCAAGGGAAAAATCTTTGACAGGTAGAAAATGTCCTGAATGCGGGAGTGAAGACCTGGAAAAAGTTACAGGAATTTTCTATCTGTTGGGTAGAGCTCCTGCCAGATGGAAATGCGAAAACTGTGGATTCAAGGGATTGGTCAAAAAAAAAAAAACTGATGGAAAATAACAGGGTTTTTTCTTTCCTGTTAAGGTTTTTCTCCGGGAGTTCCAAGACCCTGTTTACACCTTTATAAGATTTAACCGAGACACGATTTACACGAGTTACCATGTCAGAGACACGTGAAGTTGTAAGGATTGCAAGGACAGGTATCGACGGAAACAAACCTGTTGGAAAAGCATTGACCGGACTGAAAGGCGTAGGAGAGATGTACGCAAATGCAGTCGCCGAGTCGATGGAATACAAGAACCAGATAATCGGAAATCTATCGGACGAAGAAATAGATGAGATAGAGGAAGCTATAAAGAATCCTGACCAGCTTGACGTTCCTGCATGGTTGAGAAACAGGCGTAAAGACCGTGAAACAGGAGAAGACCTCCACCTAATTGAAGACGATCTCGACCTGAAGAAGGAGTTCGATATCAGAAGACTCAAGGAGATCGACTCGTATAAGGGCTGGAGACACGACATCGGCCTGCCGGTTCGTGGACAGAAGACACAGTCCTCGTTCAGAAGTGGAGCAAAGATCGGAGTTTCGCGTGCAAGAATTCAGGAAGAAGCCTCCGAAGGTGGAGGAGACGAGGAATAGAGGTGCTACAATAAATGGTAAAGAAACTGAAGAAGCAGTACGAGACACCGTCCGAAGCATGGGACGATGACAGGATCGAGGAAGAAAAAGAATTAATCGAAGAATTCGGGCTCAGAAACAAGAAGGAAGTTTACAGAGCCGAAAGCGAACTAAGAGGTCTCAGAGGACAGGCAAGAAAAGCTATTGCAGCAGAGAGCGACGAACAGAGAAAGCCACTGCTTGAAAGGGCTCACAGCCTTGGACTAATCAAGTCCGACGGAACAATCGACGATGTACTATCACTGAGCACAAGAGACTTCCTAGAAAGAAGAATCCAGACTGCAGTCGAACGAAAAGGATACGCAGACACAGCAAAGGAAGCAAGACAGCTTGTCGTACACGGACACATCTACCTGAACGGCGAAGAAGTCAATGTACCAGGCTACCTGCTTACACAGGAAGAAGAAAAAGAACTGGAACTAAGGATGCCGGAGCCAAAAGAGGATGAGGAAGAAGCTTCTGAAGAGGTAGAAGAAAATCAGGAAGATACTGAAGAAGCTGAGTCTGAAGAAGAATCAGCTGAAGACGAAGAAGGTGAAGAATAATGCGAGATTCAAAGAATTTCTGTATTAAAAGAAGCGAGGTGCTTCGATAATGGTAAAGAAAGGAATTGTACACATCTACTCAAGCTTCAACAACACTATCGTACACATAACAGATTCAACCGGAGCTGAAACAGTTTCAAGGATCACTTCCGGTATGACAACCGACAAAGG
>ERZ1034547.32-NODE-32-length-42780-cov-6.368426_pt1 | contig 42780 bp, 43 predicted proteins | sample MGYA00520642_ERZ1034547 | MGnify/ENA primary metagenome ERZ1034547 (study PRJEB33760, sample SAMEA4777713) | hypersaline lake metagenome | biome: hypersaline environment; feature: brines | place: Spain | collected 2012-08 | depth 0 m ... | reverse complement strand
TGGCTAAAGATGAAGTACAACTCGGCAATATGGATGACGATGATTATGAAGTGATCCCGCTTGGACCTATAAGAAAACTTGAGAGAAGAGTAGAGGATCTGCAGGAGCAGCAGGAACAGGCCGAGCAAGCTGGTGGAGGAGGATCCGCTAACGAGGAACTTGTCAGAGATATTCTGGATATCATGAAGTCGAACCAGAAGATTGTCAACGATATGACCGAGTCCACTCACGAGCTCAGGAACTCTGTAGAGGATCTTACGAACAAGATGGATTCTGTTATTGATAATATGAACCAGTTCATGGATCTCCTGAATCAGGCATCCGAGATGGATATGGAGGGTGAGGTCGCAGGTGATATTGAGACTCGTGTCGCTGATGCTATCGGTGACAAGATGGATGAAATGGTTGGCGAGGTAAAGAATTCCAATGAGCAGATTGCTGATCATCTTGAAGACTTGAATACACAGATGAGGAAGAATTATTACTCAAATAGTTCTGGCGGTGTTGCAAATCAGCAGCCACGTCAGCAGGCTTCAGGTCAGCAGCAGGATCAGTCTCGGCAGAGAAGTTCGGGCTCCCGTAGACAGCAGAATCAGGGCGGCGGGCTGAATATGGGGAATGATAATTCCAGTAGAATGGAAAATTTGAAGGATAGGTTCAAGTCGATGGAGAATAATGAATAGGAAAGGTATTACGCCTGTAATCGCAACTTCTCTTCTTATACTGATTGCTATTTCTGCTGTTACTGGTGCAGCTATCTTTCTCAGGGATACGACTGGAGATTTGACAGATTCTGTGAACGACCAGTTGTCTGATGATCAGAGAAGGGAAGGATCTGAGATAAGCATCAATTATGGTTACAATAATTCCAACGGTAATATTTCTGTTATCGTAAAGAATTCTGGTGAGTACACTCTTGCGGTGGAGGAAAGTAATCAGAAGAAATGGAGTCTTTACAATGATGGACGGCCTCAGGACTTTAACTACAGTGATTACTCGAATCCATCAAACGTCTTCTTGGATCCTGGTGAGACAGTTACAATTGAAACCGGTATCCGGTATCCTGTTTCAGGACCTAAAACTATGAGTATTCAGGGGCCTTTCGGGGTTTCCGCGACATTAATTTGTACAAGTGAAGGCGGCAGTCAGAGCTGCTAGCAAACTCGTCCAACTTATTTAAATACGGGTAGCAAACTATGAGATACGGGATGATCAATGAAACTAGGTAATACAAGGAAGGGTATAACACCAGTAATCGCAATTGTTCTCTTACTGATGGTGACGGTAGGAGCTGTAGGAGTTGTTTACACTCAGTTCCAGAGTCTTGTAGGGGATCCAACTGAGCAGATTGACCAGCAGCAGAGGAATCAGAATACTAATATCAGGATCCTCAGAGGAGGAACGAATGCAAGCGGTATTAATACAGGAGGGTCACATAACGTAGCAAACTACGGTGTCACATACCTGGAGATACAAAACACAGGTTCTGTGGCCAGAAACACTTCATCCTTCCTAATGCAGACGAGCTCAGCTCAAAATGTAGTGGGAGCTAGTGGTGAGCCGTGCACACAACCTGGCAACAGTACGATCATAAATCCCGATGAGACCATCAAATGTTTCACAGGTATTACTTTCCCCCAGGCGACGAACCAAGTGGATTTCACACTACAGCTCCAGGGTTCAGGAAAGTCGTGGACTTACATCTGTAGGCCAGAGACGCAGGGCTCACAGCTCTGCTAATAATTCCTATTTCATCTCCTCCTTTTCTTCTAACATATCTCTTCTTCTCAACCTGTAATGGTTTTATATTCTCTTATATTCAAAATATTAACATGGGTTTCTTCAGAAAAGGCCAGGTTGGAGCTATAACGGTAGTTTTGTTGACTGGTCTCACTATCGGAGTGGCCTCTGTTGTCTATGTCTGGGGAGAACCTATTCTGAATAAAAGAGAGTCTGCTTCAAATCTTGATTCGGTTGAGAGAAAGGTTCTTGAACTCAGAGGCGAAATGATGAGAGTTAGCCGTTCTGAAGGGGCTTCTTCAACTGTTGATATGAGCGTTGATAATGACGATTATTCGTTCCAGTTGATTCAGTTGAATGAGAGCTCTGATTATATGGAGGTCGTTGTGGAGGCTAGTGAGTCTCCTTATCCTGATGGAGAATGGACTATGCTGAAGGGTGATAATTTCCAGAATCTTTCGATAACAGGTGGAGATTATGCTATACAGGGAGAGGACAAGGGTTCTGTCTTACTGGTTAAACCTCAGTCATCGGTTATAATTTACAGGATTGAGTTCAGGAATCTTTATTCGGGTGACGGTGATGGCCCTGAATTGAGTAAGGTCGATGTCCAGTCTTCAGGTTCTTCGGTGGCGAGTGGAGGTACTGATATATTCCTCAGGAATACCGGCAATGAAGTCGACAGAGGCTCTGACGGTCTGACTATTTCCACGGGTGAAACCTTAAACAGAAGAAGAACTATTTTAGAAGTAGATTTGAGGTGAGTTTCATCTCTATGGCGAGTAGGAAAGGCCAGTACATGGCGATTGAAGCCGTACTTTCTATAGGTTTGAGTCTTGTAGTTGCTGTAGCCGCGATAGGAGTATTCGGAACTTACAGGGACTCTGTCATGGATACTGTGGCTGATAGAGAGGTTTCGGTAATCAAATCTCAGGTAATTACAGCAGCTTATAACTTGAGGAATACTGGTGATGGAAGCTCGATAACAGTTAATCTTCCTGACTCCGGCCCTGATTACCAGTATTCTATGGGTGGCGGAAAATTCGTTATTTCTGCTGACGGTAATAATTATGAACTGGATTTGAATGGTTTTTCATGGGTGAATGAGTTTAGAGGCTCTGCGGAAGGATCGACTGTTAAAATCGTGAAACTTGAGGACGATGTCGTTTTGAGGTCGGGTTAAATGTCTCTACAATTGAATAACCTTGTCACCAAGCTACGGAAGATGAAGCATCCGGAGGAGTTTGAAGACGAGGATGAACAAGATGAAGATATGGGAGAAGGTATCGATCTTCCGACTCCAGGAGATTTTACACAGGATATTGTAGAGGAAGCTAAGGATGATGAAAGCCTGACTGATGTTGACGTTGCGTATCCTTTAGTGCCTCCTGACCCTAATGAAGGAGAAATTGTCTATGCCTGGGCCCATATTACGTGGGATGAGGATGCAGGAGAATTGATATACAAAATTATAGAACCTGAGTTAACTCAGAGAGCCGAGCAGGCATATGAACGTATAATAGAGATCATGGAGAGGAGTTTCGACATAAATTTCGATGAACTGGAATCTGATAAGGCCAAGGACTATCTAGAGGATAAGATAGATCTGATTGTTGACAAGTACAATATCGATGTGCCTGAAGATCAGAGAGAGGTAATCAGGTACTATACTAAAAGAGATTTTGCTGGTCTCGGTAAATTACAGCCCCTCATGAACGATACTGAGGTCGAGGATATATCTCTTGACGGACTTGAAATCCCTGTTTATGCATACCACAGAAATCCTCGGTTTGGATCTGTTAAAACCAATCTTACATGGACTGACCCTGATGAACTTGACAGTTTCGTCATGAAACTGGCTCAGAGATGTGGAAAATCAATTTCGGTTTCCAGCCCACTCCTGGATGGGTCTCTGCCTGACGGTTCTCGTGTTCAGGCCACGTTAGCAACAGATATTGCCCGTAAAGGATCAAATTTCACAATCCGACGGTTCACGGAGGATCCATTGACACCTATTCACATGATGGATTATGAAACGGAAAATGCGAGAATGCTTGCCTATCTATGGATGCTGGTTGAGCATGAGAAATCTATACTTGTATCTGGTACTACGGGAGCAGGAAAGACGTCGCAGCTGAATTCTCTATCTCTATTTATACGACCGGACAAAAAGATTGTCTCTATCGAGGATACGCCGGAACTCAGGTTGCCTCACGACCACTGGGTCCCAGAAGTTTCCAGGTCTGGATTTGGTTCATCTGCTGAAGGCAGTGGAGAGGTTACGATGGACAACCTGTTGAAGGAGTCTCTCCGTCAGAGACCGGAGTACATTATTGTTGGAGAGGTTCGTGGAGAGGAGGCTTACATTCTGTTCCAGCAGATGGCTACAGGACACACAGGACTCTCGACTATCCACGCCGACTCGCTTGACATGCTTATGGACAGGTTAACGACAGACCCTATCAATCTATCTCCATCTCTTATCGAAACCCTGGACATGATCATGCTTATTGCCCGCATCCGGCGCGGGGGAACGTATATCAGGAGAATCATGGGTCTCTATGAGATCCGAGGTTACGATAAGAGAAAGGGAATTGATGCCAACCAGGTTTTCGGATGGGATCCACAGGACGACGAGTACGTCGTCAAAAATAAATCGCTTATACTTAAGGATATTGCTGATCAATCCGGTATGGACTACGAGGACATCAAGAAAGAGCTCAGGAATCGCCAGCATGTCTTGAACTGGATGCAGGAGGAACAGATTAAACATTACAGGAAAGTTGGGGATATAATCTCCCGTTACTACTCCGATTCTGAATCTGTGCTCGAAAGAGTAGGCCAAACATTTAACTCTGAGCAGCCCGAAAATGTCGATAATGAAGCTTGAGGGCTTTACGCTTGAGGACTACTCGGATTTCTGTTATGATCAGGTAGGAGGACTTGCTCTAAGCGTAGTGCCTTACGTAGAAGGCTTCAACATGACTCTTAATAAGGCAAACATAGATGTGTCGTTGCCTGAATTCGTTGCAATGGCCATATTCTCTACGATTATGACGTGGCTCACGGTCTTCTCAATGTTCGGCATAATATTCTTCATAAATTCGGGTATTGCAGGGCTCGTAACTGCCTTCATGTTTGCCCTTATAGTATCTATTATAGCTGCTGCAATGTTCTATATATGGCCAATTCTTACAGTCTCAAATAGAGCATCAGTTATCAGGGATATGCTCCCATTTGCAACTATGTATCTTTCAACACTTGCAGGAACCGGTTCATCGGTTTCAGAGATTTTCTCGCAGCTGTCTGAGGTCGACGAATATGATGAAGTGGCGGAGGAAGCAAAGAAAATCTCACGTGACATTGAGACACTTGGTATGGATGTAAGTGAAGCACTAGACAGGGGTGCGGAGCGTACACCGAGTGAAGATTTCGAAGAGCTTTTAAGAGGGCTTGAACACGTTATAACGACTGGAGGTTCTGTTAGAGAATTCCTACAGCAGCGTTCTGCAAAACTGATGGATGACTACGAAAGAAGGATAGAGCAGTTTGCAGATCAGCTAGGTTTACTTGTTGAAATGTATATTACGATTGTAATTGTTGGTTCGATAATTTTTACGGCGATGAGTGCCGTCATGAGCTCATTTACTGGTTTTGAGCCAACTTTAATTGTAACTATACAGGTATTGCTGATTTTCTTCGGCCTACCGCTTATATCAGCGATGTTCATAATATTCATCAGAGGTATGGCGCCTGGGGGTATCATGTAATGGATCTAGACTTCTTCAAGGAAGAAGAGTACCAAGCAGGATACGCTCTCGAAGATAAGGTGGTTCTCGGCTCTGTAGGTATAGCGGTTTTTATGGCGCTTATAGGCGTAGTTCTTTACATCTCCGTTTCAGAGAGGATAGGCGGTATAATGCTTATTCTTGCACTGATGAGTGCAATCCTACCATATGGTCTGTATTCATTCCTCAAGAACAGGGCTGTAAAAAAGATGGAGTCTCAGTTCCCTGATTTTCTGAGTGATTTAGCTGAATCAAAAAGAGGAGGGATGACACTCCTCAAAGCGTTTGAATCCGCAAAAGAAAATGATTACGGCCAGTTAAATCCTCAGATAGAGAAAATTCACAACGAACTGAGCTGGGGGATCCCATTCCCGGAGGTAATGGAGAGGTTTTCAAGAAGAATGAAAGACTCTCCGGTAATCCAGGAATCAATTTCAATTATAATCCAGAGCTTCAAGAGCGGAGGAAATATTACAGGAACAATTGAATCAGTAGCTGATGACTCCGCACGCCTGAGAAGAGTGCTTCAGGAGAAAGATGCAAAGCTTCAACAGCAACTGTTTATAATGTACGTCATCTTCTTCCTGTTCATAGGAATCACCATAGGAATTTACACAATGCTTGCACAGCTTTTGGGCCTCGGTACAACCGAAGACGGAGCCATCTCAGGTATAAGCCAGGTAATAGGAGGTGACGGCGGTGGAGGCGGCGGAAGCGGACCCACGAACTTCTGTAATGGACAGATTGTGGCTGCCCAACCATTCTGCACATCATCAAAGATATTCGGATTTGTTCCTGCAAATATAACCAGCGGTCAGGTTTCTCTTACAAGCGAATACGCAGTAAATCATGCCTATGGAAGAATGGCGTACTATAAGTCTCTTCTTTTTTCCATGCTTATGGTTCAAGGTATTTTAACTGCTCTAGTCGCAGGACAGATAAAAGAAGGCTCTCCAAGCGCTGGAATAAAACATGCTATAATAATGCTGCCGATAGCATTTTTTGCCTACGTTTCTTACGTAGGAACTGCGGGGATATAAGGTATGAAAAATAGAGAGGGACAGATAACAATTGAATTCATCTTGTCCACGTTGTTTTTTATCATAATGCTTGGAGCGCTTATCTTTATCGTGGTGGATTATGTTCCAGAGATTGAAGATCTGAATAGAAGAGCACAGGTCAATATGGAGACCAGAAGAGTTACCTCCATGCTCTTGACTTCTCCTGGACTGAATTCGACAGGAAGTACTAACTGGGAGGCGAGTCCTAATGCTGTAGAGTCTATAGGCTTTGCATCAAGCTATCACGTGGTTGAAAAATCAAAACTGGATGCCATAAGTACAAGAAGCGCTTCGAAATTTAATTACAGCCAGTTTCAGGATATTACTGGTGCGCAGAACCAGTACAGGATGAGTTTCACTGTTCTACCGATTATAGATACTTCAGATGACTATTTGAGAAGTGAACCTCCTGAAGACCCCAATATTACAGAGCCAGTTAATCCTGAGTTTCTTTCAGCCGGGAATACTGTGAATTATGGAAACATCTTGATGGGAGGAAACACATACAATTTACTTGTGACGTCTCATGATGGGAGTTATGACACGTTTTACAAGAATCAGGATGCTGTCGATGGCTGGAACTTTACGGATTCTCCAAGGTTCGGAGCAGGAGATTCGGTGAGGATGGGGGGCAGAAATTTCACTGTGGACTCCTTCCAGAATAGAGGAGATAAATCCGGTACTTTAATTGTCCTTTCAAGAGATCTCAAGACATTTGGCTCCTCGCTTGTAGTGGATTCCACTATTGTAAGATTGAATCGTTACGCGGCGCTGCAGCAGCCAGGAGCCAATTTACAGCCTTTGAGAATAGAGGTGTTCGCATGGCGCAAATGAAAAGTAAAGGCGCAGGTTATTCGATCGAAGCAGTTTTATCAGCTGTCATACTTTTTACGTTTGCTTTTGGTGCTGTGCAGGTACCTGAGCAGAAGGACTGGTCGTCTTTCCAGGATGAAATAGCTGCAAGAGATCTCAGTTTCACACTGAAGAAGACTGGAGATATAAATAATATTCTCAGGAACTCCAATCCTGAAGCTATAACTTCTGCTGCTTCAGCTGTTTCAGGAGAAAACATGAGAATTTCTGGCACGGTCGAAAATCTCCCGTTGAACGAGCTTAACCTTGGATTCCATACAATGCCAGGGGAAATTCACAGAAATTTTTCAGAACCGGTGGAGCCAGGAGATCCTTGCAACGGTGATCTAGCGGAGATAAGTTCTAATTCAGAGCATCCTGTGCTCAAAACAAATGCTTCACAGTTCCTTGAGAACAGGCATGGTGTCAGACTCTACTTCGGAGATACTGATGCTAGGATACCAGGAGGCTACAATGGACAGGTAGATTACGATGCTTTGTGGGTTGACAACGGTACTAGATGCGTGTTCTCTCCTTCAGAAGGACCTTACCTTACTGACGAGATTTTTATGTGGGGTAACACCACCGATAGTGATGAAGAAACTTATTATGAGTTCAAGGTGTTCAACGAGTCCCGGAACTCCTTTACAGTGTACAAAGCTGACCAGGCAGCGCAGTTCAAGAGAGAACTGAGTAAGCCTGTGAATGGTATTGAAACAGATACTACGGTAGACACTTTCAACTTTTCATCATCTGAGAGAACAAGCTTCAATGTCGTTATATTCCAGAAAAACGATTCTCTCGCCAGAATTGACACTTATGAGAGCCGCTTCAGGAACCTGTTGACAAACAGTTCTGTTCTTTTCCTGATGAATCTCTCACAGAATGATGTCAACAGGGATTTTATGAAGGATATAGGTTTTTCTTGGATGGATGCAGACTATACTGTGAATCCTTCCAGTTATGAGGCCACTTTCTCGGATTACTCCACTTCTGATGAAGTCAGAAGCTATTTCCAGGGTCTAGGCGGCTCAGTAGAGGATTTGACTCTTTCGCCTGGAGGAAAAGTAATTTCAAGCCAGGGATCGACTAGGACATCGAGGAATGATATCCTGTACGCGAGAAACACTGCTTATCAGGTGAGTGATCTGGATGGTGTGCGTGACGGAGGAGAAGTGTTTATAGGAAGCGGCTGTACAGAGACTAGAGCAGACTACAGTTTCCCAGGTCCTGATCACAGGGTTGAGATAGTGGATCTGGGATCCTCAACCCCCACGTCCTGTGGGAACAGGAGGGCTGTGAGAGTTGAGACAGCGACAGGGTGGAAAGGACCTTACCTTGAAAACGAGATTTTAACCGTGAATAACAGGACTTATATACCAGAGATAATTGATGAAGATGAGGCAACACTCAGATTTGCTGGAAGCGGCAAGGTGGAGCTGATAAACCACAGAAAAGTCCTTGAAGGAATGGAGGGCCGTAGAGCCGCCAGGGCAGGATTTCAAACCAATTACAGTGAGTCAGATGTGAAAATGCTTTCAGCAGTAATTTACTGGCTCAGGGGAGATCAGGTGCAGTTCCAGACAGCAGGAAGCGAACAATCAACCCTTATAACTCCGGTAATAGGGGGTATAAAGGAAAAGGTCTTCCTGCCATACAAGGCAGAGTTGAGGTGGTCAAACTGAAGGGACAGATGATGCTTATAACAGCAGTCATAATCAGCCTGATAATGCTTTCAACAGGTTCGGCTGTATCAGAACTAGGGAATAGGGAGTATCATTACAGGGACGAAGCGTACCTCACAGAAACGCTGATCGATGAATCGGAAAAAATAGATACAAGATTCAGAACAGACAGGGAAAACTACCAGAAGATGATAGGGTTCCTAGACGATTACACCACTGAGACTGAGTTCTGGGAAAGACAATCATGCTTCAACGTAACGCTTCAGAACACTCAGACAAACCTGAACCTCAACTGCATACCCTAGAACTGAGACACGAACTCGGCCTCATCCTCAGTAAACTCCAGTTCCTCAGCAAGCTTGTCATCTTCCTCCATCAAACGGGAGATAAACGGAAGAGTCTTCGTTGCATCTCTGCCGGAGATATGCAGCTTCTCCCCGATCTTCGAAGTCATAGAATCCATCTTCTGCCGTGAACCTCTAGACGAGCCCATCTGTCTGATCTTCGAAGGATACTGGTACTTCGTGTAACCCTGGTACTTTTCATCTTTCGAAAGCGCCACACCGACCGTCGAGAACTTGTACAGGTACTTCAGAAGCTTCCAGTTCTGCCGTCGCCGAATCCTGCCGTTGAACAGGTCGGCCTTCGAGATCCAGTCATAAGCCTCCGAAACATCTCGAGACTTCTCGTACTCCCGGGGAATATTTTCCCTGACCCACTGTAGAAACGTGTCAGGATCCTCATCCAAGCCGTTAGTCGCATCCTCAGCAGTAGACGCAGTAGTTGTCTTGAAGACAATCTTCAACGCCTGGAAGATATCCTGCTCCGAGTCTCGGCCACCAATAGTACCTAAATCATCTACAGTAAGCTTATCCTTCCCGAGCGCAACGGCCTCAAGGTCGTTTATCGCTGAACGCATCTGACCGCCGGCCTGGCGTGCAATACGCTTAGTAACACCGTCTTCGTACTCGATACCTTCATTTTCCAGAATTTCACGGAGATGAGCTGCAATAGAATTTGTGTGAACAGAATCCAACTTGATTAGCTTGGATTTATTCCTCAAAGTTCTGATATTGCTGTCGTAGGCATCATTTGCAGTCATAACTACAGGGAATCGGCTCTCATCTACTATTGTCGATAGTTCCGAAGTTCCTCCGCGGTCGCTTCTTCCCATGCCGTCAACCTCGTCTACAAGTATCAGTTTCTGTCCTCCAAAGAAAGAAGCCTGCCGAGTCGCCTCCTTCAGCTCCTCCTTCAACTTTCCCTTGGTCCTTACGTCCGAGGCATTCGTCTCCACCAGTTCGTAGCCCAGATCGTTCGCCAGGGCCTCGACCATCGAAGTCTTTCCTGTTCCTGCCTGTCCATGAAGAAGCACAGGTCCGTCGCCCTGCTCCCAGTTCTCGGCCCATTCCTTCAGCTCTTCCTTCTGACTGGAAGCACCACGGTACTCAGAAAGGGACTTGGGACGGTATTTTTGTACCCACACAAACTTTCACGCAAAGTTTGATCATGCGGGAGCTGCACTTCGGCAGCTCTCGGCAGCTCTCAGGTTTTGAATTCTCATTTTAATCCTTCATTATTCGTCGAGTTCTGCGATTTTTGCCAGTAGAGCTTCTATCTGTATATCCGGTGATCCTCCTTCTGAGATCCTGAACTCGAACTCTCCGAGGTTGTCGATGATCTCAAGTTTTCCTTTTTCTGAAATGTCCAGGTCGTAGATCTCTCTGTGGATCGCGTCGATGACGTCCTGTCCGTCGAGCCCTCTTTCGATCATCAGGTTGGAAAGTTCGTCTCTTGCGTCCATGAAGCGTTCGCTGAGCGCCAGGTTGAGGATTTTGTTGATTTCTTCTGGCCTCAGAGAAGCTGCGACGCCGTATATATCTTCTTCGTCGATCTTGTCCTTCTGGATAGCCGCTGTCTGTAAAATATTTGTTACTCTTCGCAGGTCTCCGCTTGATACACGCATGATTGCGTCGATTGCGTCTTCCGAGATCTGGAAACCTTCTTTTTCCCCAAGACGCTGGATGTATTCCTTGACTTTGTCTTCCTCCAGTCTGTTGAACCTGAAGACGGCGCAACGGGACTGGATTGGATCTATAATCTTTGATGAGTAGTTGCATGACATGATGAACCGGCAGTTGTCCGAGAACTGCTCCATCGTTCTTCTGAGTGCCTGTTGAGCGTCCTGTGTCAGCGAGTCGGCCTCGTCAAGGAAGATTATCTTGTAATCTGCGTCTATAGGTTTTGTCCGTGCGAAGTCCTTGATTTTTTCCCTTACGACGTCGATACCTCTTTCGTCGGAGGCGTTGGTTTCCATGAAGTTCTGTTTCCATTTTTTACCGTACAGATCTTTCGCGAGGGCGATCGCGCTGGTTGTTTTTCCTGTTCCTGCTGGCCCGGCGTAGAGCATGTGTGGAATAGACTCGTTGTCCACGAAAGCCTTCAGCCTATCGATTATCTCGTCCTGCCCGACAACTTCATTTAGTGTGTCAGGTCTGTATTTTTCTGTCCATACGTCTATCATAGAATTTTCTTTACCTCTCAACCTGTAACTGCTTGATGAAGCTTTTATTCTTTCTCAGTTCAAAACTTCTGCATGGAAATAGGTGTAACCGGTACTCCGGGAACCGGCAAATCCACGGTCTCCAGTCATCTAGACGGAAAAATAGTTGATATCCGTGATTATCTGGAGGAAAAATCTCTTGGTGAGGTAAACGAAAATGGCGAGATAGAAGTAGATATAGAGGAATTGATGAAAAACGCACCTGAAGAACCGGTTGACAATAATTTAATTCTCGAAGGGCATATGGCGCACTTTCTGGATCTGGATTACTGTATTGTACTGCGTTGCCGCCCCGATGTTTTGAGAGAACGTCTGGAGGAACGTGATTATTCAGATGAAAAAATACGGGAGAACGTTGAGTCGGAAGCGATGGATGTAATTCTTTCACAGACAGTTCAGAGTCAGAAAAAAGTTTTCGAAGTCGATACTACTGAAAAAAGTGTGGAAGAGGTTGTTGAGGAGATCAGATCGGCGATAGAGAATAAAGAGGTAAAATATGGTGTTGTTGACTGGACTGAGTTTCTCTGAAAACTGAGAGGTCTGCCGTGTTTCAGGCTTTTTCCTGGATCCAGTTTTTCAGATCTTCTTTGTTCATGAATCCCTCGTTTTTTGCTACAATATCTCCGTCTTTTATGATCACTAGCGTGGGTAGTGCCTGTACGCCGTATTTTGTGGCTAGACTGGAGTGTTCTTCCATGTTGACTTTTCCGAAGTTGACTTCTTCGATTTCTTCAGAGGCTTCCTCGTAGATCGGCTCCATCTTCTGGCATGGTCCGCACCATGAAGCCCAGAAATCGATTACCCATGTTTCTCCAGAGTTTTCAGCTTCTTCAACTGTTGAAGGATCAAGTTCTTCTGGCATGAAGTTATAGTCTCCGTGAAGGTTTAAGAAAAACAGGCTTCAGGTCGGTAACCGGCAACCAATACCTAAAATTTTTTCATTTGAGGTCTTCAGTAGAGCTGTATAAGCAGTAAGCCGGTTATTATCAGTGTTATTGCGGCTGATTTCTGTATAAGTACTTTTTTACCTGTATCCTCGTCTACTACTTCTGGATGTAGTTTTTGAATGGCCGTCGCGGCTGCAAAGATTATAATGTTCAGTGATTTTATGACTGCGGAAGCCAGGGATACTGGTCCTGTGTTGATTGAGAGTGCGAAGCAAATGTAGCCAAGTGCTGTTGTGACTCCTATAATCAGCAGATGTTCGAGTCCCTTGTTGGAACTTTTGATTACCCTTCTACGGCGGTAGACTGTAAGCACCAATGCGGATATCATTCCGCCTATTGACATGCCGAGTAGGGCGGTCCAGTAGGAGGAGTTTGATAGAGAGAATTTGAATATTACGTCTCTACTTGCGAAGATAAGTGCGGCTGCTACTGCCAGCATTACGCCGTTTTTGGACTGGAATTTCTTCAGGCTGTGAACAGGATCGTCAAGTGAAATCAGGAATGCACCGGCTACAACTGATATTACTCCGCCGTAGACTGGTAGGCTGAATCTCTCGCCTAGAAACAGGAATGAGAAAAAAGTGATGAACAGAGTATCTACTGCCAGTGTAGGTGCAAATCTTGATACATCTTCACGGCCTATACCGGAGTAATAAGCCATCAGCGCAAGAGTGTAAAGCAATCCGAGAGAGATATGTACGGGAGTGACTTCTGAGATTCGTCCTCCCATAAAACCGGAGAAAAATCCTATTACAAGGAATGCCGAGAAGCTGCACATCACGGTTGTCAGTATGTAGTCCTTTATCTCATGATCTACTACGTATTTATCGAATAGAATATTCAGACTCCAGAATAAGGCAGCTCCAAAAGCGTAGAGAACCCAGTTCAAGATCTGGCACCGGATTCTCTACGCTGAGCTGTCACAGGTTTTATTCCTCCATGTAAACAGTTCTGATTGGGTAAGGAATGTCGATACCTGCTTCGTCGTACTTTTCCTTGATGAGCTGTGTAACCTCTGAGCCTCCTGATACAATATTGGCTCTGCGGTTATCTGTCCAGCCACGAAGCTTCAGGTTCACGGATGATCCGCCAAGCTCATCTACGAGAACCTGCGGCTCCGGATCACTTTCTACTGTTTCCGCCTCCTCGAGAACTTCCTCTGCAAGCTCCTTGGCTTTCTTGATTTCATCTTCGTAACCGATGCCAACTATGACGTTGAATCTTCTCTTCCCGTAACCGGTATTGTTGATTACCTGGCTGCTGTACAACTGAGAGTTTGGTACGATAACCTGGCGGCCATCGTAAGTCTTAATCTCTGTTGCTCTTGTTTTAATGTCTTTAACTGTTCCCTCTTCTCCTCCAACTTCTATCTGGTCGCCTATTTTAATAGGCTGATTTATCAGGATAAGTAGACCTGAGATGAAGTTTGCTATGATATCTTTCAGGGCAAAGGATAGTCCAAGACCGATCAGACCTACAACGGTTCCCAGTGCAGATAGAGGAACTCCGAAAACACTCAGTAATGCGACAAGTGTCAGAGGATATATGATATAGGCAGTAAGTCTTTTTGCGGATTTCTGGGCGTGTTCTCCTGCGCTTTTCCTGTCCATCCATTTTCCTATAAGCAGATTGGAGAACTTGTTTAACAGTAAACCTCCTACAATGACTGCCAATGCAATTCCAATGGTTTCGAGAGTTATAGATGGGACAAATCCGGCTGTTGCCGCATCTAGAGCGGTTTTGTTAGCACCTGCACCTATCATAGGAATTGGTTTCTGTACAGAGTATAATAAACGTTTTTCTTCCGGGAATTTCTGCTGAGAATATGAGGTTACGTTGCTGAAACCGTGGAAGAGCAGTGTCTTAAGAATTGCACTCGACCTGTCTTTCTATGGAGGGTATAAATTTTGCTGATGAATCTATGGCTTCGGAAAATCTTCCCGAAGATTTTGAGCCATATGTCAAGGAATGGTTTAACGACCAGTTTCCGGGTCTCAGTGAACCTCAGAAATACGCATTTGATCTGATTCATAATGAGGAAAATTCTCTGATCTGCGCACCTACAGGCTCCGGGAAGACGCTTAGTGCTTTCATGAGTGCTTTGAACGAGCTTTTCCGCATGGGAGATGAGGGCGAACTTGATGACGAGATCTATGTCCTCTACATCTCCCCGCTCCGGGCACTCAGTAACGATATTGAGAGGAATCTGGAGGATCCTCTGGAAGGGATACGGGAGAAGGCGGAGGAAATGGGTTATGACGTGCCGGAGGTCCGGAGTATGGTTCGGACCGGCGACACGACGGACGCGGAGAAGCGGGAGATGCGTGAGAATCCTCCGCATATCATGATAACGACTCCAGAATCGCTTGGAATTCTCCTCAACTCGCCCAAGTTCAAGGAGAACCTGAAGAACGTAAAATATACTATAACAGATGAAATTCACTCTCTAAGTGAGAACAAGCGTGGAGTACATCTCTCTCTTTCTATGGAGAGACTTGAGCACATGGTCGACGGCTCTCCGACACGTATAGGACTCAGTGCGACACAGGCACCGATCGATGAGATCGCCAAGTACCTGGTCGGCTACGAGACCGATGAAGAAATCGAGATGAAGGAGACCGAGTATGAGGATGTAAAATCTGCTCCGGTCGCCTCGGGAGAAAGCTATGAGACACGAGGCTGCACCATCGTTGACGTCGCCGCGTCGAAAGAGATTAATTTGGAAACAATTTCTCCTGTCAGAGATCTGATTCATACGCCGCCGGGTGAAATCCAGGAGGCAATGTATGATCAAATGCACAATCTCATTCAAGATCACGAATCAACGATAATCTTCACCAATACGCGTTCTGCCACGGAGAGAGTCGTCAACAATCTGAAAGAGCGCTGGCCGGACATGTATGATGAGAATATCGGCGCCCACCACTCCTCAATGTCCAGAGAAAAACGCCTCAGTGTTGAGGAATCGCTGAAGAAGGGAGAGATGAAGGTCGGAGTCACATCTACTTCCCTGGAGCTGGGGGTCGATATTGGAAGTGTCGACCTGGTTTTGCAGCTTGGCTCGCCCAAGGGTGTCGCGAGAGGGATACAGAGGATCGGAAGATCAGGGCACCAGATCGGCGAGAAAGCGAAAGGAAAGATGATTGTAACCGACAGGGACGAAGCCGTAGAATGTAGTGTACTGACAAAATGCGCGAAAGAAGACGATCTGGACAAGATACAGATTCCAACACGCTGTCTGGATGTTCTCGCCCAGCAACTGGTTGGCATGGCGTGCAATCATAGGTGGGACATCGATCACGCGTTCAACACGATAAGGAAAAGTTACAACTACAGGAACCTTGAGCTCGAAGATTTTGAAAAAGTTATGAAGTATCTTGGCGGAGAGTACGAGCTCGAGGATCAGAACGTCTACAGGAAGATATGGATCGACCACGAGGACGGACTTTTCGGACGCTCAGGGAAGATGACACGTGTCATTTACATGACAAATATAGGAACAATACCGGATGAATCCGGCTACGACGTCGTTACAAGAGGTAATAAAGACTATGTTGGAAGCCTGGATGAAGAGTTTCTGGATCGGCTCACCAAGGGCGATATTTTCACACTTGGAGGAAGTACCTACGAATTCAGGTATGCTAAAGGAATGAAAGTCTTTGTTGATCCACAGCCCCAGAAGAAGCCGACGGTTCCAAGCTGGTATTCCGAGCGCCTACCGCTTTCCTATGATCTGGGTCTCAAAATCGGTAAATTCAGGGAAGATATCGCAGAACAGCTTGAACTTGGTGCAACAGATGATGATATCATCCAGTGGATAATGCACGAGTACTACCTAGATGAAAACACAGCTGAAGCAATATACGGGTATATATCCGAACAGTACCGGTTTTTCGACAACGTATCAACCCACGAAAAATTTACCGTGGAGAAGTTTATAGACGACGATAACAGGCAGAACTTCATATTCCAGACAATCTACGGGCGGAGAACGCATGATGCACTGGCCCGTATACTCGCAAATCTCCTGCAGAAACGCATAGGAAGCAATATAGGAATGGTTATAGACGACAACGGATTTATACTGGTGACACCGAGGCGTCCTATAGATCTTGAAACTTTGATGGATCAGCTCGCAGAATGTGATCTTATTGAAGAACTGAAGGACGCAGTAGGTAAGACTGAGCTTATGAAAAGAAGATTCAGGCATGTAGCAGGAAGATCTCTTATGATACTGAGGAATTATCAGGGTAACTCCAAGACAGTAGGACAGCAGCAGATGAAAGGACATTTTCTCATATCTGCAATAAGAAACCAGTATGGAGAGGATTTCCCTATGATCAAAGAGACGTACAGAGAAATCATGGAAGATGCAATGGACATAACTCATACAGAGGAAGTTGTAGAAGGTTTGAGGGATGGAGAAATAACTTTCGAGGTCAAAGACTCTGATATTCCCTCACCTTTCAGCCATAACATGCTCCTGCAGGATTCAAGTGACGTTGTGAAGATGGAGGACAAGAAGAAAAGACTGCAGGAACTGCATGAGAAAGTTATGGATAGAATCGAGCAAAAGCAGTCATCAACCTAAAATACTCCTTTAGTCAAGAATTATTCATGCCGGTAGCCCAGATGATAGAATCAGCCATAACCCAGATAACGATGATAGACCAGCTCTTCCTCAGTCCTCTTGGCCTCCTAGGCTTACTGGCTCTTATTCCACTCGCCATATTCTACCTTGTCAAACCTAAACCTGAGGAACAGGTAATGCCTTCCATGCGATTCTTCCAGCAGCAGGAAGGAAACAATAAACTCCGTCAATCACTCAGAAAAATTCTGAGAAACCTTATCCTACTTCTACACATACTCACAGTAATAGTATTTGCACTTGCACTTGCACAACCGTTCATAAATACATTCCAACAGCCTGAAAACTCTGTAGTAATTCTGGATACATCTGCAAGTATGCAGAACAATATGCGTCAGGCCGAAAACTTTATAGAACAGCATCTTGGAGAAGAAAACACTTTGATAGTGGCTAACTCAGATACCAAAGTGAAAGTTGAGGAAGCATCTCCTTCCAGGGTGCGCAGAGCACTTGAAGGAGTCAAAGCTGTTGAAACCAGGACAGACATGGTTTCAGCCCTTGAAACAGCAAGAAACTATGAAGGCAGACTGGTAGTCGCCAGTGATCTAGATCAAACTGTCGATGATAGAGAAATCGCTGAAGTCCTCGGAACACAGGCTGGAAGACTTATAAGCATAATGCAGGTCCAGGAAGAGAATAAATGGGGTATAACAGATCTCAGGATACAGGAGAACAAAACAGAAGCCACTATTCAAAATTTTGCAGAGACTCGAGAAACCATTACTGTCACGAAAAATGGCAACACACGTAAAACCACTCTTGACTCACAGGAATCAGTCGTAGCTGACTTCGACAATAATCTGGGTAAAAATACAATTAAACTCTCAGAAGACGGAATGGCTGCAGACAACACGGCGAGTTACGTGTTACCCGACACAGAAAAAATAACTGTGGCATACGAAGGTCCTAGAAACAGCTATCTGGACACAGTGATTCAGGTAATCGAAAATACGGAGTTAATGACCGGTCCAGATGCTCTAGAGAACTCTGACGTCGTACTTCTGACAGATAAAATAACAGATGATCAGAGAATATCTCAACTAGAGGAGAAGATACAGGGAGGCGGTTCGGCAGTAGTTTTCAAAGACTCCAGGGCTCTCTCAAGAATTTTTGGCATGAATACAACCCTCAGTGAAATAAATACTTCGGTAGAAATAACTTTCCCTGAGAGGATTGACGTTGGAGACACAGAAGTCCTTCGACGAGGGATTCAAGGCGGAGAATCTATTTCCGATCCTGCTGAGTCTCTTAAACTACATGGATACGGAGAAGGGCAGATTTTAGCATATAATATTGAAGGCGCAGAGTTCAGGAAGAATTTCCTTTATCCTGTTTTCTGGAAATCTGTATTTTCAAGGCTTTCCGAGAAACCATCTGTGCGGGAATTAAACATGATAACGGGTGAATCGCTTGAAGGAGATGTATTTGAAGTTCCTTATGGCAGCAGGTTAGAAGGGAGGATAGAAGTCAATCAGACAGGATTTTACGAATCGGGATCAACTGTTTATGCCGCAAATCTTCTCTCTCAGGACGAATCTTCACCTGATGGCGAGGAATACAGTCCAACCGGGAGCAGATCGCTGGAAAAAACCAGAGAGCCGATTCAGGAGTTAGTGATGGCGGTATTAGGTATTCTGATTGGCCTGGAATTGATTTATCTGTGGTACCGGGGTGATCTGTAGTGATTCTGGAAAATCCGCTCTATCTTTCAATTTTGGTTTTTCTGATTCCCATAGCTTACAGAGTTTACAGTGCTCCTGAGAGGCACTGGAAGATTGTCGGAGTATCCTACATGTTTGTCGTAGCGCTGATCGCGGTTGCAGCTGCTTCTCCGCAGATACAGGTCTCGTCGGACAGCGTAGAATCCAGGAAACTTGTTTATCTAGATGACAGGTCGCGTTCAATGGCTGGAGAGTCTCCTGAAGTATCTCTAGATGGTGTTTCGGTCAGAGAAAGGGTTTTAGTATCTGGTAATAGCTCCAGGATCGGTGCGGCACTTGAGAGTTATCTTGAACCAAATACTACTTATCTAGTAAGAAGTGATTTCCAAGGTATAGGAAACCTTGAACAGGCAGTCGCTGCGTTTAACAGGCAGAACTCTACTTTGAATGTTCTTGAACCTGAGCTTGATCCTGAACACTCTGTCTACGTAGATGGGCCGTCTTTAACTGTTTCAGGCGCGCAGAACAGTTTTGAAATCAATGTTTCATCAACGGAGGGAACCCCAAAAACCGTTTCTTTGCGTGTAGACGGTGAAAATGTTAAGACGGAAGACACTTCTACAGGTTTCAAATTTGATGAAACGTTTGAGGATAAAGGCTACCACAGAGTTGTCGCTGAAGTTCAGGCCGACGACGGGTACAGTGAGAACAATGTATACTACAAAACGGTAAGGGTTGTCGATAAACCACGGATTCTGGTAATTGGGGATCGTGGGGGACTAGGAGAACAGCTTTCAGAATTTTTTGATGTTACTTACAGTGAAAGCGTGCCAGATGATCTCTCTGAGTATTATTCTGTTAATTTGAAGGAAAATATCCGTGACACCGGTGGTTTGAAGCCGTATCTCGTTGAAGGGAATGGCCTTGTCTATACTGGCGACGGCTCCATGGATATACTTCCGGTTAAAGAAGTACCTGAGAACCAGGATACCGAGAATCCTGCTATCGTCCTCGCACTGGATATTTCAGAGGGGCTGGGAGGTAGCTGTGAAAACTGGCTGGATCCTGACAGCCAGAATGTCTGTATCTCAAGGTCTTCTTCAGGAGGTTCGATCGAGGATTCTCGCAGCTTCGCTTTCAACCTGATAAACGCAGCTAAATCAGAGTACCCGGGAACGAAGATGGGGGGTTTGCTTTACAATGAAGGTTATCTGCCTCTCAGCCAGCCCCAGCCTTTGAGAGTGAACGCGGAGGAAATGATGTCGAAGATTTCCCGTATACAGCTTGAAGGCCGTGCATTCCATAAAATAGGTGTAGAGCGCTCAAGAGAGATGATAGAAAAATCAGGGAATATTATACTGGTCACCGACGGCCAGTTCCCGCCAAGCGGTGGAGTCTATGGCCCCGGACCCCGGGAACTGGAAAGTTCTGATGTATCTCAGAATGAGTATGAGACGAAACTCGTGGATTATGCGGAAACACTTCCTAGCGATATCAAGCTTTTCACGGTTGCAGTAGGAGAAGACAAGAACACGGATTTCCTTGATGAACTGGCACAGGCAGGTGGAGGAATTGCCTACAGCAGCGTAAGCGAGTTCTACAGTAAACCACCGACTTTCATGGGTGGGGGAGGTGCGGGAACGTCAGGGATACTATCTGTAGTGGATGAAAACCATTTCATAACGAGAGATCTTAACTCTCTGAAAATTTCCGCATCAAGTTTCGACTCTGTGGAGCCCAAGCCTTCCGCAAATCTTCTGGTTGCTTCGACAAATGGAGAACCTGCCCTGACATCATGGAGGTATGGTTTGGGACGCGTTGCAAGTTTTTCAGCAGGTCAGAAAGATCTTGACAGATTTTTGTCTCAGGAACCACAGATAGTGGCACGTTCTGTATCATGGGCGTCAGGAAATCCTCAGAGGAAAGAGAACAGGACTGTTACGGTCTCCTCGGCTCGTAAAGGGGAGGAAGTCACGGTAAAGTCATCTTATCCTATTGAAGGGTTGACAAGAAGTTCGAGAAACAGCTATACTGCAGTACTTAATCCTGAAACTCTTGGTTTCCACAGTTTCAATGATCATGAGTTTTCCTACAATTACAGGCCTGAGTTACAGAGATTAGGTTACAGGGAAGAGTTTGCCAGATCTGCAGCAGAAGCTACTGGCGGTGAAGTAGTTTCTCCGGAGGAAATTGAGCGTTTGAAGCCGTCAATACCTGTGAAGACTCGGGAAGTAGTTGAAAGACGTTCTCTGTCAGCTATTTTCCTGATATCTGCCTTGATTGTGTATCTCCTGCAGATAGGCTACAGGAAAAGGAAGGGTTTGATCTGATCAGGACAACCTTTAATTAGCTGTAAAATAGATTGTACTCTATGGGAGTTCTAGGACCTTTAAAGGAGCTAGTAGGAAATTCTGATAGTTCAAGCAGTTCAGGATCGTCTTTCGGAGGAGATAGTGATTTCGGAAGCAGTTCCTTCTCAAGCAATTCCAATTCTGATTCAGGGAATGATTTTGGCTCTGATATAGGCTCTGATTCAGGTCAGGGAGGAATAGGATCCTCTGGAAATAATAATATGGGAAACAGTGGTCCTGGATCCGGTCAGGGTCCGGGTGGCTCCGGAGGTCAAGGACTCGGTAACCAGTCAGGTCCGGGGGCTCAGGGAAATTCCCGGAGCGGCCAGTCTGCTCCCGGTAGTAAAGGCGCTCAAGGTGCAGGTCTTGGTGGAAAATCTCCTGGAAATTCCTCTGGAGCAGGTCAGAGGTCTGCAGGTCAGGGAGGAATGAATAACAATTCAAATTCTAGGTCTCCGGTTTCTGGAGGTTCTTCTGGAAATGGACAGCAGGATGATCTGGTTCCTGGGGGATCAAACATGGGCTCTTCTCCCGGCAGAAACCAGTCACAGCCTCAGAACCAGAACTCGGGTAGAGGAGGTTCTCCAAATGCACGTGCAGGAAGCCCTCAAAAGGGAGGCGATAGTCCCCAGCTGAGCAGCACCACGCAGAAGAAACTTGAAAATGCAGGAATGGGGTCCTCCAGAGGTTCAGGAGGAGATAGCGGGGTATCACAGGAAGAGTTTGACAGGCTTGTGGATCAGAATCAGCAGATAATAGATCTCTTGAATGATCTAGTTGATCAGATTAAAAGCCAGAACATGAACAGCAGATAAAAACTGCTCCAATTTTCCACTCTCTCAAGTTCTCTTAATATTTTTTCTAGTATTTCTGCATAAGTCCGAAAAGGCTCCATAATCCCTTGACTAGTAGGAAACCTGCTATGAACTGTTTGTAGTCTCCAAGTATTGGAGGGTTTCCTGTAAACAGTATTGCTGCTGAAAGAACGTCTGCCATTCCTCCAAGCACGTACATGAAGAAAGGTAATCTGGCTCCCTTGATTACTGTGGCAGACCCTTTTATCACAAGTATGCCAGCATGTAAGTGTAGTATTTCCGGAGGCATGAATGACTGGGTGGTATATACGAAAATAGCCGAGATTATATCTAGCCATCCAAGTGGATCAATAGTCAAAAACTTGGGCATGTGTCATATATTTCTCAGAAATAATCTTTTATTCCAATTCTACGACCTGATCGGCAGCATTCTTGAGAGCCGTAGAAAATCCTGGCTCCATACCGATGACAACTGTTTCCTTGCCGTGCTCCTTGGCCTTCTGTATAACCGGAAGGAAGTCTGTGTCGCGGGTTACAAGAACAATTGTATCGATATCATCGTTGAAAACTGATTCAACAGCGTTAACAGCCATGTATACATCTACATCGCTTTCCTTGGCTTTTTCTCCGCCGAGACCGAGTTCCGCTTCGAATCCCTGGGAAATAATTGCTTCTATAAGCTTATCAGAAGCATACTGGTTCAGGAAAACTTTTGCAACTTTGATGTTTCCAAATTCTTCTGTCTTTTCTCTTAACTCGTCTAGATCAAGGTCGAACTCTTTTCTAACGACGTTAGGGCCGTCAACAAAGATTGCGACGTTTTCTCCGCGATCTACTTTGTTCTTGATTTTCCCTAGTACCATATTTTTACTATTTAACTGCAACCTTTTTTATTCCCTGCTTCCAGCATATCTGTGCAGAATCCGGTTCTGAAATACTCTAGCCTCTGTAACTGAACAATTCTCTTGCGTTTTCAGTTGTAAACTCGATTACTTCAGCCTTATCTGTATTTTTTAGTTCTGCAATCTTTTCCGCACTTTCAACCACGTTAACAGGTTCATTCCGCCCTCCACGGTACAGGTAAGGAGAATCGGTTTCCAGAAGCATTGCTTCAAGACTTAAAGTCTTCACGATATCCTGTACCCGATCTGAATAGAGAACCTGTGTCGTGACTCCTATCTTCATGCCGTTTTCAGATGCTTCCTCCGCAAGCTTGGGTTTCCCGTTGAAACAGTGCAGCATGATTCCTGGAAGGCTGTATTCTTTCAGTATTTCTACGGCTTTTCTCTCGGCGTCTCGGCTGTGGACTACAACCGGTTTATTCAAATCTTCAGCAAGTTCAAGCATCTCTCTGAAAACTTTTTCCTGGTTTTCCCGTGTTTCCCTGTCTTCAACGTGGTGATGGTCCAGCCCGATCTCACCTATGGCTGCAGGATCTGCTTCACGTATCTGGGCCTTGATTCTATCCGTTTCGCTGTAGGAATCCGTGTAAACAGGATGAAGTCCAAGATTTGCGATCACCAACCCGGGATTTTCCTCCTGCAGTTTCAGCGCTGACTTGTTTTGCTCCAGGTTGCTACCTGCGTTGACTACGAACTCCAGATTCTCTCTGGCTCGCGTCAGAACTTCTTCTCGATCCTCTTCGAACTGTTCGAAATCCAGATGACAGTGCGCGTCTACAGGCCTCATACCCTAAATTTAGCCGGTGATTGTTAAAAACTGTTTCAATGTTTGTAGAGCTTTACACGTTTTCTTATAACCTTTCAGATGCCAGTAATCCCCTGGGAGGGGAAAATTAATGCCTACGTTAGTAAGGCAGGTAGGGTTTTGCCTTATCTGCGGAAACAGCGTTCACTCAGACGATAGGTTCGTGGATTCCGAAAAAGGCTGCTGCCATGAAAAATGTCTAGATCAGCAGCAGGCAAGAATCTGAACCTGGGTGGACAAAAAATCCCTGTTTTCTCTTTTAATCCGGAAAACTGTTCGGGATCTGAAAGGTATCAGTTTCTGTGTTCTCTGTCAAGTCTTGAACCGGTGGCGCCGCTCTGCCCCATGTACTTGGAATCTGTTTTATCGCCGTAGGGATCTTCTGCTTCACTCGTCATAGTCTCGAAGACTACCTGGCAGATCCGGTCTTCTGGGTAGATCGTGATCGGCACGTTTCCCAGGTTCTGGATTTCTAGTGTTATCTGTCCCTCGAATCCCGGGTCGACGAATCCTGCTGCGGCGTGCGGAATCAGGCCGAGACGTGCATAGCTGGAGCGGCCTTCAATTCTTGCTACAAGGTTGGATGGAACCTTCAGTGTCTCAAGTGTGGTTCCCAGGACGAACTCGCCTGGGTGGATGACCATGCCTTCTTCAGCGGTCGTCTCCATGGATTTCTTTATATGTGAGTAGTTGTCCATTTCCTGGGTGTCGATAGCTTTTACGCGGCGGGTCTCCAGGAATCCGAACTCGTAGCCAAGCCTGAGATCCAGGCTGGAAGGACCCATCTGCAGATCCATATCTACTTCCGGCCCTCTATCTGTGTATACAGCGTTTTTCTCCTCGATTATCTCTCTGAGGTCTTTGTCCGAAAGTATCGCCATTTGCAAATATTTTTGTGCAGTTGAATTTTTATTCCTTGAACATACAGCCTTCCACATGAAGAAATTTCTTCCTGTTATTCTCCTAATTCTAGCTTCAACCATGGTTTCAGGTCAGGTGTATCATGAAGTTAACGCAGGAACAGAGAATGCTACTGTAAACACTACTGTTGTCCTTGAATGCGATCCTGAAACGCCAAGCTGCCCTGTAAATAGCTGGAAGCTTGAATGGACTATGCCAGAGAATGCGGAAGTAAACAGGATACATGATACGCTTGGAGAGATCACAGACTACACAGTAACAGGTAAAAATGTGGAAATAAGGACGAATTCTGGACAGAGAAGGCAATCTGAGACTGTTGAGATATCAATGGTTATTGAGAAAAATGCTAAGGAGATTCACAGAGGTCTCCACAAGAGAGAATTTTCCCTGGCAGGTCTGAAAGGAAGTCAGAGTTCTGGCTATGTTAAGTCTCCCGGCCTGATTTCGGGCTGGATAGGATATGGTTCGAAACCTGTTTTCTACGATTCAAACATGAGCTTTGCTACACAGGGTTCAACAGCTGTCAGAGTCAACTTTGGCGAAGGGAACAAGTCAAAATACTATGAATACTTTGGAATACCTGCAAGAAACTCGGAATCCGTCTACGAGATATCGGTAGGGATGACAGGGCTTGTACAGGACTTTCAGAGATTTCCTGTAGCAGTAATGGCGCCTGAAGAATATAACCAGTCTGTAGTTGGCTGGAGTTCTGGAGAATACATCGGAGGCAGCTTCAGGATGCGCAAAGATCTTGGAGAAAGATTTAAACCGGTTCTGGCACATGAAACTGTGCACGGTCTTAATGATAGAGTGCTTAAATGGGATTCGACATCTACCTCCTGGTTTGACGAAGGTTCGGCGAAATATGTGGAGTTTCTGGTGCAGAGAAAACTTTACAACAACGGTGAAACTGATAGGCCTCCTGCGGAACTTTTCGGGAAGGAAAAACGCTATGATCCTGATGAGTCAGATGATACATACTACACTCTGCCTCCTGAGGGTGACAGGGAGAAACTCTGGAGTTACTACGAGAACGATAGAGAATTCATGAAGTACTGGAATCCTATGGAAAGCTCGGAAAACAGGGACTTCGGGTACGCTTACTCGGAGTTAATGGTCAGAAACTACGTGGCCCGCATGAATGGAAGTCTGAGGGAGATATATCCGAAAATTGATCCCGGGCGTCAGGTAAAATCTCCGGAAGAGAAATGGCGTATATTCTCCCAGGAGCTAGATACTACTCCCTGCAAATATGAGGACAGGCAGAGATTTGAATCCTGCCTTCAGGAGATCAACAACCATGACTACAAAATTCTCAGGGCACAGAACCCTCAATCAGGCCAGGATCAGGTTAAACTACAGCCCATAAAAGTTCCTAACAGGACAGAAGAATTCTCCAGCCAAAACTCATTGATGCAGGGAAATATTAGCCGGCAGGAAATCAGATCGGGAATTGAAAAAATACTGGATAACTTGAACAGGATTTTAAACTCATTGCTCGAAAAACTGTAACATAAGGAGGTATTACTCGGTTGATAGTTGAACCAGCAGCGCTCGTAGCACTAATCCAGCAGTACGGTGTCCTGGCAGTAATACTCGGCGTCCTGATAGAAGAAATAATAGTGCCGATTCCATCACCGGTAATACCGATGGCAGCCGGCATGCTGCTCGTTACGGCAGAGACACTTCCCGCGGCACTGGCCCAGATAATATTCCTGATCGTAATACCGGCTTCAATAGCCTCTGTCATTTCCTCATACTTTGTCTACGCCATCGCTTACTATGGAGGACAGCCAGCGATCGAGAAATACGGAAAATACCTGGATGTGGAATGGCATGAGGTAAAGCAGCTTGAAGAAAAATTTGTCTCTGGAAATGAGAAGTACTACATTGCGCTGTTCCGTGCATTACCTGTAGTCCCTCTCTCCATGATTTCAGGTGCTGCAGGGCTTTTCCGAGTTGACTGGAAAACTTACGGTATCTGGAGCTTCTACGGCATGCTTTTCAGAACTTTCAGCCTGGCACTTATCGGCTGGTACGTCAAGGATGGATTCATGGCGATCGCAACCCAGATAAGCAGTTTATCAAGGCTTGTACTGGTCGTGGCGGTTCTTATAGGCGCTGGCTGGGTCGCCCAGAAAAATGCGAAGAAATTTTACATGAAACTGATCAAGAAGGTTTGAAAACCTGAAATTTTTACCTTTCAGTACTTTGATTCACGTTTCTCCGCATTTTCAAGGGATTTTTTGATCCAACGGTTTGCTTCTTCCGTGACCGCGCCGTCATGTCCAGGGTAGAAACTTTCTACATCCAGCTCTGAGATTTTCTGAATAGAATCTATCAACCTGTCGCGGTCTCCTTCAGCGAGATCTGTGCGACCGAAACTTCCATCCGGGAAGATCAGGTCACCAGTGAACAAGATTTTTTCTTCAGGACTGTAAAGGCAGACTGAGTCGTCCCTGTGGCCGGGTGTATGGAAAATCTCGAACTCCAGCTCCGCCAGCTCGATCTTCTCGCCCTCGGAAAATTTTTCCGCATCTACAGGCAGGTTCTCAGGTTCGTAGGCAAAAATTTCCGGGTTGAAATCTTCGATAATTTTCGCCAGGTTTTTGACGTGGTCATGGTGAGAATGTGTCACGACAATCTTGTCTATTTTATCAAGCTCCCGAATCTTTTCCCATACATCGCCTTCGCTGGCGTCTACAAGAATTTTCTGTTCACTGTTTTCGATGAGCCAGACGTTACCGGTGAAGTCTTCCGTGTCCTCGGCGAGGTTCTGAATTTTCATAGAGAAATTTTTCTTCTCGAAAGAATTTGAATTTTTACCTTATCCTGTATCTGAGAACGGCGGCTACTCCTCCCATGTTGCTGAGGCGCTGGCCTTCCTCGTGCTCGCTTGAAATTATCTCGAGTTCCGAGCTCATTTCCTCGGCTTTTTCCCCGAGTGCGTCCACGACGTGACTGATCTCTTCCAGAGTCATGTCTTCGCCGCATTCTTCGCAGTTGATGGAGTCGCTGATCTCTGCATTCTCTTCCCAGACCTGTTTTTCGTGGCTGTTCGGGCATTCGTACTCGGCCCTGTATAGCTCCAAGTCCTCGGAGATCAGCAGTGTTTCGACTGCTCCCATCTTCAGTGCTTTTTCCACGGGTTCGATTCCGTACTCGGATTTCCCGTTCTCCTCTTTCAGGTTTTCCAGGAACTTGTTGACGAATCTTTTCTCCCGGACTGCCTGTGAATCCTCCAGTGATTCCTGGGCTTTCTCTACCAGTTCCTTCAGCGCGCCTTCTCCGGAGTGGCCTAGAGACTCTACCGCGACGACACGGTCCTGAAGTTCCTGGTGGAGATGATCGTCGTCGACCAGCTTGTCCTTAACGAATCCTGGACCTCCGATCACGATGCCAAGAAGCTTTTCTTCACGTGCTTTCTGCAGGAAAGCGTTTTTCGCCTTTTCAGAGATTTCGTTTAGAAAGGTCTTCAGCATCTGTTTTCTGATACGGGCGAATCTCTGCGCTGACTGACCTCCGGCCTTCGTTTTCCCGGGAACATTCGACGAAAGCGTGTAAGCAGTTTTTATGCTGCTTCCCTGCAGGTATCCGATCGCAGCCTCACTTTTATCGGCGACAATTAATCCGTAAACCCTGTCGTCCACGATCATGTCTTTCAGAGGCTGGAGAACGAACTCCTTGTCACACCGGTAATGTCGTGATTCAATTGGCTGTGGGGGTATGACCTCCCAGATCTTGATGTCTGGCCTTCCTTCTGTATCACTCACGTTTCCTGCGAAGAAAGCAACACCGTTCTCCGGAGTCTGCTGCTCTTCCTTCACTCTTCTACCAATTTTTCCAAGTGCATCCTGGACATTTGTCCTGGTATGCTTTGACTTGATGTTCTCCGCCTCGGACTGTTCAGAAGTAACGAACTCCGAGATCTTGGACATATCGTAACCCGCTGGAATGTACAGTGAGACCAGTTCTGTGTTTCTTCCGCGGATGTCATCAAGCTCATTGAGCAAACGCTTCAGCTGGTACTTGCTCATCTCTTCGTGGTCTCCGTCCTGATTTTGATCTGTCATACGACAAAATGAGAGGTGAATTCTTTTAATTTCAGACTAAAGAAAAAGAGAAAGAACAGGATATGTGAATTTACTTTACGATGACTAGCGCGTTTTCGGTCTCGATCATCTCTCCTTCACCGGTGTAAGTCCTTTCCTCTCGGACCTCGAACATCTCTGGTTTCAGGTGTTCGTCCGCAACGTCAAGACGGCCGTCCTGGATCATCCACTCGTTGTTCTCAAGAGCTTTCTCGATCTCGGAAACCTTGTCGCCGTACTTTGGACCTGCTTTAGAGTAGTCCAGTGAGATCTCGATAACCTTTTTCTCGGTCTCCGGCTCATTTTCCAGCTGTTCCAGTTCCTGAACGTGCATGACTTCCTTTATCGCTGATTCGAAGCCCGAAATGCCGCCATAGACTTCTGCACGTGAGATTTCCTCGTTGAGGCTCATCTGGTGTTCTGTCTTGAACTTTCTAAGAGCTGAGACGACTTCCATCGCTCTTTCACCTGCTTCCTTGTCGGCCTCGATTCCCTCTGTCTCAGGCCAGTCTGATCTGTGGATTGAAGAGTTCTGGTACAGTTCATTCCAGATCTCCTCTGTTGTGTGTGAGAGCATCGGTGCCAGCATCTTCAGGAACTTCCTGTGCGCCTGAACCAGTGTATACTGCGCCGATTTGTTCTTCTCGTCGTCGAGCCTCTGCTTCGCGATCTCCAGGTAGTCTCCGCAGAACATGTTGAAGAAGCGCTCCCGCAGTTTGTCTCTAGCTCTCGCGAACTCGTAATCATCAAATTTTTCCGTGACGTACTCGACCAGCTCGTCCATCTCGGCGAGCATCCACCTGTCGATCTCCTCGAGCTTCTCTTCATCCATCTCGAGGTCCTTATGCGGTGCAAGGTCGTCGATAAGTTTGGATGCGTTCCATAGCTTCCGCATCAGCTTCTCTCCCTCGACGAGATCTTTCTCCTTCAGTGCCAGGTCGTCGCCGACCTTGCTGCGTGCGCCCCAGTAACGTGCTGCGTCAACAGGGAAGTCTTCAAGGACTTCCTCGGGTGTTGTAACGTTTCCACGGCTCTTGCTCATCTTCTCCCTGTTCTCGTCGAGGACGAATCCGTGGACCATCGTATCCTTGAACGGGACTTCGCCGGTGTGCTCGACGCATTTGACGACCGTGTGGAACAGCCAGAACGAAATTATGTCGTGTGCCTGGTAGCGTGCCTCCATCTGGTAGAGCTCCGGTCTCTCGAGCTCGTACTCTTCCTCTTCCTCGTTCCAGCCCCAGTCAGCGTTGATCAGTGGCGTCAGGCTTGAGGTCGCCCATGTGTCCAGGACGTCTTCCTCTGGTTCGAACTCTTCTGCGCCACATTCTGGACATTCGTCGACAGGAGGTTCGTCCTGCAGAGGATCGACAGGTAGATCTGTTTTGTCTGCGATTATCTCCTGCTCACATTCGGTGCAGTACCAGACCGGTAGTGGGATTCCAGAGTCTCTCTGGCGTGAGATACACCAGTCCCACTGTAGTCCTTCGATCCAGTGCTTGTAACGGGCGAACATCTTTTCAGGGAACCAGTTCATCTCTCTACCTGCTTCCAGGTACTTGTCCTTGTGATCCAGCAGCTCGATGTACCACTGCTTTGTGACCAGGAACTCGATCGGCTCGTCGCATCTCTCGTGGACCTGGATCGTGTGCTCAATCTCCCATCTGTCGAGAAGTTTTCCGTCCTCATCCAGATCATCAACGATCGCTTCACGTGCCTCTTCACGGTCCATGCCCTCGTATTTCTCCGCGAGCTCTGTCATCTGTCCGGACTCGTCCATCGCGATTCTGAGGTCGAGGTCGTGTGCCTCGTACCACTCGATATCGGTCGGGTCCCCGAAAGTACAGCACATGACGATCCCGGATCCGGTGTCCATATCGACCCTTTCATCCTCGATGATCGGGACCTCGCACCCGAACAGCGGGACCTCCGCTTTCTCACCGACAAGGTGCTCATTCGACTCATCTTCCGGGTGGACGATTATCGCGACACAAGCCGGCAGAAGCTCAGGTCTAGTGGTGGAGATGACGACCGAGCCGTTGCCTGTCGCCAGCGGAAACTCGATATCATTGAAGTGTGAGTCCTCCTCCATGTCCTCTGTCTCGACCTGTGAGATCGCTGTCTCACATTCCGGGCACCAGATCGCCGGTGCCTTCTGCCTGTATTCACGATCCTGCTCGTACAGGTCGATGAAGGAAAGCTGCGAGATCTTCTGGACTCTTGGCTCTATGGTCTTGTATGTGTTGTTCCAGTCCATGGAGAAAGCGAACTTCTGCATCGCGTCCGTGAACCTGTCCTCGTACTCTTCACAGACGTCTCTGCATTTCTCCTGGAACTCACGCCTTGTGAAGTCCTGATGGCGGATTCCCAGCTCTCTTTCCGTGAGTCTTTCGGATGCGATGCCGTTGTCGTCGTATCCGAACGGGTAGTATACGTCGTAGCCCTGCATCCGCTTGAAGCGGGCCATGAAATCCATCAAAGTGTTTCCGTACGTGTGTCCGAAGTGCAGGTTTCCTGAAACCGTTGGAGGCGGTGTATCGATCGAGAATACTTCTTTATCTTCTCCGCCCTCGTATGCGTATGTCTCGTTTTCAACCCATTTCTGGCTCCACTTCGGCTCGTAGTCTTCCGGTGTATAGTCTCCTAGCATATTTTTCTATCCTCTTGAAGAATGGTTCCAGAGGTACTGTTAAATGGATTTTCTGGTTGTGTAGAGCTGCCGCTGTCAGAAATTCTTGAGTGCATGAGAAAACCACCTTGAGAAACTTTAGTTCTAGAGCTGGAGCTGAGAAATTTATTCGCTGGATGCAAGGACGGGTAGTACAAAGCGTCCACCCTTCGTTGATTCAAGCCCCATACGGAATGAGTAGAGTGCGAATCTTAAAAGAGCTTTCAATTGGTTCGACTCGAGCAGCCGGTAGTATAAAATCACTTGCTTCAGAGATTTTTTTGTATGAAGATTCTTGTCGTCGGGGACTGCCACGGCCGAAAACAGCAACTTGAAACAGAAGCTGAGGAGGCTGATGTAATCCTCGCGGTCGGCGATATCTGCGGCGACTCTGACGAGATGAGGGAAGCCATGTTCGCAGCCATGGATACCGAGAAAGAATGGTACGACATCCTTGGTCGCGAAACCGCAAAGGAGGCTGTGGAGAAGTCACTGGAAGAAGGTCGGGAAGTCCTGGAGCAGTTGAACTCCTTCGGCAAACCGGTTTTCATCGTGCCTGGCAACTGGGACTGGGATGGCCGCGACGAAACCTGGGAATTCCTTGCGCAAAAAAGGTTCCAGAAGCTAGTCGATGAGTTCACTAATATCCAGAACATAAATAGAGAAAGGTTTCAGGACTCGAACTTCTGTTACATCGGCTACGGACCATGCTCAGCACCTGAGATTCCGCAGTACAGTGATGAAAAACCTGAAGAAGATTCAGAGATGCAGGAAATCAAAAAAGAATATCAGAGAAAGAAAAATGAAATCCAGGAGCTTTTCCAGGAGGCGGATAAACCTGTAATTTTTCTCTCACACAACGTGCCGCATGAGACCTCTCTGGACAGGATTGAAAACCCTGATTCTCCTGCTGACGGACGACATTACGGCTCGATAATTGTAAAAGAGATGCTCGAGGATTTTAAACCGGTTTTCTCCGCTGCTGGTCATATGCACGAGGGATACGGCATGGAGAAAATTTCAGATACGGTTGCGATTAACGCAGGGCTTCACAGTCATGTAGTAGTCGAGCTGGAGAATTCTGAGGTTATGGAAGTCGATTTCCACCCGCTGAGAGAAGAGTACTAGAAATTTCTGACAATTTTGGCACTCTACTGATTCTTAGAATGCGTCTAGTGTTCTGTTGCCCGGGAATTTCATGCCGTCTTCTGCGAATACAACTTTTGCGTCGATTTCTTCGTCTAACCAGTTTTCCTGTTCTTCCAGGTTGGAGTCCAGGAACTTGTAGCCGAAGTGGGTTATAACTACTGTTTTGGGCGAGATTTTCTCCATAATTTTTGGTACGTCGCTCAGTGCAGTGTGGCTCTGCGTCGCCTCTCCTTTTGGCCTCGAGCAGTAGACTACAAGAGTGTCACAGCTTTCGTAGAACTCTACCAGTTCCTCGGAAAATTCTGTGTCGGTCCAGAACCCAATCTCTTTTTCACCGTCGCTTACGGTGAATCCGGCGGTTTTCGGGTCGCTGTGGAACATGTGCTGGCTCTTGATCTCCAGTTCTCTGAAGCTGTATTCGCTCTCTTCTTCCAGAGTTTTTGTCTCGCCGCAGATTTTCTGGTGATAGCCGGAGATTTTCTTTTCTATATCGCTGAAGCCTTTCAGTACGGTTTCATTGGCGAAGACTGTTCCTGGCTGATTATAGGCTTCTACCATCATTTCTATGATCGCTCCGGCATCGTTTGAGTGATCCAAGTGTGCATGCGAGACTATTACTGCGTTGGTCTCTGATGAGTTTTCAATTTCCTGATGAGTCTCTGAGAGTGCTCCTGGTCCAGGATCAATATGAATCTGCGCTTCTTCAGATTCCAGCACTATTCCACCTGTTTTTCTCTTCTGTGTTCCCGTAACGTATCTTCCGCCGCCTGTTCCCAGGAATTTAAGCTCCATAATTACTTCTTCTGGACGCAAGAGCTAAAAAATCGTAACCGGGACCAGATCAAAACATTTAAGTTGTTACCTGTAGATAACAAAAGTATGAGTGTGATTGCTGTGGAATACGAGGGCTTGGCAGAAGCTTCAATGGAGGAGTTCAGGCAGGATCTAAAACCTAGAGAAATTGAACTTAAAAAGAAAACTATTCAAACCGGTGATGAAAAATAATGACGGAACGAGAATGGTTTACTGATGAAATAGAATCTGAAGAAGCACGGCTTCTTGCAGACAAATCTTCCCATACTGGTGAAGGACGTAGAGTATTTGAAATCGAACGTGACGGATCTTCGTATCTCGTTGAAGAGGAAAAATTCGAGCTGGAGGACACAGGCCAAGTCTCCCAGTACACATCTCTGAGAGCGTATGAAATTCCTCTAGGACGTGAAATGGATGAAAATCTGTCTGAAGATGTAGGTTTAGAGACTCCTGTTGAACTCAAAGCCGCACAGGTTTACAGGGGCGACAGGCTTAACCTGGCACGGGACCTGAGAGATGAAATGAACGTAGATTTCTCCGATAATTTCGATTACGGTACAGCAGTCTCACTCCTCAACGGATACGGACAAGAGGAGGAAGAGACAGGTCTGGATGATTCTATGGAAGAAGATGAGTCAGACTCTCTTTTCCACGAACCGAAACTTGACTGAAGTTTTCTACACTTCTCTTTCCTATTCTAGGTATCTCCTCAGTGAACCTCGCTTCCAGGCTTCATATCCATATCTGTTGTCAGAAGTGAGACGTTTTCTTCCTCGTCCTCAGCCGCCAGCATCATACATTCACTGGTCTCGCCACGTAACTCGGTTGGCTCAAGATTCGACAGCACGATAACTCGTTTGCCTTCAAGCTCGTCTTTCTCGTAGTGATTCTTCAGGCCGGCGCAAGTCTGCAGAACTTCCTCTCCAACGTCTACTTTTACCTTGTAAAGCCTGTCAGCGTTTGAATGATCTTCAACTAACTGGATTTCTCCGACCCTCATATCCATCTCCGAGAACTCGTCGAAACTGACAGTCTCCTGGTTGAAAATTTTCACGCCTTCAGTCTCCGAATCGGATTCTTCTTCGTCTTCTTTCATGGCTTCCTGTTCCTCCTGCTGTTCCGATGTGTCGATCTTCTCGAACAAGATCTCCCGTTCTCCTAGCTCGTGGCCGGGTTCCAGACCTCCGAGAAGAGGATCCAGTAGCTCGTCGACTCCCTCAGAGGTGTGTATATCCGCGTCCAGCATCGACTCGATTTTTTCGGTGGTATCCGGCAGGAACGGGTAGAGCGTGACCCCGAGTCCCCGGATGATCTGGATCGCGACGTGGATCGTCTCCTCTCGCCTTTCCTCGTTGTTCCAAGGTTCTTCCTCGCTGAGGTAACGGTCGCCCAGTCTCGCGAGATCCAGTGCTTTGTCGAGAGCCTGCTTCAGATTCTTGTTCTCGAAGGCTTCCTCGTACTCCTCGACCAGTGTCTCAGCTTCCTTGACTGTTTCAGTGTCTGTTTCCTCGAGTTCCCCGACCGGAACCTCGTTGTCGAACCATTTCTCGGCGAGGCTCAGCGTCCGGTTGACGAAGTTACCGACCGTGTCGTTCAGCACGTTGTTGATCTCCGCCTCGAAGTCCTCCCAGGAAAAATTCGTGTCGTGGTCGGTCGGCAGCATCTTCGCGATGTAGAAACGCCAGTAATCAGCCGGATAGTGCTCCACTGCCTCGTCGATGAATATTCCACGGTTCCTGGACTTGGAGAATGCGCCTTCCTCCCACATCAGGTACTGCTGGATGAACTCGTAGTCAGGCAGCCCGTACTCCATCTCCTCGCTGGAAGCGCCGAGCAGCATCGTCGGGAAGATCACGGTGTGGAAGATAGTATTGTCTTTACCGATAGAGTAGACGATCTCTGCGTCCTGGTTCCAGTGCTCTCTCCACTCCTCATCGTCTTCGAAAAGCTCTCTCGTGAACCCGATATAGCCTATCGGCGCGTCAAACCATACGTACAGGACTTTACCGTTGTAGGTATCCGGATCAAGTTTTTCTACACTCAGGTTTTCTTCTTCGATTTTCTCGTTTACTCTTTCCACTGGAACGTGGAATCCCCAGTCCTGGTCACGTGTTATCGATCGATCCTCTGCTTCATCCAGGTCATGGAGTACCTGCTTCTCCATGTTCTCCGGCACAGGACTCTCCTCACGGATCCACTCCCTGAGCTCATCTTTGAACTCTGTCAGATCCAGGAAAAGATGGTCGGTATCTCTGAATTCTATATCGTGTCCACCACAGATCTGGCACTCCGGATTCTCAATTTCCTCCGGCTCCACAAGTTTTCCGCAGTCATCGCACTGGTCTCCGCGTGCAAGGCCGCCACAGTGCGGGCACTCTCCTTCTATATATCTGTCTGGCAGGAATCTTTCATCGTCCTGGCAGTAAGGCATGGTCTGTGTCTTCTCGTTGATCAAACCGTTGCAGTAAAGCTCCTCGAACATGTCATGAGTCTGCTTTCGATTATAATCAGAGTGTGTATCTGAGAAGATCGAAAAGTCGACGTTCAGACTTTCGTATGCTTCCTTCACCTTCTGGTTCTGTTCGTCCTTGATGTCTCTTGGATCCTCTCCTCTCTCGAGCGCCTCGAGCTCCAGAGGTGTACCATGTACGTCTCCGCCGCAGATGAACTCGTTCTCCACTCCTTTCAGATCCAGGAACCTGTGGTAGAGCTCTGCGGGCAGAACTGATCCTGCGAAGTTTCCGAGATGCGGGACGCCGTGGACGTAAGGCAGCGCTGACGTTACAGTAACTTTTCGATCTTCGTTAATTTTGATTCACCTGCCAAGAATATCGGCTGAGAATCTTTTAAATTTCAGATGTGGTAGCCAGAACTTCAGACGTAGCTTTGTTTTCCACAGTCTCGAGGGCTGAACTGTAAAAATCAGGATTTGAATCTCTTCCCAGCGAGTAAAGCGTCTGCCTGGCTGCCGCACCAGGATCGCTTCCCGCGGATTTCCCTACGTCTTCCTTATGAATCAGAACTTCCTCACCATCGAGAAAATCATCGTACGCATCGTAAAGAGTTTCGCCGAAGACTTCTCCACGATCCTCCATAAATTTTTCCTCAGACCCCAGAGGATTTACACGGGCGAAGTACCGCATGAAATCTTTCTGCTCGTAATCCCACATCCTTCTTGTAACCGAGTCCTCGCCGAGATTCACGTGCACTCGATCGTTTTCTCTGTGAAAATCATCCTGTACAAAACTCGTATAGGGATTTGATTCAGTATCTCCGAACATCTGGAAAAATTAACTGGCTAAAAAGATTTTTCAAACTCCCAGGACCTAAAGCGTCCATGACCCGGAAAATTTTCTTCGCCACAGGCAACCAGGGAAAAATCGAGGAAATGCAGCCGCTCTTCGAGGACCGAGATCTCGAACTCGTACAGGTAGACGCCGACGTCCCGGAGATCGACGCGATGGACGTGGCGGAGGTCGCAGAACAGAAAGTCCGGGACTCCTTCCAGGAAGCTCTGGAAAATAATGAGATTACGGAAGAAGACCTGCTGATTGTGGAGGACACAGGATTCTACGTAGAAGGAATTAACGGTTTCCCGGGTGCGGAAGCAGCATTTTTCGCAGGTACCGCTGGAGCAGAAAAACTACTGAATTTACTTGAAGACGGTGAGGACCGCTCCGCGTACTTCAAGACCGCGATCGCCTACATGAAAGACGGCGAGGTAGAGATTTTCACAGGAAAGATGCATGGAAAAGTCCCGGAGGAGAAACGTGGAGACTCACATCCACATCTGCCGTATAACAGTTACTTCATACCGGAGGGAGAGAAGAAATCTCTGGCCGAGAACTCCATGGTTACCCAAGAGGAGTTTCATAGGACCAGGGCTGTAGAAAAATTTTTGGACTGGTTTGACCAATAACTTTCCCGAGGTGAAAATTTTCTGTGACAGAGAATGAAGAGATTGCTGAAAGGTTGAATCACCTGAACAAGTTACACAGGTACAGGGAAGAAGTTTTCAAGGCCAATTCCTACAGCAAGGCAGCCAAAACTGTAAGAGAATACGATGGAAAAATTGAAGACCTGTCCGAAGAGGAACTGAAGGATTTGGAAGGTATCGGCGAAGCGATCGCCTCAAAGATCAGGGAATTCATCGAGACAGGTAAAATCGAGAAAATTGAAGAGCTTGAATCTGAATAAAATCAGAAATTCCTATGTTGCAGGAAATTTTTTCTAGATTATCCTTCTTCTCAACTTGTTGAGGCTTGTCAAAACGTAGTCCGGTACTTCGTGTTCTTCTGCTTTCCGGAGTTTTTCCTCGCTAATTTCTCCTGATAATACGGCTGCGGTTGTCATACCGAGCTGGTTACCTGTCTCTACGTCTGCGAACCGGTCTCCAATGAAAACAGATTTTCCAGGGAAGTACGAGAAGTAACTCTCGAAAATTTTCCTGTAGCTTTCGCTGGGCTTTCCAATAACTTCTGTATCGCCGAATTCCTGTACTGCCTTGTTGAGAGGTCCCTGATGCGGTAGATTTCCTCTGCTGCGTCTGAAACTGGTTTCTGTACTGCATAGGAAAATTTTCCCATTGTTTTCCGCTATTTTCATGATTTTCTGGAGTTTGTCGTAGTTGAAGCTTCGGTCCAGACCGACTACAGCGGTTTCGGCATCTTCTGTTATCTCTATACCTTCATCCTGAATTTCCTCGATGAGTCCGGATTCCCCGGCGACGTAGGCTTTTCTGATGTCCCTTTCGACAAGTTTCCGCGCGGCTACGTATCCGGCAGTCAGAATTTCTTCTTTCTGGACAGGTATACCCATTTTATTCAGTTTCTGGGCGTATCCCTGCCGTGAGAGAAGCATGTTGTCTGTGTGGAAGTATACGTTGCGGTCTGTGGATTTGAGCGTGTCTATCAGGTCTGCAGCACCTATTTTCAGTTCGTCCCAGTTCCAGATCGTGTTGTCGAGGTCGATGAAGAAGCTCCGGTTTTCGTGTAGTTCCATACCGATTTTTTGGTCTCAAAATTTATATGCGGGTTTGAGAGGGCGACAGGTTTTTCTATCCGCTTCACAAAGGTTTCTGTATGGGCTCATCTGAAAATCTCTGGAGAAATTTTCTGTTTTTTTCCTCTGTTTTTGTCCTGGTTTCAGTAGGTCTCGCGGCTCCTGACAATCCTGACACATTTCTGGCACCTAACCCCGTCTACGATGACAATAATGCGTACTGTACGGGAGATATTGTTGACTATGATGTGAGCCAGATGGACGTTACTGTAAACTGGTCGGTTTCTTCCAACCAGATCTACAACGAGACGCTTATCGATGTCTCGAATAATTCTCTTGTTAACTCAACTCTTGGATCATCAAACTTTACTGAAGGACAGGAGGTTCTGTGTAATATAACTGTTTTCAACGGTTCAATAGGCTCGGCTGAAAGTTCCTGGGAGTATGACAGTATTATAGCCGAAACTTTCGATCCTGTTATATCCTCCGGCCCTGATTTTTCTAATTATACTCGTGATCATGCGTTCAATGTGTCGGCAGTCGTCACGGATAGAGAGGGTGAGGATGAGCTCCGTGAGTGTCGTTTGAATGTTACTGATGGTTCCAATCAGGTCTGGAAGACCATGAATATGGATAAGACCTATGGAGATTCTACTGAGGTGCTCTGCACTTTTTCACGGATCGAGAACACGTCTGATTTCCAGGTTCTGGAGGATCTTCAGGTTATGATGTGGGCGAATGATTCTGGTGGCGGCGTCGGCAACTTGACGAGGATTAATCCTGTTCCAAACAATCCTCCTGTCGTCTATGATATTGAACCCGAGGATGACAGTGAAACAGCAGCCTCTACCGTGACTCTCGAGGCCAGTGTTCTTGACAGGAACGGGGAGCAGATGAATGTCAGTTTCTACGAGGATACAGGTTCCGGTATTTTGCTTCACGAGAATCAGAGCATGGGGCAGGAAACTACCACTCACTGGGACTGGAATGGTCTAAGTTCGCTGGATACGTATTACTGGTATGTGAATGTTTCAGATGGTCATGAATACGTTATAGAGAGATTCAGGTTCCGGAATCTTATGCGTTCGCAGTTCAGAGTGGATACAGATTTTCTTTACAGGTATTCTGCAATTGTAATGTCGCCTAATCGTTCGAGAGTGGTTCCCTACACTGTGAGAAATACGGCTTCGTCTGCCAAAAATGATCTGAATACATCTGTCGTGGGAGCGGATGGTGTGCTGGCTTCTTACGGCAGCAGTAGCTCAGGTTACTATGATCTTTCTCCTGGAGAGGAGAAGACTTTCAGGATTCAGGTCTCCCCTGATGTAATGGGTAAGAAATACGTGAACGTAACTACAGAGAACAGTAACTATGGAATTGAAACTGTGGACAGGATGGAGGTATTCGTTACTGACAGGCCGACTAACAGGCCTGAAGTACCGGGAATAGGATTGCTCCAGCTGCTGATGGTTCTTTTCCTGTCTACTCTCTACTATTCTGGACGACTCTGACGATGTATCCTGCGACGCGGTTCCTCAGCTTCTTGGATTCGAACTCTCCAGTATCTCTGAGCTCTTCTTTGTTCTCATCGAAGTCTTCGGAAAATCTGTCTGCGTCAGCATCCACCAGGTCCTTGGCCAGACGCTTGATGTAAGTCTGTCTTACCTTGCTCATACACAGACTTTATGCCTGTAAATTTCTTAAACCCCTCTGCAACAACGGCTCTATTTTAAATCAGTCAAACCGAAAAAACAGGTATTATGGTAGAAATCAGAAGGCTTGTACTCGATGTCCTCAAACCTCACGACCCGAGAATCGTAGAATTCACTACAGAACTCGCGGAAATGCAGGGAATTGAAGGCGTCAACGCATCACTTATCGAAGTCGACGAAAAAGTCCGCAACCTCAAAGTAACGGTGGAAGGAGAGATCAACGAGCAGAAGATACGTGAGAAAATCGACGAAATCGGCGGCAGCGTTCACAGCATCGACGAAGTCGCGGCTGGAGAAAAACTCGTCGAGGAAAGCAAAACACTCCAGGACTGAAAACCAAAAAAATCCAAAAAATTCCCTCTGGAAAAATGCTTCGAGAAAAACTCTCAGACCTCAGACAGGCCTGGAGAAAAGAAGAAGTCCGCTCCATATCCAGACGCTACTTCATCTCCAACGGCTTCGACGGCACACTCACAGCCGTCGGAATAGCCGTAGGATCATACCTCTCCGGAGTACCTGACGGATTAACAGTTTTCAAGGTAGCAATGGGAGGAGCAGTCGGACTCGCAACCTCAGGAGTCTGGAGCGTCTGGGAAATCGAGAAAGCAGAAAAACTGGCAGAACTTCATGACCTCGAAGAAAGCATGCTGGAAAACCTGGAGGGCACACAGGTCCACGAAGAAAAGAAACAGGGAAGACTGATCAACGCCGCAATGAGCGGACTTGGACCGGTACTTGGAGTAGTCCTGCCAACTTCAGTTTTCCTTCTGGAGGAGACGTTCCTGACGATGTTCCAGGCGACACTTGGAGCAATACTAGTAGGAGTCATGCTGCTTTTCGGCTTTGGAACCTATATGGCCTCAATCTCAGAGCAGGACTGGTGGAAAGCAGGAATCAGGATGGGCCTGGCAGGACTTGTTGTAGCGCTACTCAATATCCTGCTCCCCGGATAATTTTTCCATAGCTACAGGATACTCTGAAGCAGCCTCCAGAAAGGTCTCTCTTCCTGGCTAAGTTCTGGCTTGTCCTCAATATTTACAGTGCCGTGCATACCTTTCTGTTCGTGCTGCGGCAGTGAACAGTGAAGATTCAACTTCTGGGGATCTGAAGGTGTGATAAATGTTGCTTCGACGCTTTCCCCGCCCTCAACCTCGATGTTGAACATTCCCATGGGATAAACTTCCTCTGGAAGGCCGTGGAGCATCCACTGGTGCCGCACCTCGTCAAGATTCTTTACTTCAACGGTCACCCGCTCACATGTTCCCAGGTTGTAGTTTTCCGTGGAGTATTCGAACGCGTTACCGGGTGCCGCGTACCTGTTACCGGCCTCGACGTAAAGGCTTTCGTTACCGGAAACTTCAGAGCAACCCGGCGGCAGCTTGTTCGTGTTCTCGTTGACAACTACGCCTCCGTCCCGCATCTCCATATCCATCATCATACCGGAATCCATTCCTGACATCATACTCATTTCTGACTGTCCTGAGCTTTCGGAACTAGTGCTTAGATTTTCCGAAGCGCCGGGAACAGATCCGAACATGTCGGGATCCAGGTTCTGGAAGTAAGGAATTTCACCCTCGTAGTAGGACGCGCTGAAGAACTTCCGAAGATTACCGGCGACCTCAGGCACACCGTTCTTACCGAGATATCTTTCATAGACGATCATCCCAATGTTCCCGCCTGGAGAAATACCGTCCGTCGTGACAGCTGGCTCTGTATGGTCATGCATTATCCAGGCTCCGCTGCCGTATGAATCCAGTCCGTTATCAGTAGTGTCGAGAGTGAAAGTTGCTCGCTGCGCGGCACTCATCGTAAATACATCTCTCTGAACAGGATTCTCTAGCTTCACGCCGTCAGCTGAAGTTTTTGTGATCTTGTGGCCGTGAGGATGTAGTGAAATAGGATCCGGGCCGATGTTCAGTGTGTTCAACCTGTACTTCTCGTCTTTCTCCACAGGGATGATTGATTCTCTGGCTGTGTATGGGAAGCTCTTCCCGTTAAGTATGTAGTAGTCGGAGTTCGCATCAGTAGCATCGTGTTCTCTCTGGATCTCTCTGGAGATTTTCCTTGTGTCACTGTAGTTCTTGGAAATTTCATGCACTTCTTTATCCAGCGACTGGTACACTAGGTCGTACTCTGCCTCAAAATTATTTTCCTGATCTTTTTCGGGCATATGGCGGACTTTACCGGCTCCAACGTTCAGAGTCTGAACGGTGTTGTTGTCTGCTTCCTCCTCGACGATGAAAATTCCTGCTAGTCCCATCTGGACGTGTACGGCCGGGACAACGTGGCAGTGATACATCATCTCGCCGGCTTTCCGCGGCTGGATCTCGTATGTCCGGGATTCGCCAGGCTTGATAGGTTTTTCGCTTATCGCCGGTACACCATCGTTACCGCTGCTTTCCTCAGAAATATTCGAGGAGTTGAATGCGTGATCCACTCCGTGGAGATGGACTGTATGTGGCATGTAATGCGTGTTCTCAACCTCCAAGAAAACCTTGTCACCCTGCTCGATTCTTATGCTCGGTGACGGCATCCTGATCAAGTTACTGGCTCGGGAATCTTCCTCTACCATTCCACGGGTCTTCGGCGCGAAAGCCCAGAAAGCAGGTT
>ERZ1034547.31-NODE-31-length-42986-cov-8.453845_pt1 | contig 42986 bp, 43 predicted proteins | sample MGYA00520642_ERZ1034547 | MGnify/ENA primary metagenome ERZ1034547 (study PRJEB33760, sample SAMEA4777713) | hypersaline lake metagenome | biome: hypersaline environment; feature: brines | place: Spain | collected 2012-08 | depth 0 m ... | reverse complement strand
GTTAATGGACTCCGCGGTACTGCTCGATCTCCTCGGGAACGAGAACCGGCGGCGCATCCTCCGGCTTCTCGCCACCAAACCGTGTTACGTCACGGAGATCTCGGAGTACCTCGACGTGAGCCCGAAGGCGGTGATCGACCACCTGCGGAAGCTGGAGGAGGCCGGTCTCGTCGAGTCGACGACGGACGATCAGCGGCGCAAGTACTTCCGGATCGCGCGCAGCCTCCGGCTGGAGGTGAGCGTCTCGCCGTACGGCTTCGGCGCGAAGAGCGCGTACCCGGCGAAGAACAGCCTCGACATGTCCGGGCGCTGCCCGCACCTCTCGATCGAGGCCCCGGACGGCTCGGGGGAGACCGGCGACCTCGCCGACCTCGCCGAGGAGTACACGCGCCTCCAGGACCTCGACCGCGAGCTCTCGCTCGCCCAGCGGTGGGTTCAGGGCCGCGTCGAGGACACGCTCGCCGAGATCGACGAGCGGCTCGGCGGACAGGCGGACAGCCGCTTCTTCGCGGCCGTCCTCGCCGCGGTGATCGAGACGGACGGTACCCCCGCGGCGGTCGCCGACGAGGTCGGCGCCCGGACGTCGACGGTCGAGGGGGCGCTCCGCCGGCTCTCCGACGTGGGCGTCGTCGCCCGCGACGCGGACGGGTATCGGCTCCGCTGACGAGACTCCTCGCCGTAGACGGCGACCCGGTCGGCGGTCGCCGGTCGCCGCGAACCGATCCAGCGAACGCGGCCGTTTCCGGAACCTTTTGGCACACTGCGGGGAGAGGGCGGACGTGAGCCGTCTCAGAAACCTCTCGCTGTTCCTCGTCCTCGCCGCCGTCTGGGGGTCCGCGTTCGTCGCGATCAAGGCGGGGCTGGCGTACTTCCCGCCGGTGCTGTTCGCGGCGTTCAGGTTCGACGTGGCCGGCCTGGTGATGCTCTCGTACGCGGCGTACGCGGTCGACGACCCGGTCCCGCGCGGCCGCGACCAGTGGCTCGAGGTCGTCTCCGGCGCCGTCTTCATCATCGCCGCCTACCACGCGTTCCTCTTCGTCGGCGAGACCGACCCCGCGGTGACGAGCGGGGTCGCGGCCGTCATCGTCAGCCTCTCGCCGCTGTTGACCACGGTGTTCGCGCGCGCCTTCCTCCCCGCCGAGCGGCTGACCGCCGTCGGCGCGCTCGGGCTCGGGATCGGGCTCGTCGGCGCGGTCGTCCTCGCGAACCCGGACCCCGCGAACCTGACCGGCGGCGGCACGGTCGCGAAGCTCCTCGTGCTGCTCGCGGCGGCCTCGTTCGCGCTCGGCTCCGTCCTCTCGCGGGCCTCCGAGGCCGACATCCCCATCGAGACGATGGAGGCGTGGTCGATGCTGCTCGGCGCGGGGATCATACACGTCGTCGCGCTCGCGCTCGGCGAGTCGGTCGCCGACGCGGTCTGGACGACGGAGTCGCTGCTCGCCTTGGGCTACCTCTCGGTCGTCGCCAGCGGGATCGGCTTCCTCGTCTACTTCGACCTGCTCGACCGGCTCGGTCCGATCGAGATCAACCTCGTCTCCTACGTCGCGCCGGTGTTCGCCGCGCTCGTCGGCTGGCTCGTCCTCGACGAGGGGATCACCCTCACCACGGTCGCCGGCTTCCTGATCATCTGCGTCGGCTTCGGGCTGGTGAAACGCGACGCGATCCGCGCGGAGCTGCGCGCGACCGGCGTGTTCGGCTGACCGTCGCGACCGCGACGGAGGCGGAGACTCCACCGCGTCGCCCCCGTCGCAACCGTCTTGCCGCCGGGGCGACGACCTCCGCGCCGTGAGCGCCGACCAGATCGATCCGCAGGCGAAGCGCGCCGCCGCGCGCCAGTCGCGGATCCCCCTCCCGCACGGCCGCTACCGACTGAAACTGCTCCGGCTGCTGACCCGCCCCGTGATGCGGATCCGGAACCGCGACCCGCCCAGCGTCGGCGCGACCGAGTCGGTATCCATCCCGGGCCCCGCGGGCGACCTCGACGCCCGGCTATACCTCCCCACGGGCGACCCGCCGTTCCCGACGGTCGTCTTCTTCCACGGCGGCGGGTTCGTCCTCGGGAGCGTCGAGACCCACGACTGGCTCTGTCGCCACCTGACCCGAGAGAGCGGCTGCGCGGTGCTGTCGGTCGAGTACCGGCTCGCGCCCGAACACCCGTTCCCGGCCGCGGTCGAGGACGCGTACGCCGCCGTCGAGTGGGCCGCGGAGTCGACGGACCGGCTCCGGGGAACGGGCGACCTCGCGGTCGCGGGCGACTCGGCCGGCGGGAACCTCGCCGCCGTGACCGCGCTGATGGCCGCCGAGCGAGACGGCCCGGAGGTAGCCCACCAGGCGCTCCTGTACCCCGGCATCGGCGTCGACCCCGAGCAGGCGTCGGTCCGGGAGCACGGCGGGATCGTCCTCTCGCGGGCGGACATCGAGTGGTTCTCCGAGTCGTACTACGGGAACGACGTCCACCGGCGGAACCCGTACGCCGACCCGATCAACGCCGGCGACCTCTCCGGCGTCGCGCCCGCGACGGTCGTCACCGCGGGCTTCGACCCCCTCCGCGACGGCGGGCGGGCGTACGCCGAGCGGCTGGTCGCGGACGGCGTCGCGACGCGGTACGAGAACTACCCGGCGATGGTTCACGGCTTCATGACGATGGAGGACGTCGACCGGGCGCGCGAGGCGATCGCGGCCGTCGGCGACGACCTCGCCGGCGCGCTCGACGCCTGAGCTCGCTCGCCCGCCGACGCGACGCCCGGTGTGCGAACGGTTCTCGAACCGGCGGTGGAGTTTATCCGAACGGCGACGACTCGCCGCACGTGTTCCCCGAGACCATCGAGACGGAGCGGCTCCGGTTGACCGTGCGGAGCCCCGAGAACGTTGACCTCGACGAGTGCTACCGGATCTGCTCGTCGGACCCCGGCATCGACGAGGTGACCGAGCACGTCACCTGGAGCCCCCACGAGACGAAGAAGGAGACGCTGGAGTTCCTCGAACGCGGCCGCGAGCGCTTCGACGACGGCGAGGCCGCGAGCTACGTGATCCGGCCGCGCGAGGGCGAGGACGGCGCGGGCGAGATCGCCGGCTTCGGCGGCTTCGGGGTCGACTGGGAGACGCGGACCGCGGAGCTCGGCACGTGGCTCCGGAAGCGCTTCTGGGGGCGCGGCTACTCCGGCGAGCGCGCCGCCGCGCTCGTCGAGGTCGCGTTCGACGACCTCGACCTCGACGTGGTCGCCGTGAGCCACCACCCGGACAACGAGCAGTCGCGGCGCGCCATCGAGAAGTACGTCGACCGGCTCGGCGGCCGGCGCGAGGGGCTGCTTCGGAACCACCTGACCTTCTTCGACGGCAGCGTCCACGACGAGGTGCGGTACACCATATCGCAGTCGGAGTGGCGGGAGGCGACCGCCTGATCCGTCCGTATCTCCGGTAGCGGCCCTGAACGGCCGCGACCGCGATCGTTTCGCGTTCCGATCCGAGCCAACAAACACTTATAGCCGCCGAAACGACCCCGAGCGCATGTCATCACCAGCCAGCGGCGGAGCGAGCGCGACAGGGGCGGGACGCGGCCTCGGCCGCGGTGCGGTCGTCGGGGCGGCCGCGGGCGCGGTCTCGTACGTCCTCGGCTACCTCGTCGTCTACGTCACCCAGAGCAGCCGGGTCGAGGAGGGACTGTCCGGGATCAACTTCTTCGCCGACCTGTTCGGCGGCGACACCATCTCGGTGTGGCGCGGCGTCGGCTGGGTGTTCTACAACGCGCACTTCGTCGACGTCGACGTGCCGTCGCTCGTCGGCGCCGCCCGGTCGGTGAACTTCATCTCGCAGAGCGACGGCGGGTTCACCTACCTGTACGTCGTGCCGCCGCTGCTCCTCCTCGTCGCCGGAGTCGCGATAGCGCGCGCCGCCGGGGCGACGACGCCGACCGACGGCGCGCAGTCCGGCGCGCTCGCCGTCGCCGGCTACTTCCCGCTCGCGGTGATCGGGGCCTTCCTGTTCCGGTACGCCGTCGGCGACGGCGGGAGCGTCGCGCCGACGCTCGTCACGGCGGCGCTGCTCGCGGGGCTGGTCTACCCGGCCGTCTTCGGCGCCGTCGGCGGGGCCGCGGCCGGGGCCACGGCCGAGTGAGCGACGCACCGACCCGGGCTCAGTACGACTCGTCCTCGGGGTCGAACCGGTCGCCGTACTCGCGAGCCGGGTCCACGGGCTGGCCCTCGTCCGTCTCCGGCGCGACGTAGTCGACGAACGACTCGACGTCCGGCTCGCGGACGCGCACCTCGACGTCGATCTCGCCCAGCTCGTCCGGCTCGCCGACCGCGAAGTTGACGACGCCCTCGAGCGCCGCCTGCTTCTTCAGCGAGAAGGCGAACCCCTCCTCGGTGCGGTTCTGTCGGAACACGCGCCGGGCGGTGTCGAGGATCTCCTGTTCGTGGAGCACGTCGGAGAAGGCGTCGAGGCTGTGCGTCTCGGAGACGAGGCGCCCCTCCTCGTGGACCGGGTCCGCGTCCGGGAAGACGTTCTCGACGGCGTCCGCGACCCGGTCGGTCACCTCGGTGTCGTGGACCGGCGCCTCGATCCGGACGTCGACGCTGTAGATCACGCGCCGTCACCCCCGGTGTCGATCGGGTCGGCGGCGTCGACGCTCAGCACCTCGCGCATGCGGTCGCGGAACGCCGCGAGGCTGTCGGTGTTGTCGATCTCGACGTCGGCCCGTTCGAGCGTCTCCCCGAGCCCGAGGCCGAGCTCGCGCTCGTCGCGCTCGCGGAGCGCCTCCAGGTCGGAGTCGGAGTCGTCGCGGCCGCGCTCGCCCAGTCGCTCGGCGCGGAGCTCGAACGGCGCGCGGATCGCGACGAGCGTGAAGTCGTCGCCGAACGCCTCGCGGAAGCGTTCGAGCTCGACGGTGGAGCGGAGGCCGTCGACGAGGACGGTGTCGCCGCGGTCGCTCTCGGCCGCGGCCTCGCGGATCCGCGGGAGCGTCCGCGCGGCGATGGCGTCGTCGCCCTCCTCCTCGCGGAGCGTGCCGGCCATCCGCCCGTGGTGCTGCGCCGGGTCGAGCCCGCGGCGGCGACACTCGGCGCGGATCACGTCGCCCATGACGACGACGGGGATCCCGGCCGCCTCGGCCACGTTCGCCGCCTCCCCCTTCCCGCTGCCGGGGAGGCCGACGGTTCCGATGACGTTCATTACCGGTCGCTACTCCGCTCGCGGACTTAGGTCTGCTGTTGAGCGACGCCGCCGGTGGCCGGACGGGCCGCGGTGAGTCGGATCGCGATCCCGCGGCGGCCGCGCCGAAGGGGGGGCGAGACGCTCCGGAGCGCTCCGGAGATCGGCTGATCATTCCATACATCTAGTATAAAATTATTTAAACGAGCCGGCGGACGCTGTGTCTGTGGCTGACGTGTGACAGGAAGTCTCGAACTCCCCCTCGCGCTCGCCCTCCGCACGCTGGGATCTCGCGTCTCGCGGTTCCGTTCGGACGGTGGAGAGTCGCGACGGCGCGCGCCGGCCGCGGACGATTCATGCGACGACGCACACTCATCACGGGAGCGGCAGCCGGCGGTATCGGCGGGATAACACTCATCGGCACGGGCGCGTTCGACGCGGCGAGCGCGGAGCGGACGGCGACGGTGAACTTCGCGGACGACGAGAACGCGTATCTGGGCCTCGTCTCGAAGAGCGCGTACGCGACGACGGACGGCGACGGCGAACTCGCGCTCTCCTTCGGCGACGTCTCGGGCGTGGGCGACGGTATCGGGCGCAACTCGCAGTTCTTCTTCGACGAGGTGTTCGCGATCGCGAACCAGGGGACCGAGACGGTCTCGATCACCGCGACGAGCGACACCGACGACTTCGACGGCGAGTTCCGGCTCTACCCCACGGGCGACCGCGAGGGGTCCCTCGACGACCCCGACAACGCCGTCGTCTTGGAGACCGGCGCGGAGCAGTCGGTCGGCACGTACGTCGAGACGGGCGACGTCGACGTCACCGAGGACCTCGACATCGACGTGACGATCGAGGCGGCCTTCGAGGACGGGGGTGACGAACCCGACGACCCCGAGCCGGAGCCGCCGGAGACGATCGGTCTGACCGAGTTCTTCTCCACGTCGAGCCTCGTCGGCGCGGACGGCGACCCCCTCGACGACGATTCGGTCGTCGCGGTCCGGGCGGAACCGACGGCACAGAACGAGAACCCCGAGGGCGACGACGGGTTCGTCTCGTACCCGGACGACGTCGAGATCCCGTTGGCGGCGGTCGACGGGAACGTCGTCGGATTCGGGTCGGGACTGGGGCCGAACGCCAGCAGCGTGGACGCGAACCGCACGCTCATCGCGAACGCCTGGCAGATCACGCTCGGCGGGACCGGGACGGTGCTGTACGACGAGACGCACGGGCAGGCGCGGACGCTCGCGAGCAACTACTCGGACCTCGAATCCGCGGCCGAGGGACGCGGGTTCGACGTTCAGGCGCTCACGAGCGACTTCGTCGGCTCGCTCGACGACGCCGACGCGGTGATGATCGCGACCACCGACGGTGACGTGGCGGACGCCGGGGGCTTCTCCGACGCGGAGCGGAGCGCGCTCGCCGACTTCGTCGCCGACGGCGGCGCGGTGTTCCTTCACGGAACCGCCTCCTTCGGCGGAACCTCGAACGGGGTGCTGAACGGGGTACTCGACGAGCTCGGCGCCGCCTTCCGGTTCAACTTCGATCAGGTGACCGACGACGAGAGCAACGGCGGGGACTTCTTCATACCCCAGACGAGCAACTTCAACGACGACGAGTTTCCGGACCTCTTCCTCGCGGAGGGAGAACTATGAGGCGCCGCAGCGTCATCATCGGGCTCGGCGCGACCGCGGCCGGCGGCGGCGCCATCGCCACGGGCGCGTTCGACACGGCGAGCGCGGAGCGGGACGCGACGGTGGCGCTCGCGGACGACGCGAGCTCCCTCCTGTCTTTGACCCCGCTCGACGAGTCGTTCGCGTTCGTCGACGACGCGGGCGAGCTCGCCCTGGTCTTCGACGAGGTCGAGGGCGGCGGCACCGGCTTCGGCTCGAACACCGTCTACGAGGTCGACGAGGTGTTCCAGGTCAGCAACCAGGGTACCGAGGACCTCGGCCTCTTCGCGACGGTCGACGACGGGAGCCTCGGAGACGCCGACTTCGCGCTGACCGTCGACGACGAGGAACTCGGTCCCGACCCGACCGTCGAACTGGGGGTCGGCGAGGCGGTCGCCGTCGGCGTCGAGGTCGACGCGGGCGAGGATCCGACCGACGGCGAGGTGGCGATCACGATCGGCATCGGCGACGGCGCGATCGAGGACCCCGGCGAGGGCCCGGGCGAGGAACCGCCCGCGTTCGTCGACCAGTTGGCGTTCGACTCGACCGCGAGCCTGCTGGCCGAGGACGACGGGTACCTGCCGGCCGAGGCGATCGCGGTCGCCGCGGAGCCGACCGCGGAGTCCGTCGACGAGGACGGCAACGGCGACGCCACGAGCTATCCTGACGACGAGCCGCTGCCGCTGATGGCAGTCGACCAAGACCTCCCCGTGGTCGCCTTCGGATTCCCGTTCGCGCAGGACGACGTGCGCTTCGGCCAGTACGGCAACGAGGAGGTGTTGTTGAACGTCCTCGACGAGTACGCCGACTCCGACACGGTCCTCTGGGACGAGGGGCACGGCCAGTTCTACGATCTCGAAAGCCACGGTAACTTCGAGGGGTACGCCGAGGAGAACGGCTACGACGTGGCGGCGACGACTGACCTAGAGACCGACCTGCTCGGCCCGGCCAGCGCCGTCGTGATCACGTCGCCGGCGGACTCGTTCGGCGGGAGCGAAATCGACGCGCTCGCGGACTTCGCCGACGCCGGCGGGCTGATCGTGTTGATGGACCAGTCGGACTTCGACGACTTCGACCAGACTGACAACCTCAACGCGCTGGCGAACGGGATCGACACCCAGATCCGGTTCAACGACAACCAGGTGATCGACGGCGAGAACAACGCAGGAGGCGACTTCGTGCCGGTGACGAGCGAGTTCGACACCGAGAACTACCCCGCCCTCTTCGCCGACCGCGAGGGGCTCGGGCTCGAACTCGACCCGACCGAGGAGTACGAGGTCGAAGTCGTCAGCGTCGCCGACGGCGATACGGCGGACGTCCAGTTCGACAGCGGGCTCGAGGACACCGTTCGGATCCTCGGCATCGACACGCCCGAGACCGGTAGCACCGAGGAGCGCCTCCAAGAGTACGAGGGGATCGACGACGGCCCCGCGCTGAAGACGAAGGGCGACGAGGCGACGAGTTACGCCGAGGACCAGCTCCAAGTCGGCAGCACGGTCACCCTCTCGTTCGACGAGAACGAGGGGCTCCGCGGGAGCTTCGGTCGCCTGCTCGGCTTCCTCGAACTCTCGGACGGGAGCGTCTACAACGCGAAGGCCATCGAGGACGGCTGGGCCCGCGTGTACGACTCCGGGCTCGCGAACCACGACGCGTACTGGGACCTCGAACGCGCGGCCCGCGACGCCGGCGACGGCATCTGGGACATCTCCGACGTCGGGGCCACGCCGGTCGTCGGCGACGAGCCGGTCGACGAGCTGTTCGTCCCGGACGCCACGTCGGTCGCGACAGCGGACGGCGCCCTCGCGAGCGACCGCGTGCCCGTCGCGTCCGAGGGCGGCGACCCGCTCGTCGGCGTCGACGAGTCGAACAACGTCGCGCTGCTCGGCGGCCCGCTCCCCGCGGAGCGCTTCGAGAGCGCCGAGGACGGCCCCGGAACCGAGCCGTACGGGAACTACGTGTTCCTCGCGAACCTCATCGACTCCCTCGCCGCGGACGGCCGCGAGGGGAGCGTCGTCATCGACGGCGGGCACGGCCAGTTCGCGGCCGACTACGCGCTCTCCGCGGAGGACGCCGCCTACTTCCAGCGCTACCTCGAAGGGTTCGCGGTCGAGTTCGACGGAAAAAACGACTTCGACGACGACACCGGGCGCGACCTCGCCGAGGCCCGCGCGGTGATCGTCACCGCGCCCGACAGCGCGCTCGGCGACGACGAGGTCGCCGCCATCGAGGACTTCCGCGACGACGGCGGTGCCGTGATCCTCGCGAGCGCCAGTCCGGACGGCGCGGCCGACGCGCGCGGTAACCTCGACTCGCTCGCCGACGAACTCGGCTCCGACCTGCGGACCGGCGACGCGGTGACCGACTCAGAGAACAACCTCGGCGGCGACCCGACGGTCCCGACGACGGCGAACTTCGACACCGCGTTCGACTTGTTCGACGCCTACGGCGACGGCGACGACGGCGGGGACGGCGGGTCCGGGGGGTCGCTGGAGGTCGTCGAGGTCAACGAAGACGCGTCTGGCGACGATCTCGAAGACCCACAGGAGAACGTCCTCTTCGAGAACTCCGGCGACGACGCCCTCGATCTCACCGGCTACACCGTCTCGGACGAGACGACGAAGGAGTACGCGTTCCCGGACGGGTTCACGCTCTTGTCGGGTGAAGAGGTAACCCTGTACTCCGGAGAGGGGACGGATACTGACACGGAACTGTACTGGGGCCGGACCGGAAGCGCCATCTGGAACAACGGCGGCGACACGGTGTTCGTCGACGATCCGGACGGGAACACCGTCGTCGAGTACGAATACTGAACGCGGTCGAATCGGGCAATTCCCGACGCGAACCGCGGGCGTTTTTTAGACGCGGGGAATCAGAGATTGACGAGGGCACGTAGCTCAGCCAGGATAGAGCGTCGGACTTCTAATCCGATGGTCGTGGGTTCGAATCCCACCGTGCTCGTACAGCGAGGAGCGAAGCGACGAGCGAACCGGCACGCAGGGGATTCGAACTGCGCGAGACAAGGGGAGCGAGTCTCGCCATCGAGTGAGGGTCCCGTCGTGCTCGTCACCTCCGACCACGACCGCCCGCGCCGCGAAGAACGTATTTATCCGCTCATCGCGTACTCACCCGGCATGAGCCCTCCAGCCCGCTTCCTCGCCCGGCAGAAGACTGTCGCCGGCCTCGTCGTCGCCGCGCTGTTGGCGCTCGGGATCGCGCTGTACGGCGCGCTCCCGGACCAGATGGCGATCCACTGGAACGCGACCGGCAACGCTGACAGCGTCGTCGGAAAGCCGGTCGCGATCCTGGCGATGCCCGCGATCGTCGTGTTCATGAGCCTGCTGTTCGAGACCACCGACGCCGACGTCGGGGAGCGGATCGTCGGCTCGCTGGCGATGCTGCTGTTGCTCGCGGTTCAGGTGATGGCGTTCGGCGTGAATCTGGGGTACAACGTCCCGATCGTTCCGATCACCCTCGCGCTCGCCGGCGGGATGGTGGCGGTGGCTGTCTGGTTTGAAATGCGATAGGCCGAAGGGCGTGACCGGCCACCGGGCGGAGCGCGGGTTTTCGTCTCAGTCCGCCACTTTCGGCGCTCCGAGGTACTTCTCGTTCAGCTCGTACTCGCCGTCCTCGCCCTCGACGAGGTACTCGCCGTAGTAGGGCACGCGGTTCGCCACCACTTCCTCGAACGTCTCCGCGATCTCCGCGCGGGTCATCTCGCCCATCGAGCGGAGGTCGTCGTTGCGGTTGAGACACCCCTTCAGGTATCCCTCGTGGGTGACGCGGACGCGGCCGCAGTTGGCGCAGAACTCCTCGTTCTCGACGGGGTCGACGATCTCGACCATGCCGCCCGTCTCGTCGTCGCTCGCCTCGCCGACGAAGTAGCGCTTCCGGTCGTGCATCTCGCGGTGCTCGACGCGGTCGGCCTTCTCGGCGAGCCAGTCGTGGACGCGCCCGATGTCGACGTTCCACTCGGGCTTGCCGGTCAGCTCCGGCATGTACTGGATGAGCTGGAGCTGGAGCCCCTCGTTTTCGGCGACGTGCTCGACCATCTCCTCGACGTAGCCCGCGGTGTGCGTGAACACGACCATGTTGAGCTTCACCGGGTCGAGCCCGGCGTCGACCGCGGCCTTGACGCCTTCGAGGACCTTCTCGTAGGCGCCGGACTTGGTCACCTCCGCGAAGTCGTCCGGGTCGAGCGCGTCCTGCGAGACGTTGACGCGGTCGAGGCCCGCGGTCCTCAGGTCCGCGGCGCGCCCGGGGAGGAACGTGCCGTTCGTCGTCATCGACACCTCCATCGAGTCGGGCGTGCGCTCGATGATCTCCTCGAGGTCCTGGCGGAGCATCGGCTCGCCGCCGGTGAACTTCACCGCGTCGACGCCGTACCCCTCGACGACCTCCAGGAAGCGGACCACGTCGTCGGCACTCATCTCCGCGTCGCTCGGCTCCATCGGCCCGCGCGTGTCGCCTAACCCCTCGTTGTGGCAGTAGACGCAGTCGAAGTTACACCGGTCGGTGAGCGAGATCCGCACCCCCGTCACCTCCCGTCCGAAGTCGTCCGCGAGTGGGCCGGTCATGCCCGGTCGAAGCCGCTACGCGCGGTTAAACATCGGGGTCGTTCGTGCGGGTAAGTAACGCCCGGCGGTTACGTCGCGGCCGCGAAGTCGGCCCGCTCCGGTTGCGATCGGGCGGTCACAGCGACAGGCGAAGCCCGTCGGCCGCGGTCCGCACCTCGCCGTCGAAGCCCGCCTCGCGGACGCGTTCTTCCATCTCGCGCTCGCGACCGCCGGTGTGCGGGTAGAGGTGCGAGAGCAGGAGCGTCCCGACCTCGACTCCCGCGAGCGACTCGCCGAGGCTCGTCGGCGTCGGGTGGTTCGACACGTCGACGTCGTCCGGGAACGAGCAGTCGTGGACGAGGAGGTCGGCCCCGTCCGCGAACCGCCCCATCCCCGCGAACGCCTCGGTGTCGCCGGAGAGCGCGACCGGCCCGTCGGCGGGCGGGTCGTCGGAGCCCGGCGGCGAGAAGCGGTAGGCGAGGCCGTCCATCGAGTGGCGCGTCTCGCGGGCCGCCACGTCGAACCCGCCGGCGGCGAACGGGCGCGCGGTCGACACCTCGCGGACGGCGAGGTCGATCCGCCCGTCGAGGTAGTCGTGGACGTCGAGCAGGCCGTCGACGAGCGACTTCGTGCCCGCGGGCCCGACGACCTCCAGGTGCTCCTCGCCGGCGAGCCAGCGGGCCTTCAGGAGTGGGAGGAGCGCCGCGACGTGATCGAGGTGGTGATGCGTGAGTAGGACCGTCGAGACGCCCTCGTAGCCGACGTCCGTGCCCGCCAACCGCTGGAGGACGCCGCTGCCGCAGTCGACGAGGAGCGACCGGTCGCCGTCGGCGAGGAGGTAGCCGGCCTGCGCGCGGTCGGGGACCGGCATCGCGCTGCCGGACCCGAGGACGGTGAGTTCCATGCCGACGGGTCGCGGCCGGATCCACCTAATTCGGTCGGAGCGCCGGCGGCGGAGCGCGGCGCAGCGCCGGTGCGGGGTCCGGCGCCGCCCACCCGGTCACTTGATGAGGAACACCGGGACCGACGCGTCGTCGGCGACGCGGTCGGAGACGCTCCCGAGCGACCGGATCCGCTCGCGCGGCGACTTCCCCTCCGGGCTCATCACGATCACGTCGACCCCCGCCTCGTCGGCGTAGGAGACGATCTCGGCGTCGGGCGTCCCGTGGACGACGTGCGTCTCGACCTCGAGTCCGGCTTCGGCGGTCGCGTCGGCGACCGCGCCGACCGCGGTCTCGCCCTGCGCCTCGAGGTCCGCGACGACCTCGTCGTGGAGCTCGCCGGAGTTGGCGGTCGTGACGCGCTGATCGACGACGTACAGCGCGTGGACCGTCGCGTCGTGGTCGGTCGCGAGCCGCACCGCGTGATCGAGCGCGCGGTCGACCGCCTCGCTCCCGTCGGTCGGCACCAGGATGTCGTCGTACATGGATCGGCGTTCGCCCGGCCGCGGCTTAACGGTGGGGCCTCGGTGTCGGACTCCGGGAGCGCCGCACGCGTGGAGAGAAGACAGCCGTCGTGTGCGCCGGACGCGCAGACCGGCTCTAGAGTCCGGAGACCGGGCCGCGTCACTCGTCGCGCCAGCGGCCGCCGATCGCCTCGCGCCGCATGCTGTTCGCCTCGCCGTCGCGGAAGACGCTGACGCGACCCGTCTCCTCGCTCAGCGTCACCGTCGCCACGACCTCCGGGCGGACGGAGGTCTCGATGGCGCTCATGTGTCGCGACCCCATCCACGGCTCGTAGCTCACGTCGTCGACCAAGTCGGCCTCCTCGTCGCGGGTGCCTAGGTCGCGGAAGCGGACCATCTGCGACTCGATCTCGCCGTCGACCGCGACGACGACGCCGCCGTCCTGTGCGACGCTCACCGACTCGGCCGCGGCCGCGAGCGCGTCCTCGTCGAAGACGGACAGGCAGGTGTCGCGCGGCCAGCGGTTGTCTCCCATCGGGTCCGCGTACGCGCCGTAGTCGCTGTCGCCGATGACGGCGAAGTACAGCCCCGGCCCCTTCACGTGCGGCTCCTCCCACCCGTCGAAGGAGACGCTGACGTGCTCGGCGCAGTACGTCAGCCGATCGACGACCTCGCACACCCGCTCGTGGTCGCCGTACTCGATCGCGAGGTCGCTCATCGGCGTCGCTCCTTCCGGTCCGGTCGTCCGCTGCGATTGCCGCCGTCGGTCACGGTCGGAAAGAGGACCCCCCGGTATATAAGGGCAGCCGAGTCGGTCGCCGGGGGGCCGGCCGACTTCGCCCGGGGGCGCACCCGCTCACGACCGTCGCCACTCGGCGAACAGCCGCGTGTCGAACCGGTCGGCGCGGACGAGGCCGACGCCGAAGGCGGCCGCGACCGCGGCGGGCAGGAGGTTCCCGAACCAGAGGTTGATCCCGCCCCAGAGGATCACGAAGCTCACCATGTCGTCGAGCATGAACTCGCAGTCGCGGAGGCGCTCGCGGATCCCCGCCGCCGAGAAGGCGCGGTCGAGCGTGACGACGGCGACGACCGCCGACAGCACCCACCCGGCGTAGTTCGAGAGGGGGACGCCGTAGAACGCCCCGCCGCCGAAGTTCCAGAACCCGAGCGACACCGCGCCGGGGTCCAACACCACGTCCATCGCGACGACGACCGGGATCACCGTCGCAAGCCGGACCCACACGCTGTCCGCGCGCGGCCCGAGCAGGAGCAGGCACAGCAGGTACGCGTTCATCACGAGCGGGATGAAGAACACGGGGAGCGCCACCGGGACGCCCCCGAGCATCGGCCCGAGGTCGACGGTGTACGCGAACTCCCCGTACGGCCACCCGGTCGCGACGCCGACCGACTCGATGATGTACGTGTACGCCATCAACACGCCGATCCAGCCGAGCGCGCGGCGGTCGATCGTCGGCAGCACGCCGACGACGAGCGGCGAGCGCATCACGATCACGCCGAACAGCACGAACCACGGGTGGAACGCGAACGGCTCGGGCACCCACCCCTCGGCGCTGCCGACGAGCGCGATCGCCCCCACGAGCGGGAAGACGACGGCGATGGTGAAGCGGTTCTCGCGGACGAACCGGTCAAGCAGCGTCTCCGCCTCGTCTCGCGTGTTTGGCGCGCGCTCGCGGAGCGCGTCAAGACGCGAGCCGGTCGTCGCGGCGGCGGTCGTCCCCGCCGACCCCGCCCGGTCGCCGTCGCTCACGGCAGCGCCTCCCAGAGCGGGTACACCCGCCAGAGGCCGCCCATCGACAGCAGCGTGCCGACGACGGTGTTCAGCGCCGGGAACCACCAGTACGCGCGATCGACCGAGACCGACGACCGCGCGACCCACGCGACGAACAGGGGGTAGACGCCGAGCAGCGCCCCGAGACGGGCGTCCACGAGCCAGAACGCGCCGGCCGCGGCGGTCCACGCCGCGAAGCAGTAGCCGTACGTGCGCCCCTCGCCGAGCAGCGTCGCGGTCGTGTCGATCCCCGCCGCGCGGTCCGGTTCGATGTCCGGGATCGCGGAGAACGTGTGCATCCCCATCGTCCAGAGCCACGCGCCTGCCAGCGCCGCGAGCGGCGGGTGCGCCCCCGCGACCGTCGCGTACGCCGCCGCGCCCGGGAGGGCGTACAGCCCGTTCGACAGCGAGTCGAGGAACGGCGTCGTCTTGAACCGGGCCGGCGGCGCGCTGTACCCGACCGCGAGGACGAGGAAGCCCAGGAGGTACGGCCACGCGACGCGGGGCGTGATCGCGAGCGTCGCGAGGCCCAGCGCGCCGGAGGCGGCGACGGCGGCGATCACCAGTCTGCTCCCCTGCCACCGCGCCTCGCGCCCCTCCTTCTTCGGATTCAGCTCGTCGATGTCGGCGTCGAACACGTCGTTGACGCCGTAGAGGAACACGTTGGCCGGCACGAGGAAGTACGCCGCGAGCGAGACCGTGACGGGCGTGAACAGCTCGCCCACGTCGCCGATGCCGTAGGTGACGCCGACGGCGACCGGGCCGGCGAGGTAGAGCCAGAAGCGCGGCCGCGACAGCACCAGCAGGTAGCGGAGCCCCTCGCTACCGCCGCCGGCGGACCGGTTTCGGTCCCCCTCGACGGGCGGGCTCTGTCCGTCGTCGACGGATCGGTTCTGGTCGCTCACGGCGGGTATCACACGTCGTCGTCGCCCATCGCTTCCGCGGTCAGCTGTCCGCTGATCAGGCACATCGGGACGCCGATGCCGGGCGTGGTCGTCGAGCCCGTGAAGTAGAGCCCGTCGACCGCGTCGGAGGTGTGCGAGGGCCGCAGCAGCGACGTCTGCGTGAGGGTGTGCGCCAGCCCCAGCGCGCTGCCCGCGTAGCTGTTGTACCGGTCCGCGAAGTCGTCGACCGAGAACGTCTCCTCGACGACGACCCGGCCGCGGAGGTCGGTCCCGGTGTTCTCCGCGATGTCGTCGATCACGAGGTCGCGGTAGCGGTTGCGGATCTCCGGCGTGTCGGTCAGCCCGGGCGCGATCGGCACCAGCGCGAAGAGGTTGCTGTGGCCCTCCGGCGCGACCGTGTCGTCGGTCTTCGAGGGGACACAGAGGTAGTAGGCGGGGTCGTCGGGCCACTCGGGGTCGTCGAATATCTGCTCGAAGTGCTCGTCCCAGTCGGTCGGGAGGACGAGCGTGTGGTGTTCGAGGTCCGGCACGTCGCCCTCGACGCCGAGGTACAGCAGGAACGCGGAGGGCGCGTACGTCCGCGAGTCCCAGTACTCCTCGGTGTACTGGCGCTTCCGCTCGGGGAGGAGCTCCTGTTCGGTGTGCGCGTAGTCGGCGTCGGAGACGACGCGGTCGGCGAGGAAGCGCTCGCCGTCCTCGGTGTCGACCGCGAACGCGCCGTACCGGCCCTCGATCCCCGTCACCTCGGCGTCGGTGACGAACTCGACGCCGAGGTCCTCGGCGAGCTCGACGATGCCGTCGACGACCGCGCCGATCCCGCCGTCGGGGTAGTAGACGCCCATGTTGTAGTCGACGTGGCTCATCAGGTTGTACAGCGCCGGCGTGTTCGTCGGCGACCCGCCGAGGAACACGAGCGTGTACTGCATCAGCTGCTGGAGCTTCGGGTGGTCGAAGTAGTCCTCGACGTGCCCCTGCATCTTGCCGAGCAGCGAGAGCCCCCACGAGTAGCGCATCACGTCGGTGTCCACGTAGTCGCGGAGCCGCGGGCGGTCCTCGTAGACGAAGTGCTCCATGCCGATGTCGTAGGTCCGCTCGGACTCCTCGAGGTACGCGTCGAACGCCTCGCCCGCGCCCGGCTCGTACGACTCGAATATCTCCCGGTTCGCGTCGCGCTCGGGCAGCACGTCGACCTTGTCCCCGTCCTTCCAGAACACGCGGTAGTGCGGGTCGAGCCGCTCCAGCTCGTAGAACTCGTCGGGCGACCGGCCGAAGTGGCCGAAGAACCGCTCGAAGACGTCCGGCATCAGGTACCACGACGGCCCCATGTCGAACTGGAAGCCGTCGACTTCGAGCCGGCTGGCGCGGCCGCCGAGCTGCTCGTTCTTCTCCAACAGTGTGACGTCCGCGCCGGCCTCCGCCAGGTAACAGGCCGTCGAGAGCCCGCCGAATCCACCGCCGATAACGACGACGGACTCGTCGGCAACGCCGTCGATGTCCGGGACCACGTCCATACACGATCCTAGGGACGGCTCCGGTATAAATCCGGTCAGACGCGCCGCGGGACGGTCCCGGACACGTTCGGTCGGCGGGGTCGCGACGACGGGGCCCGGTCGGTCGTAACGACGGCGCGGTGACGGTCGCGGCGGAACTCGTCGCGCGGCGCACCCGCGCGAGCGGAGCCGGCGGAGACGCCCGAAGTGGATACCACTAAGTCGCCGACGCGCGTAGCCGTCTTCACATGGATCTGACGGTCGCGATCACCGGAGCAACGAGCGGGATCGGGCGAGCCGTCGCCGAGGCGTTCGTCGACGAGGGGGCGTTCGTCGCCGTCTCCGGACGCGACGGCGATGCCGTCGATCGGACCGTCGCGGCGCTGAACGGCGCGGGCGACGACCCGGACGCCGAGGCCGACGGCGACGCGGACGCCGGGGACGACTCGCCGGCCGACGACGCCGAGCGCGGCACCGCGTGGGGGGACCGCGTCGACGTGCGCGACGAGTTCGACCTCGAACGCTTCTTCGAGCGCGCCGCCCGCGAGGCCGGTCCGATAGACGTCGTGTTCGCGAACGCCGGCGTGTTCCACGGCGCGCCTGGCGAGCGACCGACGACCGAGGTCACGTACGCGGACTACGACGACACGATGCGGACGAACGCGCGCGGCGTGTTCGCCACCGTCACCGAGGCGGTCCCGCACCTCGCCGACGACGCGCGCGTCCTCGTGCCGTCGGGCGCGGTCGCGGCCGAGTCCAAGCCGGGGATGGGCGCGTACGCGGTCTCGAAGGCGGCCGCCGAGGCGGTCGCGCGCGGCTTCGCCGCCGACCTCGACGCGACCGTCGGCGTCGTCGACCCGGGCCTCGTCGCCACGGACCTCACCGGGAAGGAGCGCGCCCGCGACCCCGAGAGCGTCGCGCCGCTGTTCGTCTGGGCCGCCACCGAGGCCCCGGCCGAGGACCTGAACGGCGGCCGGATCGGGCTGCGGGAGTGGAAGACCGCGACGCGGTAGCCGGGACGCCCCTCGTCGCCGGGTGACCGACTCGAAGCTAGAGGCGTCTTCGACCGGCCCGAGCGGCCGGCCGCCGCGGGCGGTCGGCTACTCCTCGTCGAGCGACAGCGCGTCGGTCGGGCACTCCTCGACGCAGGCGGAGCACTGGAGGCAGTCGCCGTGGTCGACGACGCCGTCGGCCTCGCGGGTCGACCCCTCGGGACCGCCGAGCGAGAACACGTCGCCGTGGTCCGTGACCTCGCCGTCCGCGTACTGGCCGGGCGTGATCTCCTGTCGACAGACCGTCCCGCAGCGACCGCAGCTCACGCAGGCGTCCGCGTCGACCTCGACGCGGGGTGCGGGGTCCCGCCCCAGCGCCTCGGCGACCCGGTGGACCGCGTGCGAGAGCGTTCCGGCCGGGCAGACCTGACACCAAGCGCGCTGGTGGTAGACGACGCCGAGCCCGACCGCGACGAGCGTGCTGACGCCGAGCATGGTCAGGAACGGGACGCCGAGCGACCCGCCCCGCTGCCAAGCCGTGTAGAGTCCGGTGCCGAGGAGCCCGAACGCGACCAGCCCGACGGCCGCCCTGGTCAGCGGGTGTTTGAACCAGTCCGGTGTCCGGTTCCCGCGGCTGAACAGGCGGACGTAGCCGTCGAGCAGGCCGCCCCGAGGGCAGAGGTGGTTACAGTAGAACCGCCCGCGGACGGCGCCGACGCCCACCGCCGCGGTGGCGCAGCCGACGACGCCGACCCCCGCGAGGGCCGGGTACCAGAGGGCCGCCACGAGCAGTCCCGCGAACGCGACGCCGAGGTACCGCTGATAGCCGCGGCGTCGCTCGATGGAGCCGTCGTCCACCGGTCGGCGACGGACCGTATCGAGCCCCCGCTTGTCGAACCACGGGTCGCCGTCGCGTACCCGCCCGAGTCGTTCGATCAGTCGATTCGTCCGGTCGCCGGCCACCGCCGACCACACTCGGTCCGTGAGTCCGCTCGCTCGTTCTCGCAGGCTCATCTTCGACGCGAACGGTCGTATCGGCGCAGCCGACTTAGTAATTGTGGATAACACACAATATTCACACATACACCGCTGGCAAAACGAATAGAAACGACCAGAATAGAGTTATGAAAGATTTCGCATTTGTGAATATTGTCTGAGTGGAGAAATTCTACAAAGATCCGGCCCGCTGCGCGGTCCCGCGTCCACTCCGCCCGGCCGCCGCCGTGACGGGGCGTCGACCGCGGCGATACCCCTCCGCAACACCGAGAGTTATCCCGCGGTCGGTCGAACTGGGGGGTATGCCACTCGCGGACCCAGACCTCTCGGACTCGACGGCCTTTATCACCGGAACGACCCGCGGCATCGGTAAGCGGATCGCGCTCGCGCTCGCCGACCAGGGCTGTAACGTCGTCTCGACGGGCAAGACGACCGACGCGGACGACTCCGAACTGGAGGGGTCGATCGAGCAGACGGCCCGGGAGGTGCGCGAGCGCGGCCCCGAGGCGCTGGCGCTCGAACTCGACCTCCGCGACGAGGACCGCGTCGAGGAAGTCGTCGAAGAGGCGATCGATCACTTCGACGAGGTCGACATCGTGATCAACAACGCGAGCGCGATCCAGCTGGCGAACGTCGCCGACCTGCCGGCGGACCGGTTCGACCTGCTGACGGACGTGAACGTCCGCGGGACCCACCTCGTCGCGCACGCCTTCGCCGACCACCTCGCCGAACTCGACGAGGCGTGGCTGCTGTCGAACTCGCCGCCGATCGTGACCGACCGCTCGCCCGGGAAGGCGCCGTACGCGTGGTCGAAGCTCGGGATGTCGTTCATCACGCTGTCGCTCGCCGAGGAGCTGGCGAGCGACGACGTCGGCTGTAACACGTTCTGGCCGGTGACGACGATCGACACCCGCGCGACGCGCTACTTCGGGCTCGGGACCGAGGACGACTGGCGGACCACCGAGGTCGTCTCCGACGCGGTCCTCGAGATACTCGCGCGCGATCCCGCGGAGTGTACGGGCAACAGCTTCTACGACGAGGACCTGCTCCGGGAGGCGGGCGTCACCGACTTCTCCGCGTACAACGTCACCGAGGGCGACCCGGCGCCGATGTCGGCGCGGCTGTTCGCGCCCGAGTTCGAGCGCGAGGACTGAGAGAGTCGACTCACTCCGCGACCGCCGCTCGCAGCGCCTCGGTCGCCGCCGCCGGGTCCGACGCGGCCGTGATCGCCGACAGCGCCGCCACGCCGGTCGCGCCCGCCTCGACCACGGGCGCGGCGTTGTTCGCGTCGACGCCGCCGATCCCGATCACCGGGAGGTCGACCGCGTCCGCGACCGCGGCGATCCGCTCCGTCCCGATCCCGTCGCGGTCGCCGGAGACGTCCTTCGAGTCGGTGCCGTAGACGGCCCCGACGCCGAGGTAGTCGGCCCCCGCGGCCTCGGCCTCGCGCGCCTGCTCGACCGTCGAGGCCGAGACGCCGACGACGGCCGACTGGCCGAGCCGCTCGCGCGCGACCGACACCGGGAGGTCAGTCTGGCCGAGGTGGACCCCGTCCGCGTCAATCGCGGCGGCGAGGTCGATCCGGTCGTTCACGAGCAGGGGGACCCCCGCCTCCGCGGTCAGCTCCCGGAGCCGGAGCCCCGTCTCGTACCGCTCGCGGTCGCTCACGCCCTTGTCGCGGAGCTGGACGACGTCGACGCCCCCGTCGAGCGCGGCCGCGACGACCTCGGGGGTCGACCGCCCCGCGGACCGGCTCGCCGCCGTGACGAGGTATGTACGCCACTCGGTGGTATTCATATGTAATAACGTCGGGCGGTCGGAGGAAAAACGGTTGCGCTCCGGGCGCGCCTCCCGCCGGGACGGACAGACACAAACCGGCTCGCCCCGTACCGGTGTCCAATGCCATCTCGGCTCCGGACGGTCCTCGCCCGCGTCGCCGCGGCGGTCGCGGGCGCGCTCGACCGGGCCGGCGTCATCGACCGGTCGCGGCTCGACGAGACGATGGGCCTCGCGTGGCCCCGGATCGTGACCGGGTTCGCGATCATGTCGAAGAACACCGTCGACCTCGCGGTGATCGGCTACGCGGTCGGGGTGTCGGCGGTCGCGGGGATGGGGTTCGCGTTCGCGTACTGGCAGCTGGCGAAGTTCGTCTCCATCGGGCTCGCGGGCGGCACCGTCTCGCTCGTCTCGCAGAACTACGGCGGCGACGAGCGCGGCCGGGCGGGCCTCGTCGTCAAGCAGTCCCTGATCGTGGCCGCGCTGCTGGTCGCGCCCATCGTCGCCGGCTACGTCCTCGGCGCGGAGCGACTGATCGCGCTCGTGGGCGGCGAGGGTGCGGCGCTGTCCGCCGGGACGACCTACCTCGCCGTCACCGCGCCGGCGCTCGCCTTCGAGTTCTTCAACATGATCGCCAGCCGGACGTACGCCGGCGTCGGCGACACGCGCACGCCGATGGTCGCGCGCGCCGGCGGCGCGCTGTTGAACGTCGTCCTCACCGGGTGGCTCGTCCTCGGCGCGGGCCTCGGCGTGTTCGGCGCGGGGCTCGGGACCGCCGTCTCCATCGCCGCCGTCGGGCTCGTCCTCGCGTGGGGGATGACCGGGCGGTCGTACTTCGGCCGCGGCGCGTCCCCGGTCCCGGTCGGGCGCGCCGGGCCGTGGCTCGACGCCGGGCTGAGCCGGCAGCTCCTCCGGGTCTCCGCGCCGCTCATCGCGCGTCGCGTCGCCGAGGGGGTCGTCGTCTTCCCCCTGCTGTGGATCGCGTCGTCGTTCGGCTCCGCGACGGTCGCCGCCCTCGAGGTCGGCCGCCGGGTCAGGGCGCTGCTCGGGAGCTTCAGCTGGGGGTTCTCCATCGCCGCGAGCACGCTCGTCGGCCAGCGGCTCGGCGCGGGCGAGGAGTCGCTCGCGACCGCGTACGGCCGCGACGTGATCGCGCTGTCGGCGGTCGTCTACGTCCTCGCGTCGGCCGCGGTGATCGCCGCCGCCACCCCGATCGCCGGCGTCTTCGTCGACGACCCGGCCGCGGTGAGCGCGACCGCGGCGTTCGTCGTCGCGGCGGCTATCTCGGCGGTGCCGCTCGGCGTCGACGGCTCGGTCACGGGGTCGCTCCGCGGCGCGGGCGACACGCGCTGGCCCTTCCTCGCGTCGATGGTCGGGCTGTACGTCTTCGCGCTCCCCGTCGCCCTGGTCGGCCTCGCGACGCCGCTCGGCGTCGGCGGGCTGTACGCGGCGCTGGTGGCGGAGAAGCTCGTGCCCGCCGGCCTGAACGGCTACCGGTTCCGGTCGAACCGGTGGCAGGCGGTCAGCCGGCGGTACCGGCCCGACGCGGGCGAGGTGGAGGAGGAGGTCGGGTAGGCCTACTCGTCGGCGACGTCCTCGATCACTTCGACGCTCCCGGTGAGCTGGCGGTGGACGTACGGCATGTCGATGCCCGCGTCGTCGAACGCCTCCTTCACCGCGGTGACGTACTCGGAGCGCACGCGGACGAAGTCGCCGCGGTCGGGGTCGGCGATCCACCAGCGCGACTGGAGCCCGACTGCGGAGTCGCCGAGCTCGACGAGCCGGACCGAGACGCCCGGGTCGTCGAGGATCTCCTCGTGGGCCTCGGCCTTCTCGACGATGATGTCGGTCGCCTCCTCGATGTCGTCGTCGTAGCCGATCCCGAAGACGAACTTCTGGCGGAGCGTGTCGTAGGCGACGGGGTTCGTCACCGCGCTGTTCGCGAGGTCACCGTTCGGGACGGTGACGAGCTCGTTGTCGAAGGTCCGGACCCGCGAGACGCGGAGGTCGATCTCCTCGACGCGGCCGGACATGTCGCCCCACTGGATCCAGTCGCCGACCTCGAACGGCTTGTCCTTCAGGATGAACACGCCGGCGACGAAGTTGCCGAGGAGGTCCTGCGCCGCGAAGCCGACGGCGAGCGCGATGGCGCCGCCGAACACCGCGAACGCCGAGAGGAAGCCGCCGTAGCCGGCGACGGCGAAGCCGATGGCGATCGCCGCCACCCACACCACGGCGTTGAGCACGTTCGTCCCGAGGCTCACCACCGCCTCGTCGAACCCGCGCGACCTGACGATCCGCCGAAGCCCCGGAATGACGACGTACTTGCCGAGCAGCAACACGGCCAGGAACCCGGCGACGAACCCGACCACCGACGTCGCTATCGCCGCGACGTCGACCGCGTTCGTGACCGCGTCGAGCTGTAATGGATACATCACCCGCCCTTTCACGAGACTATATAAAGAAGCTACTGGCGGCGCGGTTGTTTACGCCCGGTGGGACGGTCAGGTCGGCGCATTCCGTCGTCGCGGCGTGACGGTCCGTTCGATGCGACCCGCCGCCGCGCGGATCCGGACGCGCGGATCAGTCGCTCCGCACGGCGAGCGGGCCGTCACCGCGGGCGACCGCGCGCAGCCGGCGCCCGTGAACGTCGTCCGCCGCGATCCGCTCGCGGACCGCGGGGGGGATCCACGCCTCGTGACCGTCGGGTTCGGGTGCCGGCTCGACCCCGGCCGGGCGGATCTCGTCGGGGAGGTACCGCGCGTACGTCGGGAGCCGCTCGCGGAGCGGGACGCCGCCGGCGTCGGCGACCGCCTCGAGCCCGCGGAGGTCGGGCCACTCGTAGGCCGGGTTGATGTAGTCGTCCGTCACCGGCGAGACGCCGCCGAGGTCGTCGATCCCGCAGTCGACGAGGTCCGCCGCCGGCGAGAGGTTCGGCGGCACCTGGACGGACACCTCCGACGGGAGCGCCGCGCGGGCCATCGCCACGACCCGGCGCATCGTCGCGAGGTCGGGCTTCGGGAAGTCGGAGCGCTCGTTGGGGACGACGTTCTGGACGATCACCTCCTGGACGTGGCCGTGCCGCTCGTGGAGCGCCCGGATCGCGAGCAGGCTCTCGGCGCGGTCGCGCCAGTCCTCGCCGATCCCGACCAAGATGCCGGTCGTGAACGGGACGCCCTGCCGGCCCGCCGCGCGGATCGTGTTGAGCCGCTGGCCGGGCGTCTTCCGCCGGCCGCCGCTGTGCGCGTCGACGTCGGCGGTCGTCTCCAGCATGACGCCCATCGACGCGTTCACCCCGCGAAGGGCGGCGAACTGCGACTCGGTCAGGTCGCCGGGGTTCGAGTGCGGGAGCAGCCCCTCCTCCAGGGCGATCTCGCAGGCCCGGTGGAGGTACTCGTGGATCGAGTCGAACCCCCACTCGGCGAGCGTCTCGTGGATCTCCGTGTACCGGTCGTCCGGCTCGTCGCCGAATGTGAACAGCGCCTCCGTACAGCCCGCGTCGGCCCCGACGCGGCACTGCTCGCGCACCTCCTCGGGCGACAGCAGCGACGCCTCCCCGGGGACGTCGTAGTAGGTACAGTACGTACACGTGTACCGACACGCCGTGGTGAGGGGGATGAAGACGTTCCGCGCGAAGGTGAGCCGGTCGGCGACGTCGACGTCGCCCGGGCGGACGGAGAGCAGTCGCTCGACCGCCCGCTCGTCGATAGCGACGTCGATCCCGTACTCGTCGGCCCCGGCGAACACGCTCGTTCCTCGCGGTCGGCGTTCAAAAAGGATCCCGGTTGCGGATCCCTCGGCGATATCGGTTCCGGTTACGGTGTCGGTCGCCCGAGTACGCCGCCGGTTGCGGCGCGTTCAGTCCCGGACCACCGTCACGCGGCCCTCGGACGCGTCGAGCGCGAAGCCGGCCTCGCGGAGCCACGCCGCCGCCCGCCCCTCGCCGTGGATCAGGACCTCCGCGAGGTCCGCCGGCTCGTCGACGTCGGTGCCGAGCCGCTGGGAGTCGACCGCGGCGAACGCCGCGCCGACCTCGGCCGCGATCTCGCGGTGGTCGAGGTACGACGCGCCGTGGTAGTCCACGCGGAAGTCCGGGTGCGAGGCGACGAACGCGTTCGTGCCGCCGCCGCGTCCCGGGACGACGGCGACGTCGGCCTCGCGGCCGGCCGCGAAGAGCCGGTCGAGCGCCGCCGGGGTCGCGAGCGCGAGGTCCGCCATCACGACGGCGACCGGCTCGGGAGCCTCGTCTGGCCCCGTCCCGCCGTCACCGCCGAGCCGCGCGTCGAGCGCCGCGTTGACCGCGTCGGTGAGCGGGCGGTCGTCGACGGTGACCGATCGGTCGACGTCGACCGGATCCGTGGCGAGGACCCGCGGCTCGCCGCCGGCGGCGGCGACGGCGTCGAGCACGTCGTCGAGCATCGCTCGGGCGAACGCCGCGCGCTCGTCGGGGGAGAGCGCGTCGGAGAGTCGCGACTTCGGGCGGTCGGTCGAAAAGGGAACGATGACCTCCATCGCGAGCGACGCCGGCGCTTAGAACAGGGACTCCAGCTCGTCGCTGTCGTCGCTGACGAGCTCGTCGAGGTTGTCGTCGCTCTCCTCGCGGATCTCGTCTAAGTTGTCCTGCGCCTCGATGGCGACCTGCTGGAGCTCCTTGATCCGCGGGACGTTCGTGACGCCCGCGAGCAGGATGACCGTCGCGACGAAGCCGGCCCCGCGGTACGGGTAGTCCCCGCCGCGGACCTCCATCGATCCGGTCTGCTCTTCGAGCCACTTCCGCCCGCGCTCGATACCCTTCCGGTTGAGGTACTCCGGCGGCCCCGCGAGCACGAGCAGCGCGCGCTCCGCGCCCTCGATCTCGCAGGGGAGCGTGAGCCGGCCGAGCGCCGCCTTGCGGACGAGGCTGGTGATCCGGTTCGTGGTGTGCGCGCTGTCGAGCTCCTCGTCGTTGCCGTCGTCGCGGAGCCGCGAGAGCAGCCCGCCAGAGGAGCGCTCCTCGACCTCCTCCTCGGCGTAGCCGACCGTGGAGACGCCGCCGCCCGAGAGCGTGTTGATGATCTCCGAGGAGTCGACGACGCTCTCCGCGACCTCCTGGCCCTGCTGGATCTCGCCGGCCCCGAAGAGGATGCCGAACCGCCGGACGATCTCCTCGTTGATCTCCTCGTAGCCGCCCTGGACGGACTCGCCCGTCTTCCGCCAGGCGTCGTTGTCGAACACCATCAGGTTGTCCACCTCGCGGACGAACGTCTGGAACGAGCGGGCCGCGTTGAGGGTGTAGATGCCGCCCTCGTCGCTGCCCGGCAGGATCCCGAGCCCGTACACCGGCTCGGTGTAGATCCGCTTGAGGTGTTTCGCGAGCACCGGCGCGCCGCCGGAGCCCGTCCCGCCGCCGAGCCCGGCGACGACGAGGAACGCGTCGACCTCGTGGACCGGGATCGAGTCGATCGCGCCCTGGACCTCGTCGATGTCCTCCTCCGCGATCTCCGCGCCGAGTTCGTTGTCCGCGCCCACGCCGTGGCCCTTCACGCGCGACTGGCCGATGAGGACGCGCTGGTCCTCGGCGATGTGTTCGAGCCCCATCAGGTCCGCCTTCGCCGTGTTGACGGCCGCGGCCGCTCGAACGATCTCGGAGCCCGTCCGCTTATCGTACTCCAAGAACTTGTCAACTACTTTACCCCCCGCCTGGCCGAATCCGATCATTGCGAGTTTCATCGTGTGCTCCCTCCGCGTTTGAAATGAACAGAACGTGATCTCGTATATAAGCCTTCGGTTGCCGTTACCAGCGTTGAGATTAGGACCGTTGACACGTTCGCGATCCCGGTCATCGGATCCCGAGGTGTTCGCCGAGCGTGGTCAGGTCCGCCCGGTCGACGCCGAACGCGCCGACGTCGCTGTCGGCGGTCGTGTTGTCGAACTTCAGCGAGCGGTACTGGTCCGCCCCCATCGGGAACCCGGGCACCGCGCCGAGCACGGAGAGGCCGATCTTCGCGAGCGGCATCGGGAGCGGGACGATGGTGACGCCCTTCTGCTCGGCCTCGTAGACGAGGTCCGTCACCTGCCGGAGGGTGAGCACCTCCGGCCCGCCGATCTCGTAGGTCTCGCCGACGTGCTCGTCGTCGGTCACCGCGGCGGCGATCATCGGGACGAGGTCGTCGACGTGGATCGGCTGGAACCGCGTCTTCCCGCCGCCCGGGAGGGGGTACAGCGGCACGCCCGGCGCGAACATCCCCTTCAGACGCTTGGTGAACGAGACGAACTCGCCGCCCTCGCCGAAGACGACGGAGGGGCGGAAGATGGTCCAGTCGAGGTCGCTGTCGCGGACGATCTCCTCCGCCTCGCCCTTAGCGCGGATGTACGCGGTGTCGCCGTTCGGGTCCGCGCCGAGCGCGCTCAGTTGGACGAACCCGTCGACGCCCCCGTCCTCGGCCGCGCGGACGAGGTTCTCCGTCCCGCCGCGGTGGATCCGGTCGTGCATCCGGTTGCCGCCGTCGGGCTCGAACAGCGGCGAGAGCGCGACCAGGTTCACCACCGCGTCGTGGCCGTCGACGGCCGACTCGATGGAGCTGTAATCGGTCACGTCCCCGCTGACGCCCGTCACGCCGTCCGGCGTGTCGCCGGGCGAGCGGGAGAGCGCAGTCACCGCGTGGCCGTCGTCCGCGAGCGCGCGACAGAGATACGATCCGATGAAGCCGGTCCCCCCGGCTACCAACACTTTCATACAACCCGTGTCGCGTGGAAGGCCCGTAAACCTACCGCGGCGTCAGACGCGCCACGAGATCGGCCGCTGAGACCGACAGACTGCGGCGCGATCAGTCGGACGACTCCTCGTCGCCGATCGGGACCGTCAACACCGGAACGGGGGCCGTGCGGAGCGTCCGCTCGGCGACGCTCCCGAGCAGGTACCGGCCCGCGCCGGTCCGGCCGTGCGTCCCCATCGCGACGAGGTCCACGCCGGGGTCGTCGACGTACGCCCCGATGCCGCGCGCGGCCGAGGAGGCGACCTCGACGGCTCCGACCGCCTCCAGGCCGGCGTCCTCGACGCGCTCGACGCCCTCGGCGACCGCGTCGTCCGCGTACTCGGAGAGGACGTCCGCCTCGACGGAGTCCCCGATGCCGATCCCGCCGGTGTCGACGACCGAGAGCACGTGGACCGTCGCGCCCGCGCGCTTCGCGACCGGGATCGCTCGGTCGAGCGCCGCGGTCGCGGCCGGGCTCCCGTCGGTCGGCACTAAGACGTCCTCGTACGGGTACGGGACTTCCTCGTCGCCCGGGCGGAGGGCCAACACCGGCACCGGCGACTGCCGGACGACGCGCTCGGTCGTGCTGCCGACGATGCGTTCGACGCCCTGCCGGCCCCGCGTGGACATCGCGACGAGGTCGGCGTCGACCTCCGCGGCGAACGAGGCGACCGTCTCCGGGACGCCGCCCTGCCGGACCGCCGTCTCTGCCTCGACACCGCGGTCGGCGGCGCGGGCGGCCGCGTCCGCGACGATCGACTCGCCCTCCTGTTCCAACACGTCGACGACGTCACCGCCGATCCGGGTCACGCTGTCGCGGGTGGTGTCCGCGACGTGGAGGAGGTGGACGGTCGCGTCGTGGTCGGCGGCGACCGCCAAGACGTGCTCGAAGGCCGCCGCGGCCGCGTCGCTGCCGTCGGTGGGGACGCAGATCCGGTCGAACATACTGGCACCGTCGCGGCCGCGGGTGAAAAGGGCTCGCGTCCGAACGACGGAACGCACCGGCCGAGACGCGCGCGACGCGGCCCGCGGAGCGAGGCGCGGTTACGCCGACTCCCCGGGGCCGTCGGACCCGTCTCCGCCGGCGGCCGATCCCTCCGCGCCGTCGCGTCGCGTGACCCGCACGGTCGAGATGCGCGCGCCGTCGACGGCGGTGACCTCGAAGGCGAACCCCGACGCCTCGGCGACGTCGCCGACCTCGGGCGAGCGCCCGATCCGGTCGAGGACGTATCCGCCGAGAGTCTCGTAGCCGTCGCCGCTGAGGTCGGTGCCGAGCGCGTCGTTGACGTCGGCGAGCGCGACCGACCCGTCGGCCTCGTGCGTGCGGTCGTCGGTCCGCCGGATCGTGTGGCGGTCGGCGGCCACGTCGAACTCGTCGCGGAGGTCGCCGACGAGCGCCTCGGCGACGTCCTCGACGGTGGCGATCCCCTCGAACGCGCCCCACTCGTCGATCACCGCCGCCATCTGCCGGCGCTCGTCGCGGAACTGGACGAGGAGGTCGCTCGCGCTCGTCGTCTCCGGGACCACGAGGATCTCCCGCGCCAGGCCGCTCGCGGTCGCGTCCTCGTCGCCGTCGGCGGTCGCGCGCAGCACGTCCTTCGCGTCGACGAAGCCGACGACGCGGTCGGCGTCGGCGCGGTCGACGACGGGGTACCGGGTGTGGCCGGCGTCGAGGACCGCCTCGCGGACCGCCGCCAGCGACGCGTCAGCGGGTAGCGAGACGACGTCGGGGCGGGGGACCATCAGCTCGCGGGCCGCGGTGTCGTCGAGGTCGAAGACGCCCTCGATCATCGCGACCTCGGACTCGTCGACGTGGCCGGCCTCGCCGGCCCGCGCCAGCACGCGGCGGATCTCGCGCTCCTCGAGCGTCTCGTCGCTCTCCGAGGCGGGCGGGACGCCGATCAGGCCGGTGAAGGCGTTCGCCGTGCCGTTGAACACCGCGATGCCGGGCGAGAAGATCAGGTACGCCAGCTTCATCGGCGGCGCGAGCAGCAGCGAGACCCGCTCCGCCTGCGCGATGGCGATGGTCTTCGGCGCGAGCTCGCCGAAGACGACGTGGAGGAACGTGATGAAGGAGAACCCGATGGCGAACGCGACGAGGTGGACCAGCCCCTCCGGCAGGAGCGGCCCGAGGACGGGCTCGATGAGCGCCGCGACGGCGGGCTCGCCGATCCACCCGAGGCCGAGCGACGCGAGCGTGATCCCGAGCTGGGTCGCCGCGAGGTAGTCGTCGAGGTTGCTCATCACCTCGCCGAGCGTCTCCGCGCCCGCCTTCCCCTCCTCGGCCAGCTGTTCGACCGAGGTGGCCCGGATCCTGACGAACGCGAACTCCGAGGCGACGAAGAAGCCGTTCAGGACGACCAGTATCAGCGCCCCCGCCACCCGCGAGAGCGAGACGGCGACGGCTACCATCCGTGCCCTCCGGGCGCGCGACGGGTCGGCGCGTCGGCGGTCCCGCGTGTGTCGACGATCATGGCTGCCGTTCTCGGAGGGGTCACTAAAAAGGGCGGGCGGACGCCTCGCGAGAGGGTGGGAGCCGGCCGCCCGGCCGGACCCGGGTCGTTTATTCCTCGCCGCCGCGGAACGCCACCATGCTGATCACGCTGGAGGGGATCGACGGGAGCGGCAAGACGACGGTCTGGGAGGCGCTCCACGACGTGTACCCCGACGCGACGTTCACCCGCGAACCCACCGACAGCTGGTACGGGGAGGCGGTGGGGCGCTCGATGGCCGACGCGGACGCGGACCCGCTCGCGGAGCTGTTCCTGTACACCGCCGACCACGCGAACCACCTCTCCGAGACGGTCCGGCCGGCGCTCGCGGACGGGGACCTCGTGATCTCCGACCGCTACTCGGACTCGCGGTTCGCCTACCAGGGGGCGACGCTGGCGCGCGCCGACGCCGGGGTCCAGCGGCCGCTGGAGTACGTCCGCGGGATCCACGCCGCGTTCTCGCGCCCGCCGGACGCGACGATCTACCTCGATCTGGACCCCGAGACCGCGGCCGAGCGCGCCGGTCGCACCGACAAGTTCGAGCGCGACGGTTACCTCGCGGCCGTGCGCGACAACTACGAGCGCCTGATCGACGCCGACCCCGGTCGGTTCCACCGGGTCGACGCGACGCGCTCGCCGGAGGACGTGATCGCGCGGGTCGAGTCGCTCGTCGCGGACCTGATCGACCGCTGACGCGCCGCGCTCGGCCCCGTCAGCGCGTGTCCGGCAGTTCGTACTCGTCCGGCGAGGGGACGTAGAGGTAGTCGATCGCGATCCCCAGCGCCAGCGGGAGGCCGACGGTCAGCGCCAGCAGGATGGTCGAACTGCCGACGTTGATGCCGGTGCCGACCCCGAGCGCGCCGGTGAAGACGATAGTCGAGACGAGGAGCAGGAGCGGCGTCAACACGAGCGTGTACACGACCGACCCCCACGAGGTCGAGAGCTGGATCCGGAAGAACCGGGTCGCGACCCCGGCGAGGAACGTGTGGAACGCGACCAGCGCGAGGAGGCTGCCGAACCCGAACAGCGCGAGCATAGTCGCCGTACGGGCCCCCGCCACTTCCCCCTATCGACCTCAGACGGGACCGCCGCCGCCCTGCTGCCGCGCGGCGGAGAGCAGGTCGGAGACGGGGGCGGTGTACTCGTAGCCCGGGATCACGCCCTGGACGTACGTCCCCTCGACGAAGTCGATCAGCGCGCCCGCGTCGTCGACGCCGCGCCGCTCGTTGATGTCGGAGAGCGCGTAGGTGACCGCGACCTCGTCGCCCTCGCGCTCGACGGTCGGGTCGAACTCCCGGTCCTTGCGCGTGACGCCGCCGACGTCGACGGCGCGGCGCTCGAACGTGTCGGCCCAGCCGTCTTCGACCACGGCCGCCACCTCGTCGGCGGTGACCGCGGAGAGCGTCGGCACGCGGACGGTGACGGTGAAGCGAATCCGGCCCTCGTCGGCGGGTTCGGCCCGCACGCGCCCGTCGAACGCGGTCGTCGTCGAGACCCAGCCGTCGCCGTCGCGCTCGAACGAGCCGTGGTCGCCGAACGCGCGCCGGACTCGGCCGGGGAGTTCGTCGGCGGCGTCGGCGTCGTCGTCCTCTGTTTCGGTCATACCGATCGGAGGCGACGCGGCCTGAAAAGCCGCTCGCGTCGCCCGCGCGACCCGGACCCGTCGCCCCCGTCATCGATACGGGCACTGCGAGCCGGTACGTCGGCCCCTTTTGTGCGTCGACCGACGAGACGGGGTATGGCAGACCGGTTCCGCTCCACGGAGGGACTGATCGACGCGCTCGCGGCCGCCGAGTTCGACCGCCCGCCGGCGCTCGTGAGCAACGCGCACATCACCGGCCTCGGCGTCGCACGCGCTCTCGACGCCCACGGCGTGTCCGTCATCGCGCTCGACCGCGCGGGCGACGGCGCGGGGTCGGGCGACGCCGTCGCCCACGACGGGCTCGCGCCCCCCTCGGACGCGGTCGACTACGCCGGGGCGGTGACGTACCCGCTCGACGACCTCGACGGGTTCCGCGAGGACGTGGAGGCGATCGTCGACGCCGCGGGCACCGAGGCCGTCGCGTTCGGCTGTATGGACGAGTGGGCGCTGTCGTACGCCGAGGCCGACCCCGACGGCGTCCGCCTCCCGTTCGCGGGGAGCGACACGCTCGACGCCGTATTGAACAAGTCGGAGCTGTACGCGACCTGCGATGCGCTCGGGGTGCCCTACCCGGAGACGTACCGGCTCGCGGCGACGGCGGCGAGCGGGACACGCGAGGCGGACGCCGCGGTCGAGGAGGCGGCCGACGCGCTCGGCTTCCCGCTCGTGGTGAAACCCGAACTCAAGCGCGACTTCGAGGAGGCGTTCGGGACTAACGTGATCGAGGTCGGGGACCGCGGGGAGTTCGAAGACGTCGTCGCGGCCGCGGCGGACGAGGGAATCGCGGTGATGGCCCAGAAGCGCGTCGACATCGCGACCGGGCGCGACCACTCGCTAGCCTCCTACGTCCCCCCGTCCGGGGGCGACGACGCGCTCGCGGTGGTCGGCAACGCCGCGGTGCGGTACCCGCGCAACTTCGGCACCTCCTGTCTCGTCGAGACCGCGGAGGAGCCGGCGATCGAGGAGCGCGCGCTCGCCGTCCTCGACGACGCCGGCTACCACGGGATCAGCGAGGCGGAGTTCGTCTACGACGCCGACCGCGAGGAGTTCCTGCTGCTCGACGTCAACACTCGGCCGTGGAAGTGGATCTCGCTGCCGGTCGCCGCGGGCGCGAACCTCCCGATGGCCGCCTACGCCGCGGTCACCGACGCGACCTACGAGTCCGACGGCGTCGAGCCGACCAGGTGGGTGTACCTCCGCGACTACCTCTCGCTGCTCGCGGGCGACGACGCGTTCTGGGACCAGCTCTCGGCCGCCGACTGGCGGCGGCTCGTCTCCGGGGCGTTCGAACGCGAGGGGAACCTGACGACGGGCGTCTACCGCCCCGCGGACCCGGGGCCGGCGGCGAAGCTGTTCGAGACGGAGTTCGTCGACCGCGAGTACTACTGCTCCTGTTAGGCGACGGCGTTCCGAACGGGAGAGCGGGTCAGACTTGCCCGCCGACCGAGTCGTCTCCGACGGGGATTTCCCAGCGGAGGATAGCGGCGGCCCCGACGACGAGGACGACCCCGGCGACGCCCAGCGCGAACAGGGGAGAAACGGCGTCGGACACGACGCCGCTCCCGAGTTGGAACGGCACGACCGCGAGGCCGCTGACCATCGCCATCGCGCTCAGGACGGTCGCGCGACCGAGCGACTCGACCCGGTCGTTGACGTACTGGCCGGCGAACGACCGCGTGACGTCCGACACGCCCCGAATCAGGAGGAACGTCGGAACGGCGAGCACCGGGACGAAGTACATGCCGACCAGCGCGCCGCCGACGGCGAACGGGAGGACGAGGAACCACGTCCGCAGCCCGATCCGCTCCCGGATCGCTCCCGTGTAGTAGGTGAGCACCGCGCCGACGAGGCTGTACGCCGCGTAGAACCACCCCAGCAGTGATTCGACCCGTGGCTGCGGGACCCCGAGGTCGAGAACGACGGTCTCGAAGATCGGCTGGAGGAAGACGAACACGAGGTACGTGACCGCGGCGTACAGGACGTAGTAGTACAGCAGCAGCGACCGCAGCCGACGGCGCGAGAGGACGTCCCGCACGATGCGGACCGTCCGTCGGAGGCTCAGGGCCTCCGTGGCGGTCTCCTCGTACGTCTCCGACTCGTCGAGCGTGAGCAGCACCAAGACGCCGAGGCTCGTCACGCCCGCCGCGACGAACCACGGGTACGAGAGGTCGACGCTCCCGAGATAGCCGCCCGAGACCGCCGCGACGGCCCCGACGGCCAACGCCGCCGACTCCCCGCGCCCCCGGACGCGGGCGAACTCGTCCTCGGAGAGGTCGTCGGTGAGCGTGTCGTAGAGCCAGGCGTCCTCGCTTCCGGAGCGGAAGTTGTACCCTAACGACCAGCAGACGTAGAGTCCGGCCAGCGGGAGGAACGAGCTCGACAGCCCGATTCCGAGGAGCGTCACGGAGATGAGCGCGGTCCCGACGAGGAGGCTGTTGCGTCGCCCGACCCGGTCGCCGACGTAGCCGGTCGGGATCTCGCCGAACAGCGTCGTCAGGTTGTACAGCGCCTCCAGGACGGCGATCTGTGTGAAAGAGAGGTCCTGCGCCAGGAAGAAGAGGTACATGATCGGCCGGTAGAACTCGACCGCCTTCGTCGCCTTGTAGGCGTAGTACTTCAGGATCGGTCCGGAGAGCGACTCCCGAAGGCCGCCGCCAGTGCTACCGGCCATGCGTGTGGCGACCGACGAGGGGCCGAGGGGAGTATCCTGTTATTACGGGATCCCCCGATCGGCACATACACCGGATCGTCTGACCGGTACGGGGCCCGACCGACGCGGAACACAACGATTAGTGCGCCCCCCGACACAGTGCGCGTATGGACTTCTTCGAGACGCTCGCGGACCGGATCGACGCCGTCGACAGCGTCGTCTCGGTCGGACTCGACCCCGACCCGAGCCGCCTCCCCGACGCCGTGGGCGACGCCGACCTCCCGCGGTGGGCGTTCAACCGACGGATCATCGACGCGACCCACGAGCACGCCGCCTGCTACAAGCCGAACGCCGCCTTCTACGAGGACCCGGACGGCTGGCGCGCGCTCCGCGAGACCGCCGCGTACGCGGAGGGGAAGGGCGTCCCCGTCCTGCTCGACGCGAAGCGCGGTGACATCGGTAACACCGCGCGGCGCTACGCCGAGATCCTCGACCACGTGGACGCGATCACGGTGAACCCGTACCTCGGGCGCGACTCGCTCCAGCCGTTCCTCGACCGCGCGGACAAGGGCGTGTTCGCGCTCTGTCGCACCTCGAACCCGGGCGGCGCGGACCTCCAGGACCTCGAACTCGCCTCCGGCGAACCGCTCTACGAGCGCGTCGCGGCGCTCGCCGACGTGTGGAACGCGAACGGCAACGTCGGGCTCGTCGTGGGCGCGACCACGCCCGACGAGCTGGAGGCTGTCCGCGAGATCGTCCCCGAGATCCCCTTCCTCGTGCCCGGCGTCGGCGCGCAGGGAGGCGACGCCGAGGCCGCGGTCGAGCACGGGCTCGCGTCGCGGCCGGACCTCCCGGTCGACGTCGGGCTCGTGAACTCCTCGCGGGGGATCATCTTCGCGGGCGAGGAGTCGAGCCGACCCGGCGACGAGGCGACGTACTTCGGCGCCGCGGGCGACGCGGCGAAGCGGCTCAAGAGGCGGCTGAACCGGCACCGGTAGCCGGGCGCGACGCGGGAGGCGGCTCGCGCTCGCGCACTAGCTCCGGCCGGCGACACAGCCGGAACAGGCGCGGGCCGCTTCGTCCCAGTGGTCGTCGCAGACGGCGCGCCCGCAGCGGTCGCAGACGTGGTCCGCGGTCGCCGCCGCGCAGATCTGACAGAGTCCGGTGAGGCTCACGGCGGCGGTTGGGTCGCACGGCTTATGACGGTCGGGGGTGACCCTCACTCATGCGCCAGTTCGTCGTCATCGGCCGCGACGTACCCACCGACCCGGACGCGATTTCGCTGTCCGACATCCCGGGGGCCGGCCGGCTCGACCTCTGCTGCCGGTGCGTGAGCGCCGGCGTCTTCCTCTCGCACGGCATCCGCGAGTCGGTCCGCGTCCACCTCGTGATCGCCGACGAGTTCACCGTCACCTTCGACGCCGACAGCCTCCGCCACCTCCACCCCGACGAACGCAACGTCGCCGCCCGGGTCCGCGACGCGCTCGCCGCGCGGGACGAGGCGATCGGCCACATGCCGGCCGACGTCTCCCCGGGCGTCGAACTCCGTCGGATGGGGCTCGACGCGACGCTCGACCGGCTCGTCGGCGACGACGGGCGGGGGCCCGACGGGACGCTCGTCCAGCTCCACGAGGACGGCGACCCCCTCGTCGACGCCGCGCTCCCGACGGACCCGGTGTTCGTCCTCTCGGATCACCACGACTTCGCGCCGGACGAGGCCGCCGCCGTCGACGAGCGGGCCGATCGCCGGCTCCGGGTCGGTCCCGAACTGCTCCACGCGGACCACACGATCACGGTCGTCCACAACTGGCTCGACACGGACGGGTACGCCGACTACTGAGGTCAAGACGGATGCCGACGCGAGACCAAGACCGCGAGACCACGACCGCGCCCGACACCGACCCGCGCTTCGACGTCCCCCTGCGCGGGGTCGCCGTCGACCCCGAGACGCGCTGCGCGCACTGGGACGACCCCGTCGACGTGATCGCGCTCCGGTTCGGCTGCTGTGAGGCGTACTCCCCCTGCGACGCCTGCCACGACGCCGCCGCGGACCACGAGGCGGTGCCGTGGCCCCGCGAGCGGTTCGACGAGCCGGCGGTGCTGTGCGGCGTCTGCGGGACGACGCTCACCGCGAGGGCGTACCTCGACGGCGACGACGACGCCTGTCCGGCGTGCGGCGCGCAGTTCAACCCCGGGTGCCGGAAGCACCGCGACCGGTACTTCGAGGACTAATCCCGCGGACGGAGACGAGGGGCGAACGGAGTGAGTCGGGTGACCATCCGCACGAAGAGTCGTCGCTCGCGGTCGCTACCCCAAGACGCCCGGGTCCTTCGCGTGACGCTCGAGGTGGCCGTTCGCTCGCACGTCGGCCTCGGTGAGTTCGAGCGTTCGGACCTCGTACTCGCTTTCACGGTCGTCGTACCGGACGTAGCCGAAGTTCACGAACTCGCGGCGCAGGTGGATCGGCTCGTCGAAGTGCTCGCCGATACGGCGGGTGAACTCATCCTTCTCATAGACCTCGCCGACCTCGAACTCCCGGTCCAGCAGTTCCTCCAAGACGAGCAGTTTGAGCGCGCTGTTGCCCGGCATCGAGTCGTTCCGGCGGTGTTTCTCGAACGCCGTCTCCCGGTCCCGATCGAAATCGAGTGTCATGGATCCGAAACGCCCGGTCGCGGAATACCCGTTCGGTACGTGTGAGGGTCTACCTCACGGACCGACCTCGAACGGACGCACCGACTGCCCCCCTTTCGGAAGGATTAAAAGAACGAGCGGCCTTCTGTCGAGTGCGGGCCGGTGGGGTAGCTTGGTATCCTTCGGCCTTCGGGTGGCCGTAACCACGATTCAAATTCGTGCCGGCCCACTTCTCCCGCATCCGTTCGCACCGACGAGCGACGGCGCCCCGTCTCCGCTTCACCGGATCCGTTGAGTGTCCCCGCACGAAACGTACCGGTGATGTCAACCGACACCGTCGCGGGCGTCGACTGGGCGGGCGGCGCGTGGCTCGCGGTCCTGCTGGGCGAGGACGGCGAGCCGGAGTGCCGCCTCGAGCGCGACCTCGAAGCGCTGTGGAACGGCGACGCCGGCGTCGACCGGATCCTCGTCGACGTGCCGATCGGCCTCCCCCACGACGCGGAGACGCTGGCGGCCCGCGAGGCCGTCGACTCGGCCGCGCGCTCGGCGGCCGAGCGTCCGAGCAGCGTGTTCCCCGTCCCCTCGCGGCGCGCGTGCGAGGCGGCCAAGGAGGGGGCGGATTACGATACCGTGAGCGAGCGGAACCGGGCCGACCTCGGCAAGGGGCTCAGCCGCCAGTCGTACCACATCGCGCCGGCCGTCGGCGAGGTCGACGCGTTCCTCCGGCGCGACGGGGCGGCCAGCGAGCGGGTGATCGAGGCCCACCCGGAGGTGTGCTTCCGCGGGCTCAACGGCCGGCGGCTCGACCGCTCGAAGACCACGGCCCCGGGCGTCGGCGAGCGCCTCGACGCGCTCGACGGTCACCTCGAGGACCCGGGCGCCGCGCTCGGGCGGATCTGTCGCCAGCTCGCGGACGTGCCCGACGACGTCGCGAACGAGGCGGAGCCCACCGTCGACGACGCCGTCGACGCGCTCGGGCTGGCGGTGGTCGCGAACCGCCCGGCCGAGGAGCTCCGGTTCCTCCCGAGCGACGCGGACCACCGGGACGGGGAGGGGATCCCGATGCGAATGGCGTACTGGAGCCGGGAGCCGCTGGCGTGACGCGCTCGGCGTCGCCGCACTCGCCGGCGGCTCGCCCGACGTCGGCGTCGCTCCGACCTCGGCGTTGGTAAGGTTCAAGACCCTCTGTCACGCGCTACGACACGAATGAAACTCTTCTCCTCGCGGGCGGACCGCCGGCGGGGTATCGCGGCCGCGGTCGGCGTCGCGGTCCTCGCGGTCGGGCTCTACGTCCTCGTGAGCCGGTACGCCGGCTTCATCACCGACACGGAGGCCCTTCGGGCGTGGCTCGACCAGTTCGGGATCTTCGCCCCCATCGTCTTCATCGGTCTCCAAGCCCTCCAAGTGATCGTCGCCCCGATTCCGGGACAGGTCGTCGCGCTGGTCGCGGGCTACCTCTTCGGCCCGCTCGCCGGGACGGTGTACAGCCTCACCGGCGTGCTCATCGGCAGCGCGGTCGCCTTCTCGCTGTCGAAGCGGTTCGGGCGCTCCTTCGTGGAGCGGGTCATCCACGAGGACGTGATCGCCCGCTTCGACGGCTTCGTCGACACCGTGGGCGTCCCCGGCCTGTTCGCGTTCGTCATCATCCCCGGACTCCCGGACGACGCCATCTGCTTCCTGAGCGGGCTCACCAAGTGGTCGCTGCCGACGTTCATGGCCGTCATCGCCGTCGGGCGACTGCCGGCGTACGTGCTGACCGTGTACGCCGGGGGCGAACTGGCGAGCGGCCGGTTCCTCTCGGCGATGGCGCTCGTCGGGGTCGTCGTGGCCGCGTCCGCCATCGGGTACTACAAGCAGGACGCGGTGCGCGACCTCGTCGAGCGGTTCGAGCCGCGACTCCCCTTCTGAGGGGCTGAAACGGGCTATCCGGGGTCAGCCCCACGTCCACTGCGCGTCGAGCACGAAGCGGTAGAGCCCGCTGACGAGGATCGCCGCCACGTTCGCGATCAGGTACATCACACCGGCCCACTCGACGAGCGCGGCGAGCACGCCGAGCTGGATCGGGATCGCGGTGCCGCGGACGAGGTTCGTCTTCAGCAGTCCGGCGAGGTACTCGGAGGCGCCCGTGTTCCGGCTCGCGCGGAACGTCCACGCGTTGTTGAGCACGTACGAGCAGACGATCGTGATCTCGATCGCGATCGTCGCGCCGACGATGTAGTTGAGCCCCGCGGTGTCGACGAACAGCCACAGGAGCGCCAGCTGGAGCCCCGCGGTGAGCGCGCCGACGACGACGAACCGGCGCATCTGGACCGCGATCGGCCCGCTGGCGAGGTCGCGGAGGACCGCTCGGATCATCACTTGTACCCGAGCGCTTCGAGGCGCGCTTCGAGGTCTTCGTCGACCTCGTCGTCGCCGCGCTCGGCGGCCGCCGCCTCCGCCGCGTCGCCGCGCTCGCGGAGCAGCTCCGCGTGGGCGTCGACGATGGGTGCGAGCCGGTCGATGACCGACTGCGCCCGCTCGTTGTGGCCCGTCGCCAGGTTCTCCTGTTGGGTCGGGTCCGCGGGCCGGTGGTACAGCTCCCGCTCGCCGGCGTCGACGTTCTCGATGTACGTCCAGTCGTCGTCGCGCACGCTGACGAACAGGTCGCCGTCGGACAGCGACCGGGGGATCGGCTGCTGGGTCACGTCCTCGCCGCGGACGGTCACCGAGACGACGGGGTCCGTCTCCGACTCCTCCGCGTCTTCTTCGGCGCCCTCCTCGCCGCGGAGCGCCGGCAGGAGCGACTCGCCGTGCCACTCCGGCGACGGGTCGACGCCGAGCAGGTCCGCGACCGTGGGCGGGATCGCGTCGAGCCCCACGTGCCCGTCGACGCGGCCGCCGTCGAGTCCGGGGACGTCCGCCACGAAGGGGACGTGGATCAGCTCGTCGTACAGCTTCGGGTAGTGGGCGAGGTGGCCGTGTTCCTGGAACTCCTCGCCGTGGTCCCCGGCGAGCAGCACCGCGGTGTCGTCGGCGACGCCGGCGGTATCGAGGGCGTCGAGCAGCCGCCCGACGCTGGCGTCGACCTGTCGCACGGTCGCCTGGTACAGCGTCCGGAGCTCGCGGAGGGTCCGCTCGCCGACCTCGAGGCCCAGGCTGGTCCGAGCGTGCGCGTGGAGCATCTGGTGCGTGCCGACGATACCGTCGGACACCTCGCGGATGTACCGGGGCGCGGGGACGTACGGGGTGTGCGTGTCCATGTAGTGGACCCACAGGAAAAACGGCTCGTCGGTGTCGTCGACGAATCCGGTCGCGGCGTCCTCGACGTCGAACATGCGCGAGGCGTCGAGGAACGGCCGATCGTCGTCGTCGCCGCGGAGCTTCGAGCCGAGCCGCCGGATCGGCGAGCTCGCGAGCTGGATCCACGCCTCCACGGTCGGGTGCGCGGCGAGGTACCGACTGTAGACGCTGGAGCCGACGCTCGTGACGAACGGTTCGAACTCGTCGAACCCGTCGGGATACCCCCAGTGGTCGGTGAGGAACCCGTTCGCGGCGTTGAAGCCGCCGGTCGCGATCCCGGCGTCGGAGAGCACCTCCGCGAGCGTGTCGGCCTCGCCGACGCCGATCTCCCCGCTCCGGGCGAACACCGGCTCCGAGGCGAGGATCGACGGGAACGAGAACGGCGTCCAGTTCCCGGTCGCGAACGCGCGGTCGAACACGGTCCCGTCGTCGGCGAGCCCGTCGATCACCGGCGAGTGCCGCTCGGCGTCGTACGGGGAGACCGCGTCCGCGCGCAGCGAGTCCACGGTCACGAGCACGACGTTGGAGACGGGGGCGTCGTCACTCGACGCGTTCGCGTCCGCCGCTGACGTGGTCGACGAGTCGGAGATCATTGGATACGGTGCGAATCCGCGGAGAACGCGCTCGCCGCGGGCGAACTTCGGGATCCGCGTATATACCAGAACTCGCGGTTGCCAGCGGCATGAGGATTTCGATCGCCCGCATCGACGGGGGAACGTACCTATTTGTCGGAGCCCGCGCACGGTATCGGTATGGAAAACGCGCCCACTGGCCGGCCGGTCGACAAGGCGATGTTGCCGGAATCGGTCCCCGACGACGAGGTCCCGGAGTCGATACCCGCCGAGTCTCGGGCGGTCGAGACGAACGGCGTGCCGCTTCACGTCGTCGAAGCCGGCCCCGAAGACGGGAAGCTCCTGGTCTTGCTCCACGGGTTCCCGGAGTTCTGGTACGGCTGGCACGAGGCGATCGTCCCCCTCGCGAACGCCGGCTACCGCGTCGTGGTCCCCGACCAGCGCGGCTACAACTGCTCCGCGAAGCCGCCGGCGGTCGGCGACTACCGGATCGACGAACTCGCGCGCGACGTCGTCGGCCTGATCGACGCCTACGACCGGGAGACGGCCGCCGTCGCCGGGCACGACTGGGGCGCGGCGGTGGCGTGGTGGCTCGCGCTCCATCACGAGGACCGCCTCTCGGAGCTGGTCGCGGTCAACGTCCCGCACCCGAGCGTCTTCGAACGCGCGCTCCGCACCTCGTGGGACCAGCGGCTCAAGAGCTGGTACATGCTGGCGTTCCAGCTCCCCAAACTACCCGAGGCGGTCGCCAGCGCGGGGAACTGGCGGCTCGCGACGAACGCGCTGCGCGACACGAGCGCCCCCGGCACGTTCACCGACGAGGACCTGCGGCGGTATCGCCGGGCGTGGAACCGCGACGGCGCGTTCGAGGCGATGGTGAACTGGTATCGCGCCATCGTCCGCGACCGACCCGAGCCGGCCGAGACGGAGGTGTCCGTCCCGACGCTCGTCATCTGGGGCGCGCAGGACCAGTTCCTCGCACGCCGGCTGGCCCACGAGAGCGTCGACCGCTGCGCCGACGGTCGCCTGCTCGCGATCGAGGAGGCGAGCCACTGGGTCGTCCACGAACACCCGCACCGCGTCGCCGAGGCCATCGCCGATCACGCGGACCCCCTGCCCCCGGGCGCGCGGGAGTAAGTCGGGGCGGAGTCGCACGGCGACCGGAGAGCGCCACACTTTCGATTCGGTCTCTCGCCCGCTTTGAGCCCTCAGCGACCCGTGTATCGAATACTGTCCTCAGTCTATCGCCACAAAGGTTATATTTGCCCTCCACCAAAGGACAGATATGAGCAAGCACTTCGAAGACGCACGGTACTACCTCGGTCGAGCGGCGGAACACGCGAAGGCGGGCGTCGTGGAGGAGCTCGAGCCGGTCGAGGCGCGGGTGAAGGAGCTCGTCGGCCGCGAAGAAGAGGAGCCGGAACCGGAGCCGTCGCGGCTGGACAAGCTCCAGGCGGACCTGAAAGACCTCGAAGAGCGCGCCGAGGGCGAGGCCCGCGAGGCGGTCGCGTCCGCGCGGAAGCGCGTCGCCGAGTACCGCGGCAAAGACACCGCCGCGGAGTAGTCGCACCGCGGTCCCTACCGGATCGGCGGCTCCGGCCCGGTGGTCTCGTCGCCGCCGATCCGCTCCCCGGCGGGCACCACCGCGTACTCGATACCCGCTTCTTCGAACAGCGACCGCGCCCGCCGGATCCCCCGTTCGGCGTCGACGTCCGTGGCGCGGTAGTGCCGGATCGGGTGTCGGATCCACGACGGCTCCCAGTGGGCGTACACGTCCGTCGTCGAACGGTCCGGGCCGGCGTACAGCGAGAGGTGAAGCTGGTCGTCGCTGGCGAGCGCGCCCTTCGGGTACCACGCCCAGCTGGCGACGGTCGTCTCCGGCGGCATCTCGTAGTCGCGGTACTTCAGCGAGGAGACCAGGTTGCGGACGAACCCGAGCCGATGGAGCTGCGCCTCGACGATCGGGTATGGCTCGTGGAGCGTGAACGCGTACTGCTCGCGTGGCGTCTCCCGCTCTGCGTAGAGTCCGACGAGCGACAGCGGTGCGTGAAGCAGGCTCGCGACGTGCTGTCGGAGGCGTTCGAGGAAGCGAAGTTTGTGTGTCATGACATGTCGTGCGGGCGACTTCGAAATGAAGCTTCGGCGTAAGGTAACTCTTAAGTCCGGAGGTCGGATACTCCGAAGCGAGCGGGTTGGTGGTCTAGCTAGGTTATGACGGCTCCTTCACACGGAGCAGGCCGGCGGTTCGAATCCGCCCCAACC
>ERZ1034547.30-NODE-30-length-43094-cov-7.550989_pt1 | contig 43094 bp, 44 predicted proteins | sample MGYA00520642_ERZ1034547 | MGnify/ENA primary metagenome ERZ1034547 (study PRJEB33760, sample SAMEA4777713) | hypersaline lake metagenome | biome: hypersaline environment; feature: brines | place: Spain | collected 2012-08 | depth 0 m ... | reverse complement strand
GCGCCGCTCCGGCTCGCCGGGCTCGGTCAGCAGCCGCCGCCGGTCGCGGCGCGCGTTCGCGTATCGGACTCCCTGGACCAGACCGAGGACGCCGAGCAGCGTGACGACGGCCGACGTGGGCGAGATGGCGGCCGCGATCCCGCGGTCGAGCGCCGCGAGGAGGCCGACGGCGACCGCCGCTACCCCCGCGATCGCGACCGGTCGCACTACCGGCCACCCCCGTCGAGCGCCGCGCCCGCCTCCTCGTCTTCGACGTGGTCGCGGCTCACGAGTCGCCCCCGTGGCGCTCCTCGATCCGGCGCAGCGCCTCGACGGCGCGGCGCTCGCGGTCGTCGGTCGCGTCCTCGCCGCCGTAGCGCACGCGCTCGAACACCTCGGTGAGCGCGGTCACCGGCTCCTCGGCGACCCCGGCGTCGACCGCCGCGGTCGCGAACTCCGCCGGCGTCGACGACGCCGGCCGGTCGACGTCGAGGACGTCGGTCATGTCCCGCCACGCGCGGTACACCTCGTTGTCCGCGTCCGACGACTCGATCCGGTCCGCGGCCTCGCCCGCCGTCCGCCCGACAGCGGCGAGGTCCGGCGGCTCCTCGGCCGGCTCGTCGGTCCGGTCGCCCTCGCCGCGGTCGGCCTCGTCGTCGCCGCCGGCGAGGAGCAGCGCGGCGACGCTCGCGATCACCGCGGCGACGACGACGACCGCGAAGAGGATCTGCGGCGCCGACGCCGCCCCCTCGCCGCCCCCGAGCCCGCCGCCGGCCGCGCCGGCCGGTAACAGTCCCGTCTCGTTGCCGCCGACGCCGAGGCCGATGGAGACGCTCCCCGTCATCGACCCCGACCGGCACGCCGACAGTATCCAGAAGAGGATCCCGATCGGCGCGCCCATGACGCCGGCGACGGTGACGCCCGCGAACAGCGATCCCGTGTCGCGATAGGCTATCCCGGCGAGCAGCGTCAGTCCGATGAGGAACGCGAGCACCGCGGGCGGTTCCCTGAGGAACGCGAGACAGACGTCCGACGTGCCGAACTGGCCCGCCTCGCCCGACGACGTGAGGACTCCGGGATCGTCGTCGCCCTCGCCGACGCTCGGCTGGCCGCCCGATCCGCCGCCGAACCCGCCGCTGCCCGTGTCGACCGCGGAGTCCAGCGTCGCGGACGCGACGCCGAGCGCGAGGAGGGCGAGGATGGCGACGGCGACCGCGACGAGGGCGTCCCGCTTCACGTCCCCGAATACGGCGGCCGCCGGGAATAGCTTTCGGCGACGGCGGTCCGTCGGGGCGCTTCGGGGCGCGCCGAGGCGCGTCAGTCCGGGCCCCCGGGGTCGGCCCCCTCGCGTCCGGGCCCCGGGACTCGGCTTACGCGTCCTCGCTCCCGTCGACGACGCCGTCGAGCGGCGTGGTCGGGAACAGGGCGTCGACGCCGGGGTCCGGGTCGACGAGGCGGTACGCGGTCCCGTCGGGCTCGACGACGCCGGCGTCGGCGAGGTGGTCGAGGTGCGAGAACGCTTCGCCGGGGCCGTGGAGCACGTGGATGTCCTCAAGCGAGCCGAACAGCGCGGCCGACACCTCCCACGCGGTCGCGGGCCCGGACTCGTCGAGGACCTCGATCACCCGGCGCGTGCGGTGGCGGTGGTGGTCGAGGATCGCCGCCGCCCGGCGGCTCGGCTCGTCGATCCGCTGGCGGTGTCCCGGGTGCGCGGCGTCGAAGTCGCGCGCGACGATCCGCGCGAGGCTCTCGGCGTACGCCGCGAGCGCGCCCTCGACGCGCACGTCCGCGCCGCCGACGTTGGGGGTGTACTTCGGGAGCAGCGCGTCGCCCGTGAACACTTCCTCGGTCGCGTCGTCCCCGGCGACGGGGTCGTGGTCCGGCACCGTCCGCGGGTCGAACGCGAAGCCGGAGAGCCCGGCGGTGTGGCCCGGCAGGTGGAGGGCTTCGAGCGCGACGCCGCCGGCCTCAATGGCGTCGCCGTCCGCGAACGCCGTCACGTCGGCCGGGTCCCCGGAGAGCCCCGTGCTGACCGCGTCGAAGAAGTCGATCAGCCGCTCTTGGTCGGCGGCGGGCATCCCCCAGCGCTCGAACGTCTCGCGCTGGAGGTCGCGGTCGGCGAACAGCGGCGTCTCCGTCCCGTCGACGAGGCCGGCGTCGGCCTCGTGGACGTACACGTCGGCACCGCCCTCGGCCTGGACCTCGCCGGCGAGCCCCGCGTGGTCAGGGTGCCAGTGGGTGAGCACGACCGCGTCGACGTCGGCGAACGAGCGCCCGTAGTCGGCGAGGCCGTCCGCCAACTCCTCGCGGACCTGGGGGAGCGAGACGCCGGTGTCGACGAGCGCCGTCGTCTCGCCGTCGAGCAGGTACACGTCGTTTGCGCCCTCGAAGACGGTGTTGCCGAGCTGGATCCGTTTCACAGGGCAACGACGGCTGCCGGGCATTTCACCGTTTCCACCGCGCCCGCCCCCGCCCCGGGCGCCGTCGCTCGGGGACCGCCGACAGTGAACGCGGAGCGTGCCCCGGAATCGCTCGCCCCGTTCCGCCCGGCCGCGGTCGCCGACCGCGATCCGTTGGGGCTTTGCTTCTGCCGCCCGTGCCGGACACATGGAGTATCAACCGGGCGTGTGTAACATCGGACCGACCCAACAGCGACGGCGGCTCCTCCTCGGCGTCGGGTCGCTCGCGCTCGCCGCCGCGTTCGTGGCGGCGGTCGTCTCGCTCGCGTGGCCGCAGTGGTCGCTCATCCTCACGGTGTTCCCGCTGTACGGCGCCGCGATGGGCGGGTTACAGTACCGCGAGCGCTTCTGTATCGGGTTCGCCGGCATGGGCGTCTTCGACGTCGGCGGCGGGACGAGCGAGATCCAGAACGAGGCGGCGCTCGCCGCCGACCGCAAGAAGGCGGTCAAGCTCAACGCGAAGGCGATGGCCATCGGCGCGGCCGGGACGGTCGCCGTCTACGCCGGCGTGGCTTTCCTCTTGTAAGCACCAGTCGGAGTGCCTGTCGACTACTGATAGATAGCCGACCACGGGCCTGCGCCGAACATCGGTAAAGCCCCAGTCGCTCGTTCGTTACCGCTCGGGGGCAGATCGAAGGCGAACGCCGCCTCGCGACTGCCCACTCGAGCCCCACCCCGCACCGCGCCTCACACCTCCCCAGCCTCGCGGTTCGCGCTCTCCGAGCGCTCACCGCGTCCCTCGCGCGTGCCTCTCGCGGCCGCCGCTTCGCTCCGGCCGCTCACAGGCACGCGCCACCGATCCGACTCGGCCTCGCGCGACGCGCCGCTGTGGGGGTTCGAAAAAACCGAGAAAGTGACGCGATCGCCGCTCAGACCAGTCGCGCCGCGATCCGCGCCGCGCCGTCCGCGGCCGCGACCGCGGGCTCCTCGGGCGAGACGATCTCGACCTCGCGGTCGAGCTCCTCGCAGAGGCGCTTCTCGAACTCCTCGACGAGCCCGGGGATGCACGCCATGCCGCCGGTGGCGGCGATGGGGCGCCCGAGCGCCAGCTGGTACGGCTTCATGTGGTCGTTCGCGAGCTCGGGGAGGAACTCGTTGGCGACGACGTCGACCGCCTCGTCGATGTACCGGTCGATCGGCTCCTGGACGCCGCGGTCGACGGTGAACTCGTGGCTGCCGCCGCCCGGCTGCTGGACCACGTCGGTGAACGGCTCGAAGTCGTACACGTCGCCGTGCTGCTCCTTGTACTCCCGGGCCGTCGTCCGGTCGATGTGGACCCGTCCCTGGGTCTCCTCCTCGACGGCGGCGACGATCCGGCGGTCGACCTCGTTGCCCGTCACCGAGCCGGTCGAGAACGGCGAGAGCTGCTCGCCGCGCCGGTAGGCGCACGCCTCCATCGTCGTCGAGCCGAGGTTCACCGAGACGAACACCTCGTCGATCGCGTCGAGGCCGTCGCCGTAGGCGGGGATCGCCCCGCACAGCGACTCGGGGTAGCTCCGCGTCTCGACCTCGCCGATCGACGAGCCCTCGATCACCGACTTGAGGTTCTCGACGCCGGCCTCGTTGTCGATGGTCGGCACCGCGTAGACGACCGCGCTGTCCTCGGGCACGTCGTGCGCGTCGACGACCGCCTCGAAGAAGCGCTCCGCGTCCGCGACGCTGTCGTCGTCCTCGGGGAGTCCCGAGCGCAGCATGAAGCGCACGCGGTCGGGGTACTCGACCGCGGCCTCCTCGCCGAACAGCACCTTCTCGTCGCCCGTGATGGCGTCCTCGTAGGTCGCCAGGCAGGTCAGCACCGAGTGGCGCTCGCGACCCCCCCGTCCGTCGGGGATGTCGAGCACCGTCCGAGTGCTGCCCAGTTTCACGCCGACCGCTGCCGATTCGTCCGATTCGTTGATGTCCGTGGATTCGTCGTCGCTCATTGGTCACTCGCACACGAAGCGATCCGGACGATGGAGACGAGGCTGATCCGGTGGTCCGCGGGAGTGTACGGCCGGTCGCGCGTCGGGGCGTCGAACCCCTCGAGGCGGCGCGTCAGCGCCGCGACCGCGTCGTCGCCGACCCAGTCGACCTCGCCGTAGTAGGACAGCGCGTCCCGGCTCCGCACGTGGCCGCCGACGTCGACGAGGTAGCCGAGCCACTCGCCGATCTCGCGTTCCGCCGCGGGCGAGGCGGGGATCGCCGTCAGGTACGGCCGATCCGCCGGGTCCTCGCCGTCGTGCCGCGCACCACGCTGACGCTGGAGCAGCTCCGTGAACGCGGCCGAGCGCGCCGCCTGCTCGGCCCGGTTCCGGTTCGGCCGCCGGAGCGCCCGCTCCCGAGGCGCTCCGTCCGCACCGTCTCGCGGGGCGTCCGCGATCCGGCGCAGCTCTCGTACGTCGTATCGTCGTGGATTCAGACTCATGTTTCCGTCCGTCGTTCGCGTCCGTGTCCCGACACTCGCGGCGGGGTCATATCATAGTTGGCCCTCAGTTATCACCGGTGAGAAACTACCGAGATGCTCGCCTCGAGCCCCCCGAGACGGTTCGGCCGCCGTTCAGCCGACGATCCGGTCCGCGACCGCGACGCTGCCCGCGGCCAGCAGGCCTCCCGCGACGACGTCCGTCACCCAGTGGATCCCGAGGAACACCGTCGCGACGACGATGCTCGCCGCGAGGAACGCGGCCACGGGCGTCCACCGCGGGAACTCCTCGTGGGTCGTCACCGCCGCGAACGCCACCGTCACCGACAGCGCCGTGTGGAGCGAGGGGAAGACGTTCGTCGCGGCGTTCACCTGCGAGGTGAGCGCCGTCACGCCGCCGAACCACTCCAAGAGCAGCGGCTCGACGCTCGCCGCGCCCGGGTCCGCGCCCGAGACCCTCGGGTAGTTCCGCGGCCCGTACGCGACGACCCAGGCGTAACAGGCGATCGCGACCGCGTAGTTCACCGCGTACGCGGCGATCAGCCGCTTCAGCGGCTCCAGCCGCTCGGCGAACGCGTACGCCACGAGCGGGAACGCGAGTAACACGACGTAGCCGACGACGTAGGCCGGGCCGAAGTAGTACACCGCCCACCGCGGGATCGCGTCTTGGACCGCGGCCACGAGGTCGCCCTCGACCGCGTAGATGGCCGTCGTCGCGCGGACCCCGTACTCGAAGGAGAACGCCTCGATGCGCCGGATGAACCCCTTGTTGACGGCGAGCACGAGCGCGAGCCCACCGACGTACGGGGCCGCCCCGAGCGCCCGATCGCGGAGCAGGTCCCGGTCCCCGAGGACGCTCCGGATCCGGGACCGGCCGACGCACGTCGGCAAGAGGACCGCGAACGCGGCGAGGACGGCCCCGGCGACGATAGCGACGAGCCCGAGGGCCCCGGTCGGCGAGCCGCCGGTCACCGCCGGTCACCCGTCGTCCGGTCGGTCATCGGGACTCACCCGCCACCGCGTCACCCGTCATCTGTCAATCGGCACGCGGGACGGCCCGGCAATCAGTCTCTCGGTACCGGTCGGGCCGTCCGCGTTACCGGTCGTCCGGCTCCGCCCACGGGAGCGGCTCGGTACACCAGTGGCAGAAGTCGAGGTCGGCGTCGGTCTCCCGGCCGCAGCTGGGACAGGTCACGTCGGGGCTCTCGCCCGCCTCGCCGACCGCGGCTGCCGGGGCCGGGCCGGCCCCCGGTCCCTCGTCGCCGTCCGCGCTCGCGGTGCGCCGCCGCATCGCCTCCGCGGCGGCGTCGACCCGCTCGCGCTCCGCGGCGTCCGCCCGCCCGACGAGGTACGCGTCGACCGCCGACAGCACGGTCAACAGCACGATCGGCAGCGCCACGTCGTTCGGGACCGCGGCCGACACCGCCGCGGGGTCGGCGAGGGGGTCGACCGGCTCGACGTCGTACAGCGCGAACAGCGCGACGCCCCCGCCGACGACGGTGAGGTGCCACAGCAGCGCCCGGCCCCACCGCCGCAGCGTGAGGTGCCCGAGCCCCGGGAAGACCAACGCGAGCACGGCGGCGAGGACGGGGCGCAACTGGTTTCGCATACGGCCCGAGTTCGCCCGGCCGGTACTTATGCCTGCGGTGTCGGCGTCGTCCCGCGCCGACCGCGGCCGATCCGGCCCGGATAACAACCGTTAATCGCGGCCCGCTCGTCGGCGGCCACATGAGCAGCCAGCGGGCGACCGCGTTCGTCCCGGGCCACGTCACCGCCCTCTTCAGCGCGCACCCCGACGACGACCCGGCGGCCGCCGGGTCGCGCGGTGCGGGCGTGGCGCTCACCGACGGCGTGACCGTCCGGGTGTCGCCGGCGGACGACGCGGAGTCGGTGACGGGCGACGGCGGGACGAGCGACGCGGCGGCGACGGGCGCCGACGCCGGGGAGACGACCATCGACGGCGAGCCCGGGTCGATCGGCGCCGTCGACGACGCGCTCGCCGAACTGGGCGTCGCCGCCGACGTCGCGGTCGAGACCGACCTCCCGATCGGCGCCGGCTTCGGCGTCTCCGGGGCGGCGGCGCTCGGGACCGCGCTCGCCGCGAACGACGCGTTCGACCGCGGGCGGTCCGAGAACGAGCTCGTCCGGATCGCCCACGCCGCGGAGGTCGGTCGCGGGACCGGCCTCGGCGACGTGGTCGCGCAGGCGCGCGGCGGGGTCCCCATCCGGCTCGAACCCGGCGCGCCGGGCGTCGGCGAGCTCGACGGCGTGCCGGCGACCGCGCGCGTCGAGTACGTCACGTTCGGCGAGCTGTCCACGGAGCGCGTCCTCGGCGGCGACACGGAGACCCTCTCCGCGGCCGGCGAGGAGGCCCTCGACCGCCTCCGCGCGGACCCGCGACTCCCGACGCTGATGGACGCGGCCCGGGCGTTCGCCCGCGAGGCGGACCTCCTCGTCCCCGAGGTCGCCGAGGCGATAGCCGCCGTCGAGTCCGCCGGCGGCGAGGCCGCGATGGCGATGCTCGGCCGCACGGTCTTCGCGCTCGACACCGGCCTCTCCGACGCGGGCTACGACCCGGAGGCGTGCCGGGTCGACGCCGCGGGCGCGCGGCTCGTCGACGACTGAGACCGTCCGGCACCGGACGCGCCGCCGACGAACAAAGCTTTACCGCGTCGCCCGCCTAGCTCCGGCAAATGGTACTCGACGACCTCGGCACGTCCCTGCGGAGCAGCCTCGACAAGCTCCAGGGGAAGTCCCGACTCTCCGAGAGCGACGTCGAGGAGATCGTCAAGGAGATCCAGCGCTCCCTGCTGTCCGCCGACGTCGACGTCTCCCTCGTGATGGAGCTGTCGGACTCGATCAAGTCCCGCGCGCTCGAAGAGGAACCGCCGGGCGGCACCACGGCGAAGGACCACGTCCTCAAGATCGTCTACGAGGAGATGGTCGAGCTGGTCGGCGACTCGACCCAGCTCCCCCTCGAGAACCAGACGATCCTGCTGGCCGGCCTCCAGGGGTCGGGGAAGACGACCTCCGCGGCGAAGATGGCGTGGTGGTTCTCGAAGAAGGGGCTCCGCCCCGCGGTCGTCCAGACCGACACCTTCCGCCCCGGCGCGTACGACCAGGCGAAGCAGATGTGCGAGCGCGCCGAGGTCGACTTCTACGGGAACCCCGACAACGACGACCCGGTCGACATCGCGCGCACCGGCCTCGAAGAGACCGCCGACGCCGACGTTCACATCGTGGACACGGCCGGCCGACACGCGCTCGAAGACGACCTCATCGCGGAGATCGAGGAGATCGAGAGCGTCGTCGACCCCGACCGCTCGCTGCTCGTCCTCGACGCGGCGATCGGCCAGGGCGCGAAAGAGCAGGCCCGCCAGTTCGAGGAGTCGATCGGCATCGAGGGCGTCGTCATCACCAAGCTCGACGGGACCGCGAAGGGCGGGGGCGCGCTGACCGCGGTCAACGAGACCGACTCCTCGATCGCCTTCCTCGGGACCGGCGAGACGGTCCAGGACATCGAGCGGTTCGAGCCGTCCGGGTTCATCTCCCGGCTGCTCGGGATGGGCGACCTGAAGCAGCTCTCCGAGCGCGTCGAGCGCGCGATGCAGGAGACCCAGGAGGAGGACGAGGACTGGGACCCCGAGGACATGCTTCAGGGCGAGTTCACCCTGAAGGACATGAAACGGCAGATGGACGCGATGAACAAGATGGGGCCGCTCGACCAGGTGATGGACATGATCCCCGGGCTCGGCGGCGGGATGATGGACGAGCTCCCGGACGACGCGATGGACGTCACCCAAGACCGGATGCGCCGGTTCGAGCGCATCATGGACTCGATGACCGAGGAGGAGCTGGAGAACCCGCGCGTCGTCGGCCAGTCGCGCACGCGGCGGATCGCCCGCGGCTCCGGCACCGACGAGGAGACGGTCCAGCAGCTGCTCGAACAGCACTCGATGATGGAGCAGACGATCAGCCAGTTCCAGGGGATGGGCGACGGCGACATGCAGCGCATGATGAAGAAGATGGGCGGCGAGGGCGGCGGCCTCGGCGACATGATGGGCGGCGGCAAAGGCCCGTTCTGAGCGGCGCCGCGAGAGGGCCGGGCGAGAGCCCGCCCCGTCCGGTCGAGCCGACGACAAGACACTTCTGACGCGGCCGAGACGACCTCGACGTGAACGTTCCCGACGCGGTGACCGAGAACCTCGGATACGCCCTCCTCGGCGGCCCGGCGGTCGCCGCGGTCTCCGGGCTCGCCGGGGCGGCCGTCTTCGGCGCGGCGGGCGGCGTCGCCTGCGGAGCGACCGCGTACGGCCTCGGGTCGGCGCTCGCCGCCCGCCGGTCGCGAGGAGACGCGGCACCGCCGTCGGAGGCGGACGAGTCCGGTGACCGCCGCGAGGCCGAACTGGAGGCCGAGAAGGGGTCGTACGGCGGCGGTGGCGGATAGCGCGGGACCGTCCCGCCCGGCGGTCGGCGCTTCAGGCCCTTTATGTCGCCGACCGAGCAAGGACGCCCGATGCCTTCCCGTCGAATCGGCGAGTACGACGCCCTGCTGCTCGTCTCGCTCGTCTGGTTCCTCGGGAAGTTCGTGCGGTACCTCTTTCCCCCGCTGTTCGAGTCGATACAGGGCGCGTACGGCGTGAGCAACGCCACCGTCGGGACCGCGTTCACCGGCTTCATGGTCGTGTACGCGCTGTTGCAGTTCCCGAGCGGCGCGGTCGCCGACCGCGTCGGCCCGGTGCGCGTGATCGTCGCCGGCGCGCTCGTCGCCGGGGCGGGCTCGCTCGCGGTCGTCTTCGACGCCCCCTTCGCCGCGCTGGTCGCCGCCATGGTCGTCATCGGCGCGGGCACCGGGGTCCACAAGACGGTCTCGGTGCGGCTGATCGCCCGCGTCTACCCCGCCCGCACCGGCCGGATGCTCGGCGCGCACGACACGCTCGGGGCGATGGGCGGGGTCGCCGCGCCCGCGGTCGTCGCCGCGGTCCTCTCGGCCCCGCCCGCGATCGCGACCGTCCTCGCCCTGCTCCCCGGCGCGGACTGGCGGGCGCCGTTCCTGCTCACCGGGGCCCTCGCCGTCGCGCTCGCGGTCGCTACCGCAGTGCGGCTCTCCGGGTCGGCCGCGGCGGCCTCACCGACCGACGAGGACGAGAGCCCCGGCGCGGCGGCGTACCTCCGGCTGTTCCGGAAGCCGCGGTTCGCGGCGTTCGTGCTGGTGACGGTGGCCTTCTCGTTCGCGTACAACGGGACGGTCGCGTTCCTCCCGCTGTACCTCTCGGAGGCGGCCGCGCTCCCCGCGACGACCGCGAGCCTGCTGTACTCCGCGCTGTTCGCGGTCACGTTCGTCCAGCTCGTCTCCGGCGACCTCTCGGACCGGCTCGGCCGCTTCCCGGTCATGGTCGCCGCGCTGGGCCTCGCGACGGCGGCCCTCGCGGGTCTCGTCGCGCTCGCCGGGGCCGGCGCGCTCTCCCTCGGCGCCCTCGTCGTCGCGCTGGGGCTCGGTTCGCACGGGTTCCGCCCGGTCCGCGGCGCGTACCTCGTCGAGGCCCTCCCCGACAGGCTCGCCGGCGGCGGGCTCGGCGTCGTCCGGACCCTCCTCATGGGCGGCGGCGCGCTCGCGCCCGCCGCCGTCGGCGTCATCGCCGACGCGGTCGGGTTCCGGCCGGCGTTCGCCCTGCTCGCCGGCTCGATGGGGCTCGCGGCGGTCGGGGCCGCCGGGCTCTGGCTGACGGAGTGAGCGGGCGCGTCCGATCGCGCCCCCCGCCCGCGGCGCTCAGTCCAGCGGCTCGGGGTCGAACGCCTCCGGGTCGAACTCGTGGTCGCGGAGGCGGTCGGCGTCGACGGACCGCAGCACCGACTCGTTCGTGGCCTCGAGGACGACCGGCGGGGCGACGCCGGCCTCCGCGGCCTCCAGCCACCGACCGACGCAGAGACACCAGCGGTCGCCCGGCGTCAGCCCGGGGAAGTCGAACCGCGGGCGCGGCGTGATCAGGTCGTTGCCGCGGTCACGGCTGTACCGAAGGAACTCGGCCGTGACGACCGCACAGAGCGTGTGCTCGCCGGCGTCCCCGTCGACGTCGCGGCAGCGGCCGTCGCGGAGGTAGCCGGTGGTCGGCTCGTGGCCGCAGGCGGCCAGCTCGCCGCCGAGGACGTTGCGCTCGTCGCGGTCGCCGTTCGCGTCGTCCGTCGACATGGACGCGGCTACGGTCCCCGAGGGAATAAACGGCCGGCAGCCCGCCGCGGGCCGTCGGTCGAGCGTTCGCCCCGCGGTATAAGTGGGACGCCGCCGAACTATCGCCGATGAGCCGGAACGACGAGGTCGCGACGCGGTTAGAGGAGTTCGCCGACCTCCTCGAGGCGACGGGCGTCGAGTACAAGCCGACCGCCTACCGACGGGCGGCCGAGAACGTCCGCGACCACCCCGCGCCGATCGAGGGGCTCGCGGCCGAGGGCGAGGACGCGGTCGCCGAGATCGACCGCGTGGGCGACGCCATCGCCGCGAAGATCGTCGAGTACGTCGAGACCGGCGCGATGGCGGAGCTGTCCGCGCTCCGCGAGGAGCTCCCGGTCGACATGGCCGGGCTGACCGCGGTCGAGGGGGTCGGCCCGAAGACGGTCGGCTCGCTGTACGACGCGCTCGGAATCACCGACTTAGACGAGCTGGAGGCCGCCGCGGAGGCGGGCGAGATCCAGACGGTGTCCGGGTTCGGGGCCAAGACGGAGGAGAACATCTTGGACAACGTCCCGTTCGCGCGGGAGTCCCGCGAGCGGACCCGCCTCGGGGACGCCCGACCGGTCGCGGACGACGCGCTCGCGTACCTCGCCGACCGCGACGCCGTCGAGTCCGTCGAGGTGTGCGGGTCGATCCGCCGGTGGAAGGCGACGATCGGCGACATCGACCTGCTCGTCGCCAGCGAGGCGCGCGAGCCGATCGTCGAGGCGTTCACCGACTGGCCCGCCGCGGACGCGACCATCGAGGCGGGGACCGGGAAGGCGAGCGTGCGCGCCGACGGCACGCGCGTCGACCTCCGGATCGTCGACCCCGACGAGTTCGGCGCCGCGCTCCAGTACTTCACCGGGTCCCGGGCGCACAACGTCGCCGTCCGCAACCGGGCGATCGACCGCGACCTCAAGCTGAACGAGTACGGGCTCTTCGACGTGAGCGACGTCGACGAGGAATCCGCCGACGACGCCGTGGACGGAGCAGAGACGGACGCCACCCGCGTCGGCGAGCGCGTCGCGGGCGAGAGCGAGGACGCGGTCTACCGCGCGCTCGACATGGACCCGGTCCCGCCCGAACTGCGCGAGGACCGCGGCGAGGTCGCGGCCGCCGCCGAGGGGGCGCTCCCGCTGCTCGTCGACTCGGGCGACCTCCGCGGCGACCTCCACACCCACACCGACTGGTCCGACGGCGGCTTCTCGATCGCCGAGATGGCCGCCGCGGCCGCGGAGCGCGGCTACGACTACCACGTCGTCACAGACCACGCGACCGGGCCGGGGATGGTCGGCGGCGTCGGCCTCGACGAGGCGGCAATCGAGGAGCAGGCCGCGGCGATCGCCGAGGCGGCCGACGAGGTCGACGTCCCGATCCTCCACGGAATCGAGGCCAACATCGACGCCGACGGCGACCTCTCGACCGACGACGAGACGCTCGCCGCCCTCGATCTCGTCGTCGCGTCCCCGCACGCGGCGCTCGGACAGAACGGCGAGGCGGCCACCGAGCGGCTGGTCCGGGCGGCCGAACACCCGCACGTCGACGTCCTCGGCCACCCGACCGGCCGCCTCATCAACGAGCGACCGGGGCTCGACCCGGACGTCGAGGCGGTCGCCGAGGCGGCCGCCGCCTCCGGCACCGCGATCGAGGTGAACGCGAACCCCGCCCGGCTCGACGCCGACGGGGAGTTCGTCCGGGCCGCGATCGAGGCGGGGGCGACGATCGCCGTCGACACCGACGCGCACGCCCCGCGCGAGCTCGACAACGCGCGGTACGGGATCCACACCGCGCGCCGCGGGTGGGCGGAGGCCGCGGACGTGCTCAACGCGCGCTCGCTCGACGGGCTCCGCTCGTTCCTCCTGTGACCGGGGACGCCGAGCGCGACGCCCCCGAGTCGTCGGCCGGCGACCGCCCACCGGTCCTGGTCGACGTGATGTGCGGCAAGCTCGCGACCTACCTCCGGATCTGCGGCTACGACGCCGCCTACGCGCTCGACCGCGGTATCGAGGCCGACGACCGGCTCCGAGAGATCGCGGCCGCCGAGGACCGCGTCCTCCTCACGCGTGACCGCGAGCTCGCCGACAGCGCGCCCCGCGGCGACCCCGCCGTCGACGCCGTCCTCCTCACCGAGCGCGACGTGGTCGACCAGCTCCGCGAGTTCGCCGCCGCCGGGTACCCGGTCGAACTCGCCGACGAGCCGACGCGCTGCGGGTCGTGTAACGGTCCCGTCGAGCGCGCCGACTCCCCCGAGATCGACGCCTCCCCCGCCGACCGGCCGGAGTACGTCCCAGACGACGTCGGGACGGAACGCCCGGGGTGGCGCTGTACGGAGTGCGGCCAGTGGTTCTGGAAGGGCGGCCACTGGGACGACGTGGCGGCGCGGCTCGACGGGATCTGAATGCGCGGCGCCCCGACCGAGCGTAACCGGTTTGCCCGCTCGCCGCGTACTCCTCGCCGATGGAACGCGAACGGGCCGTCGACCGCTTGGAGTCGCTCGTCGATCGCGTCGCGAGCGAGCCGATGCCGGTGCCCGTCCGCGAGGTGTGGGCGTTCGGCGACGTCGCGCTCGGGCTCGACCCGGTCGACCGGCTCGACGTTTACCTCACGAAGGACGTGATCATGGGCGGCGACGGCGACGCGGCCGCCGAGTTCGAGGCCGAGTACGGGATCCAGGGAGTGGGTACGACGGTCGACGCCGAGTGGGCGACAGCGCACCCGGACCGCGTGCGGACGAGCGACAACGGGTACGCGGCTCCGGAGAAGTGCCTCGCGGCCGAACTCGTCGCCGACGACGAGCCGATCCACCTAGAGGTGTGTAACGCGAGCTTCGAGGACAACGTGCGCCAGCGCCTGAAGGGGGCGCTCGCCCGGGACGCTTACGAGGAAGTGCTCGACCCCCGCGGGGTCTGCCTGTGGGTGGACGGCACCCGCGACGAGGAGGCGTTCGAGCGACTCCGCGCGGGCGACCTCGCGATGCCGACGCTGCCCGCCGCGCTCGGGATGCTCGGCGCCGACGAGAGCGCCGCGAACGAGGCCGCCGACGTGCTGAAGGGGCGGCGCGCCGAGCAGGAGGGGTCGTCCGTCCGCGGCGACATGGTCTGACGCCGGGCCGCCGCGGTCTCGTCGGCGCGTCGCTCGGTCGCCCTCGCCTCGCTCAGTCGCCCTCGTTTCCGATCAGGAACTCCCCGTCCCGGTACACCGTCTCCCCGTCGAACGCGATCCGCGCGTCGGCGCTCGCGTCGCGGATCAGGTCGGCGTGGACCGCGCTCTCGTTCCCGGTCCGGTCGTCGGGGACGCACTCGGAGAGGGCGTCGCCGAGCGCGACGTGGACCGTGCCCGCCGCCTTCTCGTCGAACAGGACGTTTCCGGTGACGCGGTCGACCCCCTCGTTGGTGCCGATCCCGAGCTCGCCGACGCGGCGGGCCCCCTCGTCCGTCCCGAGCAGGGAGTCGAGCACGTCCGCGCCGCGCTCGGCCGCCCAGTCGACGACCCGGCCCTCCGCGAACGAGAGGCGGATCCCGGCGGCCTCCCGCCCGCCGCGCCGCAGCGGGTGATCGAACCGGACCTCTCCCTCGACGCCGTCGACCGTCGGCACGGTCGCGACCTCGCCGCCCGGCATGTTCTCCCGGCCGGCGTCGTTGTACGCCTCCATCCCCGCCACGTCGAACCGGAGGTCGGTGTCGTCGCCGGCGACCACGCGGACCTCCTCGGCGGCCGCGAGCCGGTCGGCGACCCGCGCCTGTCGCTCCCGCATCGCGGCCCAGTCGCGGTCGACGGCGTCGTACACGAGCGAGCGCCACGCGGCCGCGCTCAGGTCGGCGCGCTGCGCGTCGGCGGGCGTCGGGTGCTGCGTGATCACCCACCGGGTGTCGAGCCGCTCCCGGAGCAGCGGCTCCTTCGCGCGGCTCGCCGCCCGCCCCGTGTCGGCGTCGACGTCGCTCGTCTCGGCGGCGTTGCGCGCGCCCTTTATCAGGATCACGGCGTCCGTCTCCGCGAGCGCGGCGACGCGGTGTCCCTTCGGTCGGTAGTCGTCGGGGTCCATCTCGCGAGCGTACGCCCGCGTCGCGCGCGGATTCCGCCACACGGTCGTCGGGCGCGCGCCGCGGCGGCCGAGCGCCTCGTACAGCGCCACGACGAGGTCCTCGGCGGCGGTCGGCGCGCGAATCTCCACGTCGTCCTCGGGACCGACGTCGGTACAGTGGTCGACGAGCACGCGGGCGTGGCGACGAATTCTGTCGTCCATACCGTCCGGTAGGTCACTCGAAGGAAAGTCGTGAGCCACGCGCCCGGGACGGAAGTGAAACTGGACGCCGCCGCGTCAGTCGCCGCCCGCCACCCGTCCCACGGTCACGTCGAACGGGACGTACTCCACGCGCTCGTACTCGCCCGCGCCGATGGCGTCGACGACCTCCCGGCCCATCTCGCGCCAGCGCCCGCGGAGGTCGTCGTACGCGCGCTCGGAGGTCGCGGCCACCAGCTCGTCGCGATGGTCGGCCAGCCCCGCGCCGGAGGCCTTCCGCGCCGCCGACCGCAGCGCGGCCTCGGCGTACGGCGGCTCGGTGCGCTTCTCGTGGACGTACCGCCGGGTGCGCACGCCGACGAGCCCCGCCGCGTCGAACGCCTCGCGGACCCGGTCGCCGAGCGCCACGTCCGTCTCCACCCCGTCGACGTACGCCTCGCGGGCCTCGCGCTCCAGTCGCTCCTCGGCGGCGACGGTCGAGGCGACCCGCACGTCGCCGTTGTCCGGCTCGATCGCGGCGACCAGGTCGTCGGAGACCCGGGCGAGCTCCCGGACCGCGGCGGTCGGGTCGGGCAGGTTGATCAGCAACGCCTGACAGACGGCGAGGTCGACCGCGTCGGCCGCCATCGGCAGTCGAGCCGCGTCGCCGGCCGCGTAGCCGATCTCCCCGTCGCTCTCTTCGCGGGCGACCGACAGGAGCTCGCGGTCCGCGTCGACGCCGATCACCGACGCGTTCGGCCCCGTCGTCCCGCCGTCACTCCCCGTCGCTCCCGTCTCCGCGGCCAACACGCGGGTCAGCTCCCCGGTGCCGCAGCCGACGTCGAGGACGCGCTCGCGGCTCGACAGCGACAGGTCGGCGAGCGCTTCGCGATCGTCCTCCCACATCCCGCGGCGGGTGTGTTCGAGGTACTCGGCGGAGAAGCGTCGCACGCCCCCGGTTCGGCGCGGGCGAAAATAAACGTCCGGAGATCGACTGCGGCCCGCCCCGCGGTCCGCCGCTCACTCCTCGTCGGGATCTCTTTCGTCGCCGTCCGTCTCGGTTTCGCCGCCGCCGAACCCGAGCACGTCGACGGCGAGGACGGCGGTCACGCCGGCGCAGTAACCCACGAACGCGCTGGTCACGCCGATCGCGGCGAAGCTCAGCGCCACGTCGCCGAGCCCCGGATCGCCGCCGTTGACGCCGGGGACGCCGACGAGCGTCCCGACGAGGACGAACCCACCGAGGACGACCGCCGGCACGGCGCCGACGGTCAGACAGGCCGGTCCCCCGCAGCGGGCGTACGCACCGGCGGCGGCCAGCGGCCCGGGCGCGTAGAACACCAGCAGCGGGAGGAGCCGGTCGGTCAGCGCGGCCGCCGCCGTCGCGCCGACCGACTCGGCGACGAACGCGGCGACGAGCGCGAGCGCCACGACGGCGGCGAACCCGACCACCAGGCCGACCGCGCGACCGCGGCGGCGACCGACGAGCAAGGCTCTCGTGGTGGACATGTCCGCGGATCGCCCGCGAAATGACTTAAAACCGCGTCGGACGGACGGCGTCGGTCCGGACGACGCCTCAGTCGCGGCGGAGCTCGCGCACGCGCTCGATGTTCCACGCGAAGCTCTTCCCGTCCTCGGTCGGCGTCTCCAGCGCCAGCGGCACGTCCGCCAGGTCGGGGTGGTTGAGGAACCGCTCCATCCCCGCCTCGCCGATGTGGCCCTCGCCGATGTGGGCGTGTTCGTCCTTGTTGGTGCCGCACTCGTGTTTCGAGTCGTTGAGGTGGACGTACTCCAGGTGTTCGAGGCCGACCACGTCGTCGAACTCGCCGATCGTCTGATCGACCGCCTCGGGCGTCGAGAGGTCGTACCCCGCCGCGAACGCGTGCGCGGTGTCGACGCAGACGTCGATGTCGGTGTCGGTGCGGTCGACGATCCCCGCGAGGTGCTCGAACTCGCCGCCGAGCTTCGTCCCCGCGCCCGCGTCGCTCTCGATCAGGATCGTGACGCCGTCGGGCACGTCGACGTCGTCGATCACCGACGCGGCGTTGTCGAGGCCGCCCTCGACGCCGGCCCCCGTGTGCGCGCCGAGGTGGACGTTCACGTACGGGATGCCCAGCTTGTCGGCCGCGTCGACCTCCTTTTGCATCGAGTCGAGCGACTTCTCGCGGAGCCCCTCCTTCGGCGTACAGAGGTTCACGAGGTAGGAGGTGTGGATCACCCACGGCCCCTCCAGGTCGCGCTCGGTGCCCTCCCGGAACCGCTCGGCCTCCTCGTCGCCGATGCCCGGGTCCTGCCACACCTGCGGCGAGTGGGTGAATATCTGTCCGCAGTTGCCGCCGACCTCGACCTGGTTCGCCACGGCGTTGTCCACGCCCCCGGCGATGGAGACGTGCGCGCCGACCTTGAGACTCATACCGGTCACAGGGGGGCGGCCGGAAAAGCCTCTTCGGAACCGGGTGAATCGCCGCCGACGTTCGTCCCTACGCGCCGCCGCTCCCGGGCCGGGTCCGGATCCACTCCTCGTTCCGGTACTTCTCTTCGACGAGCTCTTCGGCCCGCTCCAGCTCCGCGTCGGTCCACGAGCCGTCCGCGTCGACGGTCGCGCCGGGCGTCGCGCCCGCCCAGTCGGCGAGCGCCGCCTCGACGGTCCCCACCGCGTCCGGGCGGTCGACGTCGACGAGGTCGTCCATCCCGACGACGCGCTCGCGGAACTCCTCGGCCGTCACCGGCGGGTCGGCGAAGACGCCGAGGTGCCGCGCCGCGTCGACCGAGAACGTCAGCGAGCCGTGCTGGATCACCGCCTCGCGCTTGCGGTACTGCGCGTTGCCGGCGATCTTCCGCGGGTCGGTTCGGTCGCCCGGCCCCGGGGCGACCACGTCGTGTGCGGGGTGGAGCTCGCGGAGGTAGCAGGCGGGCCGGTGGAGCTCCGGCATCGGTTCGTCGACGTAGTCCGCGTCGATCCCGAGCCGGTCGAACGCGTCGAGGACGGGCTCGCACAGCAGGTGGTAGCAGTCGAGCAGTTCGCCCGGGACCGTCTCCGCGGGGACCGCGATCGAGTAGGCGATGTCCCCCGTCCGGTCGTGGTAGATGCCGCCGCCGCCGGTCTGTCGGCGCGACACCTCGATCCCCTCGCGCTCGCAGAACGCCCAGTCGACGCTCGCCGGCTCTTGGTGGCGACCGAGCGTGAGACAGCTCGGGTCCCAGCGGTAGGTCCGGAGCGTGGCCGGACCCCCGGCCGCGGCGGTCTCGGCGGCGACCTCGTCTAACGCCATCTGCTCCGGTCCGGGGCGGGCCTCCTCGCGGATCAGCCGCCAGTCGACCGCGGGCGCGCTCATGTTCGCCCCATCGCCCGCCGCTCCGAAAGCGGTTGCGCTCGGCCCTCGCGGTCGGCCCGATCGAGATTTGCTATCGCGGCATACGCTATATCGCCCCCGGCGCCGAACGCGCGTCCCTTTTACGAATCGCCGGAGTAGGGGCGCGCATGGTGCGAAACGTCGCCGGCGACATGGCGGAGCTCGACCCCGAGGACTTCTACCTCCTCTCGGGCGTCGAGCAGGGGATGCGCTTCTCGGAGTGGGTCCGCCGCGACAAGCTCCCGGACTACGCCGACCTGACGCGCGAAGAGGTCGACTACCGGATCGACCGCTGCCTCGACCGCGAGCTGATCGAGCGGAAGACGATCCAGTACGAGGGGTACCAGCTCACCTTCGAGGGGTACGACGCCCTGGCGCTCCGGACGTTCTCGGAGCGCGAGACCATCGACGGCGTGGGGTCGCCGCTCGGGCTCGGCAAGGAGGGCGACGTGTACGAGGCCCAGTCGTTCCGGCCGCTCGCGCTGAAGTACCACCGCGAGGGGTACACCAACTTCCGCGAGGTGAAACGGGAGCGCGAGTACACCGCCGACCGGGACCACGTCTCGTGGCTGTACACGGCGCGCAAGGCGGCCGAACGGGAGTACGAGGCGATGGAGGCGATGTACCCGGACGTCTCCGTCCCCCGGCCGGTCGATCACAACCGCCACGCCATCGTGATGGAGAAGTTCGCGGGCGTCGAGCTCTCGCGCGCGAAGCTCGACCCGGAGCAGGCGGTCGGCGTCCTCGACCTGATCCTCCGCGAGCTCGCGACCGCCCACGAGCTCGGCTGGATCCACGCCGACGCCTCCGAGCACAACGTCGCGGTCGCCGAGAGCGGCGTCACTATCTTCGACTGGCCGCAGGCGGTGCCCGTCGACCACGAGAACGCCCGGGAGTTCCTCGAGCGCGACGTCGAGAACCTCGTCCGCTACTTCGGCCGGAAGTACCCCCACGAGGTGCCCCGAGACGCCGATATCGAAGGGATCGCCGCCGCTATCGCCGACGACTCGTTCGAGAGCGTTCGGGCGTTCGGCGCCGAATAAATCGCATAGCGCGATACGAAACTGCGGATCGCCCGCGACACCGCCGGTCACCGCCGCGCCGCGTCTGCGCCGCTCTCCCCGGTCCGACCGTCCCGCTGGGATTTAGGGCGGCCTAAGATTCGAAACCGTCTTAATCCTTTAGGGTGGCCTAAACCGTATGGAACGAGACGCGGACCGACCCGCCGGCACGCGCCGCGACGCGATCAGGTACTGCGGCGCCGTCGCCGGCGCGGGACTGCTCGCCGGATGTAGCGGCACCGAGTCGACGCCGGACGGGTCCGGCTCCGACGGGAACGACGGTTCGGCGGCCGACGGATCCGGCGGCGACTCCTCGAGCGGGGGCGACGGCACCGACTCGTACACGGCCGAGATGGCGCCGGTCGGCGAGGTCGCGTTCGACTCCGTCCCGGAGGACGTGATGGTGTACAGCCTGCTGTACGCCGACCTCGCGGTGGCGCTCGGACACGGCGACGCGGTCAACTCGCTCGGGTTCGACGCCGAGGCGGGCGGAAACACGCTGGACGCCTACTACGCCGGCCTCGACGGCGTCTCCTTCGACCGCGAGGGACTGACGCAGCTCAACTCCGGCTCCGGCGGCGGTATCTCCGTCGACCGCGAACTGCTGTACGAACTCGACTCCGACCTCCACCTCGCGGACCCCTGCCTGTTCGCGTCCTTCGACGGCTGGAGCGAGGACGACGTGGCCGACGTGCGCGACCGGGTCGCCCCGTGGTTCGGGAACGTCTACAGCCGCCGCCACTCCGAGCCGCCCGAGGGCTGCCGCGACGACTACGCGTACTACACCCTCCCGGAGATCGGCGAACGCGTCGCCGCCGCGTTCCGGGAGTCGGAGCGGTTCGCGGCGCTCGACGCGGTTCGTCGGGACCTGGTCGAGACGATCCGAAGCGACCTCCCGCCGGCCGAGGAGCGCCCGACGGTCGCCTCGCTGCTGTACATGGACGGGACCTACTATCCCTCTCGGACCGACGAGCCAGGGTTCGCGAACGCGCACGTGCGACCGTTCGACGTCCCGGACGCGTTCGCGGGCGACGACGTCACGTACGAGACGGCCTACGACCACGAGCAGCTACTGGAGGTCGACCCCGACGTCGTCCTCCACCAGTACGGGATCGCCTCCTACTACGACGTCGGTGCGACCCGCGAGGAGCTGGCCGACCACCCGGTCGCGGGCGAGCTCTCGGCGGTCGCGAACGACCGCTTCTACCCGTCCGGTGACCCGGTCCAGGGACCGATCATGAACCTGTTCCAGCTGGAGATGACCGCGAAGCAGCTGTTCCCGGACCGGTTCGGCGCGTGGCCGGGCTACGAGCACGGCGACGACTACCCCGGCATCCCCGCCGACGAGCGCCTGTTCGACCGCGACGCGGTCGCGTCGATCGTCACCGGAGGGGCGGAATGAGCGACGCCGCCGATCGCGACGTGGTCGTGGTCGGCGGCGGGCCCGCCGGCTGCGCGGCCGCGGTGTTCGCCGCCCGCGACGGCCTCGACGTCACCGTCTTCGACCGCGGTCGGTCGTCGCTCGCGCGCTGCGCGCACCTGGAGAACTACCCGGGCTTCCCGGCCGGTATCGACGTCGGGACGCTCGCCGACCTCATGCGTGCGCAGGCCGAGCGCGCGGACTGTACGGTCGTCGCGGACCTCGTCGAGTCCGTGGCGCGGTCGGGCGTCGACGGCGACGGGGGCGCGGCCGCGCGGTTCGTCGTCACGCCGCGGGAGGGCGATCCGGTCACCGCCCGCCGAGTGATCGCGGCGACGCGCTACGGCGGCGAGTACCTGCGCGGGCTCGACGACGAGGACGCCATGTTCGAGCGGCGCGACCGCGGCGGCGAGACGCGGGAGACCTTCGACCGCGAGTACGCCGACCGCGACGGGACGACCCCGGTGGATGGCCTCTACGTCGCTTCCCCGTCCGACGCCGACCGACAGGCGGTCACGGCCGCGGGGCGGGGCGCTCGCGTCGGCAAGCGAGTCGTCGCGGACGCGCGGGTCGACGACGGCTGGTGGCCGGCGGCCGCCGAGCGCGTCGACTGGGTCCGCCGCGAGGCGGCGCTCGACGACGAGTGGGCGGACCGCAACCGCTGGGCCGAGTGGTTCGACGCCGAGCACGCGGACGGACCGGTCGACCCGGACTCGGAGCGGTTCGCGCGGGTCCGCGAGGCCGCCGTCGACGCCGCGCGCTCCGCGTACGTCGACGCCGACGAGGAGGCGGCCCGCGCGGCGGCGGGACACCGCGCGCTCGCCGCGCACCTCGACCCGGAAGCGGTCGTCGACGCGCACGGGGCCGACGCGCTGCTCGACGCCATGGACGACGAGGCGGTGGCGGCGTACGCGGCCGGCGACGGACCGAACGCCGGGCCGGTCGAGGAGGGGACGCGGTGAGCCGCGACGGGCCGACGGTCGGCGGCGGGGTCGCGGGCGGCCGAGCGGCGGCCGACGACCGGCTCGGGTGGCTGTTCGACCCCCGTCTCCTGACGGTCGCGGCCGGGAGCCTCGCGCTGGTCGTCCTCGCGGGGCTCGCTCAGGTGAGCTTCGGGGCGTACTCGATGACGGTCGGGCAGGCGTGGCGGGCGGTCCTCGACCCCGCGGTGCTGCTCGATCCGCGGTGGCTACTCAACTTCCTCGTCGGGGAGGAGCTCATGCGGGCGATCACCGGGTTCCGGGGCGAGTTGCCGGAGCTGGCGCGCGAGACGCTCGTCGTCTGGAGCATCCGCCTGCCGCGGGTGCTCGTCGGCGCTATCGTCGGGATGAACCTCGCCGTCTCCGGCGCCATCTTTCAGGCGGTGACGCGGAACGAGCTGGCGAGCCCGTTCATCCTCGGCGTCTCCTCCGGCGCGGGGCTGATGATCCTCCTCACGCTCGTCGTCTTCGGCGGCCTCTCGGCGTTCCTCCCGATCATCGCGGCGGTCGGCGGCTCGGTCGCGTTCCTGATCGTGTACGCCATCGCGTGGAAGAACGGGACGAGCCCGGTCCGCCTCGTCCTCGCGGGCGTGATCGTCGGCACCGTCTTCAACAGCCTCCAGACGGGGCTGTTCTTCTTCGCGGACGACATCGGCGTCGTCCAGTCGGCGATCCAGTGGACGACCGGGTCGCTGACCGGGACCGACTGGGAGCAGGTGCGGACGGCGCTCCCGTGGACGCTCGTGGCGCTCACGCTGTCGCTCGCGGGCTCGCGGCAGTTGAACCTCCTCCTCTTGGGCGAGCAGACGGCGAAGTCGCTGGGGATGTCCATCGAGCGGGTGCGGTTCGGGCTCTCCGGCGTCGCGGTGCTGGCGGCGGCCGCCAGCATCGCGGTCGCGGGGATCGTCAGCTTCGTGGGGCTGATCGTCCCTCACGTGGTCCGGAACCTCGTCGGCAGCGACTACAAGCGGGTGATCGTCGGCTGCCTGTTCGTCGGCCCGGCGCTGATGGTCGGGGCCGACGTGGGGGCGCGGCTCGGGATGAGCGTCCTGACCGGCGCCGACGCGCAGATTCCGGTGGGGATCGTCACCGGGCTGGTCGGCGGCCCGTACTTCCTGTACCTGATGCGGCGACAGCGGAACGTGGGTGACCTCTGAATGGCCATCGAACGCGCGAACGCGACGGAGCGGGACGAATCGAGCGGCCCGAGCGAAACGAAGCGATCGGGCGGCACCGACGCCGCGGAGACCGACGCGAGCGACCTCGACGGCGAGGACCTCGTGCTGGCCTACCCGGAGGCCCCGGAGCCCGTGATCGACGGCGAGTCGATCGCGGCCGAACCCGGCGCGGTGACGGCGCTCGTCGGCCCGAACGGCTCCGGGAAGAGCACTCTCCTGAAGGGGCTCGCGAACCAGCTCGCGCCGGACGACGGCTCCGTGCTGCTCGACGGGCGAGACGTCCGCTCGATGGACACGAAGGCGCTCGCACGGAAGCTCGGGCTCCTCTCACAGGAGAGCACCTCTCCGGACAGCATCACCGTCGAGGACCTGGTGTACCACGGGCGCTACCCGCACCGCGGGTTCTTCGAGCGGACGACGGAGGCGGACGCCCGCGCCGTCGAGCGCGCGATCGAACTGGCGGGCTGCGGGCACCTCCGGGACCGCGAGGTCGGGAGTCTCAGCGGCGGGCAGAAACAGCTGGCTTGGATCGCATTGGTGTTAGCGCAGGACACCGACGTGCTCCTGCTCGACGAGCCGACGACGTTCCTCGATTTACACCACCAGATGGAGGTGATGGAGATCATCGAGACGCTGCGTTCGGAGAGCGAGGTCACCGTCGTCGTCGTCCTCCACGACATCGAACAGGCCGCGCGACTCGCCGACCGCGTTGTCGCGCTCAAGGACGGTGAAGTCCGGGCGCGCGGCCCGCCGGAGGAGGTCGTCACGGAGGAACTGCTCTCGGAGGTGTTCCGCGTCGACGCCGACGTCGTCGACACCGACCGCGGTCCCCGCGTCACGCCGCTGCGAGCCAGACACGAGGAGTGAGCCGACCCGGCGTCCGGGGCCGGCAAGTGTTTAGGTGGGCCTAAAGATCGGAGCGGTTAAGTTGTTTTAGGGTAGCCTAAAAATATGCTCAACGACGAAACATCCGGCGCGTCGACGCGCAGAGCGTTCGCGAAGTACGGCGGCGCGGTCGCCCTCGGCGGCCTCCTCGCCGGCTGTACCGGCGGCGAGTCCGACTCCCCCGCCGACGACGCGGAGGACTCCGGCCCGTCCGACGACGGTTCGGGCGGGTCGTCGGGCGAGCCGGACGAGACCGGCGACGGAAGTTACACGGCGTCCATCTCGCCGACGGGCGAGGTGACGTTCGAGTCGCCGCCGGAGACGGTGTTCACCCGGCTCACCCACCACGCGGGCATGGCGTTCGCGCTGGGGAAGGGCGAGGGCGTCACCGCGCTCCACGCGCCGGACTACTACGACGGGCTCTGGAACCAGTTCGTCGAGCGGCTCCCGGGCGTCTCGCTCGACTGGTCGGGCCTGTACTCCTCGTGGCAGCCGGACAAAGAGAAGCTGTACGAGCTCGACAGCGACGTCCACCTCGCCGACCCGGCGTGGATCACTCGGCAGGACGCGTGGAGCCGCGACGACATCGACGAGATCGGCGAGCGCGTCTCGCCGTGGTTCGGCAACTCGCTGTCCGACCGCCATCAGGAGCCGACGGGCGAGTGGGCCGACGGCTACCAGTACTACGGCCTGTGGGAGCAGTTCGAGATCGTCGCCGACGCGTTCCGCGAGCGCGAGCGCTACGAGGCGCTCGCGACGGTGCGCGAAGACCTCCTCGCGACGATCGACGAGCGCCTGCCGCCGGAGTCGGAGCGCCCGACCGCGATCATGGTCGCCGCCGCCGACATCGAGCAGATCTACGCGTACACGCTGAGCAACCCCGGCTTCCTCACGTCACACACGCGTCCGCTCGGACCGCGCGACGCCTTCGAGGGGAGCGTCGACTCCGGCACGGTCGTCGACTTCGAGACGATACTCGAGGCCGACCCCGACGTCATCCTCTACCTCGGCGGCTTCGAACCGGGGACGGACATGGCCGGCCGGCGGGCCGCCTTCGAGGAGGACCCCGTCGGGTCGGAGGTCACCGCGGTGAAGAACGACCGCGTCCACCCGCAGGGCGCCCGCTACCAGGGACCGATCCTCAACCTGTTCCAGCTGGAGATGACGGCGAAGCAGCTGTATCCCGAGGAGTTCGGCGCGTGGCCCCGCTACGAGGAGGGTCCGTACCCGGCGATCCCGGACGACGAGCAACTGTTCGATCGCGAGCGGGTCGCGGACGTCATCAACGGGGACCCGTAGATGCGCGCCCGCGAGTGGGCCGTTGCGGCGACGTACGGCGACCCGACCGACTACGACGTGCCCGCCTTGCCGACGTGGCGCGTCGAGCGCGGCGGGAACGGCGACCTCGCGTTCGCGGCGGCCGGCCGCGACGAGCCGTTCATCGCGGCCGAGCGGCCGGTTCGGGTGCGCCGGTGACCGGCGCGGGCGGGCCCGTTCGGACGCCGCGGTCGAGCGCCCCCCGCGACCGAAGTCACTACTTCGGCGCGTCCCTGCGAACCGGTATGGACCGGAGCGAAACTCGGGCGGTCGACCGCCGCCCACGCCGGGTGTTCGGCAGATGACCGACGACGGGACCGCGGCTCGCGACGTGGCCGTCGTCGGCGGGGGCGTCGCCGGGCTCTCCGCGGCCGTCTTCACGGCCCGACAGGGGCTCGACACCCTCGTCGTCGACCCGGGCGAGTCGATCCTGCGGCGCAACGCGCGTCTCGAGAACTTTCCCGGGTTCCCGCTCGGGGTGAACCCGCGCCGGCTCCTCGACCTCCTCGGCGAACAGGCCGAGACCGCCGGCGCGGACCGGCTCGACGCGCGGGCCACCCGGGTCGGGACGGTCGGCGCGGTCGACGACGCCGCGGCGGACGACCCCGACCCGGCGGCGAGCGCGCGGTCCGACGCCGCCGCCGACGGCGCGCGGTTCGTCGTCGAGACCGACACCGCCGACCCGGTGCGGGCGCGGTACGTCGTCGCGGCCACGAAGAACGAGGTCGGCTACCTGGAGGGGATCGACGGCGTCGGGATCGTCGACCGCGGGAAGTCGTACGTCGACGTCGACGAGCGCGGACGGACCGGCGTCGACGGCCTGTACGCGGCGGGGCGGCTCGCGGAGAAGCCTCACCAGGCCGCGGTGTGCGCCGGCCACGGCGCCGAGGTCGCGGTCACGCTGTTGGAGGACGCCGACGCGCCATTCTACCACGATTGGGTCGCGCCCGAGGGGTACTTCACCGACCGCGGCCGCGAGGTGCCGCCCGGCTGCGAGGAGATCGACGCCGACGAACGCCGGGCACGCGAGGCCGCCGCGCTCGACGCGACGCGCGAGCGGTTCGCCGAGCCGCACCCGGACCCGCAGGAGACGCACCCGAGCCTGGAGGACTGAACGCACGCGACCGGACCCACCCAACCGTGATCGGACCCACGCTACTCGACATCGCGGGCCACATCGAATCGCTCGCGGCCGACGACGGCGAGTTCTCGCTCGTCTGCGCGCGGTACGGCGACCGGCCCGTGCCGGCCTCCTGCGCCCCGGACTCCCGCGTCCCGGCGCCCGCGTCGCCGCCCTACTCCTCGTCCGGCTCGATCCGCACGAGGTCGGCCTCGACGTCCTCGACGAACGCGCCCTGCCCCCCGACGGTGACCTCGCCGTCGTCCGTCTCGACGACGAGGGAGTGTTCGACCGGGAACTCGTTGTTCGTCGGCTCTACCATCCCCTGCTTCGTCTCGACGACGCGCCCGACGAGTTCGACCGCCTCGTCGTCGTCGGTCCGTCTGCCGGCGACGGTCACCCGGGGCGGGTCGCCGGCGCGGAGCCGTAACGTCGCCTGGAGGACGGTGTGTCTGAAGTCCGTGTACTCGGCCGGGAGCGGCGCCGGGTCGGCGACGAGTACCTCGGTCGCGGCGGGCCAGTAGTTCCCGAGGAACGAGCCGACGATCACCGGCGCGAGCTGCTCCTGCGCGAAGGCGATGGCCTGCCGGTCGGTCGTCGACCGGCGGAGCAGCTCGGGCGGGGCGACGACGCCCGCCGCGGAGTCGACGGTGAGCAGCGTCGGCATCGCCTCGCTCCAGGTGCGGACGACGTTCGCGACGCCCGACAGCGCCGGGTCGTCCGCGCCGAGGTCGGCCGCCGCGTCGGAGACGACGAGCAGGACCAAGACGCCGCGGTCGGCCGCGTCGACGAGCGCGTCCCTGATCTCGGGGAGCTGTCCGGCGGTGAGCGACAGCGTCACCTCGGAGTCGGCGCCCTCGAGCAGCGAGCGCATCCGCTTGAGGACGGTGACTCGCGACTTGATCACCTCGAACTGCTCGGCCTGGCGCTCCACGCGGGAGTACCGCTCCGCCAGTCCGGGCCGCATCGCGTCCACGTCGGACCGGAGCCGGTCTATCACCTCCTCGGGCGGGTTCGCGCGGATCGTCGTCGGCACGACGTGGTCGTTCACCTCGACGAAGCCGCGCTCCGCCAGCGACTCGCTCACGCTGTAGACGTACCGCTTCGAGACGCCCGCCGCGTCGGCGACGGTGCTCGCCTTCGCCTCGCCGTGTTCGAGCAGACTGAGATAGGTGTCGACCTCCTTGTCGGAGAGTCCGAAGCGACGGAGGAGGTCGGTCAGCGTCCGGTCGTCCATACGCACGCCTCTGCCGAGCGACACTTATAAGGGTCGGTACCGGGCGGCGCCGCGGCCCCGCGACCCACCGGCGACGGCCGACCGCTCACCGGAGCACGGCGACGGCGTCGACCGCGACCCGCCCCCCGCCCTCGCCGTCGCGTTCCACCGCGCTCCCGTCGCCGAACAGGTCCGTCTCGACCCCGTCGGGGACGGCGACCGTCGCCGGCTCCGCCGCGAAGTTGACGACGACGAGCAGGGGGTCGCCCCCGTTCCCGTCCCCCCCCGGCGGCGTCCGCTCGTACGCGGTCACCCGGTCGGCGTCCCCCTCGACGACGCGCACGTCGGCCGCCCGACCCTCGAACGTCACGTCGCCGTCGCGGAGGAGCGGTTCGGCCCCGCGCAGCGCGACCAGCCGCCGGTGGAACTCGGTGAGGTCGTTGTCGCCGTCGTGCCACCGGATCGGCCCGCGGTACGTCTCGTTGCCGCGCTCCTGTCCGGCGTAGATCATCGGCGCGCCCGGCAGCGTGAACGTCACCGCGGCGGCCGCGCGGAGCGCGTCGCGACCGTACTCCGCGAGGTAGCGGTCCTCGTCGTGGTTCTCGACGTACCGCATCTGCGAGCGGCCGTCGTCGAAGCCGAGCCACTCGCCGCGCGCGAGGGCGGCCTCGACCGCGTCGGCCGGCTCCTCGCCCGCGCCGACCGCGCGGAGCGTCTCGTACAGCGAGGTGTCGTAGTGGCGGTGGAACTCCCCCTCGCCGTAGAACGGGTCGTGGGGCAGCGTCTCGTCGAGGAGGAGGGTGTCGTCCGGCACGCGGTCGGCCACCTCCTTCCAGAAGCCGTGGGGGACCCCCCACGCCACGTCGGCGCGGAAGCCGTCGACGACCCCCGCCCACTCGTCGACGACGTCGAGGAGCCACTCGCGGACCGCCGGGCTGTCGAAGTTGAGGTTCGGGATGCGGCCCCACTCGAAGTAGTAGTCGGGGGCGTCGCCGTCGTCGAGCTCCGCCCAGTCGATCCCGGTCACGTCGGCGGCCGCGTCGGTCCGGCGGTAGTGGTCCGCGTACGCGTCGACGCCGGCCGAGTGGAGCTGGAACGCCGGGTGGTCGCGGGAGGTGTGGTTGATCACCAGGTCGAAGACGACCCGGATGTCGGCGTCGTGGCACGCCGCGACGAGCGACTCGAACGACTCGCGCGAGCCGAGGTCCGCGGCGGTGTCGTAGTAGTCGGTGACGTGGTAGCCGTGGTCCGTCGGCGAGGCGAGGACGGGCGTGAGCCAGAGCGCGTCGACGCCGAGGTGCTCGAGGTACTCGACCCGGCGCTCGATCTCCGCGAACGTCGTCGGCAGCGTGTCGCCGGCGAACGACCGAACGAAGGCCTCGTAGATCGTCGGCGACTCGGCCCACTCGGGCGTCGGGTTCGGGTCGGTGACCCCGACCGACGCGGCCGTCACGCCGGCGTCGTCTCCGTTGGTCGCGGGGGCGCCCACCCGAACCGTCTCCGCAGCGCCGTACCGCTCCCCGTGCGGGACCGCGTGAATCCGGACCGAGTCCGGGAGCGCGTCGAGCGGGACCGAGAGCGTCCGGCCCTCCGCCCGCGACTCGATCGCCGCCACCGTCTCCGGGCCGGCGTCGCGGTCGTCGACGAGGAACGTCGCGTCGAGGGCGTCAGGGTCGCCGGCGCGCTCGACGTCGTCGACGGCGGGCGCGGGCTCGACCGCGGCCGCCAGGCGGAGCCGGTCCGCCTCCGCCGGGGCGTCGGTCTCGACGACTGCCGCGTCCAGCGAGACGCGCGGCCGCCCGGGGCCGGGGACCTCGCACTCGCCGTGGAACGCCGCCGAGCGGTCGCCGTCGGGGACGAAGGCGAAGCCGTGGCGCCCGGGGGGGACCCGCACCGTCGCGACCCACTCGTCGCCGTCGCGCTCCGCCCGGTCGAGCGCGAGCCGGTTCTCGTTGTGGGGCCACAACAGCGAGACGCGGTCGGGGTCGCCGTCCGTCGCGACGTCGGCGGCCGGGACGCGGATCTCCGTCTCCCGCCGCTCGTCCGGGAAGGCGCGGACGCGCTGTCGGTGCGTCCCGTCGGGCGCGTCGAGCGCGAGGACGTAGGTTCCGGGGGCGTCGGGCGCGAGGTGGACGACCGGGTCGTCGTCGCGAACGGTTTCGCCGGCCCGTAGCACCGGACCGTCGCCGGGGTCGAGCGCGGCGTCGCCGCCGGTCGCGGTCGCCGAACTCGGCGGCCCGGTCGCGTCGGGGTCCGGGCCGTCTCCGGCGGCGAGGTCGCTGTCGGCGGGCGCGTCGCGGACGCGCCAGCGGTACGTTCCGTCGGCGTCCGGGGACCGCGCCGCCAGCTCGACCGACTCACCGACGCTGGTCGTCCGCGGGGGGCCGGGTTCGTGCACGCCCCGGCTGTCGGCGCGCCGCGGTTTGAGGGTTTCCGTTCGCCAAACGAATGAACAATAATTACACCAAAGCTTCATACCGAGCGGCGGCGTGTGTTCGCGTAATGCAGCTTCGCGACGCGCTCGACGACTACAAGCGCCACGCCGGCGGCGGGACGCGCTTCCCCGGCGAGCGGCGCACCGTCTCCGGTCGGTTCTCCGGCGGCGACGGTCGGCTCGTCCACGTCGGCGACGACGGCGAACTCCGCGACTTCGGCTACCCGCTCACCGGCCGGACCGGCCTCGTCCGGTCGCGGATCGGGCTCGCCGTCGGCGACGAGGTCACGTGGCTCGACGCGGCCGACACGACGCAGCGGTACGTCGGCGACACCGCGCTGGTCGAGACGGTCCACGAGACGCCGCGCGCGACGGTCACCCGCCACGACGTGACGCTCGGCGACGCGCACCTCACGCGGGCCTCGGTCGAGTTCGCCGGCGCGGACGACGGGGACGCGGACGCGACCCCCGTCGACCCCGCGGACGCCTCGCTCGTCGTCTACGCCCGCTTCGCGCCCGACGGCCGCGACGACCGCGTGGGGCAGCTCCGGTTCGACGACGCCGTCGAAGTGTACCACGCCGACGAGCACGACTTCCTCGCGAGCGCGACCGGCTTCGCCGACCTCCGCGGCCAGCTCCCGACTACGTTCCCCGAGCTGCTCGCCGACGACCCCACGGACCTCCCGCGCGACCGCGACGGCGACCGGTACGAGGAGGAGCGCCTCTCCGGCGAGGTGATCGCCGACGTGCCGCTCGACGACGGGGTCGCGACGGTCGCCACGCTCCTGACGGACGGGGCGGAGACCGACCGCGAGGCCGCGCGCGAGCGTCTCGACGACCTGTTCGCCGACCACGACGACGTCGACGCGCTCGCGGACGCGGCCGCCGACGCGCTCCCCTCGGTCCCCGAGTCGGCCCCCGCCCGCGAGTCGGTCGTCGCGGACCTCCGGGTCCTCTCGCTGCTCTCCGCCCCGTCCGGGCTCCGGATCGCGGGGCCCGACTTCGACCCGTACTACGAGCACTCCGGCGGCTACGGCTACACGTGGTTCCGCGACGACGCGGAGATCTCCGGGTTCCTGCTCGGGGCCGCCGACGCGCTCGCCCTCGACCTCGACGACTGGCACGCCCGGTCCGCGGAGATGTACGTCGCCACGCAGCGCCCCGACGGCTCGTGGCCCCACCGGGTGTGGCCCCGCGACGGCGCGCTCGCCCCCGGGTGGGCGAACGCGCGCATCGAGGACGGGCCGGACGTCGACTACCAGGCCGACCAGACGGGCAGCGTCGTCGCGTACCTCGCGCGGGCCCGCGAGGCGGGCGTCGACGTCGAGGGGCTCGACTCGACCCTCGTCGCCGCGCTCGCTGGGCTCGACCGCACGCTCGAACCGGACGGCCGCCCGGTCGTCTGTCAGAACGCGTGGGAGGACTCCGCGGGCCGGTTCGCCCACACCGCCGCGACGTTCCTCGAGGCGTACAGCGAGCTCGGCCGCCACGGCGAGGGGCTCGCGGTCGACGCGCTCGACGACCCCGACGCCGTCCCCGGCGCGGCGTCGCTCCCGGACGACCTCGCCGCGCACGCCCGCGACCGGGCCCGCGAGGTGTACGACGCGCTCGACGACCTCTGGGTCCCCGAGCGCGGCTGCTACGCCGTCCGCGAGACGCTCGACGGCGGGATCGACGATCGGCTCGACTCGGCGACGCTCGGACTCGCGGCCGCGCACCGCTCCTTCGACGCGCTCGGCGCGGCGGGCGACGGGTCCGGAGCCGGCGGCGCGGTCGACGAGGAGCGCCTCGACCGACTGGTCTCACACGTCGAGACGGTCGTCGACGGCCTCTCCCACGAGACCGACGACATCGCCGGCCTGATCCGGTACGAGGGCGACGGCTGGCGGCGGGCCGACCAGCTCTCGGAGAAGGTGTGGACGGTCTCGACGGCGTGGGGGGCGAACGCCTGCGCGGAGCTCGCCGCGCTGCTCGCGGCGCACGACGACCCGCGCGCCGCCGAGATGGCGGCCCGGGCCCGCGACCTGCTCGCGCACGTCTCGCCCGGCGGAACGCTGTGCGAGCCGACGACGTACCTCCCCGAGCAGTACTTCGACGACGGGACGGCCGACAGCGCGACGCCGCTCGGCTGGCCGCACGCGATCCGGCTGGCGACGGTCGCGCTGCTCGACGACGAACTGCCGCAGTTCGCCGACGCCGCGACCGCGGACGACTGACCGAACCCCGGCGACTATTCACACACCAAATCCGCGGAGCGGCGCGCGCCTCCGAGCGGCCGCCACCGGCGGCCGCGAGGTGCGCGTGCGAGGGAGTCGGGCACGACGTGGGCGACCGGAGGGAGCCCGCGGAACGCGCCCGACGAGGCTGGGGAGGCGTGAGGTGCGGTCGCTGTGCGGGTGGGACTCAAAGGGGCAGCCGCGGGGCGGGCGCAGGCGACGTAAGTACCATAACGAGCGAACGAAGTGAGCGACCGAGGAGCGTGGTTCGAGACGCCCCCGGCGTCCCGTCATCACGAAAGGCGCGAAGCGCCTTTCGAACGACAGCGAGCGTGCGCCCGCCCCGCGGCTGGGGCTTTGGAGGTATCCGTGACCGCTCCGCTAGCACCGATTCATAAATACACGCCGAAGCCGCTGCCAAACAGATATTATCGCCACTCGTCGCGGGGAACGCAGTCGGACTCGCGGACCGTGATCCACCGGGTGGTCCGCTCGTCCGGGTCGACGTCCCGCTCGAAGAACGTCACCTCGCCGCCGCCGTCGCCGTCGGTCCGTTTACAGACGAGCTCGGGCGACTCGTCGCGAACACGCGCGGATGACGTGGACGTGGACATACGTCACGATTGATCCCCGGTCGGATAATAACTGTTGGTTTCAGTCGGTGAGTAATAGAAACTACAAAAGTAGTTAGCGCCGCACCGGGACGCCGCGATCGTCGAGGTACGCCTTCGTCTCCTCGATCGAGTAGTCACCGAAGTGGAAGATGGAGGCCGCGAGGCCGGCGTCGGCGTCCGCCTCGGTGAACACGTCGTACATGTCCTCGGGACTGCCGCAGCCGGAGGAGGCGATCAGCGGGGTCGAGACGGCCTCGCCGACCGCCTTCATCAGGGGGACGTCGTAGCCGTCCTTCGTGCCGTCCTTGTCGATGGAGTTGACGAACAGCTCCCCCGCGCCGCGCTCCTCGGCCTCCTTCGCCCACGAGACGGCGTCGATCCCGGTGCCCTCGCGGCCCCCCTTCTTCGTGCACTCGAACCACACCGTCTCGCCGTCCTCGTCCTCGTAGAAGTGGTCGCCCGCGTCGTCGTACCGCCGCCGCGCGTCGACGGAGATGACGATGCACTGGCTGCCGAAGGCGGCCGCCCCCTCGTCGATGAGTTCCGGGCGCTCCAAGGCGCCGGTCGTGATCGAGACCTTGTCCGCGCCCGCTCGGAGGGTCTCCTTGATGTCTTCCTTCGTGCGGATACCGCCGCCGACCGTCAGCGGGATGAAACACTCGTCGGCGACGCGGTTCACCACGTCGAGCATCGTCTCGCGGCCGTCGGCGCTGGCGGTGATGTCGAGGAAGACGAACTCGTCGGCCCCCGCGGCGTTGTACTTCTTCGCCAGTTCGACGGGGTCGCCGGTGTACTCCAGATTCTCGAAGTTGACGCCGGTGTACACCGCGGCGTCGCCCTCGTCGTCGAGGTCGACGTCGATACAGGGGATGATACGCTTCGTGAGTCCCATTCGTTGTCGGGGCGTTGACCGCGCCCGCTGTTAAAATGCGCGGGGCTCACTCGACGTCGGTGGGGGCCTCGCTCCGCTCGCCCCGCTCCGCCCGCCGGTCGTACTTCGCGACGGCGCGGTCGGCGCGCGTCGAGATGCCGTTCGGGTTCCGGGCGGGGCTCCGGTCCCGGCGGCGCGCGACCAGCCCGTCGGAGGTCCCGCCGGTGAGCCCGAGGAGGACGTCGCGTCCGGTCGCGGCCCACCGCGTGGGGGTCGACTCGCCGCGGACCACGTCTTTCGCCGCGGCAACCGCGTCGGCGAGCGCGTGCGACCCGGTCCGAAGGAGGACCGTGGGGCGGACGCCGTAGTTCTTCAACAGGCGGTAGGCGAGCCCGCGGTACTTCCAGCCCCACTCGCTCGCGCTGCGCCCGCCGTCCGCCGCGGTCGGGGTCGGGAGCTCCTTCCGCGCGGCCAGTCCGGACCGCCACGCGACCTCGCGGTCCATCCGCGCGAGCCGGTGTGCGGCGTCGCGCGCGCCGCCGACCCGGAGGTACTCGTCGAAGCCGTCGAGGTCGCGGAGGGCGTCCCGCCGGAACGCGACGTTCCCGCTCTCGAAGTAGGTGACGTCCCGGCCGGCGATCCGGTTGCGCTCCGGCTCGTTCGGGCCGACCGCGTCCGCGTCGTCCGGCGTCCCCGGACCGGTCCCGGCGGCGTCGGTCTCGACGTCCGACCTCGCGGCGTCGGCCTCGACGCCCTGCTCCGCGGTTTCCGCTCCGACGCCCGTCGCCCCGGCGTTCGGCTCGTCCAGCGGTATCGGCGTCACCGGGCCGGAGGCCACGGGCGCGACGTCGAGGCCCTCGGCGACCGCGTTGCGCCACCCCGGCTCGACCCGATTGTCGTAGTCGACCAGCGCGACCGCGTCGCCCGTCGCCACCTCGATGCCGGCGTTGCGGGCGACGTTCACCGTGCGGTCGGAGATCTCGACCAACACGTCGACGTCGCCGCGGTCGCGAACCATGCCGGTCGTGCCGTCGGCCGAGGGCCCGTTGACGACGATCACCTCGGCGTCGGGGGCGTCGGCCGCCAGCGCGTCGAGGCAGGCGGCCAACCGGTCCCGACCGTTGAGCGTCGGGACGACGACCGAGAGGTCCATACGTGCGGTTATCGGGGCGAGGAGGTAAAAAGGACTGCGTGTGTGCGTCCGGTCCGGTCGTCTCGCGTCGATTCGACTACGAGCCGGGAAAAACGGCGTCCGACCCGCTCAGACGGTCAGGTAGTACACCTGCTTGCGCGCGTCCTTGAAGCTGTACCGCGAGTCGACGAGGCCCTCCTCTTCGAGGCGGTTGAGCGCGTAGCGGACGGTGCGGTCGGGCAGCAGCGACTCGTCGGCGAGGCCGCCCTGCGAGAGGGGGGCGTCCCCCTCCAGTACCTTCGCGACGAGCTTTGCGCTGGGGGGAAGCTCGCGCAGGCGGTCGCGGTACTCGGTCTCCGACAGGCGGTCTTGGTCAGCGGTCTCCGCGGGACTGGTACTCATGTCTCACACGAATTCCACGAGTAGTGGTAAAGGTTGGCTACATATAGGGGAATCTGCCTGTGATAATATAATGTCTTAATATTACTTCTCACCGGGCTATCATAGACGATCGATCAGGCGTATTTTCCGGGGGCGGCCCGTACCCCGCGGCGTGATCCCCGAGTCCCACGTCGACATCCTCGAGGCCGAGTCGTACGCCCACTTCGCGACCGTCGGACCGGACGGGCTCCCCCACGTCACGCCGGTGTGGGTCGACCACGAGGACCGCGAGTACGTCCTCGTGAACACCGCCCGCGGGCGGCGCAAGGAGCGGAACGTCCGCGAGAACCCGAAGGTCGGCGTCAGCGTGCTCGACCCAGACGACCCGTACCGGTACGTCTCCGTCCGCGGGGAGGCCGAACTGACCGAAGAGGGCGCTCGCGAACACATCGACGAGCTCGCCCGCCGGTACTTCGGCGTCGACGAGTACCCCCACCACGACGAGGAGGAGGGCGCGCGCGTCATCGTCCGGATCCCCGCCGAGAACGTCGCCACGAGCGGCTGATCGGCCGGGTCTCCGGAGCGTTCGGGCCGCTCGCAGCGGCCGCGATCGCGTCGAAGCCGACCGACCGCAGCGGGGTCCGCGCCGGACCGCATCCAGTACGGTTTTGTCGGTCCGGCGTCCATCACGGACAACGTGAAGGGACAGGACTGGTACCAGGCCGACGAGGTCGCCGAGGAGTACGACGACCTCAGGTTCTCCGGAGGCGGACAGCTCATCGATCGCCGCGAGAAAGCGGCCGTTCTCGCCGCGTTAGGTCCGATCGACTCGGGCCACCGCGTGCTGGAAGTCGCCTGCGGCACCGGTCGGTTCACCACGATGCTCGCCGACCAAGGCGCGGACGTCGTCGGGCTCGACGTCTCGCGCGAGATGCTCGAACAGGCCCGCGAGAAGGTGGCGGCCGCCGGCCACGCCGACGCGGTCGAGTTCCTCCGCGGCGACGCCTCGCGGCTCCCGTTCCCCGACGACCACTTCGACACGGTGGTGGCGATGCGCTTTTTCCACCTGATGGACGACCCGACCCCGTTCGCGAAGGAGCTCCGCCGAGTGAGCCGCGATCAGGTGTTCTTCGACACGTTCAACAGCCGCAGCCTCCGGACGCTGTACACCTGGCTCCTCCCCATGGGCTCGCGGCTCTACTCCGAGCGGCAGGTCGCCGCCATGCTCGGCGAGGCGGGGCTCACGCTCGCGAACGAGGAGCACGACTTCGTGTTGCCGTACGGCTTCTACCGCGAGCTCCCGGGCCCGGTCGCGAAGCCGTTCCGGGCGATAGACGAGCTCGCGGGGGAGACGATCCCGGGCGACTACGTCGCCTCGGTGTCGTACTGGGACGCTCGGGTGGCGGACGAGGAGTGAGCCCGGCGCGACGCGCCGGATCCGGCCTGTCCCGCCGACGCGGATCGACTTCTCGACCCTTCCTCTTCGTGTCGGTCGACACCGACGATCTGACGGTTTCGCCGCCGGTCAGCCGGCCTCTTCGACGACTTCGCCGACGGCGAAGTTGGACTTCACTTCGGTCACTTCGATCTTCACGCGCTCGCCGACCTCGGTGTCGGGGACGATGATCACGTACCCGCGCTCGACGCGGGCGATCCCGTCGCCCTGCTTGCCGAGGTCCTCGATCTCGACGTACCGCATCTCGCCCGGCTCGACCGGGGGCTGCGGCCCGTCGTCGCTCCGCGTCGAGGTGGCGTCGGCGTCGTCCGCCGAGGCGGTTCCCCCGTCGTGGGCGACGAGCGCGACGCGGTACGTCTCGCCCGGTTCGAGCGAGCCGGTGTCGATCTCGCGGTTGGGCACGTCGACGACGTACTCGCCGTCGTCGGTCTCGCGAACTTCCGCGCTGAACAGACAGAGGAGCTTCTCGGAGATTTCCATAGTAGACTCCATCGGAGGCTAGTCGCGGGCCAGTATAGTTGTACCGCCGACACTGTCAGGCGTCCCGGGGATCCGCGCGAGGGCTCCGATACCAGTTGACGAATACACATATGTACTTCGACAGAGATGTCCCGCGTATGGTTCTCTCAGACGGTCGCACGCGCAGCCGGGTCGCCCTCGTCCTCGCGGTGGTGGCGCTCCTCTCCCCGCTCGCGACGGGGGTCGCGGCGGCCCAGTCGATACAGAGCCCCTCCGGATCCGTGGTCGTCGCCGAGGGCGAGACGGTCGACAGCGTCGAGACCGCGGCCGCGACGATAATCGTGCGCGGCACCGTCGAGGGCGACGTCTCCGGCGCGGCCGGGTCGATCCGGATCGCCGAGACGGGGCGCGTCGGCGGGAACCTCCGGGCCGCCGCCGGCACCGTCGCCATCGACGGGACGGTCGGCGGCGACGCCGAGGTCGGCGCCGGCTCCTTCGAACTGACGGAGACCGGGCGGGTCGACGGCGCGCTCGACGTCGGCGCGGGGTCGGTAACGGTCGACGGCGGCGTCGGCGGCGACGTCCGCGCGGCCGGTGACTCGGTCGTCCTCGGCCCGAACGCGGCCGTCGACGGCGAGTTCCGGTACGACGCCGAGACGTTCACGCGGAGCCCGGACGCGGCGGTCGCCGGCGACGTCGTGGAGGACCCGAGCCTCGGCGGCACCGTCGGTATCGGCCGCGGCGGGGGGGACCTCCTGCCCCCGTGGGCCGGTGCCGCGTACGGCGTCGCCGCCAACCTCGCGCTCGGCGCGGTCCTCCTGTTCGCGTTCCCCCGGTTCTCTCGGCGGGTCGGCGACCGCGTCGGCGCCGACCCGCTCGTCAGCGGCGGCGTCGGCCTCCTCGGGCTCGTCGTCGCCCCGGTCGCGCTCCTCCTCCTCGCGATCACGATCGTCGGGCTTCCGCTGGCGCTCGTCGGGTTCGCGGCCTACGGCGTCGCGATCTGGGTCGGATCCGTCTACGGGCAGTACGCCCTCGGCGCGGTGGTCCTCGACCGACTCGACAGCCCGAACCGGTGGCTCGCGCTCCTCCTCGGCGTCGTCGCGGTCGCCCTGATCGGGCTCCTCCCGTGGGTCGGCGGGGTCGCGGAGCTGCTCGTCCTGCTGCTCGGCCTCGGCGCGCTCGCGCTCGGCCTGTCCGACGCGTACCGCGATCGCGGAACAGCCGCCGATCCGGAACCGGTCGCCGCCGACTGACGGCGCGACTCGCGAGTCCGCTCCCGACTCGGGGCCGCGCTCGCGGCCGGCGGCCCCCCCGGCACCAACGACTTTGTCGCCGCTGCGCGAAGGGCCGCCCATGCCGATCCTCGACCTCCCGGACGCCGCCGTCTCGCCCCCGATCGTCACGCCGTTCGACGCCGACGGCGACGTCGACGCCGACGCGCTCGCGAACCACGTCGACGCGCTCGTCAAGGCCGGCCTCGACGGGATGGTCCCCTGTGGAACGACCGGCGAGTTCGCCAGCCTCGCCGACGCCGAGCGCCGGACCGCGGTCGAGACGGTCGTCGACGCGGCCGACGGGCGGGTCCCGGTGATCGCCGGCGCGGCCGACACCGCGGTCTCGCGGGTCCGCGACCACCTCTCGGCCGCCGCGGCCGCCGGAGCCGACGCGGGGCTCGTCACCCTCCCGTACTATCACACGTCGACCGACCCGGCGGGCCAGCGGGCGTTCCTCGACGCCGTCGTCGACGACCCGCCGCTCCCGGTGCTCCTGTACGACATCCCGGCGACGGTCGGCGAGTCGATCGACGTCGACGTCCTCGCCGGCGCGGCGGATCGGGAGTCGGTCGTCGGGATGAAGGACACGACCGGCGACCTCACGCACCTCGAGGCGAAGATCGGCGCGACGCCGGACGCCTTCGCCGTCTTTCAGGGGGTCGACGCGCAGCTCTACCCGAGCGCGAGCCTCGGCGTCGACGGCGGGATCCACGCCCTCTCGCAGGCGATCCCGGAGGTGTTCGTCGCGCTCGCCGACGCGATACGCGACGGCGACGACGACCGCGCGCTGGCGCTCCACCGCCGCGCGGTCGCGCCGCTTTTCGCCCGCTGCGCCGACCACGGCTTCGCGCCCGCGACGAAGGTCGCGGCCGCGCACCGCGGGTTCGTCCCCGACCCGCGCGTCCGCCCGCCGCTCACGCTGCCCGACGAGGCCGATCGCGAGCGGATCCGCGCGGACGTGGACGCGGCGCTGGACGTCGTCTGAACGCGGCGATCGCGGGGCGCTGACTGCCGGTCTATCTTTACTCGCCGCCGATCGGCGTCCCATCGGCCGCCTTCGGGCCCTCGGAGTCGAAGACGACGACGTCGCCGTCGGTCCGCTCGCTGGCGGCCGGGTCGTAGCCGTCGCGGACGCCGATCGCCTCCTCCAGTTCGCGCACCGCGCGCTCCTTCAGCGCGGCGGCCAGCTCCTCGGCGTCCTCCCGGGAGATGTCGCGGCCGAGCCCCTCGCACTCGTGGGCGCGGACGACGCCCGCCTCGTCGACCGCCTCGCCCATCGGCTGGCTCGTCCCGTCGAGGGCGACGCTGAACGGGTAGGTCCGACAGATCAGCGGCCGGGCGTCGTGGACCGTACACGCGCCCTCCCCGCCCGACTCCTCGTAGAAGGTACAGTCGCCGCAACCGTCGGTCGCGAGCGCCCACTCGAACGTCTCGCCGCTCGGCTCCCCGTCGGCGTCCGGCTCCAGCCCGAACGGCATCGGTCGCGCGACGTCGCGCCAGTCGTACGCCTCATCGAACTCGGCTTCGGCGGCGTCGGCGACCCGACGGACCTCGTCCGGAAAGACGGTCGCGGTATGGGGTTCGCGGTCGGCGTCGTCGCCGTCGTGGCAGCCGGACTCGGCCTCGTCGACTCCCGCTCCCGCGGGCGCGCCGCCCGGTTCGTCGGGGGCGTAGCCGGTACAGCAGCCGCCACAGCGCGTGCACTCGAACCCGATCGACTCGATGGCGTCCGCGAGGTCGGCGACGTCGAGGTCGCGGGCCGCGGCGAGTTCGGCTTCGAGCGACTCCATACCCGCTCGTTACGTCGCGCCGGGGTTAACGTCGTCCCTTCCGCTCACGGGGGCCGGTCGGCGGCGGCCGCGCGCCGGGCGAAGGAGCGAAGTGCGGTCGCCGCCTACCGGACGGGCGTGAAGGAGTTCGAGCGGAAACAGCTCTTAGAACGGGTCAACCGAGAGTCCTCGACGGTCGGCGTCGACATCCCGGAGTCGATCGAGATCCAGGGCGAGGAGATCGACCTGCGGTCGTTCGTCTTCGAGATCAAGCGCCGCGACTCGGTCCCGCCCGGCGAGCGCGACCGCGTCGACCGCGCAAAGCGGAACCTGCGGCGCGAGCGGCTCGACCGGCTCGAACCGATCGAGGAGAACGAGGTGAGCTACGAGGAGGGCGAGGAACTGGCGTCGTCGATCATCGGGATCGACCGCGCGCTGGAGGCGCTGGAGGGGCTCGACGCGCCCGACCCCGAGACGGAGGCGAAGCGGCAGGAGGCCGCCGACCGGAAGCGCTGGATGAGCTTCCTGAAGAAGGCGCTCGGCCGCGACGACGGCGGGGGCGGCGGTCGGACGCGCTTCTGACCGGGTCGACGGCGCTCGCCGGTCGCGGGGCTCAGTTCCCCGTGAAGTCGATCCGCGATCCGCTGCCGTCGCCCTTCCCGGCGGAGGGACCGAGCCGGACGAACTCGTAGGCGTCGTCGTCGAGGTACACCGCCCCGTCCGCCACCGCGACGCCGACCGACTCGAGGACGGCCCCCTCGCAGGGCCCGAAGTTACAGTAGCCGCCGTCGGCCTCGAAGGTGGCCCCGTGCTTCTGACAGAACACCTCCCCGTTGCGCACGAACGCCCCGTCGTCCTTGTCGAGGCGCACGTCCGTCCAGTGCTGGCAGTAGTTCCGGAACGCGCGCACCTCGCCCGCGGCCCGGGTGACGACCGCCTCGACCTCCGGCGACCCGTCCTCGCCCTCCCCGAGGTCGCCCTCGCCCTCGTCGACCGTCTCGGCGTCGACCGGGCGCAGCGTCGCGAGCAGCGTGCTCTCCTCCGGAACGTCTTCGACGCCGGCGATCCGGCGGCTCTCGTCCATGTCCGTGGGAGGCCGGCGACCGGCTTGAACGTTGCGCGTTCCCCGGCCGGAGACTCCCCTCAGACCCCGAGCCACTCGTCGTCGCGGACTTCGTGGCCGCGGTCCCGGCAGTAGCTCGCCGCCTCCCGGCGGACCGCCCGCGACCCCGGGACCGACTCCGTCTCCGCGATCCGGTCGACGACCCAGTCGGCCACGGCGCGGACGCCCTCCTCGTCGTCGAGCGCGTCGACGCCGCTCAGGGCGCGGAAGGTCCGCTCGAACGCCTCCTGTTGCGACCGGCCGAACTGCCCGTCCGGGAGCGCCGCCGCCGCCTCGACGACGCGTTTCATCGCCGCCGCGACGGCCGGGCGGCGGGCGCGCTCCCCGACCGTCGCCGGCGCGTCGAACGCCTCCACGTCGGCGTCCGGGATCAGGTCGGCGACGACGTAGATGCGGGCCGGCGACTCGAGCTCGCGCTCGCCGACCGCGGCGACGATCTCCCGGCCCGTCGCCGGGAAGGTCAGGGGTTCGAGCGCCGCTTCGAGGTCCCCGACGGCCGCGTCGTCGACCGGCGGTTCGGCCTCGTCGCCGCGGGCCAACTCCTCGTCGACCTCGCGCCGGCGCTGCCGTCGGTCCTCCTCGGCCGCCTGCTTCTCCCGTCCGTCCTTGGTGTCTGCCATCCGATAACTACGGTGTCAGGTGGCATAACTGTGTGCCCGAAATCCGTCGAGCGAGCGCGAAAGGCCGCGTTTCGTCCGTTCACAGCCGCTCGCCGTCGTAGTACCGCTCCTCGACGCGCCGGTCGAACAGCCGCGAGAGGAGCGTCGTGAGCGGCCCGGCGACCCCCTCGCCGTCGCCGTCGACCGCGATGCCGTCGACGGTCGCCACGGGACGGACCTCCCACGTGGAGTTCGTGAGGAACACCTCGTCGGCCTCGCGGACCGCGTCCGGCGCGTACGTCCCCTCCTCGACCGGGATCCCCTCCGACTCCGCGATATCGATCACGGTCGCGCGGGTGACGCCGGGCAGGATCGGGCCGTCGAGCGACGGGGTCCGGAGCGCGGCCCCGTCGGCGAAGAAGAGGTTCGCGGTCGCGCCCTCGGCGACGTTCCCGTCCGGGTCGAGCATGAGCGCCTCGTCCGCGCCGGTGACGCGGAGTTCGAGCCGCGCGAGGATACCGTTGAGGTAGTTGTGCGTCTTCGCCGCGGCCGGCAGCGCGCGGCTCGCGGGCTTGCGGGTCTTGGTCGTCTGGAGCGTGGCGGGACCGTCGTGGGCCGGGTCGCTCCCGACGCCGCCGCGGGGGAGCGGCTTCGCGATCACGACGACGGTCGGGTCGACCTCGGGGCGCGGGTCGAGCGTGCCGGGCTGGACCCCCCGGGTGACGGAGAGCTTCACGTACGCGTCCGCGAACGAGTTCGCGGCGAGCGTCTCGTCGACCCGCCGTTTCAGCTCCGCGCCGGCGATCTCGTGGTCCAGTCCGAGCGTCTCGCAGGTGTCCGCGAGCCGGTCCGCGTGCGCGTCCCACCGGAAGATCTCGCCGCCGTACGCCCGCATCGTCTCGAAGGCGGCGTCGCCGTAGGCGAACCCGCGGTCCTCCACCGAGACGGTCGCCTCCGCGGCGGGGAC